>JADMIO011281601.1_pt1 | contig 109406 bp, 88 predicted proteins | sample 8958161 | NCBI WGS metagenome assembly JADMIO01 (sample SAMN16585339, study PRJNA669376) | soil metagenome | isolation source: Crop rotation soil | place: USA: Cullars Rotation, Alabama | collected 2011
GCGACTTCAAGTCACGTGAATTCCAAGCTTCGGATCCCACTGTGCTGGAAAGTTCACCGCCTTCAATTCATTCAATTCACCGGTAACACCACTCCTCAATTTATTAACCAGATCATTTTCAAAGTTCCAAACATTGGCAGTGGACTTCGCCATTTTATCCACTACCGCATAGGCAGCATAACTTTTGAAGCCCAGTTTTTTTGCAAACTGATCACGATAAAACAGAAGACTATCCAATGCAGTAACGTTGGCTGGGTAAGCACGATTGTTGTAATGATTGTACATCGTTTTGCGGGTTTGAGCCGAAACGGCATACTTCAGCACATTACTGTTATTGGGACCATTTATATACACAACATAATTACCATCTGCTCTTTTCCAGGGTTTGCTGATCGCTTCCGGAACGCCATTTAATTCAGATGCGGTAAACCTTACACTATCTTTTGATTCAGCTATGTTCTTATCAAATGTGGTGCTGAATGTTATCATCTTCTCATTGATGGGCATCAGGTCTTTTTTTCCCTGCGCATCCAGCTTCAATCCATTTTTTTCAAACGCGATGATCGTCTCTTTCAGAAATTTCTTTTGATTTGATACTAAACGTGATCCAGCTGTTGATGCAGAAAATCGTTTGACAGCACGGTATAATGAATCATTTAAAAAAAGTTGCGTATTAAAATTGCCCAACCTTTCATTTTCATCGTTGGCGGCGTTCCGGGTTGCGTCGTCAACATAAGTAGCGCCGATCAATCCCAGTTTTATGGAATAATCAACTATTTCATAGATCAGGCGGTCAAGTTCCATTAATGTATTGGCCACCGTTTGTTTGCCGGCAGGTATACCATTGATCTTATTGACAGCATCGACCGATTGTTTGATCACAATGTCTGTTGCTTGTTTGATCATATCAGCATTCACTTTATCAAATGCAACAGGTGCATTGCTATGGATCAGTAAAGGATTGCTGGGAACAGGCCTTTGTGCGCTGGATGTGACCGAGCAAGCAATAAAAAAACAAATTGCCGGAATAACAAATCTCATAAATTGGAGTTTAGGGTAAGCAAGATAAAGGTTAGGGTTTACAATTCAAATTTACGAGTTGAAGGAGGCAAAGAAGAAAGGAACACGGAGGTCACTGAGAACAACGAAGAAAACGGAGTAGTTTATGATATTTTGAAGTAACTGCGTAAAAATTGAAACACATAAGTTTTATTCTCCGTGACCTCTGTGGTCCTTCGTTTCCTCCGTGTTTCCCCTTCTTTTTCTTTTCTTCCTCCTCTGCTTTGTCAAACTCTCGCTCTTTAAAATTTTCCTACATAATTCAACTACATTTATGACATGAGAAAGCCTTCTCTTTATGTAATGGCATTATTTTATTTCGCGGCTGGAATAAATCATTTCTGGCATGAAGAGTTCTACTTAAAAATAATGCCACCCTGGATCGGCCATCATGAAGCGTTGGTGATCATTAGTGGAGTTTGCGAAATACTATTAGCTGTATTGTTGTTACCAGAAAAAACGCGGCGATTTGCAGCCTGGGGAATAATCGTTTTATTGATTGCTATCTTTCCCGCAAATATTCAGATGATGATAAATTATCTGAATGAACATAATCCGAAGTTATGGATCAGTATTGTGAGGTTGCCGATACAAATTTTGTTGATCGGGTGGGCGTATAATTTTACGAAAAAAAAGTCAGCGGTTTGAGATTTGAGGCTGTTTTGAAGAGGGAACATGAATGAATCATTCATCAATTTGTTTTGTTTCTTTTTATGGATTCATTCTATTGAATGTGGCATTGATAACATCCGGACCGGCATTCATGATCGTATCTAATGACCCCAGATTACTGAATAATTTTGTCAAATGCACAGGCGCGATCACATTCGTTACAATTTCATTACTGGCCCTTTCGTAAAAATCATCGTCTGAAATGTTCATCCAGTTTTGAATGCCTGCATTATTTACCAATACATTAAGGTCGCTATGATCTGTTGCGATCCAGTTATATAGTTCGATGCGGTCGGCTTCATCCGACAAATCACATACCCTGGTGATCACTGTTGGAAATTTTTCTTTAGCTGCTTCCAGCACCTGCTTGCGTCTCCCACAAATTATAACTGTATTATTTTCCTGAATAAATCTTTCAGTCAGCCCAAGACCAATTCCACTAGCACCCCCGGTTATCAATATCTTATTGTTTGCTAATTTCATTTATACTTTTTAAGAGCTACCCAATTTACCACGAGCCACTCGCTCCTCCTCCTCCAAAGCTACCACCACCGAAACCTCCAAATCCACCACTGCTTCCGCCTCCTCCGCCACTCCAACCGCCGCCACTGCTACCACTGCCAATACCACTTAATATATTTCCGATCGTCCACGCAGTGAAGCCACGACGACTCATGAAGGATCCGCCTCTTCCACCTCCACCTCCGAAAATGCCGAGGAAAACGATGATCATGATGATGTAGAATATGATCTTCCCAATGCCGAATCCTTTGGATTTTTTGTGATAACCTGCTGGTGCCTGGTATTCGCCTTGTGTGGCCTGCATGATAGCATCGGTACCTTCATCGATGCCACGATAATAGTCGTCGCCTTTGAATTTGGGTTTAATGATGTCGTCGATGATCTGCTGACAAGTGACATCGGGCAACACACCTTCTAATCCATAACCAGGAGTGATAGTGAGCTTGCGATCGCCTTTAGAGATCAATAAGACAACACCATTATTAGTTCCCTTTTGTCCCACACCCCAGCTTCTTCCTAATTCTGTTGCAGCATCTACCACATCTTCACCGTCCAGACTATTTACGATCACCACTACTATTTGAGTGGAAGTGGAATCATCGAATGTATAGAGTTTCTGTTCTAGGTCGTGTTGTTGTGATTCTGTAAGTGTCCCTGAATAATCGTTCACCAGCTTTTGCGGAGAAGGCTTGTTCTTGATAACATCCTGCATTGATTGACCAAAGCCCGCAATTGAGAACAGGAGAGAAAAAATAAAGAACGATATGTAGGTTAATTTTTTCACGTTGATCCGGATCATTTGCCAAATACTATTTCATCCGGCAATTCATTTTTATCGTCTGATGGTGAATAAGGAAATTTCTCTTTTAAAGTTTGCCCCACGCGATAGATGCATTGTACCATTCCTTCGCAAACATTATCGGATGAGAATTTAGCAAGCATGTCGCGAACAGCATCGTCCCAGTATTTTTGTCCCACTGCTTTATAAATGCCTTCGTCAGCAAACAATGCGATCTCTTTATGTTTGGTGGCAACATACAACAGCACCCCATTGCGGTGTTCAGTATCCTGCATTTTTAATTTGAAAAATATCTGCCCTGCCCTGTCGATAGGATCCACCATGGGGTTCTTGCTTTCCACATACACACGCACTTCTCCGCTGGTTTCGCGTTCAGACTTGCGAATAGCTTCCACTATCCGCTCCTTTTCTTCAGGAGTGAAAAATTCTTTCTTCTTAAAAAAAGGAAATAAGCCCATCAGAATTTTATTTCTTTTGATTTGTCGGCACCAGCATCAGCAGTGAATCCATCTTTCTTTTTGAATCCAAAAATTCCTGCCACTAAACTTTTCGGAAAACTTCTAACTGAACTATTATAATCATTGATCGCTTCATTGAAATCCTTCCGTGCAAATTTTATCCTCCGCTCCGTTCCTTCGAGCTGCGTTTGCAATCCGCTGAATGCAGCCGTTCCTTTTAATTCGGGATATCGTTCAATGGTGACAAGCAGTTTATTGGCCGCTTCAGCCAGTTCATCCTGTGCACTGGATTGTTGCTGATATTCGGAAGCGCTGGGATTATTGCTATCCACAATTACAGAAGCGGCCTTCGCCCTTGCTTCCGTAACTTTTATGATCGTGTTCTGTTCAAACTGTGCATTGCCTTTTACTGTATTCACCAGGTTGGGGATCAGATCAAGCCTGCGCTGGTAAGCATTCTGTACTTCGCTCCATTGCAACTTTACCTTCTCTTCTTTTTTCACGAGTGAATTATAGGCAACTACGCAGAATATGCCGAGCAGGACCGCAATGCCCGCGATAATGAAAATGGATCTTTTCTTGTTCATCCTACTTCTTATTCAGGTCATCAAAGTTTACATCCACCTTCTTTTCAGCACCTGCGTCTGACTTAAAGCCTTCTTTTGCATGGAATCCAGCCATTCCCGCAATGATATTTACAGGGAATGAGCGAACCTTTGTGTTGTACACATTCACGGCGTCGTTGAAAACTTTTCTGGAGTTCTTGATCTTATTTTCGATCTCTTCCAGTTGCGTTTGCAGTCTGCTGAAATTCTCAGTGGCTTTCAATTGAGGATAAGCTTCCACCGAAACCAGCAATCGGCTCAATGAACTGGTGAGTTGTCCCTGTGCAGCCTGGAATTCAGCCAGTTTTTCAGGAGTAAGATTGTCTGCATTTACCTGCACGCTGGTTGCTTTAGCCCTTGCTTCCACCACCGCGGTCAGTGTATTTTGTTCGAAGTTGGCAGCGCCTTTAACTGTATTTACAAGGTTTCCAACCAGGTCAGATCTGTTTTGATATTCGGCCTGTACGTTGTTCCAGGCATTCTTTACATTTTCATCCTGTTTTACCAAACCATTGTAACCACTACATCCCCAGAAAACAAGGATCAAAACGATACCAAGTCCGACGAATAAACCAATGCGTTTCATAATGTTTAGTTTTTATTGTGAGTAAGTAAAAATAATATAAAAAATCAATGATTTGTGATCTGTGATTTGTGATCTGTCAAACACAACAACCTGCGCAACTTAAAAAGATCACAGATCAAAATTCACAGATCACAGATTGATAGTGTTGACGAACAGTAAAGAATAATATTTTAACCCGTGATGGCTTTTATCCCCGGAAGTGTTTTTCCCTCAAAATATTCCAGCATGGCGCCGCCGCCGGTGCTGATATAGCTTACCTTGTCGGCATAGCCAAACTGGTTGACAGCTGCAACGGAGTCTCCACCACCTACGAGTGAAAAAGCGCCGTCAGCTGTGGCATTGGAGGCTGCCTCGGCGATGGTTTTAGTGCCCGTCTTGAATTTATCCATTTCGAAAACCCCCATTGGGCCATTCCACAAAATGGTTTTGGAGTGAGCGATCACGTTTTTGAATTGTTCGCAGGCATTGTGGCCGATGTCCAGACCCATCCAGCCTGCGGGGATCTTATTGCTGGGAGAAACAGATACTTCAGCGTCGGCAGCAAATTTGTCTGCGATCACAGAATCGGAAGGAAGATGTATGCAAACGTCTTTTGCTTTCGCCTTTTCCATTAATTCTCTTGCCGTATCGAGTCGATCGTCTTCACACAAGGAATTTCCGATCTCGCCACCCATGGCTTTCATAAATGTATAAGCCATGCCACCACCAATGATGATGTCGGTTGCTTTTTCCAGCAAGTTTTCAATGATCAGTATTTTATCAGAAACTTTTGCGCCCCCGATAATTGCGGTGAAAGGTTTTTCGGCGTTGTGCAATACTTTCTCTGCATTCACTACTTCTGCTTCCATCAATGCACCGAATAGTTTTTTATCAGCATCAAAGAATTTCGCAATGACGGCTGTAGAAGCATGCGCCCTGTGTGCGGTACCGAATGCATCATTCACATACACATCACCAAGCTTGCTGAGTTTTTCCGCAAATGCTTCATCTCCTTTTTCTTCTTCTTTATAAAAACGAAGATTCTCCAACAACAACACTTCACCTGGCCTGAGCATGTGAGCAGTCATGCCCGCTTGCTCACCAATGCAATCATCGGCAAAGAAAACCTTGATCGCATTTTTATCTGCCTGGTCTGCATTCAGCAATTCGTGCAGGTGTTTGATCAAATGTTTCAATGAATATTTGTCTTCTGGTCCACCCTTTGGTCTACCCAGGTGGCTCATCAGGATCGCACTTCCACCATCATCTAAAATTTTCTTGATCGTTTTCAGTGTAGCCCTGATACGGGTATCATCGGTGATATTGAAGTTTGCATCGAGTGGAACATTAAAGTCAACGCGTACCAGTGCTTTCTTTCCGGAAAAATTGTAGTCGGTGAATTTGCTCATAATTATAGTTTGAAAAAAAACCGCAGAGACGCAGAGTCGCGGAGAAAGCCTCTGCGTCTCCGCGACTCTGCGGTGAATTTAAATAAAACCTAAAAACTTATCCGATCAGTTTTGCAAAATGATGAACAGTACGTACCAATTGTGACACATAGCTCATTTCATTATCGTACCAACTAACCGTTTTTACTAATTGTTGTCCGCCCATTTTGATCACCCTTGTCTGGGTAGCATCAAACAGACTTCCAAAATGAATTCCGATCACATCACTGCTCACGATCTCGTCTTCAGTATAACCAAAGCTTTCATCGCTTGCTGCTTTCATCGCTGCGTTCACCTCTTCAACGGAAGTATCCTTACCCAGTACTGAATACAATTCGGTTACACTTCCTGTGATAGTTGGAACACGCTGTGCACCACCGTCGAGTTTACCTTTCAGGTTTGGCAAAACCAGTCCGATCGCTTTTGCAGCGCCCGTGCTATTAGGAACGATGTTAGCTGCTGCTGCTCTTGCACGACGCAGATCACCTTTTGGATGAGGTGCATCCAAAGTGTTCTGATCATTGGTATAAGCGTGGATCGTGCTCATCAAACCAGTTACGATCCCAAATTTTTCATCTAATACTTTTGCCATTGGTGCCAGACAGTTGGTAGTACAACTCGCACAGCTGATGATCGTTTCGCTACCATCGAGAATGCTATGGTTAACATTGAAGACAACCGTTTTCAGATCACCCGTTGCCGGAGCCGAGATCACTACTCTTTTAGCACCTGCTTTGATGTGAGCTTCTGCTTTATCCTTATCAGTAAAGAAACCTGTGCTTTCAATTACCACATCCACATCATGACTACCCCATGGAATTTGTGCAGGATCTTTTTGTGCATAGATCTTGATATCATGTCCGTTAACCACAATTGAATTATCAGTTGACTTTACGTCTTCATTGAAGCGGCCCTGGGCGCTATCATATTTCAACAGGTGAGCCAACACTTTCGGGCTGGTAAGATCGTTGATCGCAACCACGTCGATCCCATCCATATTATATATCTGGCGGAAAACAAGCCGGCCGATACGGCCAAAACCATTAATGGCAACTTTTACTGTACTCATGTCCTTTGATTTTTAAATGTAAGGCGCAAAATTACTGCATGCAAAAGAGAATTGGCTTAAATATTCGATTAATTTAAAGTGATACATGAAAAAGTGAGGAAACTGATATCCCATAAATAAAAAAGCCCTTCAAATGAAGAGCTTTTTCGTACCACGTACGGGATTCGAACCCGTGATTCCTCCGTGAAAGGGAGGCGTCTTAACCCCTTGACCAACGCGGCATTTCCGTAAAAGGACGGCAAAGATAGTATGAAGTGGTTTTTTAGCCAAATATTTCAACTCGATAAGAGTAAAACAATCAGTGCTTCACCTAAAAAGGCTGTCAGTCTGAGCTTAAGACTTTGGCAAAGTTTTTTTAAGCTCAGACTGACAGCCTTATATCCAAACAAAAATTATTTCGAACTTAACTTAGGCAAATAGATCAACATCTCTGACCAACGCTCCTTCACACAACCCGCATAATCTTTTAAATAAGAATCCCAGGCGCCCGCTCCCCAGGCGTCATTGTATCTTTCATTCATAGGTTTTCTGAACCCATCTTCAAGTTCTTTATATCCCTGTTTCAAACGAGATACAATTGTGTATCCCGGTTCTCCCGATGCTGCTACGGAATAAACAGCAACTGATTCACCACTTGCATCCCAAACTTTTTTGAGTTTGGTTATTAAAGCTTTCACATCTCCTACTTTACCTGGTAGAGCTGTTAAATGCTGAATAACGATCTTATCTGCATAATCAGTCAACTTTACTGTGCTCATATCCGGCTGAAAAACTGAGTAACTAGTGATTGCTTTCCCCATAATATATGGCGCTATCATTTTGTTCCAGTCGTTCATATGTTCCGGGCTGATATCTCCACGCCCATCGATGGTAGTCCAGTTACTAGGACCTTCTGAAACCATGTACCCGCCAGATTCAGGGCCAGATTCAATTGACCATACCCTCCATTTCCAATCGCCGGTATGGTACTTCTGCGCATGTGCGCCAATTGCTTTTTCAAATTCCATAACTTTGTCGGGCTTTACATAATAACGGGTTGAGTTCAATACATTTTTTGCCTGGCCCAGTCCGATTGCAGGAATGACCATTAGCATAAACAGTAGCTGTTTCATTTTGCTTGATTTAGGTTAAAAAATAGAGATCAGGGAGGAGTCGTCGAGGGATGCGAAAGAATAGTAAGATACGGTTTTTTACATCACTAGTATATAATTTCTAATATTTAATTTTCTACAGGCAATTACGTTACGGCTAACCATAACGGAAAGCTATTTACGCAAAACAAAAAAAGCAGTTTGACCTAACAAACTGCTTTCTCCATCGAACATGGACGTTCTTTGAGGGTATTTTTAATCGAATTTTTTGAAGATCGCCTGTACATTTTTATCGACGTCCTTTTGCGTTGCAAATGACTGGTTGAGTTCACGTGTGCCCCATCCCTGCCAAACCGTTTTGTCGGTTGAAGCATCGATCAATGTTACGGTCAGTGTTCCTTCCCTGCTTGTTGAAGTATAGTTCTCATATCCTGCAAACTGAGAAGGGAAATAATATGTGTGATAACGACCGGTCCTGTAATTATAGTAGCTTCTTTGATAAGGCTCGGTATATACAGGTGAACGTCTGTTTTCCCTGTTTTTTTCTACTACCCAATCTGTACTGATCAACAGGTCGGGATCGTTATTCGAAGGATAGTATCCTTTCTTTTGCATTTGTTCATCCACTGAACTGCGGATCTGATCTTCCAGGATATCGTTCCTTTTGTTGGGCTTGCCGTTATTCTCGGTTTGCTTTACCCAAGTGTAAGTTTTGTACTGATCCATTTGAGCTGAAGGTGATTTTTCTACATGTGCCGAACTGCCGCAACCCATTGCAAACAGTGTTACGGTTATCAGCACGACCCCCATCCAGCCAAATAAAGATGATGATCTGTTATTCATAATAAATGACTCCTTTTTTTGATTTGTTTATATTGAAATAACTCAATATTAATAACACAAAAACTATACAGGGAAGTGTGAAAATTTAGTGAAAAGGCACATTCACTATCTTTATTCAAAATCTATCGTATGTCTTTCGAATGGAAAGGAGTGTTTCCGGCGCTCACCACAAAATTTACTGCTGACGACCAATTGGATCTTCCATTATTCAAAAAAAATCTTGACGCCCAATTAGCTGCAGGTGTAAAAGGGATTATTCTCGGCGGAACTTTGGGCGAGGCAAGTGTGTTGAGTACTGCTGAAAAAGAAAGGCTGGTAAAATTTGCTGTTGAAAATTGTGCGGGCAAGGTTCCAGTCATTTTAAATATTGCTGAAGGCGCTACGCGTGATGCCCTGCAACAAGCAGAATATGCAAAAACCTGGGGCGCCGAAGGACTGATGATGTTGCCGCCCATGCGTTACAGATCCGACCATCGCGAAACCGTAACGTATTTTAAAACTGTAGCTGATTCAACTGATCTTCCGATCATGATCTACAATAATCCGATTGATTACAAAATTGAAGTAACGCTGGACATGTTTGAAGAACTGATCGAATGCAAGAATATTCAGGCAGTGAAAGAATCCACAAGAGATGTGACGAATGTGACCAGAATGATCAATCGTTTTGGAGACAGAATAAAGATCTTATGTGGCGTTGATACATTGGCCATGGAAGAATTGTGTTTGGGAGCAGATGGTTGGGTGGCAGGATTGGTTTGCGCATTTCCGGTTGAGACCGTTGCCATTTTTGATCTGGTAAAAGCAGGCAGGATCGATGAAGCTGCAAAGATCTATCGCTGGTTCATGCCTTTACTGGAATTGGATATTCATCCTAAACTGGTACAGTATATTAAATTGGCTGAAACAAGAGCCGGAATTGGATCTGAGAATGTGAGAGCACCGAGATTGACACTGGTGGGAGAAGAAAGAGAGAGGATACTGAAAGTTATTGATGATGGAATTGCGAGGAGACCTACGATCTGAGTGGAGAACGGAGAGTGGAGAGTGGAGAACGGAAAACGGAAAACGAAGAACGGAGAGTGGAGAACGGAGAACAGAGAGTGAGAATTTATAATTAAGAGATATGAGCTATAAAGATTTTACAGTTGAAGAAATTGATGTTGTAATGCAAGAGGCATGGTCTGCATTTCATGCGTATAGAAAATATTCTTTGAAACAGCGGGCCGATTTCATGCGGGCGATCGCTGTGGAATTAGAAAATAATAGTACTTCATTGTTGCAAACTGCAATGAAAGAAACTAATCTGCCTGAACCAAGATTAAGGGGTGAATTATCAAGAACAATTTTTCAATTGAATAGTTATGGTGAAGCTTGTGAACGTGGACAATGGCTGGATGCAAGGATCGACACGGCTATGCCTGATAAGACGCCACCGAAACCAGACATAAGAAAAATGTTAGTGCCATTGGGACCGGTTGTTGTTTTCGGCGCCAGCAATTTTCCTTTTGCATATTCCACTGCCGGCGGAGATACCGCGTGTGCTTTGGCTGCTGGCTGTCCCGTGATTGTGAAAGCTCATCCTGCACATGCAGAAACGTCGACATTGGTTTCGGATATTATTTTGAAAGTTGCAGCAGCAAACAATCTACCGCAAGGAGTATTTGCACATGTATATGGTGCAGGCACAGACGCAGGCAAAGCGTTGGTCATGCATCAATATACATCTGCGGTCGGCTTCACAGGATCATTTGCGGGTGGCAAACAATTATTCGATTGGGGAAATCAGCGAAAAGTTCCCATCCCGGTCTTTTCAGAAATGGGAAGTATAAATCCCGTTTTTCTTATGCCGGAAAAACTCACTGCCGATCCGGTAGCGATCGCAAAAATGTATTCGGGTTCTATCAATTTGAGTGTTGGACAATTTTGTACCAACCCCGGTTTGATCATTGGAATAGAAAGTGAAGCATTAGACCAGTTTGCAAATGCGTTAAGAGAAGAAATAAGAAATGTGTCGCCAGGAAAAATGTTGCATCCTGGAATTATGAAGGCATTTAACGATAAGAAAGCAATCGCCCTACAACAAAAAAATGTTAGCACCATTGCCGAAGTTGAAAATAATCGTGATGATCTGGCAACTCCAACAATTGCCGCTGCTTCCGGAAAAACATTTTTAGAAAATCCTGTTCTACACCAGGAAGTATTCGGCCCCTACTCTATTATGATTCGGTGCACCGACATGAATGAAATGTTAGAAGTGGCAAAACATTTGGAAGGTCAGTTAACCTCAACACTGATGGCAACTGAAAACGACATTCGTAATAACGATGAACTGGTGGAAGCGGTGAAAAATATTTGCGGAAGATTTATTTTAAATGGGGTTCCTACTGGTGTGGAGGTTTGCCTGAGTATGATGCACGGGGGACCATTTCCCGCTACAACAGATCCACGCTTTACAGCGGTTGGCGCTGATGGCATCAGGCGCTTCGCAAGACCGATGGCATTTCAAAACTGGCCAGATGAATTGTTACCTGACGAATTGAAAAATAAAAATCCGTTAGGAATTTGGAGAACTGTAAACGGTGAACTTTCTAAAACTTGAATTTAATTTTACCGTGGAAGCGCGGAGTTTAACTCTGCGTCTCAGTGTCTCTGCGGTAAATTTTTGCAAACCGAAGAGCCATGTTGCTATTTGGTTGTAATGAATAAAAAACACTTACTAAAAATGAGACCACAAAAAATGAAACAAGTAAATAATTCATCCACGAATAATAAGTGTTAACTCCGAACCAATCGCCGTACCAGTATATAAATCCGATTCCGACAACAGCTTTCAATAATTCCCAAACAAATGCGTACTTATTTCTGTCCAGCATTTCTGTAAAGGCATACACATAGATGAAAACGAATGCACCATAATAATACATGTGCGGACTCCCGATCCTAGCAACGTTACCAAACAAATAACTGATGAACAATAGTAACGCCACCAGCTGAAACCACGACCAGGAAAGAAACAGCGTTGATTGCGTTGTTTCGTATTTTTCAAAGTTGTAAGCGTCGTCAATTTTATAGACCGGGTATTTTTCTTCGACATCTGCGGGCCTCCATCCAGTGGGCATGAACCAGATGCGCAACTTATCTTTGAAACTATTGGCTCTCCACGCATCTTTTATCAACAACCATAAATGCTGAAAATTGATCTTGATCGGGTTCCAGGTGCGCACGGGGCGGGTAATGCCATATACTGGCGGAACATCAGGCAGCTCTTCCTGGAAGGTGCCAAACAATTTATCCCAGAAAATAAATATCTGTCCAAGGTTCTTGTCGATATATTCTTTGTTCAGCGCATGATGCACGCGATGGTGTGAAGGCGTTACAATGATCTTTTCCAGAAATCCCATCTTTTTGATATGCCTGGTATGGTACCAGAACTGTGCGAATAAATGCAAAGGCAAAACTGTCGCCACAACGATCGAAGGCACACCTAGCAGAGCTGCCGGTATCATGATAAAAGAAAATATTCTTACAAACACTGAAATGCTTTGCCGCAATGCGCAGGCAAGATTAAATTCTTCACTACTGTGATGGATGATATGACTGTTCCAGAAAAAATTCACTTTGTGATCGATGCGGTGCACCCAGTAACCGGTGAAGTCGATACAAATAAAAGCGATAAGATAAGTGAGCCAGGTTGCTTTGATATGTGTGATCGCCAGGTGATTCACCAGCCAGGAGTAACTGATGATCGCAATACTTAAACCCAGTACATCTTTGGTAACATTGGTAACGCCGGAAGTGAGGCTACTGATCATGTCCAGGTTGCGAACGGTATCTTTTCCCCTGTACCATCCATACCATTTCTCAAACAACACCAGCGCGAGAAACGCTGGCATGGCAATAAGTAATATTTTACCGTATTGTTCCATTTTTTGTTGGGCTTTGGCAAAGTCCGGAGACTTTGCCAAAGTATGGGGACTTTGCCAAAGTTCGTGATTTACCCACAAAAAACTGTTTAAAATCTGCTTCTCTTTTTTGTGTGAAAAATCAGGGCTTTATTAGTTTCATGCCAATGTTACCTGAAGAAAGTTTCCATATTTTTAATCATGCCAATGGCAAAGAAAATTTGTTCAATGAGCCTGAAAATTATTTTTTCTTTCTAAGGAGACTTGACCATTTCATTCTACCAATTTGCAAGATCTTCAGTTATGGGTTGATGCCAAATCATTTTCACCTAACACTCCAGGTTCGGGAAGAGAAAGATCTGTGGAAACTTTGGCAAAGTTCCAAAACTTTGACAAAGTTGACCGAACAGAATCTGGAAACAAAGATCAATAAATGTTTTTCAAATCTATTTAGTAGCTATGCGCAGGCTTTCAACAGAAGATATAATAGAAAAGGGAGTCTTTTTATTCCAAGTATGAAGGATAGAAAACTTGAAACAGAAAATGACATTTGTAAAGCAATTCATTATTGTCATTCAAATCCAGTTCATCATGGATTCACAAAAAGTATAGAGCTTTGGCCCTACACATCATACAACAGCATTTTAAGCGATAAACCTACCAAACTTGAAAGGGAACTTGTATTGGAAATGTTTGGAGGCCTCAATCGCTTTGTTGAATATCATCAACAACCGATTGAGTTGAAAAGTTATTTTTTTGATCAGTGATTATATTCAACTTTGTCAAAGTTTTGGAACTTTGCCAAAGTTTATTAAAACCCATGCTCTACAAATTCGAATGCATCGATGCCCATACCTGTGGTAATCCCGTTCGCCTCGTCAGATCCGGCGGACCGGAACTGATCGGCAATAACATGAGTGAAAAGCGTCAGCATTTTCTCAAAGAATATGATTGGATCAGAACCGGATTGATGTTTGAACCAAGAGGTCACGATATGATGAGTGGAAGTATCTTATACCCCCCTCACGATCCGGAAAATGATGTGGCAGTATTATTCATCGAAACCAGCGGTTGTCTGCCAATGTGCGGACATGGAACTATCGGAACAATTACGATCGCCATAGAAAAAGGATTGATCAAACCTAAAATACCCGGGGTTGTTAGAATGGAAGCACCAGCGGGTTTGGTTGTTATTGATTACAAAACGGATTTCTCGACTTCGCTCGAACAAAGCCCTTCGACTCCGCTCAGGGTGAAATCTGTAAAGCTTACCAATGTTCCCTCTTTTCTCGAAGCAGAAGGATTGAACATAGAAAGCCCAGATCTAGGACCATTGAAATTCGACATGGCATATGGAGGTAATTTTTATGCGATCATTGATGAACAGGAAAATTTTAAAGGCATTCAACATTACACTGCCAGCCAGTTGATCAGTTATTCCGGTGAGATCAGAAAAAGGATCAACGAACAATACAATTTTGTTCATCCCGAAGATGAAACGATCAAAGGTTGCAGCCATATATTATGGACAGGTGATGTAATGGATAAAAATTCAACAGCCAGGAATGCTGTTTTCTACGGCGACAAAGCGATCGATCGCAGCCCTTGCGGTACAGGCACTTCCGCACGAATGGCCCAATGGTATGCTAAAGGAAAATTAAAAAAGGGCGATCAATTTATTCATGAAAGCATAATTGGAAGTAAATTCACCGGCACCATTGAAGAAGAGCTGATGATCGGCGAGAAGAAAGCCATTCGTCCGGGAATTGAAGGTTGGGCAAGGATATATGGAGAGAATATTATTTCAATCGACGACGAAGATGATCCTTATGCTTTTGGATTCCAGGTGATATGATTTACTACACGAATGCTGTATTCTTTCATCGACAGACTTGTAAATTATTGAAAGTAAATTCGTGAAAATTCGTGTTTTTAGTGAACCAATAATTAATTGCATTGAAGCCAGCAAAAATTCATTTATTAATTACTTTCTTATGTTTTCTTTCAGGATGCAAACATTTGAAGAAGCATTTTGGCAGCGACGATAAAAAACCAGCTGATCAGTTCATTGTAATAATGGGTATTGCGCAAGATGCCGGCTACCCTCAGATCGGCTGTGAAAAAGAATGTTGCAAAGCCTATTGGGATGGTACCGAAGAAAAAAAACACGTAACCTCGTTGGCCCTGATCGATAAAAAGGCAGATCAGTACTGGTTAATTGAGGCCACTCCCGATATAACTTCACAATTGCATGCTCTCCAACCTTACTTAAAAACAGAAAGCTATACTCCTTCGGGCGTTTTATTGACACATGCACATATCGGGCATTATGCGGGCTTGATGTACCTGGGCAGGGAAGCGATCGGCGCTAAAGATATTCCCGTGTGGGCCATGCCCAGTATGGATTCATTCCTTCGCAATAACGGACCATGGAGTCAATTGGTGACCTTACACAATATTGAGTTGAAGCAATTGAAAGAAGACAGTGTGCTACAACTCAACTCTGCATTTAAAATAACTCCATTCAGGGTTCCTCATCGTGATGAGTTTTCAGAAACGGTGGGTTATAAAATTGAGTCAGAAACAAAAAAGGTCCTCTTCATCCCCGATATTGACAAATGGGAAAAATGGAACCGCGACATTATTGAAGAGATCAAAAAAGTGGATATTGCGATCATCGACGGCACCTTTTATCATAATGGTGAATTGCCGGGGAGAGATATGAGCGAGATACCTCATCCGTTTGTTGAAGAATCTATGAAAAAATTTGCAGGGCTATCAAAAGATGAAAAGGATAAGATCATATTCATCCATTTCAATCACACCAATCCTTTACTGAAAAAACGATCAGCAGAAAAAGATGCCGTGAAAGAAGCTGGCTATCGGGTGGCCAGAGAAGGAATGATCATTGAATTATAAAAACATTTTGTAACAGTGAAAGTAACTATTATCGGCGGTGGCGTTATCGGTTTATGCAGCGCCTACTATTTACAAAAAGAAGGTATTGAAGTAACTGTCATTGATCGTGGTGATATCACCGACGGTTGTTCATTTGGTAATATGGGCTTCATGTCGCCGAGCCACTTTATGCCTTTGGCAAGTCCGGGTATCATCTCAGAAGGATTCCGGCACATGATGAGCAGCAGCAGTCCGTTTTACATCAAACCCCGGCTCAACCTCGACCTGATGCGTTGGGGCTGGCATTTCTGGAAGAGTAGTAATGCAAAAACCGCAGACAACAATGCAGCACATCTGGATGCCATTCTTCAGTTAAGCCGGCGATTGATCAATGAGATGAAAATTGATCTGGGTAATAATTTCAGCATGGAAGAAAAAGGCTGTTTAATGCTTTGCAAAAAACAGGAAGCACTGGATCATGAATTTCACACAGCTGATGCTGCGGAAAAATTTGGCTTGAAAGTAGAAAGACTGAACAGGGATCAGGTGCAGGCATTGGAGCCGGATGTTGAACTGGATGTATGTGGTGCTGTTTTATTTAAAGATGATTGTCATTTTCATCCGGGACAATTCATGCAAACCTTACATGAGTATCTCGTAACCAAAGGAGTAAATTTTCAACTGAATACAGAAGTTACCGGGTTTGAAAGATCAGGCGATAAAATAAATGCTGTGATAACTGATAAAGGAAAAATTGACGCTGATCAATTTGTCATTGCCACCGGTAGCTGGTTGCCCATCACTGCAAAAATGATCGGGGTCAAATTATTGTTGCAGGCGGGAAAAGGCTATAGTTATACTTATCCGCACGTTGAAAAAAATATAAAATATCCCGCCATACTGGTTGATGGAAGATGTGCCATTACGCCCTGGGCCAACAAACTTAGAATTGGTGGCACCATGGAGATCAGCGGCATTAATAACAAAGTATTGATAAAAAGAATGGAGGGGATCTACTCGTCAGTTAAAAATTTTTACCCGGGTTTACAAATCGATACACCTCCTGCGGATAAGATATGGTATGGGTTTCGGCCTGTCACGCCCGATGGACTTCCTTATATCGGAAAACCAAAAAACTTTGACAACCTCGTTATCGCTGGTGGACATGCCATGCTCGGAATTTCTGAAGGACCGGGAACTGGTAAATTAGTTAGACAGTTAATAGAAAAGAAACCATCTTCTATAAAAATTAGAGCTTTTGAACTAGATCGATTTTAATAGTTCATTTTCTCTTTTTTGTACTACTGTAAACTCAGCTTCAGTAATTCTACATCTGAGGGAAAGTTACGAATATCATTTCTCACACCAGTACCTGTGGAGGCGCCTTATTTGGTTCGGTCGCGCCGCAGGCGGGATTCGAAAAATGCGCAGCATATTTTCCGAAAGAAGCAAATACAGCGCCGAAGCAGGTACGCGGCCTACCGGCCGTGGAGGTGAAAGTTTTGAAAGAATTTTTATTTATTAAACTTCAAAACTTCGAATCGCTTTCTCACTGATCAAAAAACTATTCAACGCAGTATACGCACTTTGCCGCCCGCCTATCTTATAAAAAACGATCAACTCATTATCCTTCTTCAACACATTATTCCGGGTGAACCCGATATCGATCTCATTGAATTTGTCTTCCAGTGCATCAATTGAAAATTCATCTACATGAAAGATTATCTTGTAAAATTTCACTTGGTGCACTTTGTCAAATGACTTCTCCAAATTAGACAACAGCATAAGTATCACCAGCACCAGCAAGGTAACACCACCCGCCAGGTAATACGCACCATACCCAACACTCATTCCAATGGCCGCTGCCAGCCAGATGGTAGAGGCAGTGGTCATTCCGCTCACTTTCATTCCTTCTTTGAAGATCACACCGGCGCCAATAAAACCTATACCTGTAATGATATTCGCTGCAATGCGGTCAGGTGTGCCCGAACCAATGCGGTAAGAAAGTATGGTGAACACAGTAGCGCCAACCGTTATCATGATCAGGGTCCTGAAACCGGCAGGTTTACTGCGATATTCTCTTTCCAATCCCAGCACTGCACCCAGGACAAACGCAATAGCGATCTTAAATACATCAGTATAAGTGATATCCATCATACACTAAATATCAGCCTTTTTTGTAAACAAACTTATCATTGAGCATACCATACATCTTTTTGTAAAACTCTTTATAAATCTCATAATCTGCAACAGGATAGAAAGGAAGTTTGATCTCAAGCTTAATCAAAACTGAAAGTATTCCGTCTGAATAAGAGGCACGGCGTGAAAACGCAATACTCGTATCCGGGGTGATCATTCGGACATTTTTTGGAAGATCATCCATTTTAAAACCATCTGGCAAAGTGAATGCTGCATTTATTAAATACTCCTGTCTGGTGCCATAAAATATATCGGATTGCCTGTTGTCGGCGATCAATGGGTTTTTGTCCAGCCCTGCGAACAAATTAACTGAAAAATAATTGTAATCACCAGTTGAAGGCGCAGGCATACTGAAATTTACAGATTCAATTATCGGTAATCCCTCATCGTCTAAGTTTGCTACGGAAAAACTATCGATCGTCATATTCTGTGAGCTGATCAATTTTTCTTTTATGGCCGTCTCTCCCTTTTTGATGGTTGGCAATAACTCCACTCTCGCATAGTCTGAGTACTTTATTTCGGCAGCGCCATGAATCATGCCTTTGTTATCTACATCACAGATCAGTTGTACTTCGCGTGAATTCTTATGATCATTATCCCATAAGGTTCTCCAACCCCACTCAGCTTTTTCAGGCTTTGCGATCATCAAACCTTCAGACGCCATAACTTCTAAAGGTATCAGGTAAGTAGGCGTATTCTTTTCCACGGCATCCAGGACATAGTATTTATCATCGATCTCAACATAGGCCATAACTTTATTGAACTGATCCAGCACGGGCAAAGATGTATTAACGGCACCGTTATCCGACGAGCTCACCAGTATAGCATGTGCATTCAATCCCGCATCTTTCAACAAATTGACCAGTATCAGGTTGATCTCTCCACTTGTTCCTTTCTTATCCTTCCATGCAGATTTAACTCCGTTCAACGCCCAGATATTGTCGTAATTATTCCACATCATATTATTTCTGACATACCGATGGATCAGTTGCATTTTTTTAAATGGCTCCGTTACTGATCTCAACTGGTCATCCAGGTCTGCTGTTCTGGGAATGTCCTTTTTTAATTGTTCACCGAAATCTTCATCTTTCAATAGTAGCCTTATTCTTTCAGGCCATTGTTTTATTAAATTAATTCGTGGCACGCCCATTATTTCAAGAGCTATCGGGCGTACCTCTATACGCTGCAAATAATCTTTTTCACAACTCATGAAGGGCTCATCTCTTAAACCGGGCAGGTTTTCCATTTCAAACCATTTCACATTGTTGCTTGTTTCAGAAAGCTGTCCTTTTTTCATGGGCATAGAGACAGATGCCACTGGAGATGTGATGACCTCAACAGGAAGACTCAATATTAATCTGCTAAATTTTACAGGGATCGACTGCTGGAAATACCAGGTATCATCATAATCTCCATCTACAGTGTATTTGTATTCTATCACACTTCCTTCTTTCACGTCTGGCATGGCAAAAGTTTTTTCTGACCACCTTTTATTTATTTTCTTTTCGAAAACATTCGCTTTGTCGAGTTTTGTAACTATTATATTTCCTGCTTCATCCAGATTGTAAGTTTGTGCAGAAAGTTTTTTTATGGTTACCAGGCCCGATGCATCAGGATACTTGATTTTTACGTTGGCGTATTTTAATCCTTCTTTGTTGAAAATTTTTATCCTTATATGAACTTCCATTTGCTGCAACACACTTGAACTGGCTGCTGTCATGTTCAATCTGGCAAGGGATTCAGCTTCTCTGAAAATATACATCGCCGGTGCATTTTTGTCAAACAAACATTCCTTCAGCTCCAGTTCTGACTTTTCTACTTCACCAAATTTTGGTAATTCAGCATATTTCTGAGAAAAAACACACGAGGATGTTAGCAGGGCTACCAACATTGTCAGAGCAAGTTTCATGACGGTAGGTTTTGTGTTTTGTAATATGTTTTTCTATCCTTTTTTGTAAACAAACTTATCATTGAGCATACCATACATCTTTTTGTAAAACTCTTTGTACACATCATAGTCGGTTACAGGATACAAAGGCGATTTGAATTCAAGTTTGATCATTACTGATAACATTCCGTTGGAATAACTGGCGCGGCGCGAGAAGATGATACTGGTATCCGGGGTTATCATTTTTACATTTTGAGGAAGGTCATCCATTTTATATCCGTCCGGTAAAATGAACACGGCATCAATTGTGTAATCCTGGTTAGCGCCATAAAAAATATCTGACTGCCGATTGTCAGCTATCAAAGGATTCTTATCTAACCCTGCAAATAGATTCACGGAGAAATAATTGTAATCGCCGGAAGATGTAGCAGGCATACTGAATTTTACAGTTTGAATGATCGGAGACATTTCGTCATTAAGTTTGGCCACTGCAATGCTGTCAATGGTTATATTTTGCGAACTCACCAGTTTCTCTTTTTCAGCTTGTTCTCCCTTCTTGTAGATCGGTAGAAAATCTACTTTAGCATAGTCCGAGTATTTGATCTCCGCACTGCCTTTGATCATTCCTTTGGTGTCGATATCACCAGTGATCTGTACTTCTCTTGAATTCTTGTGATCCGCGTCCCACAAGGTCTTCCAGCCCCATTCATTGCTATCAGGATTAACGATCAGTAAACCTTCTGTAGCGATCACTTCCGGTGGTATAAGATACGAAGGAGTGCTTTTTTCAACTGCGTCCAAAATGTATACTTTGTCCCCGATCTCAACATAGGCCATTACTTTGTCGAACTGGTCAATATCAGCATACGCGGTATTCACCAGCCCATTTTCCATCGTACTCACCAGTATGGGTTTTGCTTTCAATCCGGCATCACGCAACAGCGCCAGTAAGATCAGGTTGATCTCGCCACTTGTTCCTTTTTTATCTTTCCATGCAGACTTCACTCCATCAATCGCCCAGATGCTGATGTAATTATTCCAGATCATATTCTCACGAACATACTGGTGAATGATGTGCATCCGCTGATAAGGATCGGTGACAGATTTTAATTTCTCATCCAGATCAGCAGTTCGCGGAAGATCTTTATTCAATTGCTCTCCAAACTCTCCCATTTTCAGAAGTGTTTTGATCATTTCCGGCCATTGAGGTATCAAACTCATTCGTGGCCTGGTGGTAGATTCATAGGCAACAGGCCTGATCTCTACACGCTGTAAATAGTCTTTAGCGCAACTCATATATGGTTCTTCAGGTAAAGCAGGAATGTTTTCCATTTCAAACCAATAGATCTTGTTGTTCTGCTCGGCACTTTCACCCTTCTTCATGGGTAATGTGACATTCTCTACAGGAGCCACAACAAATTCCGCTGGTATGTCTACAATAGCATGACTTAGTTTAACCGGAATACGATCCTGGAAATACCATGCACTGGATGTAAGGTTGTCCATGGTATACTTGTATTCTATCACACTACCTTCTTTCACCGCCGGCATTGAAAAGATCTTTTGCGCCATCCTTGCACTCTCTTTCTTTTCATACACGGAACCTTTATCCATTTTTGTTACTACGATATTTCCGGCATCGTCCAAATTATAGGTTTGCGCTTCCAGCTTTTTGATTCCAACAAATCTTTGACTCAGCGGATAACGGAGTTTGATATTGGCATAATTCAAACCTTCCTTGTTGAATATTTTAATTCTGTAGTGATATTCCGTTTGCGACATAAAATCACCAAACTTCAATATTGATCTTGCTTCACTGAAAATGACCATCGCCGGTGCATTAGGTTCAAAGGGACAATCTTTCATTTTAAGTTCTGAAATGTCAACCTTTCCAAATTCAGGGATGGAAGTGTATTGTTGCTGCGCACTAATGTGCAGGGTTGCCAGTAGGGATACCAGCATTGTTAGGGTAAGTTTCATTGCAGTGGGTTTTGGAATAAAAAGATAAGAAAATCTGTAAATAATCGACATGCTTAAAAATAGTTTAGGTGTTTAGAAGTTTAGAGGTTTAGAGGTTTAGAGGTTTAGAATAAAATCCCTAAACCACTAACCGCCTAAACACCTAAACTTCTAAACACCTAAACCCCTAACCCCTAAACCCCTAAACTGCTAAACTCCTATGTAATTATTTAACTCAATCCGATCTCATAATGCATCTCCGGAACCTCAACGTCTGCAAACCCTTTGGTGATCAACCTTTGAGCAAACTCCTGCTGCACCTTATACTCTCCATGCACCACAAAAACTCTTTTTACCTGCCTGGGATCCTGGCAGGAAAGGAATTGACAAAGATCATCGTAATCGCCATGAGCGCTCATGCTACGAATGGAACCGATCTCTGCATTTACTTCATGCTGCGTTCCAAAAATGTGAACTTCCTTATCTCCATTCATTAACCTTCCACCCAGTGAATGAGGTTCGCAATAACCGGTTAGCAATATCGTATTACGACTGTTCTCAATGTTATTGCTGATATGATGTTTCACCCTTCCCGCATCAGCCATGCCGCTTGCTGAGATGATCACCAGCGGACCATTGCGAAAGTTGAGCATTTTGGATTCATCTACAGACTGGATGAATTTTAGACCTTTGAATCCAAACGGATCGTTATCTGACTCCAGTACTTTTTGAATGGTCTTATTAAAATACTGAGGATAATGTTTTACGATCTCCGTTGCTTTTACACTGAGGGGACTATCAACGAAATAATCCAGATCCGGCAATCTTCGTTCGATCTCCAGTTGATTCAATGCATACAACAACTCCTGAGTTCTTCCTACGCTGAATGCAGGAATGATCAGTTTGCCTTTCTTTTGAATGCAGGCTTTCTCGATCCACTCCAGTAATTGATCCGGCGTGGTGGTAGCATGATCATGCAAACTGTTTCCATAGGTAGATTCGATCAGAATATAATCTGCCTGCGAAAAAGTGGATGGCGATTTCAGGATCACATCACGATATCTTCCCACATCACCACTGAATGTGATCCTGGTTGTTTTACCATTCTCCGTTACTTTTAAATGAACTGCTGCGCTTCCGATGATATGGCCGGCGTCAGTGTATAATACTTCTATACTCTCGTCTATTTTAAACCATTGATCATATTCTACCGGAACAAAATGAGGCAATGCGGCTTTGGCATCTTCAGTGGTATATAATGGTTGCAGATAAGGCAATCCTTCATGTGCTCTTTTCTTGTTCTCATATTTGATCTCACTTTCCTGAATGCCTGCAGAGTCTTCCAGCATCACCGCGGTCAGTTCCTTTGTTGCCGGCGTGCAGTAGATCTTTCCATTGAAACCATCTTTCACCAGTTTTGGTATCAGTCCGCAATGATCTATGTGTGCATGAGAAAGTATCAGCGTTGTTACCGAAGCCGCGTCAAATCCGAAGTTGCGGTTCATCGCGTCTGTATTTGCTCCCAGGCCCTGAAACATACCGCAATCGAGCAGATATTTCTTACCATTATCAAGGGTCAGTAAATGTTTGGAACCTGTAACCGTGCGGGCTGCGCCGTGGAAAGCTATTTTCATAATGAAGTTGGTTAATGGTTAATGGTTAGTAGTTAGTGGTTAGTGGTTAGTAGTCGACAGTTAAATTACTGAGATTTTATAATTGCATGGCCATTAACCATTAACTATTAACCTGGCTGGCTCCCAAATACGCCATCATGCCCATTCCGATCTCAATGGCATTCTCGTCAATATTAAATGTGGGCGTGTGTACGCCACTTGAAATGCCTTTGGACACATTGCCTGCTCCCAATCGGAAAAAACAACCGGGTATCTGATGGGAATAGAAAGAAAAATCTTCAGCACCCATTCTTAATTCGGTGGTATCCACATTTTCTTTACCTACAAATTCTTCGCCTTTGGCCCTGGCAAAATCATTCAATGCTTCATCATTCAACACAAAGGGATAACCCACATCGATCGTAATGTCTGCTTCTGCTCCCATCGTACGCACTAATTCTATTGTATGTTTTTTGATCAGCTCATGCGCCTGAAATCTCCATTCTTCATTCATGGCGCGGAATGTTCCCATCAACTTTACTTCATGTGGTATCACATTGGTAGTGTTGCCGCCCTGGAAAGACGTGATCGATAATACACTTGGATTGAAAGGACTGTTATTTCTTGAAATGATCTGTTGCAGACTTATGATCAGATGAGAAGCGATCAGTATCGGATCAGCGGTGAATTGTGGCGCTGCAGCATGTCCCCCTTTGGCTTTTATAGTAATATAAATTTCATCTGCACTGGCCATGATCATTCCTCCTCTGAAACTCAATCTCCCGGTCTCCAATCCCGGATGCACATGCAATGCAAAAATGCCTGATGGCCTGGGATCTTCCAGAACGCCTTCTTCTATCATAATGCTGGCGCCACCTGGATTTTTTTCTTCTCCGGGCTGGAAGATCAGTTTCACAGTTCCTTCCCAATCTGACTTTGTTTCATTAAGGATCTTTGCCGCACCCAGTAAACAGGTAGTATGCACATCGTGACCACAAGCGTGCATGATGCCATTATTCTTAGATCTGTAATCAACGTTGTTTTCTTCTGTAATGGGCAATGCGTCCATATCCGCACGCAATGCAATAACTTTCTTTGACGGATCCTTTCCTTCGATCAATCCAACCACACCAGTAGTAGCTTTTATTTCAAAAGGTATTCCCCAGCCTTTCAGCTTATCCTGAATGAATGCTGATGTTTCAAATTCTTTAAAACTTAATTCGGGGTGAGAGTGAATGTGGTGACGAACTTCTATGAATTCTGTTGCGTAATCTTTTGCAAGCTGTTTTATTTTCTCTTTAAGCATTTTAATAATCTGTGATTTGCGATCTGTGATTTGTGGTCTGCGCAATACTGTAAATCACAGATCATAGATCACAAATCATAAATTCTTTATAGATCCTCTTCTTTTTTATTCTTATCAGGCTTTACCTCCACCACTTCCGGTACCACATAAATATTATTAGGCACCAGTTTCATTTTCATCAGCATATCCTTCACTTTCTCCGCTTCCGGTTTTTCTACAAAATTTCCGAATCGTAGTTTGATATTTGGAAACTCAAACTTCATATATACTTTCTGATCGGGGAAGGTTTGCAATAATTTCGATCTCACCGCCATTACTTTTTCACGATCATTGCTGCTGATCACCAATAAGCGATAACCTTTTGCATTTTTTGTGCCCAGGGTGTTGAACTCATATTCTTTTTTAGCGAGGATATCCAGTCTGGGATCTTTAATGACTGTGACCTTACCCATAATTGCAACGGCACTGTCCTGAGCCAGCATTTTTTGAGAACATAAGATCAGTATAATTAATATCGGGTATTTCATATCCAGCCGGAAGCGCTCATTTTTAGTGAACTCCAAAAATACATATTAGTTCATAACAAATTGTATCGTTGGTTAGCTTTAAGTACAATCATTTGTTATATTTAACGCTCCAAGATAATTATATCAAAACTCCAAACCTACTTGCATGCAAAAAATGAGAATGCTGTTTGTATGGCTGGCGCTTTCGCTGGTGATACAACAAGCCGATGCACAGGCAACTTACCCTCTTAACGATGTGGCCAATCCCCGGGAAGCATGTTATGCTTTCACCAATGCAACGATCGTAAAGGATCCGCAAACCACCATTCAGAACGCGACGCTCGTTATCCGTCAGGGTAAAATTGAATCCGTTGGATCGGGCGTGGTGATCCCTAAGGATGCAGTGGTGATCGATTGCAAAGGCAAATACATTTACCCTGCGTTCATCGACATGTACACCGACTACGGCATGCAACCTGCTACAAGAGCCACGCCAAATTTTGGTGGTCCTACACAAATGGTATCCAATACAAAAGGCGCATATGGCTGGAACCAGGCCATCAAAACTGAAACGGATGCATTGACTGTATTTAATGTGAACGAATCGAAAGCAAAAGAATTGAGAGGTTTGGGATTTGGTGCAGTGCTTTCCATACCGATGGACGGAATTTCCAGGGGAACATCTTCTCTGGTAACGCTGGCGAGTGAAAAAGAAAATAAAGTAATGCTGAAAGAAAAAGTATCAGCCAACTATTCATTCGACAAAGGAAGCTCTACGCAGGATTATCCAAATTCACTGATGGGTTGCATTGCATTACTAAGACAAAATTTTTTAGACGCACAATGGTACAAGAACCGGCCTGCCACCGAAGGTGTCAATCTCTCTTTGCAGGCTTTCAATGATAATTTGTCCTTACCACAGATCTTCGAATCGAATGATAAATGGAATGACCTGAGAGCGGATAAAGTGGGAGATGAATTCGGGGTACAATACATCATCAGAGCCGGCGGCGACGAATACCAGCGCATCAACGAAATAAAAGCAACTAATGCAGCTTTCATAGTTCCTTTGAACTTTCCACAGGCAATGGATGTAGAAGATCCAACTGATGCAAGATTTGTTTCACTGGCCAGTATGAAACAATGGGAAATGGCACCATTAAATCCGGGGGCATTCGAAAAAGCAAATATCAATTTCGCACTGACCACATCCGGACTGAGAGAAACTTCATCTTTCATGGCCAACCTTCGTAAAGCCATTCAAAATGGTCTTACCGAAACAAAGGCATTGGATGCTTTGACAAAAACTCCCGCATCGTTGATGAATGTATATGATAAAGTGGGAAGTCTCGATGCCGGTAAAGTTGCAAACTTCTTAATTACTTCCGGATCCATTTTCAATGAAAGGACCACTATCTATCAAAACTGGATACAAGGCAACAGATACATTCTAAAAGATGAAGGGTGGAAAGACATTCGCGGCAGTTATGACCTGATGGTGAATGGCGAGACATTAAAAATGGAGTTGAAAGGCGAAGCTGCAAAACCAACAGCTACGATCATCAGCGGCGACACTGCTAAAGCTGATCTGAGCATACAGGATAAACTGGTAAGATTGAATTATAATTTCAAAAAAGACAGTACCAATGTGATGCGATTGACTGGTGTGATCGGCATGGATAAATGGACTGGTACCGGACAAAATTCAAATGGAAGGTGGCTGGATTGGTCTGCAGTGAAAACTGCTGACATGCCAAATAGAAGAATGGGTGGCGACAGTTCGCGCCGTGGCAGTGATAGCACCCGTACCAGAAGAAACACAGACAAGATCGCTGGGGTGGTAACTTATCCTTTCGACGGATATGGATTCCGGGAATTGCCGGTTGAACAAGATGTGTTGTTTAAAAATGCAACCGTTTGGACCAATGAGAAAGAAGGCAAGCTGGAAAATACTGATGTATTAGTCAAGAATGGCAAGATCGCTGAGATCGGGAAAAATTTGAATGCAGGCGCTGCAAGGGTGATCGATGTTACAGGCAAACATCTCACTGCTGGTATTATTGATGAGCACTCACATATCGCTGCTACGGGTGGTATCAACGAATGTTCGCAATCCGTAACAGCGGAAGTGCGTGTGGCAGATGTGATCAATCCGGAAGACATCAATATCTATCGTCAGTTGAGTGGAGGAGTAACCAGCAGTCATATTCTTCATGGTAGCTGCAATACCATTGGCGGACAAACACAATTGATAAAACTTCGCTGGGGCTCCAATGCAGAGCAAATGAAATTCGGTGGCTGGGACCCATTCATAAAATTCGCATTGGGTGAAAATGTAAAACGTTCCAGTACGCCACAAAATCAAAATCGTTTCCCTGATACAAGAATGGGAGTAGAAGAAGTACTGATGGATGCGTTCACCAGGGCACGTGATTATGAAAAACTAGGAGCGAATAAAAGAAAGGATCTGGAGCTGGAAGCATTGAGTGAGATATTGAATAAAAAACGATTCATTACTTGTCACTCTTATGTTCAGAGCGAGATCACAGCGCTGATAAGAGTTGCAGATAAATTTGGATTCCGCGTGAACACTTTCACGCACATACTGGAAGGATACAAGGTGGCTGATAAAATGAAAGCACATGGCTCCAATGCCTCTACTTTCAGTGATTGGTGGGCCTACAAAATGGAAGTGGTGGATGCGATCCCTTATAACCCTTACATCATGCAAAAGGTCGGATTGAATGTGGCCATTAATTCTGATGATGCTGAAATGGCGCGCCGTCTCAACCAGGAAGCAGCCAAGAGTGTGAAATATGCAGGCATGAATGAAGAAGATGCATTGAAGATGGTAACCCTGAATCCGGCGACAATGTTACATGTTGCCGACAAAACCGGAAGTATCAAAGTAGGCAAGGATGCCGACATCGTGATCTGGAGCGATCACCCATTGAGCATCTATGCAAAAGCAGAAAAAACAATGGTAGATGGAATTATTTATTTCGATCGTGATCGTGATATGCAGTTGAGAGATTTCATCGCTTCGGAAAGAGCAAGGCTGATCCAAAAAATGATCACTGCTAAAAAAGGTGGTGAAAGAACAGGGCCCCCTACTCCTTCATTCAATGAAGAAAATTATTGTGAAGATGATCATGCAGATGACAAGAGTTTGTGGGGAAGGATCTTATCACGTATAAATTCAATTGAACAGTAAGCTTGCTAAGGGGTCTGACGGCTCAAAGCCGTCTTGACCCTAACAAAGCCAAAAAATAAATCATTATGAAAAAAATATTCTTCGCATCATTTCTCATACTCTGCGCATCCGCACCGCTACGGTTGATTGCCCAGGAGAACATGCACCCTACACCTGAACAAAAAGGTTATACCACTTTGGTAAATGGTGTCATCCATATCGGTAATGGACAAATTGTAAATGGTGACATCGTTTTTGAAAATGGAAAGATCGTGTATGTAGGTTCACCCGAAACGCTGCCCACACAGTATACGGCGCAGATCATCGATCTGAAAGGAAAGCAAGTATATCCCGGAATGATCTCCACCAGTTCCAACCTGGGCTTGGTAGAAGTGGGATCTGTAAGATCAACATTTGATTTTACCGAGTTGGGAGATATTAATCCAAGCATCAGATCGATCGTTGCATACAACACAGACAGCAAAGTGATCAACACTGTTCGTTGCAATGGCGTGTTGCTGGCACATATAGTTCCAAGGGGCGGCACCATCAGTGGCACATCATCAGTTGTGCAGCTCGATGCATGGAACTGGGAAGATGCGGCTTATAAAATGGATAACGGAATTCACTTCAACATGCCGGCATTGGTCAATCGCCCGAATCAATTCGGTGGTGGCAGGCGCAGACAACAGGGCGAACAGGAAGATCCTGTTAAACAAGGTTTGGAAAAAATTGAGAGTATCAGAAAATTTTTCCGTGAAGCAAAGGCATACATGCAAACTGTAAATCCATCGCCAGTCAATTTGAAGTTTGAAGCAGTGAAAGGTTTGTTTGACAAATCAAAAACATTTTACGTGCATTGCGATCTGGTAAAAGAAATGCTGGTAGCGATCGATTTTGCAAAAGAATTTGATTTCAGAACTGTCATCATTGGAGGAAGTGATAGCTGGATCATTGCAGACCAATTAAGACAAAACAATATTTCTGTTATTTTATCTGAGCCACATAGTTTGCCCGCGCTGGAAGATGATGATGTAGATCAACCATATAAAACCGGAGCCATGTTGCAAAGAGCCGGTGTGCTGTTCACTTTTTGCATGGATGCGGGAGACGGTTTTTCTCAGCAAAGAAATATTCCGTTTCAGGCTGGAACCATGGCTGCCTATGGCTTAACAAAAGAGCAAGCACTGACTGCTGTTACTTACAATGCGGCAAAGATCCTTGGCATCGATGATAAGACCGGTACCATTGAGAAAGGAAAGGATGCCAATATTGTTGTTTGCGATGGCGACATCCTTGATATGAAGAGCAGCAATGTAACCGCAGCTTATATCCAGGGAAGGGAGATCAACCTTGACAATAAACAGAAGCAGTTGTTTGAACGGTATAAATATAAGTATGGGATCAAATGATGATCAATTAACTTTCTTCATCGGTTTCCATGACTGATCCTGAAATACCGTGGCTGCATCAAAATTCGGATTATTGCTCAGCACAAAAGATGATCCGTCGCCACGGCTCCATACATGATCGTATCCGGCAGACATCTCATAGGTCCCTTTTTCATCCCTGAAGTTTTCTACTTCACGTATGGTCTTGATAAAATCTGTGTGCATTTTGTCACTGGATGATTGTGTGGCTTCCCAACTGCGCATCTGGTTGTCCATATCTTTTAATCGCTGATTTCCCTGCGCAACGGCCCTTTCGCCGATCTGTCTTGTCTGCTCATCCATCAGCCTTATTTTTTCCCAGTGCGTACGATTTTTTTGCTGACGGGTCTGCAACCAGAAATTATTCACTGCATCCGTATAAGAAGTATTGCTGTGAATGCTGGCCATAATTGACGAAAAAAGCATTTTGGCTTTTTCTTTTTCTCCAGCCGGGTATCTGAACACGGTTTTCTTGGTTATAGCGGTGGTGAAAGATTTATCGTAACCGCCTGTGTACATATTGGGAACCGTCATTTCGGTGACTACCGAACAAAGCAATACAAAACCTTCCGTATTGTCGTTCCATTTTACTTCCGCATTAACAGCAGAAGCATAACCCTGTACATCGCCGGCTCCGTATTGCATCAATTCCATCCTGGTTTTTTGTACACCGGGCATCATTTCATTTACTACTGCCTGGTTTGGTTCTACTTTTACAATTTGTGGGTTGCCGAGTTCCTGCACGAATGTGCTGCGCAGATATTGCTCTGCACCTACTGGTTGAGCGAAAGCACAATAAGGCGATTGGCCAGCTGAAGACATGTTGAATTGCATGCTCTGCTGATTAGTGTTCCATGTCAGGATCTTATGTGGTAAAAAATCCAGGGCATATTTACCATCAGGAGATGATACCTTAAGCCATGAATTATTTCCTGCGCATGATTGACCAGGCATGATCCATATGATCTCTCCCTCATGCTTCCAGCCTTTAGGCAGCAGCAGGCTATAAGCTTCGGCAGGCTGCGTAAAACCCTGGTTGTCCATGATGCGCACCCTTTGATAGATGGTGTAGTCGTTGCCTTCCATAAACTTTTGTGTTGATGATCGTTGCCCGGACGTGTTACCGTTTTTTGAAGACTGGGCATTGCAGCCTGTATTGAAACAGGAAATTAGCAACGCAAACAGAAGCACGCAGCAGCGGTTTTGTATGCTGTATCTAAAAGTCATGAGAAATATATTGTGTGTTTTGAATTGAATACTATTTCCGGTCATCGAAATAAGCGGTTTTCTACAAGTGGTATCGGTGAGTAGCTTTGTAAAGGAAAATTTTCTGCGAAGCATCTCCAATAATCCATTTGGATGAGAAGGACGCTTCGAAGTTTTCTTCCCTTCAATAATTGCCTGCCGAAAGCTAACTTTGTAACCAGGCACGGCTTCAACAAACCCGCTGCTAAAAAGGGCATGGAAAGAATCGCTGAATCAGAACTGATCATCAATGGCCGTGGCGCCATTTATCACCTCGACCTGAGACCGGAAGAACTGGCCAACACCGTTATTGTAGTGGGGGATCCGGATCGTGTTAAGAAAGTAAGCAAACACTTCGACAGCATCGAAGTAAAGCAGCAACACCGTGAGTTCATTACGCATACCGGACATGTTGGCAAAAAAAGAATTTCAGTTATGTCGACAGGCATTGGTCCAGATAACATTGACATTGCTATGAATGAACTGGATGCACTGGCAAATATCGACTTTGAAACAAGGCAGGTCAGGTCAGGATTCAGTCCACTCAATATTATTCGTTTTGGCACGTCGGGCGCCTTACAGGCGGATATACCAGTTGATAGCCTGGTGGCATCCACGCATGGTATTGGATTGGATAATCTGTTGAATTATTATCAATATGAAAAGAGTGCAGATGAAGTAGCGATGGCAAATGCATTCGTTGAACAAACACAGTTGGATACCAATATCACCAACCCTTATGCATTTAAAGGCAGTGAGACACTGATCAATAAATTTGGAAGTGATTTTGTGAAAGGGATAACCGTTACCTGCCCTGGATTTTATGGCCCGCAGGGGCGTATATTAAGGCTCGGATTGAAAAGCCCGGGATTGATCAATCGACTCACCCATTTTAGCTTCAATAACAACAGGATCACTAACTTTGAAATGGAAACTTCAGCCATCTACGGATTGGGCAGATTGATGGGCCATGAATGCCTGAGCATTAATGCCATCGTGGCCAATCGGGTAGTACAGGAATTTTCAAAAGATGGCGATGCTGCTGTAGAAAACCTGATCAAAAAAGCATTGGAAGTTTTAGCCCGGTGAGTTACCGCCGTTAAACTCAATCGAATAAAAAAGCTGTCATCCGGTGGCTCACCGCAAACAGCATTCAATAAATAAACTATGATCTCAACCAAATTCATCCCCGACTTCTCCGCACCTGCTCATGTAGATCAGGTAGGCATTGAGGAACGTGCCTCGCGGGTAACAAAACGAAGTATCAAAAATGAAAGCAAGGTCAATGGATTGAAGTTGGCTTTGAACATGATCGACCTTACCACACTGGAAGGAAAGGATACTGATGGAAAAGTCAAACAGCTTTGTTATAAAGCGATCCATTTGCTCGATGTATATCCTGACCTGCCAACAGTAGCTGCAGTGTGCGTGTATCCTTCTATGGTGAAAGTGGCTAAACAGGCTCTCGGTAATTCAGGAGTAAAGGTGGCATCGGTAGCTACAGCATTTCCCAGCGGACAGGCTCCCCGCGACGTTAAGATACGCGATACCAAGTATGCAGTATCGCAGGGCGCCGATGAAGTGGACATGGTGATCTCAAGAGGAAAATTCTTACAGGGAGAATATAATTATGTGTTTGATGAGATCGCCGCGATCAAAGAAGCATGTGGCGAAGCAAGATTAAAAGTGATACTGGAAACAGGCGAACTGGTCACTTATGATAAAGTGCGCAAGGCAAGTGATATCGCCATGTATGCCGGTGCCGATTTTATCAAAACATCAACAGGTAAAATTCAACCTGCGGCAACCATGCCGGTAACACTGGTAATGCTGGAAGCGATCCGTGATTTTTATTACGAGACAGGCAAGCGGATAGCGATGAAACCTGCCGGTGGTATCTCAAAAGCCAAGCAGGCACTGCATTACCTCGTAATGGTGAATGAGGTGCTGGGTGAAGAGTGGATGAATAATGAATGGTTCAGATTCGGCGCCAGCAGTCTGGCTAATGATATATTGATGCAACTGATGAAACAAAGAACAGGTGTATATCAGTCGTCCAATTATTTCTCAATAGACTAAAACCTCATCCCTATACCTTCTCCTAAAGGAAAAGGGCAATAGCGAAGGTTAAAGAGTATACAATATTAAAAACTGCCGACTTCAAGTTCCCTCTCCTTCAGGAGAGGGGTTGGGGTGAGGCCAAAAAAACAAAAAATGGCTACAAAGAACAATACTATAAAATTGAAGTTCGAGTCATCGAGGAATTTATCTCCGGCTCCCGAAAGTAAATCGGCTGCGAAAATAAATCCGAGGTATGATCTGTTCATCAATGGCAAGTTTGAAAAACCTGCCAGCAAAAAATACTTCGATACGATCAATCCAGCCAATGAAGAAAAATTATCGGAAGTAGCAGAAGCCAATGCAGCTGATGTGAATCGTGCAGTGAAAGCAGCCAGATCTTCTTATGAGAACTACTGGAAAAAAATGCCGGGTAAGGAAAGAGCCAAATACATTTATCGTATTGCTAGAATGTTGCAGGAAAGAGCACGTGAATTTGCGATCATCGAAACATTAGATGGTGGTAAACCTATTCGTGAGAGTCGTGATTTTGATGTTCCGACCGCCGCCAATCATTTCTTTTATTATGCAGGATGGGCTGACAAACTGGAATATGCATTTCCCAACCGAACAACAGAGCCCTTAGGAGTTGCGGGACAAGTAATTCCCTGGAATTTCCCATTATTAATGGCTGCCTGGAAAATAGCTCCGGCACTGGCAACAGGAAATACTGTTGTATTGAAACCAGCAGAAACGACACCTCTCACAGCAATGAAGTTGGCCGAGATCATTCAGGAAGCTGATCTGCCTCCCGGAGTTGTAAACATTATTACAGGTGCCGGCGCAACAGGTGCCGCGATCGTAAATCATCCGGATATCAATAAGATCGCTTTTACAGGTTCTACAGATGTTGGAAAAATCATTCAGCGTGCGATAGCAGGAACCAATAAAAAAGCAACATTGGAATTAGGCGGAAAAGCCGCCAATATCATTTTTGAAGATGCAGCGCTGGACCAGGCGGTTGAAGGTGTGATCAATGGTATCTTTTTCAACCAGGGACATGTATGCTGTGCAGGCTCGCGCTTATATGTGCAGGAATCTGTTTACAAAAAAGTAGTAAGGAAATTGAAAGACAGAATGGAATCACTGATCGTTGGTGATCCACTGGATAAGAATACCGATATAGGTGCAATCAATTCCAGACAACAATTGGAAACGATCCACAAATATCTGAAGATAGGCGCTGCTGAAGGAGCCGAGATGTTTCAAACCAGCTGTTCTATTCCTAAAAAAGGATTTTTCTGCCGGCCAACGATCTTTACAAATGTGGCGCAAAGCAACAGGATCGCACAGGAAGAAATTTTCGGACCAGTATTGGCCATTCAAAGTTTCAGAACAGAAGATGAAGTGATCGAGAAAGCGAATAACTCACCTTTTGGATTATCTGCCGGTGTTTGGACTGACAAAGGCTCTAAGATCTTCAACATGACAACAAAAATGAGAGCAGGTGTGGTGTGGGCAAATACGTTCAATAAGTTTGATCCAACTTCTCCATTCGGAGGATATAAAGAAAGTGGTTATGGAAGAGAAGGCGGATTGCATGGATTGACACCTTACCTCAATTTGATCAACAATTAATTTTATTACAATGGGAAAAGTTTTGATAAAAAAATCAGCTGCTAAGTTTAGTGTTAATGGGAATGGAAAGGAAAACACATTGTTACCTAAAAGACTTGAAGTTTTAAAGACCTACAAGATCTACGTTGGTGGCCAGTTTCCAAGAACGGAGTCGGGAAGATATTACACTCCTGAGAATGGCAGTGGCGAAAAGTTGGCTAATGTTTGTCTTTGTTCAAGAAAGGATTTTCGTGATGCTGTTAGCGCCGCCAGAGGCGCATTTGGCGGATGGAGTGCGAGAGCAGCATTTAACCGCGGACAAATATTGTATCGTATTGCAGAAATGCTGGAAGGAAGAAAAGCACAGTTCATTGAAGAATTAATAAGACAGGATGCAAGTGTGCAACAGGCAACCACTGAAGTAAATCTGGCAATCGACAGGTTAATTTATTACAGTGGCTGGTGCGACAAATTTCAGCAACTTTTCAGTGCAGTCAATCCTGTTGCTTCGTCACACTTTAATTTTTCTGTACCGGAGCCAACAGGTGTGGTTGCTGCTATTGCTCCGCAAAATGATTCTTTAATTGGACTGGTTTCATTGATCGCTCCGATCATTGCAGGTGGTAATACATGTGTGGTGCTTGCATCCAATGCAAAACCATTGAGTGCGGTCACGTTCGCAGAAGTGCTGAATAGTTCTGATCTGCCGGGAGGTGTTGTAAATATACTCACCGGTAAAGTTTCCGAACTCGTCCCCTATTTTGCAGATCATATGGATGTGAATGCGACCGTGTATTGCGAAACAGATGCAGCCACCAAACAACTCATCAAAGAAAAATCAGCGCTTAATGTAAAACGTGTTCAGATCTACGACAAAGTAGAATGGATGAATGATGATGCGCAATCTCCATATTTTATAATGGACTTCCAGGAAATAAAAACTACATGGCATCCGATCGAAAATATTGGGGGAGCCAAAGCCGGTTATTAGTAAAAATAAAATATTCAATATTCAACGCTCAATATTCAATATTCAGTTTGCTTCGAGTTAGAATACTGCTTTATTGAACATTGAATATTGAACATTGAATATTGAATATTTACTTGGTGTTTTCTAACTCAACCAAAATAAAAAACCCCGCTAAATTAGCGGGGCTGTATTTTAAAAGGTTTCCCTTGAGGGGTCCTCTCCGGGTTTATTCTTCCACTTTCATTTTACCCTTTGCCTTTGCCATTACTTCTTCAGCAATGTTGTTTGGCGCCGGATTGTAGTGACTGAATTCCATAGTCGATGTTGCACGTCCGCTCGACAATGAACGCAATTGCGTTACATAACCAAACATTTCGCTCAACGGAACTTTAGCCTTGATCACCTGTACACCGTGTTTGCTATCCATTCCTTCCAGCATACCACGACGACGGTTAAGGTCACCTGTAACATCACCCATGTATTGATCAGGAGTAAGTACTTCAACCTTCATTATCGGTTCCAGCAAAGTTGGCTTCGCTTTACGGCCTGCTTCACGGAATCCTTGCTTAGCACACAATTCAAATGACATTGCATCCGAGTCAACCTGGTGGAATGAACCATCCTTTACGTTAACCTTCATATTAGCCATTGGGTAACCAGCCAATACACCTGTGGTCATTGCTGATTCAAAACCTTTTTGAATGGCAGGAACGAATTCTTTTGGAATGCTACCACCAAACAATGAGTTTACGAACTGGTAAGTGCCTTTGTCTTCTTTCAGGAACTCTTCATCTGCAGGTCCGATAGAGAATATAATATCGGCAAACTTACCACGACCACCCGTTTGCTTCTTCAGCGTCTCGCGGTGTTCAATGGTAATACCGAAAGCTTCTTTATAAGCAACCTGAGGAGCGCCCTGGTTGATCTCAACTTTAAATTCACGCTTCATCCTGTCTACAATAATCTCCAGGTGCAATTCACCCATTCCACTCAGGATCGTTTGTCCTGTTTCTTCGTCAGTCTTTACTTTCAATGTAGGATCTTCTTCTACCAGTTTCGCGATCGCCATACCCATCTTATCCACGTCAGCCTGAGTTTTAGGTTCAACAGCGATAGAGATAACCGGCTCAGGGAAGGTCATACTTTCCAGAATGATCGGATGATCTTCATTGCACAATGTATCTCCGGTTTTGATATCCTTAAAACCAACCGCTGCCCCAATATCACCTGCTTCGATATAATCGATCGGGTTTTGTTTGTTAGCATGCATCTGCATGATACGGCTGATCCTTTCTTTCTTACCAGTTCTGGTATTCAATACATATGAACCTGAATCCAGTCTGCCTGAATAAGCACGGAAGAACGCCAATCGACCTACGAACGGATCGGTCATGATCTTGAACGCAAGTGCACTGAACGGTTCTTTTGGATCTGCGCTACGGGTCAGTTCTTCACCATTGTCAGGATTCGTTCCTTTAACCGCTTCAATGTCCAATGGACCTGGCAGGTAACGAACGATCGCATCCAATGCAGTTTGAACACCTTTATTCTTGAATGATGAACCGCACATCATCGGGATGATAGATATATCGATCACCGCTTTACGGATCGCTTCATGCATTTCATCTTCAGTGATGCTGTTAGGATCGTCAAAGAATTTTTCCAGCAGGTTATCATCATACTCAGCTACTGCTTCTACCAGGTGCTGACGCCATTCGTTCACTTCTTCAACCATATCTTCCGGAATAGGAACTTCTTTGTAGGTCATACCCTGAGTAGCATCATCCCAGATGATACCTTTCATAGTGATCAAGTCAACAACTCCTTTAAAGCTGTCTTCTGCACCGATTGGCAATTGCAATGGAACTGCTTTTGCACCCAGCATTTCCTTTACTTGTTTTACCACATTCAGGAAGTCTGCACCCGCACGGTCCATTTTATTTACGAATCCGATACGCGGAACTTTATAACGGTTTGCCTGGCGCCAAACGGTTTCAGACTGAGGTTCTACACCACTAACGGCGCAAAACAACGCTAACAAACCGTCAAGTACCCGCAATGAACGTTCTACCTCTACGGTAAAATCCACGTGACCCGGAGTATCAATGATGTTGAATTTATATTGCTTGGTATTAGCTATTTTCTTTCCTTGTTCCATTGGAAAATTCCAGAAGCAAGTAGTTGCTGCTGAAGTAATGGTAATACCTCTTTCCTGTTCCTGTGCCATCCAGTCCATTGTTGCGGCGCCATCGTGTACTTCACCGATCTTGTGATTCACACCGGTGTAATACAGGATACGCTCTGTAGTTGTGGTTTTACCAGCATCAATGTGAGCGGCAATTCCGAAATTTCTTTGATAACGTAAGTCTGCCATTCTGATTTTATTTAATTTTTAAAATTTGATTAAAGATGTAAACACCTTTCTAATTTCTTATTTCTTAGTTCTTATTTTCCCGAAGGAGGTACTCCCCCGGAATTCCGCAGATTGCGGTTTAGGGAAGTATTTCTGATATGCTTTTTACTACTCTCATATTCTGCTAAAGGTGCTCAGCCCAACTAACGCGACCGTCCTTTTAGCGGCGCAAATGTACGCCGATTTTTTTTATTTACAAACTGAAAAGCAATAAAAAAGCCGTCTCACAGGAAGCGAAACGGCTTAAAAATATTATTTAACGTAAACTTAGATTCTGAAGTGAGCAAATGCCTTGTTAGCCTCTGCCATACGGTGCGTATCTTCTTTCTTTTTGTAAGCTGCACCTTCACCTTTGCTTGCTGCAACGATCTCATTAGCCAGCTTATCTGCCATGCTACGACCGTTCCTTTCGCGACTGTATCTGATCATCCATTTGATGCTCAAAGAGATCTTTCTGTCGGCACGAACCTCAGATGGGATCTGGAATGTAGCACCACCGATACGGCGACTACGAACTTCCACACCCGGTGTGATGTTAGCCAACGCTTTTTTCCAAACTTCATATCCATTTTCACCGGTTTGCTTTGAAACCTTATCCAACGCATCATAAAAAATGATAAATGCACCGCTCTTCTTTCCTTCCCACATCAGGTTGTTCACAAAACGTGTAACCAGTTTGTCGTTGAATTTAGGATCCGGCGCTAAAGGGATCTTTTTCGGTTGTGTCTTCCTCATTTGTATTTATTTTGGCCTGACCATTTCAGATCTGACCATTTATTTGAAATTATTTTTTCTTATCTTTTTTAGTTCCGTATTTAGAACGGCTCTGCTTTCTGTCTTTCACACCAGCTGTATCCAAACTACCACGAACGATGTGGTAACGTACACCCGGAAGATCTTTCACCCTTCCACCACGGATCAAAACGATCGAGTGCTCTTGCAGGTTGTGACCTTCACCAGGGATATAGGCGATAACCTCGATCTTATTGGTGAGACGGACTTTTGCAACTTTACGCAAAGCTGAATTTGGCTTCTTCGGCGTTGTAGTATACACCCTTGTGCACACACCACGACGCTGTGGACTGCTGTCCAAAGCTCTTGATTTACTTTTAGCTTTGATGATTTGTCTTCCTTTTCTTACTAACTGTTGAATTGTAGGCATTAAGTGACCCTTTTATTTTTAGGACGGCAAAGGTAGGTAATCTGATTTAATTACGGAAAATAAATGCCTAAAAAACTCTGTATTTATTCACAAATTGGGGTCAATAACTACACTTTGTACATCCAGGCGTGGGTGTCTTCCACCTGGCCATAGCGAATAGCATTCAGTTGGCGCTTCAATTCAGGAGCTGTCCGCCAATTTTCCACATCAAAATTCATGACGTAGTCTTTATATCGCAGTTCCCTGATCAGTGAAATGGTGGCGGCTGTACCCGTTCCGAAAACCTCATACAATACTCCGGCCTTGTGGGCATTAATTATATCATTGATACTCAATGGCCTTTCTTCCACATTAAAGCCCATTTCCTTTAAAAGTACGATGGCACTATCGCGGGTTACACCGGCCAGGATGGTACCGCTCTCCAAACTTGGGGTTATAGCCGTTCCACCTATAATAAAGAAGATATTCATGGTACCGCACTCCTGCACATATTTGTGTTCAAACGCGTCGGTCCACAATACCTGATCGTATCCGATCTTTTTGGCCTGGGCAGTTGCATACATGGCAGAACCATAGTTACCAGCTGCTTTGGCAAATCCAACCCCTCCCGGTGCGGCACGCACAAAGCGTTCTTCCACATAAATACGCATAGGAGCATTATAATACGGGCCTGTGGGACTAAGAATGATCATGAACTTGTATTTATCGCTTGGCCTTACTCCTATCAGTTCATCTGAACTGAACATGAACGGGCGGATGTATAATGAATGATCTTCCTGTTGGGGTATCCAGTTCTTGTCGAGATCGATCAGCATACGCATACCTTCCATGAACAACTCTTCCGGTACCTCAGGCATTTGCATTCTCTCAGCAGAAACATTGAATCTTTTATAGTTATCGATGGGACGAAAGATATAAGGTTCCCCTTTAGGATTCTTATAGGCTTTTATTCCTTCGAATATGGCTTGCCCGTAGTGAAGGGCAGCAAGTGACGGCGATAGTAACAATGGCTGGAAAGGTTTGATCTCCGCATTTTTCCATTGACCATCTTCATAATCAACTTCCAGCATGTGATCAGTAAAATACTTTCCAAAGGGTATATTTTCCAGATCAATATCATTCAGTCTACTACGCTCAATGGTAGTAATATTTATATCAGCGGCAGCAATCATAACCTTAATTTTACAGCAAAGAAACGAAAAAAACAACACTAACAACTGGCATTATGAGTTTGGATAATATACAACTTCCTGCAGCGGTTATACAAGACCTTTACAAAGATGTACTGATAGATTCATCTCAGCCAAAACAGCGCCAGGAATCGGTTTCAAAGAAAAGCATTAATTATCTTGGAGAAAATGGCCAGCATATCATCATACTGGTGAATAACCCGGAAGCAGCCTATCTGAAGGATGAAGAACTTAATTTTTTAATGGGAATATTAACTGCCTGCAAACTAAGTATGGCAGATGTTGCGATCATCAATTTGGCAAAAGCACAGGGATTGGATTATACAAGGCTTACCGATGAACTGAAAGCGCAGCAAGTGCTCCTGTTTGGCGTAGTTCCTTCTGCTATTGATCTGCCTTTGCAGTTTCCAAATTATCAGATTCAACAATACAACAGCAGGGTTTATCTTTCTTCACCAAACCTGACCGAATTGGCAGGAAATAAAGAAGAGAAGATGAAACTCTGGATGGCTTTGAAAAAAGTTTTCAATATTTAAATGCGATAAATGTCCACACTCATCTTTGCAACCAATAATCAACACAAAGTAGAAGAGATAAGATCAATTCTTGGAGATACTTTCAATATCATTACATTAAGAGAAGCCGGCATCAACATCGATATTCCGGAACCACATGATACACTCGAAGCAAATGCATCTGAAAAATCTTCAGTGATCTATGCAATGACGGGTAAGGATTGTTTTAGTGAAGACACAGGGCTGGAAGTGGCTGCATTAAATGGTGAGCCCGGCGTAAAGAGCGCCCGTTATGCAGGCGATGAAAGAAGTTTTGATAGTAATATCGAAAAGCTATTGCAGAATTTAAAAGGCAGGGCTGATCGTGATGCCCGTTTCCGGACGGTGATATCGTTGATACTGGATGGAAAAGAATATTTGTTTGAAGGAATTTGCAATGGTCGTATCATTCAAGAGAGAAAAGGAACGGGAGGGTTTGGATACGATCCGGTCTTTATTCCTGAAGGCAGTGACAGGACCTTTGCAGAGATGAATATGGTTGAAAAAAATCAATACAGCCATCGCAAAAAAGCAATCGAAAAACTGATCTTCTTTTTACAACAACAATCCTAATGGCAAGGATCAAAATTGAAATACCAGATAAATTACTCGGGACCTTTACCATTCCCGTCCGCATCACAGATCTGAATTATGGCAATCATGTAGGCAATGATGCGTTTGTTTCCATTATTCATGAAATACGGATGCAGTGGCTGAATTCATTTGGATTCACTGAACTGGATATAGAAGGAACTGGTCTTATTATGAGTGATATCGCCGTGGAGTTCAAGGGAGAATCTTTTTATGGAGATATCATACTCGCAAAATTATTTTGTGGAGATATTTCGAAGGTTGGATTTGAATTATTTTATGAGCTGTCAGCAAAAAGAAATGAAACAGATGTTCTTGTCGCAAAGGCTAAAACAGCAATGGTATCTTTTGATTATAATCAAAAGAAGGTCATCAACCTTCCTGAAAAATTATTAGAATTACTTTCAAAATGAAGTTCGGGTGAAAACGTTTATTACAGATCAATCATTCCAGATCCTCCAGCTTTCTTCTGCCTGCAATAAAAGCATTTCATATCCATTTTTTATCTGAGCACCTTGCTCTTCTCCTTTTTTCAGAAATTCAGTTTTTGAAGGGTTGTATACCAGATCATACAACAAATGAAGGTCACTTAAAAACTGATAAGGGATGCCGGGTGATGAATGGATATCAGGAAAAGTGCCGAGGGGGGTTGTATTGATAATGAGTTTGTGTTGCAGCATTATATCCTCATCAAGGTCGGAATAGGTAAATCTTGAATCAGCATATAAATGCCTGCTTACAATGCAATACTCGATCTTCAACTTATTCAATACATACTTCACTGCCTGTGCTGCGCCGCCATGACCCAGTACCAAGGCTTTTTTATGATGAGGCTTCAATAATGGAATCAATGATCTTTCAAATCCTATGACATCCGTATTATATCCGATCAATTTACTGTTGTCAAATTTGATACAATTACATGCATCCAGTCCTTTAGGTAAATGTGATGTATCATCAAGGTATTCCAATACCGCCTGTTTATGAGGGATCGTGACGTTGAGACCAGCCAGGTCCGGAGACAAGGAAATTATAGTACTTAGTTGCGAGATCTCTTTGGCAGGAAATACTTTGTATTCGCAGTCTGCAATTCCTTCCCTTTTAAATTTTTCAGTGAAGTATTGCTGAGAAAATGAATGATCCAATGGGTATCCGATGATACCGTAGGTTTTCATTATGCTTCTTTTTTGTCGAGATATAAAAAGAATGTATCACCTCTTAAACCAATGCGCATTGCTTCGAGAGGTATTACTTCTGAAGGAGCAATATTTCCCAGGTTCACATTGCAGCCGATCAATTCTAAAAAGTACAGTTGTTGTGCTTTTTGCGGCGCTTCCCAGATGATCTTCTCTTCAGGTATCTGTGTCAGGATCTCCTGCACCAAACCTTCTCTTACCTCACCCGTACCGCGATAGATCCCTACATTACCTGCCTCGCGTGCCTCAGCGATCACATAGGTTGAACCCGCCGCCAATTCAGCTTTCATCAATTCTATCCATTTATAGGGAGGAATAATGTGTGCTGCATCCTTGCTTCCAACTTCACTCAACACTGTTCCATGCTTGGTCAGTTTCTCTATATATCCACATTTTTCAGCATGAGGAATATTGATCGATCCGTCGCTCACTTCCATATAGCTTACACCAAATTCTTTGCAAACACTGATATAGTCATCAAATTGATTTCTGATCAAGAACGCTTCGAATAAAGTGCCTCCGAAATAAACCGGGATATCATAAGAACGATACACTTCTAGTTTCTCTTTCAGATTGGGAGTAACAAATGAGGTTCCAAATCCCAGTTTGACCACATCTACATGCGGATGTGACACACTCATAAAATTCTTTGCTTCTTCAATGCTCAGGCCTTTATCCATTACCATCGTGATGCCATGCTCACGTGGTTTTTTATTACGTTCAGGTATTTGCGATAAATTGAAATTCATACGCCCACAGTTTTAGGTTCAAATTTTGGCAAATATAACCCCTGCATCGCAATTAAGCGCATGATAGAAAACAGCAGAGGTGATGATCTTAGATGGATTTCTTTTTCTTAAAACGTGCGATGATATCTACCACTTGTTGATTTTGCAAAATAGATGGGTTGATCTCAATGAATTTTTTGATGAGCCTGGGATTTTTTTCCATTCCGGTTTCCAAATGAAGAAATGCTTCTTTTGATCGTCCCATTGCATAATAAATAGCACTTTTATAAAAGAGAAAGATCGGTTTGCCATCAGTTTGTTCAAATGCGATACCAGCATATTCAAGAGCTTCTTCCAGCATTTCAGCTTTGTATAAACAATTGAGTAGTTCAGTCCAGCCGTTCATATTCCTTGGTCGCGTTCTCACCACATTTCCGAGATAAGAGATCGCATCACCCAATTTGCCCAATTCCATATAGCAGCGGCCCATGGCGAGGTTGTATTCAGGTTGCATCCGATGTATTCGCAATGCAGCTTCAAGGCTTTTAACCGCCCGTTCCCAGTTTCCTTCATTCATATACGTAGTTGCCACTTTGAAATGCAACTGACTATCTTCCTGGTTAAGGTGGCTCGCTTTTCTGTAATTGAATCTTGCCTGTGCAAAATTTCCCAACTTGTCATAACAATGGCCTATCGCTTCATAGATCACATCTTCGGGGCGGGCAAGTTCCAACACCCGTTCCAGTACCTCAGCGCCTTCTTTGTATTTGCGTAAGCGGATAAATGCATCTCCCATGTTTCGCCAGGCGTAATCAAATTTCTCGTCGATGGCAACAGCATACTGGTAGGCATCTATCGCTTTTTCATACAATTTGATCCCCTGGTAAGCTGCCGCCAGGTTGAACCAGGCCAGTTCATTGAATGGGAAATTATCGATAATAGTTTGATGTAACCGGATGCCTTCTTCGTTACGACCCGTAAAGTCGGTCCAGAAACAGATCTTATATAAAGCTTCTTCATTGTTGGGCTCCTGTTCAAGGATCATTTTCAGACAATCAAAAACCTTTTCGAAATTTTCATAATCATCATACACATCCGCCAATTCAAACAGCAGGTCTATTTTTTCATCACCCTGAAAATCATCTATAGCAGCTTCTAAAACGGCTGCAGCTCTTTCCTGTTGATCGAGCGCCAGATAAACATCGGTTTTGAGAATATACAAATTCGTGTCTTTGCTGTCCAGCAATTCAGCCTGATCAAGCACGTCAAGTGCCTCAGTGTATTGCCTGAGAGCGATCAGCAGATCGGCTTTTTTCAATAAAAGCATGGCAGAATAGGGATATTGATTAATGCCATATTCAGCAGCCTCCAGCGCGGTGGTTAATTGTTCTTTTTCATCAAAATGGTCGATTATGCGTTCAAAGGATTCTTCTTCCAGGAAGGAATTGCTTTTACCAGCCCTGAGATTGTCAAATTGTAGTAAAAGTTCCTTTATTTCTTCCCGGTCTTGGCGATAGGGATTTTTACTCATGTGGTATAGGTTGTTGTAAATTAACATGTTTTGATGTAAAATCCAATACCTGTTAATAACTTCACCATTAAAAGTTAAAAAACTGCAAAAAGAATGGATGAACGGTTAAGAAAAACCAAAAGTTTTTCTATATATTTGTATAGTAAAATGAACCAATGAAGAAACTTACCAAAATATTGCTGGTCATGGGTGTATGCTCAGGTATCGCCTTAAGCAGTTTGGCTGATGGAGGCATTGGTAGAAAAAGCAAAAACAGGGCCACAATCAATATTGTTGCTTCAAACAATTTGAAGAACTCCATTTCATTGAATTTGAAAGCCGGTTTAAAGTATACTGGTAGTTTACTTACAAGGCAACAATTCTCATCAAATTCAATTTTCACAAATTCTCTGGTAACTTACCAAAAAGGTAATACCGTTTACATTATACCTTATAAACACGTGATCACAATGCCTGAAGTCAAACCTGGTTACACAGGAATGAAAGTTATCATCAGGCCGCATTAATTCGCAAACTAACTATTTATAATCAGCCCTTTCAATTGAAAGGGTTTTTTATTGCTGTGTACCTTTTCGCATTTGCTGATTTTCTTCATAGGTCATCACACGATATCCTGATCTGGGAAAATCAAATTTAGCAGCCATGACTGGATCAAAGCTTATTCTCGTGGCCGTATACCTGAACTTCAATTGACCTGATTCAATTTCATATTCCATAGGAACTCCAGGGAGATTGGCAAACGTTGGATCATACTCTTTGTTCACTACCTGAAGATCCGGTGCATAATAAACAGCAAATGATTTTCCATCGGGCATTTTAGCGATCGCTTTCTTCGTGTTATAACCAGCTATAGTTTTTGTTTCGTTGGTCAGTTCAAATTTCACGTCATAGTAATTCTTGTTCTTAGCGATCCAATTTTCTTTGGTCAGTGTTATCATCAGTTTTTGTCCACTGAATTCTTTTAAGATCGCTGCATTCCCAGATTTTCCGTCGTGAATATTTGTTTCATTGCCTAAAAAAGTGACCTGTTCGGTGCGGCTGCTGTTTCCTCTCAGATAGATCGTTTTCGAGGCGGGCACTGCATCTGTTTTCATGGCCGGGTTACCTGATTGTATGTTTATCTCATACACAATGGTCCCATCGACAATTGTCTTTTGGGCTGTTGCAAAATTTCCGGTCAGCAATATCAAAGCCAGTCCTGTAAGTCTAATTTTTTTCATTGTAAATTCTTTGACTAAAGGTAATAAAAAGGCGTGCCAAAGACTTTAAAGCATCAATTAAAAAGCCCGCAAGCGTTGTTATCTGCATTGCGGGCCATTCTTTTTAGTCTTCCTTTAACGTTTGTTGGGCTTATTCTTCAGATCCTGTAAACGCTTATTGCTTTCCTGCATCGCCTGGATACGCTCCTGCAGTTTACTTTGTTTGACCGGCCGTTTGCGGTTTTCTTCTATTTGAGACAATATCTTATCATGATCTATAATATAATTCTGGATCACATACTGAAGTATCAAAGTGATCGTATTGGAAACCGTATAATACCAGGTTAAGGCTGCCGGCAGTCGGTTGAATATCCCCAATAATAGGATCGGGAAAATGTAAGGCATGTATTTCATAACCGGGTTACTGTTGTCCTGCATATTGCTCATGCTATACAATGAGATCAACAAACTTGTGATTACTGCAGTTAACGTGAACAAACTCACATGATCACCATACAATGGAATATAAAACGGTAAATGAGCTATCGAATCGTAAGCCGCGAGATCCTTGGCCCATAAAAAACTTTGTCCACGCAGGTCAATATTGGCCTGAAAGAAATAATACAACGACATGAATATCGGGATCTGCAATAATGCCGGCAAACATCCTCCCAATGGACTTACTCCCGCCGACTTCCACAATTTCATTTGCTCCATACTAAATGCCTGCTTATCATCGCCAAATTTCGCTTTCAGCTTATCGATCTCGGGTTTCAATGCCTTCATCTTTGCACCACTCACATAACTTTTGTATAAGATCGGCGACGTGATAAGACGAATGATAAGTGTAAGCAACAGAATAACAATACCGAAACTACTTACCCATTTTTTTAAGAGATCCCATACAGGTAATAGAAAATATCTGTTGATGTATTTTACAAAAGAAAACAAACCGGAACCATACGTAACGATCTGTTGCATTTCATTGTCATATTTCTTAAGAACATTATAATCATTAGGACCGTAATATAATTGCAGGGAAACCGTTTTTGCACCAGGCGCCAAATTGATCCTTGCGTTGGTCGTTGCCTGGCATATCACACCCAAAGAGTCTACAGGAGATGTCCAGTTCATTTGCGCACCACTGAATTTATCCTTTGCGATCAATGTTGTCACAAAAAACTGTGGGTTTACAGCCAACCAGCTCAAAGGCTTTTCGAATTTTTCATCGCCACTGGTTCCCATAGTGGTAAAATCGTATTTTCCGTTATACAGATAACATATATGCGATTGCTGTTTTTCGTAAGGGATATTTTTTTCAGTTTGTTTTGATTCAGTTTGCCACAACAGGTTGAGATTATTTTGTGTAATCTGCTTGTCAGGGTTGGATAAGCCAATATTGAGATCGATCATGTAATCATCTTTTCTGATCGTATACTGATTAGTAAGAAAGGGTACACCAGACGAATCCTTTAATGAATAGATAAGCGTAGTGGATCCATCTCCGTTAGATTTCTTTTCAACATCAAAGTCCAGATCAGCACTATTTGCGACCTGATTAGCTACGCCGGTATTGATCTGGTAAGAAAGTTTGTTATTTTTTCCGCTATGCATGACAAGCGCTTTTCCATCCCCCGCTTTGAACTTTTTCAGTTCAACATATTGCGGTTGACCGCCTTTGCTGGTGAAAACAATTTTTAGCACCTCGTTTTCAAGCGTATCATTTTTTTCAATTGCATTAGTTGCTTTTTGAAATGTTCCCGGTAATTGAGCCTGGGCTTTTTTTAATGAATCAAGTTGTGATGAATCTGCCTTTGCCAGTGAGGAATCTGGTTTTGGTTTCAGCGCATTGGCAATTGAATCCTTGATCCTTTTTTCTTCCTGATAAGCCTGATTGCTTTTGCTATTAAAATAAAACATCAATACTAACAATATCCCGATCAATATAAATCCAATGACCGTATTTCTGTCCATTCCCATGAGTGATAGTTTAAGTTGGCAAAGGTAATTTAATTGTTGATGCCTGTATTATTTATCGAAAAATGCCTTCCCTGAAAGGAAGGCATTTCAATATTTCGGTTTTTGTAACCATTATTTCTTGGCAGCGGGTGCAGCAGCCGCAGCAGGTGCAGCAGCGGCAGGTGTTGCAGTAGTTGCAGTAGCTTCCTCCTGTTTCAACTGACGTGTCATAGTTACAGAAGCAATTGGAATACGCGGAGAGTTTAATACTTCCATATTTTCCAGTTTGACATCTTCAACCCTGATGTTCTCGTTCAATTCCAGATTATTAATGTCAACATCAATGAATTCCTTCAGGTCCTTTGGATAGCTCTTAACCTTTAAAGATTTCATTTTTGTTACCAGCTTTCCTCCGGCTTTTACACCAGCAGGTGTTCCAGTAAATTTCAATGGCAAAGTTGCGATCACTTTTTTGTTTTCTACCAGTTCCAGGAAGTCAACATGCGTAAGCTTGTCGGAAACCTTGTCAAACTGCAGGTCTTTTAAAATGCAACGATAGGTTTTACCATCTACTTTCACTTCTGCCAGCATAAAGTTTGCCGTATATACGATGTCTTTAAAAGCAGCAGCAGGAGCTGAGAAGTTGATCTCATTTGCACCACCATAAATTACACCTGGCACGAGTTGCTGAGAGCGAAGTTGGCGGGTGGCTTTTTTTCCGCTTTCGGTCCTCAGTTGACCTTCGATTGTAATTGATTTCATTTTTTTGTGAATTTTTGTGAGGCGCGAAGGTACGCGAAATAGGGCAAAACAGAAAGAAAAATTGGTAGTTTATAGCGGGTAATTGGCAGTGAATAGGACCTGACCGCCAATCACCCGTTTCTGTAATTTTATTTCTTCAACGCCATGCGGCTACGCATGAACAGGCTGTTAATGCTCTTATTTTCAAAGGCATTACGTATGGTGACTGCAAACAATTCGTCGGTAGAGATAACTTTAATTTTGCTGCATTCCCCCCTAAGAGGTATCGTATCACATACAACGAGCTCTTCAAGTACACTGTTTTCGATGTTCTGATAGGCCTTCCCACTTAGCACAGGATGTGTACACAGGGCTCTGACGCTTCTTGCGCCGTTTTCTTTCATCAGGGCGGCACTCTTCGCCAGGGTTCCCCCTGTGTCGCATATGTCATCAATCAACACTACATCACGATCAGTCACATCACCTATCACAACCATACTGGCGATCTCATTGGCCCTTTTTCGGTGTTTATCACAGATCACCATTTCACATTCGAAATAAGTGGCGAATTCACGGATCCTGTTTGCACTTCCAACATCGGGTGCGGCAAAAGTCAGATTAGGAAGCTTTAGATTCTCAATATAAGGAATGAATACTGCTGATGAATCAAGGTGATCAACAGGAATATCAAAATAACCCTGTATCTGTGGTGCGTGCAAATCCATTGTGATCACGCGGTCTGCACCCGCTGCAGTTAGCATATTAGCAACCAGTTTAGATCCGATCGCCACACGCGGCCGATCCTTTCTGTCTTGTCTTGCAAAACCATAGTATGGAATTACTGCGATCACTTTATAAGCAGATGCTCTTTTAGCTGCATCGATCATTAATAATAATTCCATCAAATTATCAGAAGGCGAATAAGTACTCTGAATAAGAAATACAAATCTGCCGCGAATACTTTCCTGAAATTCTACATAGATCTCACCATCACTGAATCTTTGAATATTGACCTTACCCAGAGGTTCCCCGAATTTCCTGGCAATCTTTTCTGCGAGATATTGAGAGCCGGTACCTGAAAATAATTTTGCATTTGGATCCATGTAGAAATATTGAAACGGGTAAATAATAGCAAATGTATCATTTGGTTTTGAGAAGATTTAAATTTGATATCATGGAAAATGTCAACAAGACTTCCACATCTATCAAAAATTGGTCTGCAGATGACCGGCCCCGTGAAAAAATGATTCAGAAAGGGGCTATGGCATTGAGTAATTCTGAGCTGCTGGCAATTCTTATCAATAATGGCAATAAGGTAAAAAGTGCGATCGAGCTTGCAAAAGATATATTACAGCTTGGGCATAATAATTTGAATGAACTCGGAAAACTCTCAGTTAAGGATCTTCAGCATGTAAAGGGAATTGGAATTGCAAAGGCAGTCACTATTTCTGCTGCATTGGAACTGGGTAGAAGAAAACAGGCAGCTGCTATACTAGATAAGCCGGTTGTGAGGTCCAGCAGGGACATCGCAGAATACTTACGAACCTTATTGAAAGATCATACCTACGAGGTTTTTGCAGTACTATTTTTAAACCGAGCCAATAAGATCAATCATTTTGAGATCATTAGCCGGGGTGGATTGACGGGTACCGTTGCCGATCCCAGGATAATCCTGAAAAAAGCACTTGAAGAGGAAGCAACATCCATCATACTTTGTCATAATCATCCCTCCGGGAGTTTACAACCTAGTCTGGCAGACGAAGAGATCACCAAAAAAATAAAACAAGCCGCTCTCTACTTCGATATCAAGGTGATCGATCATGTGATCGTTAGCGAAGAAGGGTATTATAGTTTTGCAGATGAAGGAAATTTGTAGTTATGCTTGCGCTGTAGGACCGCCAAAATTGAATGGGATCTCCACCGCCTCCATATCCTGAATGGTGCCATTGGCTGTTTCAAATTTCTTCACATTATCCGCCATTGCTTTCATGAACCTTTTGGCATGAAATGGTGTGAGTATGATCCTGCTTTTTACCTTACTTTTAGGTGATCCGGGCATGACATTCACAAAATCTATTACAAACTCAGCATGACTGTGAGTGATGATCGCCAGATTGGCATAAATACCGTCTGATATTTCTTCTGAGATCTCAATATTGATCTGTCCTGGTTGCTCTGGTGTATTATTTGACATAGCTTAAAATTGAGCAGCAAATATACAAACATTGAGTGGTCAAGCAGCAGTAAGAAGCTAATGTTAATCTGTTCTATAACAGCAATGCCGCTTTATTTTGAATTATCTTCGCGTGAATTTTATGCAGCCCTTCTTGATCAGATCTTCAAATACACTGAGAGCAGGAATATGTTCGTTGTTGCTTTTGCTGTTTTGTGCATCGAGCACTTCAGCGCAATGTCCTCCTAATATCGATTTTGAACTGGGAACTTTTGGTAACTGGCAGTGTTATACAGGCACGCTCGACCCGGCAACCAGTATCATGAGTGAAGATCCTTCACCTCCGGTTGCAAACAGACATACTATGTTATCGGCCGTACCCGGTAATGGCCTCGATTACTATGGTGGATTTCCTCAAAATTGTCCAAACGGAAGCGCACATTCTATCAGGTTAGGCAACAATAAACCTGGTGCGGAAGCAGAAAGGATCGCATATACTTTTAGCATTCCCCCTACTCAAACCTCATTCAGCCTGATCTATCATTATGCAGTCGTTTTACAGGATTTCGGACATGCAGCTTCCCAACAACCGCGCTTGAGCATTGAAGTAAAGGACCTTACTGATAATACTCTCATCCCCTGTTCTTCTTTCGATTTTGTTGCCAACGGCAATATGCCCGGGTTCTTCGATTCGCCGCATGGCACCGTTGCGTCGCCTGTAAGATGCAAAGACTGGGCAGCAGCCTCCATTAACCTCGACGGATATGCCGGTAAAACGATCGAGTTATCATTTACTACGAGGGACTGTTCGCAGGGCGAACATTTTGGTTATGCCTATATTGATATCAACTCAGAATGCAGCAGTTCGTTTGTAGGCGCTACTTTTTGTCCTGACGATACAGCTATTAATATCATTGCACCAAATGGTTATCAGAAATATGTTTGGTTCAATAATACTTATACTCAGATCCTGGGAAACCAACAAACGCTACACCTTAGTCCACCACCAGCTTCCGGAGGAAGCATAGCCGTTGAGCTGACGCCTTATAATGGATATGGTTGCAAGGATACTCTTATTGCAAACTTGTTTGATACACTCACGATTCAGGCTTACGCAGGCGCAGATACAACTGTTTGTCAGAACGCAAAAGTTCAGCTTGGTACTGCGCCCAAAATAGGTCATGTATATAAATGGTCACCAGTTGCGGGACTGAGTGATCCCAATATCGCCAATCCTGTAGCAACTGTTACAGGTCCCGTTACTTATCAGCTAACAGAAACGCATGACGGTGGCGGATGTAAATCTATTGCTACTGTAAAGGTTGGCATTGTCGATATTGATACTTCTCTTACAGTTTTAGGGCTAACCAGTTTTTGCAGGGCCTCTGGTCAGATCACTACATTAAAAGTGAACCCGGAAGACAGCATTCAATGGTATAAAGACAATATTGCCATCGCGGGTGCAACAGATACAATTTTACAAATTGATAAAAGCGGAAGTTACCGGGCAACTTTATTCACGGCCGGAGGATGTTCTGCCAATACCCGCGACCAGCAGATCGATATTTATGAAAGTCCAGTTCCGGATTTCTCTGTAAAACCCATATGCGTAAACCTGCCATTGCAACTGAAAAACTTAACAACTAGCAGTTCTGTCTCCACAACTCAATATTTATGGGATTTCGGAAACGGGCAAACATCAACAGCAGCCATCCCGGTTTACAGTTATCCATTACCCGGAAATTATACTATCAAGCTTTCTGTTAGTTCTCTGGAATGCCCCTTACCTCTTGTTGACACCCAGAAGACCGTTACAATTGATCAGCCAGCTACTGGCATAAAATATCCCGTAAAAGACGCTGTTATAAATTTCCCGGAACCTCTTACAGCACGCACTTTTGGTGTAAGCTATTTATGGAAGCCGGCGACCAGTCTTGACAACCCTATCATTTACAATCCTAATTTTAAAGGTGCCAGCCAGCAAAATTATTTAATTGAAATAAAGACTGCCACAGGATGTATCACTGTTGATACGCAGATGGTAAAGACACATAAAAAAATAGCTATTTACGTTCCTACCGTTTTTACTGCAGGCACTGCCAATAATAATGGATATCTCAAGCCATTATTGATGGGTTTTCAGAAAGTGAATTTCTTCAGGATCTATAATCGCTGGGGAAAGTTATTATTTGAGATGCATAGTGATCTGCCGGGTTGGAATGGAAAAACAGGCGGTACATCTGAAGAGATCCAATCAGTAGTATGGATGATCGAGGCCGTAGATGTTGATGGCATCACTCACTTTCAACAAGGTACTACGGTGCTCATTCGTTGATCTTGCCGAAACTCACTTAATCTTTGTATTTGAATTCCTGTACAGTTAACGTGTAATGTGGATTTTTTCCGGAAGCCCCGTAATTTCCTTTGATCTTGTTTTCCAGTCGTTTTGTCCAGTTTCCCTTTGCGTCATACTCATATTGATTCTTCACGAGGATCACTGTATCATAGTTTGGTAAACGAAGCATGGCGTATGTCAAAGGAAATCCATATTTATCATTGACAAAAACCTCTTTGTAACTCGTACTATACATCACATGCTTTGTGATACTGTCCAGAAAATTCTCAGGAGAATAATAGTAAGTTTCCACCTGCTTCCAACCTTTATTAGTTTCTGTTTCTATTTTAGTTACCAGGCTATCGCGATAATAGCTTGTAATGACCACATCAGGTTTATCAATGTGAATGGTATCAGGCAGAAACCTTTTAACCACTTTGTTCCCTTTGTCAAAAAAAGAAATGTGCAGGTAAGGGGCACCGATCTTCATAAAAGAATGGAGTAGAAAACTGGTGTCGTCCCATCTTCTGGAAATCACTTTACCACCATCCTCAAAAGTATGAAGAGAGTCGTTGTGGGTATAATACCGAGATTGCAATCCTTTCTCAGCATCATATTTGGATTCGGAAGTCACCCACTGTGAATCGTTGCTTTGCAAATGCCAGTACACCATATCACCCTCATCATTGAATTTATAAGCTTCATATCCATTGGCCTTACCAGTTGCTTGTAATGTAGTATCTGAAAGATCAGTGTAAAATGATTGTTTTGCCTCCAATGGCCTTCCCCTAAAATACCCCTGATCGTAATCTTTTTTGAATTTCTGCCATTTTGATTTGTTATAGTACTTGCTTATTCGCTGATTATGATTACAGGAAATAAAACCAACTATAGTCACAATGGTAATAAACCTGATCCCCCTGAATGAATTGCTTTGCATTTTATACTATAAAATTGAGGTCGTAATAATACAAAAAAAAGACACTCCATTTACGGAGTGTCCTTTTTATTATTTGATGTTTAACTCTATTATTGGTGAGTCAATACTTCAGAAACGATACGATCACTTCCAGCACCACCAGGTAAGTTGTTATAAGTACTTAATTCTGTGATCACTTTTGTTGCAGGATTGTATGAGTGTGTTACAAACAATACGTTAGAAATACCTGCTGCGAAGCTTGGTGTGAAATAGTTATCGATGTTTGTTCCACCAGCAGAGCAATCATATACATAATAGATATCCCTGTCAGTTCCTACTCCCAGGTTAGCATAATCACTATGTGTAGTAGTTGAATTATCCGGTACCAGTGTTTTTGGTGAAGGAACTGCAGCAGTACCAGCTGTTGCAGGAGGAATAGGTCCGCCTGTCCAACCGATCACACCGTTATAATTGTAACGTGTTCCAACCACATTGTAATTACCTGCAAGGCAGTTACCGATGAAGTGGTAATAGATAGTTCCAAAATTACCACTGATGTTAACACCGCTAGCATTTGTAATGCTGATTGGGAACATGTAGTTCTTAGAAGGATCTATCTTTTGCGGATAGTATGCAATTTTAACAGGGTCAGAATAGCTCTGGCCAGCTTTGATTACAACTGTAGTTGGACCAACAAAATTGTAAATACTATCAGGGAATTTTTGGTTTATCGAGCTTGGGTTAGCAGCATTATATGCAGCCAAAGCAGCAGCATCATAAGCCAGCGTTACAGTGATATCCGTTGGAGCAGGAGTTGTTGCCGCATAATTCACACGGAAATAACCTGTATCTGAAGTAAGGCTCAGATCAACCGGCAAGGTAGACGCACCAAAGTTCTTCATACCACCTTCTACGATCTGAACGATCGGAGCTAATTGGCTGAAGTCAACAGCACCATCGTTACGATTCTTTACGCAAGAACCCAGTAACAAGGTAGAAGATGCCATCATAAGCGCTACCAGTGTTTTTAGATTTATATTTCTTTTCATAATTATTCTTTTTATGAGTGTTTTGTCAAGTTTTACTTAGTTAAGCCTTATGGCATCCACCAAACTTTAGATGTGTGGTGAGCTGTTGCTGTTTGAGCTTGTGTACCAACCTGAGCAGCATTAGTTTGATACTCGATCGTTGGATACAATACCCTGATAGGAATAGCATCTGCATCCCTTCCTGGATTTTGAGAAATAACGATCTGAGCAGACCATGGTAAATTCAAATAGAATAACCTTCTATAATCGTTCCATGCTTCCATTGGATTAACATCTTGTAATGCCAGCCATTTTTGACGCATGATCAGGTTCAATCTTTCATTGAAAGTACTTGTTGCAGCCCAGTTAACTTCTTTGTCACCACCCTGGCTATAATAAGTAGCAGCCTGTGCAGCTGTCAAACCAAGGAAAACAAAACTTGCAGTAACACCTTCCTGGTAAGCTGTTTGTGCACTTCCTGCCAGGTATCCTCTCAACATAGCTTCTGCCTGAAGGAATTTTCCTTCTGCGATGCTCATTAAAGGAGCAGACTGAGAAACACTTTTCAAAACACCTGGTCCCCATGTGGAAGACTGGCTTCCTACAGGATTACCAGAAGCTCCTAATGTAGTACCTACAAAAGCACCACTACCGATAGGTGCGTACCAGCGAGCTTTACGTGGATCGTTGTGAGCGGTCGTAAAATCAATATTGAATTTTGCAGCTCTCCAGAAATCCTGAATATAAGTACCAGCAGTATTGTAAGCTGATCCGTAGAATGGATTTTGCTTACCTGAAGAATTACTGTAACCTGGGTTAACAGCAGCATCATATTGACTTAAGAAACCTGCACCATTTGCAACGATCTTATTCATTTCAGTTTGAATGTATGCAGCTCTTCCCGCTACTTCAGTTTGGTGCATCAGCAAACGCAATTTTAAAGTATTTGCGAATCTCGCCCATTGTGCACTTTGAATAGCCAGAGTTGCAGTAGCACCCTGTGCAGCCAAAGGAGTAGTTCCGAACAATACATCCTGAGACAATGAACCAACAGCATCTGCTCTTTGGAAATAAGTTACGGCAGTACCGAGTTCGTTTGCTAATGCTTCATATATATCCTTACCGTTATCATATTTAGGGGTCAGGTTAGACGCTCCTTTCAATGCTTCTGTGTAAGGTACATTGCTGAACATGTCAACCAACTGCATATATAAATATGCTTTCATGGTTTTAGCAGCAGCGATATAAAAATACTGGTTGTTGGCAGTAGCAGTTCTCTCGATATAATCATAATCTTCCAGATTATCGTAGATATTGCTCCAAAAACCGTTGTTGTCAGCAAAGTCAGTGGTTTGCTTATAGCTTGATCCATCTGAAGAGTTGATCGCATAGCTACCACTTGGTGACCAGTAGTTCATCCATTCGCTGAAAATAGCGTATGTAGTAATCTGTGGTGCTGCTGTTTGTTTTAAAGCGGCAGCCAACACAAGATCCACACTAGCATTGGTTGAATTGTTTGGATTGATGTTCACCTGGTCGTAATAACTTTTAGAACATCCCGCCAGCACAACCGCTCCGATGAGTATTATTCCTGATAATTTTTTCATTTTTATTTTATTTACTCGTAAATAAATCAGTTGTTTTGGGTTGATTAGAATGTAAAGCCTACGCTAAATGTTAAGATCTTAGTTGGCGGCAACTCGTTAATACCAGTTGTACCAGCTACGTTTCCATTTAAGCCAGAAGCTGAAGTATTGTTAGAGAATTCTGGATCACTCCAAACATTTTCTTTAGCTCTGTGCGTGAAGAAGTTTCTACCAGTTATCTGGAAGTTCATTCCTTTCACCCAGCCATTCAATAGTTTCTTAGGCATATTGTATGCAAAAGAGAACTCTCTTAATTTCCAGAAATCAGCACTGTTTATGTAGTTGCTTCCTGCTGTATTCCAGGTACTAGCCCAGAAGTTAACATTACCATCCTGTGTATTGATGTTTGTGTTAGGAACATATTTTGCTCCATCCCAATAAACTGATCCAGGAATTACAAAAGGTTGGCGACCTGATTGAGCAGAGTATGCTGATACACCAGTGAAGTCAAGGCTTGTTCCGATTGCGTTATTAATAACCGCACCGAAACGACCATCAGCCAATGCGCTGAAAGTAAATCCTTTGAAACTAACTGAAGTTCCGATACCTACTCTCATTTTTGGAGTTGCAGTACCCATCAGTTTCTGGCTGGTAGCCAAAGTTGGATAACCAGTTACTTTATCTACAATGATATGACCCTGATCATCACGCTGCCAGTCACTAACTTTAATTGAAGGGAAAGATTCACCTACGATCGCGTATGAATCACCACCGATGAACAATTCTTTAGTTCCATCGATCAGTGATACGATCTTATTCCTGTTGTAAGAGAAGTTTGCATTAACATCCCAACGTATACCTGAACGAGATTTTACGATCGGGCTAACTTTCAACTCAACTTCAATACCCTTGTTCTCCATTTCACCCGTGTTGATGATAGTGCTGGTAAAACCAGTTGTTGGAGAAATTGAGATTGGAAGTGTTTGATTTGTAGAATTAGACTGATAAGCAGCTACATTCAACAATACCCTGTTCTTCAGGAATGCCAGTTCAAGACCGATCTCTTTATCAGTAATAAACTCTGGAGTAAGATTCGGGTTGTTCAATGTATTAGACAGTGTGAAACCTGCTACACCACCGAATGGGAAACCACCAGCTGCAGGGAATGTGTTAGCCAAAGAATATGGACCAACGTTTACGTTACCTGTTTTAGCCCAAGCTAATCTTAATTTACCTGAACTCAGGAAGTAATTATTATTAAGAGATTTGATAGCGTCTGTGAATACAAATGAAAGGTCAACACCTGGATAGAAGTATGAACGGTTACTTTCAGCCAATACTGAGGTCCAGTCATTTCTAGCTGTTCCATGTAAGAACAACCAGTTCTTGTAACCTACTGTCAATTCACCATACACACCAACTTTCCTTAACTGAGAGAAAGATTCACCAACTGTTGGCTCACCTACCCTGTTAGAAATATTGTAGAAGTCTGGAATCACCAATACACTTGCAGAAGTACTCAAGATCCTTGAGCGGATATCCTGCATTGATGTACCAGCGATGAATTTGAAATCGAAATCTTTATGTGCTTTGTGGAAAGTAGCCAACAGGTCACTTGTCAACCTTTGGCTCCATGAAACTGCGTCTCCCTGACTTGGTGACAATACTTTCACACCACTCGGGATATTACCTGAATGCAGTGTATCATCAATAGCCCACTGAGCAAAATTGTATCCTGCTTTAGTATATTTATTACTATAATCATTTCTAACCACACCTACTTTGTAAGCCAGATCCAACCAAGAATTTGGTTTTACTGTCAAAGCAAAGTTTGCAATAAGGTCATTATTCCTTTCGTCTAACCTTGATTGGTCGATCTGCCACCATGGGTTACCATAATAAGCGTTGAAATAACCATCAGGACTAGCATAAGGATTTTTCTGCCAGTTTCTGTAATCTCTCAGATCTGCCATAGCTGGCTGATTGATAACGATCCAGTATAAAGGCCTGTTCTGGAAATATGAACCACCACCTGTGAAACCACCTCTTGCACCTGCTGTGCTGGAGAAGGGTACGTTCGTACCAGGTGTAGTATTTGCGTGAGTGAATGTATAACCAACGTTATATTGTACACCGAAGATGCCATTTTCTCTTGAACCATTTGCACGAATGGCGTCTCTGCGAGCGTAATCTTTTGGAACTACACCTTTGATATTTGCATCCTGGAATGAGAAGTAAAATTTGCTTTTTTCATCACCGCCTGAGTAAGAAACATCATTTTGGAATGTAGTACCCTGGTTGAAGAAAGCTTTTTTAGCATATGCTTTCGCAGCATAATAAGTAGAATCCTGAGAAATGAAATATGTACCATCATTTCTATAAATACGGATCGGAGCACCGATCGGCACTTTTTGTCCATTGAACCTTGGACCGTAGTTCTGGTTCTCGTATGGAGCATAGAAATTATAAGGGAATCCTGGGATCATAACCTGACCCGGATAAGAAGCAAATGGAGTTTCACCACCCCAAGGACCAAATTCATTTTGGAAATCAGGAGTGTATCCTATTGTTTCAAAACCTATAGAGCTACCAACTTTGATGATCGGTCTGCCCTTAGTACCTTTTTTAGTAGTAACGATAACAACACCGTTAGAAGCGTCTGAACCATACAGTACAGAAGCCGCACCACCTTTCAGTACGTTCACGTTATCGATATCATTCGGGTTCATCGTTGCCAAATAACTCATTGGCATGATGATGTCGTCAACAACCAGCAAAGCAGTGTTGTTACCGAGGATCGATCTGTTACCTCTCAACAAAACTTTTGTTTCTGCTTTTACGCCGTTATTGATCAGGTTTACCTGCAAACCTGCAACCTTACCAGCAAGACCAGTAGAGGCATTTGTAACTTTAGCCGCGTTCAATTCATCTGAACCAACTTTTGTAGTTGAATAACCTAACTCTTTGGCTTGTCTTTTAATACCCAAAGCGGTTACCACAACTTCAGTTAAACCTACAGTAGAAGCTGCTCTTAATTGAACATCAGCAACTGAAGTGCTGGCAGCAATACGGACAGTTGATGCTTCCATTCCCTGACTGGAAATTTCGAGAATATCACCGTCTTTAACTCTGATTGAATAAACGCCGTTGGCATCGGCTGCAACCCCAGTAGGAGTACCCCTAACCTTTACTGAAGCAAATGGGACTGGGTTGCCGTCTGAATTTGTTACCCTACCGGTCACCACCCGGTTCTGTGCAAATGCAAAAACTCCGCAGAGCATTAGCATCACAAACAGTGCTAAAAATCTTCTCATGTGCAATTAATTGAGTTTAATGATTTGTAAAAATAAGAGAATATTTTTCTAACGTCAAAAAAATGTTAAAAAAACAGAAAATTAATGCTCCATATCCTTTCTATGGACAAATAGAGATGCGTATTCGCTGCATTATTACATAAAATCTGTTAAAATTTATATTGGGATTGCAGCTTTATCTCGCTCTTCCTGTTTCCAGCAATTTCGTCGAGCCCGCTACCAGTGGAGTTTTTGCCCGGATAAATAGTTTGTGCGAACCTGCACCATAATTGAACTCTTTTGTTAAACCGATAGTTGAAATTCAGATAATAATGAAGGCCTTTTTCGTAAAAAGCCGGTATTGAAAAGCTATACAAAACGTCATTTTCAACGCCATAGATCCTGCTATCATAACCACCCGTTTCAAAGTACTGAAATCTGACGCTTCCGGAATACCTTTTTCGCATCGGATTTACTGCCAGATCGATACTGGTTTGATAGCCCTGTTCTGGGTCAGTTTTCAGGATCCTGTTTCCTTCGATCCGCACCCGAATTGCCAGCTCTTTGCTAAGGAGATAATGCAGATTCAATCTCCAGTCACTAACCCGTACTGCCTCAGTAATACTCATCGTTGACAGACCGGCCGAAGTATTGTGTGATTTAATTCCAGAATGAAATCTGGCATTGATCTCCAATAATTTATGTGGCTTATAAGTGAGTTGAACCAAATAATCTCTTCCAAATGAAGGTGCATCTATAAGGTATTTAAGCCAGGGATATTTGAAAAAATCCGCGTAAGCATTTATTACCCAGCCCTTTCCCGGTCGTAAACACAAGCCGGCATAGATGCCTGTTTCTCCCGAAGGCGCAGAACTTTCAGTAAATGCATTGCTGTAAAATGAATGGAATTCCGGTGAAATGTGTCTGAACAGCACAGCCGCATCAGCATTCGCTGATAAGCTCATCAACATACCGGCTAAGTGGGCCAGTTTAAATTTTTCATTTACAGCTGATTCACCGAAAAAATGCATGTTTCTCCATGTGAATGAATAATCAACGCTTCCATTCGTAACCTGATTGCCGGAAAAAGCCATCAAATTATAGGGCTCCGCCGGTTTTTGAACCGGAAGACTGTATCTCAATCTTATTAAGTTGATTCCCAGATGCAGTGACCTTTTTTTATAAGACAAATTACCGCCAAAGGTGAATTGTCTTTCCACCCCTTTGTCTTCGGCTTCAGCTTTGGTGCGGTGATAGCCCGAGGTCAGAATAGAAGACACATAACTCAAATTGCCAGTGGAGTCCGAAATTCTGTTAGCATCCATTTGTCTGTAAGAGGCAAAAAAAGTAGCCTGGAAAAGTTTTCGGGAAAAAGTGATCCCAAAACCTCTGTGAAAGTTTTGTTCCCCGGAAGAATGGTAAGGTCGCAAAATGGGGCCCTGCTTTTTAATATTTACAATGTCGGCGCTTTTCTTAAAGCCGATACTTTGCCAATGGATCAATCCCTGCCCCATATTCACGGTGAAATCTCCTAATGCCAACACATCGATCTTCTGCAAATGTTTTATGAAGACATGAAAAGAATAAAAATCAAAACCCACTTTCTGTTTGCCCTTTAAAAAAGATTCACCGGCGTCTTTCTCCCCGAGTATGCCTGCTTGTAAAACTTTTTTCAAGCGAAATGTATATCGCATCAAAATTTTCTGAGGAGATCCCTGGTAATAGTTGGTTTTTCCTGAATCCGCTAAATATCCATCTGATCTTTCTACTACCTGCGAGACCCTGAACAATAAAATATGTTCTCTTTTTCCTGGTCCAAACAATTGGTTTCGGATATTCTTTTTATTACTAACGTTAATGTATGGCTGTATCTTTTTGATCAGCGGAATATCCCAACCAGGTATCGCCTGCAGTTCATATAAGTTTTGAAACTTGCCCAGTCTGTTTCGGTATGAGATAAACTGTTGGATCTGTATCGGACTGATATTGCCAAATTCGCTCAAATCGGTATCTGTAGCCTCATTCAGATCAAGTGGCTCACGGATGTATTGTTGCATACGTAGTATCCAGGAATCATCTTCTATTGTTGCATTTGGATCATTGGCAGTGATATTTTCGAGTTGTTCTTCATTGTTGCCGGTCACCGGTTCACTGATTTGTGAGTAACCAATTGCATAACAGAACAATAAAAAAGATATGCAGAACAACCGTGTCATTTTTTTTGTTTTCCATTCACCAAAAATTGAAAGCCTGGTGTAATTCCCAATTGAGGATGATAACTGCCGGAAACGCATAAACGAATATTTTTCCATGACAAACCCGCCCCGCCAAACAGCAATGTCGTTTCGGTACTCACCCCCAGTCTTGCTGTCAGTTTTTCAGCAAAGCTGTATTGAAAAAAAGCGATACCATTGACCGCATGATCTTCTTCTTTATGTATTTCAATAGCTGCAAAAAAAGTTTTTGATGGCTCATATCCCATCCCGAATTTGTACACAGCAGGTACCTTCTCACCCCTCTCTTTTCCTATTTTACCTCCGACAGGATTGCATACCTGAATACCCGCATGGAACTGATCGGTCATGTGGATCACAATTCCTCCATCGACTGTTATGGCAGAACCGCCGCGGTATCCTGGAATTTTATATCCGTAATAATTGAATTGAATGCCAGCGTCAAGTTTCTTCGTAAGTTTTTTGGCATACAGCACCGCAAGATTAGATTCATTGAAATCCCTGAAACCATCATAATTGACTATCACACCAAAATTTCCCAGCTTAGAAGGACAGGCGACGACTGCTTTATAATAAGAAAGTGCTTCCACCAGAAATCTTCTTTCGATACCTGCTCCGAAACAGAGATTCTTGACTGATGCGAGAGAAGCACAATTGCCGGTTTGAGAAAAAGCATTTACCTGAGACTGGCTAAAGCCCGTCAGGCCTGCATCCGGAAAGCTCAGCCACTGTTTGAAAGATTGACCATTCAGGTTATCGATTCGGATCAAAAACAAAAGGAGATATATAAATGTAGTCTTCATCGGGCTGCAGCAAATTAGTATTCGCCAGCCCGGTATCCAAAGGAAAAACAACAGGTTTTTGGAAGATTTTTCACAGTTTTATATGTTGTCCGGCACACTCATCCGGCAAAGGATTTCTTCTTTACTTTTGCGCATGCAAATTTTAGATGGCAAACTGGTATCAAAGACAATTAAGGAGAACATCAAAGAAAAAATGCTTTTCATCGAAAAGCAAGGCAGAAAGATCCCCCACCTGGCAGCCGTTTTGGTAGGAAATGACGGAGCCAGTGAAACTTATGTAGCCAGTAAGGTCAAGAATTGTGCTGAAGTGGGATTTAAAAGTTCGCTGATTAGATTTGAAAAAGATGTAGCTGAACAACAATTGCTGGATACCATAGAAAAGTTGAACAATGATGAGGACATCGACGGGATACTAATACAACTTCCTCTTCCTCCGCAGATCAATGAAGAAAAAATAATCAACAGTATTCATCCCGATAAGGACGTAGATGGCTTTCATCCGTTGAATACGGGTAAAATGGTGCAGGGTCTGCCTTCATTTATCCCTGCTACGCCATATGGTATATTATTAATGCTGGAACATTACAAAATTGAGACCAGCGGCAAACACGCGGTAGTGATCGGCAGAAGTAATATTGTGGGAAGACCGATAAGCATTTTACTTAATAGCAATGCTTATCCGGGTAACTGTACTGTAACGGTATGTCATAGCCGCACCAGGAATCTTAAAGAAATTACAGCCCAGGCTGATATTATTGTTGCAGCATTGGGTATTCCGGGATTTCTGAAAGCCGATATGGTAAAAGAAGGCGCTGTTGTGATCGACGTAGGAATTACCAGGATCGCCGACGCGGAAAAAAAATCAGGATTTGTATTGAAGGGGGATGTTGACTTTGAACAGGTAGCCCCAAAATGCAGTTATATTACTCCAGTTCCGGGTGGCGTAGGATTAATGACCATCGCGGGCTTATTGATGAACACACTGACCGCTTCTGTCAAAAAATAAATTGTAAATCGAGTTGCAAACTGATAATTATAATGAATTCGCCTATCCCGTCATGGAGCATTTTTATACGCTACAGGGAGAAGGGTATCACCAGGGAAGGGCTGCGTATTTTATAAGATTAGGTGGTTGTGATGTAGGATGTGTATGGTGTGATGTGAAGGATAGTTGGGATGCGGACAGGCATCCTTTATTAAAGATCGGAGACCTGTTAGCTGCTATTGAACAAACTCCTGCCAAATTAATTGTCATTACCGGTGGAGAGCCGCTGATGCACGACCTTGGTGCTTTGACCGCCGCGTTGAAAAACAAGGGTTATGAATTGAATATTGAAACATCCGGCGCTTATCCGTTAAGCGGAAAATGGGACTGGATATGCCTTTCACCGAAAAAATTCAAAGCGCCGCTGCCAACAGTCATGCCATTCGCTAATGAACTGAAAGTGGTGATCTTTAATGGATCTGATTTTGATTGGGCCGAAAAATATAAAGCGCTGGTGTCAAAAACCTGCAGGTTATATCTGCAACCAGAATGGGATAGATCTGCAATAGTTACGCCTCTCATCATTGATTATATCAAGGAACATCCTGAGTGGGAATTGTCGATGCAGCTACATAAATATATTAACGTGCCGTAATGCAGTAGGCAGTTAGCAGTAAAACATGTAGTTAAAGTATTGATACAATTTTAGTGGAAATATCAACTGCCCTTTGATTCAATTACCTTTATTGCCGAAAAAATCCTGATGTCTTTTAGAATGAACAATTGTCTGTTGAAATTCAATGCTACCATTATCCTGATATGCTTCATCTCCGGAATCAAGGCTCAGTGGTATGACCCTGAAAAGGTAGGTAAAAAAGCAAATGCGTTGAACGAACAGGCGTACGATGAAGCCCGAAGCCGGCAATATCCGGCAGCCATTCAACATCTCAACGAAGCCATTAAGACAGATCCCCGTTTTGTAGATGCTTACCTTTCCCTGTCGAACGTATATGCAGAAATGAGGAATTACGATGCTTCGGTAACCGAGTTTCAGCGTGCGATGAATCTGGATTCTGTATATTCAAAAACGTTTCTCCTGCCCTATTCTATATCCCTGGCCGGAGCAGGAAAATTCCAGGAAGCATTGAACAGAGTAAATGAATTTCTGGCCACTCCCGGTTTGAACGAACGAAGCAAAAAAGCAGGCAACTACCGTAAGAGTGTATACGAATTTGCGCTGGATTATGAAAAGAAACACGCGGATTCACACTATGTTTTTGCTCCCCGGAATTTAGGCGATCAGATCAATTCAGCCGACCTGGAATATTTCCCTTCACTAACGATCGATGGTAAGAAAATGATATTCACAAGACGAATTAAAAATGATGAGGATTTTTATGAGAGTGATTGGGTGAACAGTGCCTGGACAATGGCGAAGCCGATCGGAGGTAAAGTAAATACTGATCTGAACGAAGGCGCTCAAAACATTTCACAGGATGGAACGCTCCTTGTGTTCACCGGTTGCAATTATCCTGAAGGGGAAGGGAGTTGTGATCTGTATTATTCCGTAAGAACGAATACGGGCTGGAGCGAAGCATTGAACCTCGGTCCCGTGGTCAACACCGATTTCTGGGAATCCTCTCCTTCATTGTCACCTGATAAGAAAGATCTTTATTTCTCTTCTAATCGCCCGGATGGATATGGCGGCAAAGACATTTGGGTATCGCATAGAAACGCCAACGGAAAATGGGGAAGTCCCGTAAACCTTGGACCCGAAGTAAATACTAAAGGAGATGAAGGTTGTCCTTTTATACATGCTGATAACCGTACATTATATTTTAACAGTAACGGCCATATGGGGTATGGTAACACCGATCTTTTTGTGACAAGAAAAATAAACGACAATTCATGGAGTGAACCCGAAAACCTGGGCTATCCGATCAATACCATCGATGATGAAGGCTCGCTCATTGTAGCGTCTGACGGCGTCACTGCCTATTATGCCAGTGACCGGGGCAAGGATAATTTTGGAGGCCTCGATCTATATTCTTTTCAACTCAGAAAAGATCTGCAGCCGGTTAGAACACTATGGGTGAAAGGAAGGGTATTCAACAAAAAAACAAATGCAGGATTGCCATCGGCAGTTGAACTAACGGATATAAGTAGCCGCAAACTGATCAGCAAGATCCAGACCGATGAAGACGGAAATTACCTGGTCACGCTGCCGGAAGGCGCCGTTTATTCATTCAATGTGAACAGAAAAGGTTTTTTATTTTACTCAGATAATTTTACACTGACAGATCCCGGAAAAGATTCATCCATTACTAAAGACATTCCGCTGCAGCCCATTGAAACCGGGGCAGCTATCGTGTTGAAAAACATATTCTTCGACTCCAAGGATTTTGCTTTGAAACCCATTTCAACGGATGAACTGAATAAGTTGGTTGCTTTATTAAATGACAATCCGTCATTGCATATCCGGATCAGCGGTCATACCGATAATGTGGGCCAGGTAAAAGATAATCTGCTGCTCTCTGAAAACAGAGCCAGGGCTGTTGTAAATTACCTTGTGTCAAGATCCATCGACGTGAAAAGGCTTACCTACAAAGGGTTTGGAGCCACCCAACCCATTGCAGATAATAATACGGAAGAAGGCCGTTCGTTGAACCGAAGAACAGAAATGTCGGTAATAAGTAATTAAAAACGTTTATTGCCTGCTCCCTTTCTTACATTGGAGATTTTCATTCCAATGCATGCCGATCTCATTTATCAGGTAGCGCTTAAGCTGGTACCAAATATTGGCGACGTTCACGCCAAAACACTGGTCAATATCTATGGCTCAGCTGAAGGGATATTCAGGGCGCGAAAAAGAGAACTGGAAAGCATTGAAGGGATCGGAACGGTGAGAGCTAGATCGATCAAAGCATTTCGCGACTTCACCTCTGCGGAACAGGAAATAACATTCATTGAAAAATACCGCATCACTCCATTATTCATCAACAGCGTTGATTATCCAAAAAGACTATTGAATGTATATGATGCTCCTTCGCTTTTATTTTTTCGGGGAAATGCAAATTTGAATGCGTCACGTATGGTTGCCATTGTCGGCACTCGCAACAACAGTGATTATGGCAGAATGATCTGTGAACAATTAGTGGAGGGATTGTCAGATCAAAATATGATAATAGTGAGTGGGCTCGCATTTGGTATTGATACGATCGCCCATAAGATCTCATTGAGAAATAATTTACCGACGATCGGAGTACTAGCACATGGATTGGATATGATCAATCCTCCTCACAACAAATCATTGGCCAGGCAGATGACAGAAAACGGCGGATTACTTACAGACTTTTTAAGTGGCAGTAAACCCGATAAACAGAATTTCCCCCGTCGCAACCGGATCGTTGCAGGCATATGTGATGCACTCATCGTGGTTGAAAGCGGGAATAAAGGCGGGTCGCTGATCACAGCCGAACTGGCCAATGGTTATAATAAAGATGTTTTTGCAATTCCCGGCAAAGTAAATGATGCAAAAAGTGAAGGGTGTAATTATTTGATCAGAAACAATAAGGCTGCATTGATCACCGGGACTGCGGACCTCCTGGAAAGTATGGGATGGATCGAAAACAAGAGAGCAGACAAACCAAAACAAAGAGAACTATTTATTGAATTGACTGCGGAAGAAAAAAATATTGTTGCCGTGCTGGTTGAAAAAGATCAGGTACATGTGGATGAAATATATTTGAAGACAGGCATGAGCAGCAGTGCAGTCGCCAATTCTTTGCTGTGTATGGAAATGAAAGGTCTTATTGCCAGCTTACCCGGTAAAATGTATAAACTTCAATGATCATTGCACTCTCCATTCTCAACTCTCCGTTCTCCACTCTTCGATCTCCACTCTCCGTTCTCCGTTCTCAGTTCTCCACTCTCCGTTCTCCACTTAAACCCCTCTCCTTTTGATCTCCTTTTTTATCAATCCCAATTCTCTTCCTGTTTGACCCGATACCGAACTATTTTCCTGTGCCCGACGCATGAGGTATGGAATTACATCTTTGATCGGACCAAAAGGCAAATACTTGCTCACCGAACAACCTGCTTTGGCAAGATTGAAAGTAATATTATCGCTCATGCCATACAATTGAGAAAAATGAACATGCGGATGGTTGTGGGGCAATCCTTTTTCATCCAGCAATTGCGTGGTGTATAAATTACTGTATTCATTGTGTGAGGCCACTATAAGTGATATTTTGTCAAGATGCTGCACACAGAATTTCACTGCTTCATTATAATCTTTGTCACATGATTCTTTATCAGGCTGTATGGGCGATGGATAATTCATTTCCGCAGCACGTTTGCGCTCTTTCTCCATGTAGGCGCCCCGAACCAGCTTGGCACCCAGAATGAATTTTCTTTCTTCAGCCGCTTCAAAAGAATCTTTCAGGAATTGTAAGCGATCATGGCGATACAGCTGCAACGTATTGAACACAACTGCCTTTTCTTTATTGAAAGTATCCATCATCAGCATGGTTAACGCATCCAGAGGCTCTTGTATCCAGGTTTCTTCTGCATCGATAAATACGCCCACATTTTTGGCAGCACCACATTCGCACACCTGCATAACGCGAAGGCGTACACGATGCCACTCTTCTTTCTCTTCTGCCGACAACTTGTCCACTGCAGTGAGATATCTTTTCATCAGGCTACCGCTCAAAGAGCTCATAATACTATCCAGCTTTTCCAACAGTGCAAATCTTGCGAAGCCTGTCATTTTCACGCTCATGAACGGAATGTTAGGTTGCGTGGATGCATATTCTATCACTCTTTTGAACTCTTCCCTGGCATGTTCAAAGTTCTCTTCTCCCTCCTTTCCCTCAACTCCGTAATCCAGGATCACCTGCACATTGTATTGCATCAGTTTGGCCGCTACTGGCGCTGTTTGTTCCAGCGTTTCTCCACCCACAAACTGCTGGAAGATCGTATTACGGATGACTGGTTTTGTGAAAGGTAAATGCCAGCGTATAGCCAATGGCGTTAGTTTTAATCCCATTTTCACCAGCCAGGGTTTTCCCATGATAGAGAAAAGGAAATGTGCTTTTTTAAGCTGCTTGTCAGACTTTGCTGCGAATGCTGTTTCGGTATTATCGAAAGAGATGTTGGACGTTTCGTTCATAATTGCAATTGGTTCGAAGCCCGAATTTAATCACAGAACATCAGATTTGAATCGCAGATTTAAATGGATTTTCTGATTGCGCGGATTTATTCCGTTTTGAGTAAATCTGCGCGATCAGAAAATCAGATTTAATCAGCGATCTTTCTGAGATTATCTTTGCAAAAACTTGATCATGACGAAAACAGCGAAAGAATCTCTGGTAGTAATGACGGAACTGGTGTTGCCCAACGACACCAACACTTTCGGCAACTTAATGGGAGGCCGGCTGATGTATTGGATGGACATTGCAGCTGCTCTGGCAGCCATGAAACATTGCGGATCACCGGTGGTCACTGCTTCAGTTGATAATATTTCATTTCAATCGCCGATAAGACTGGGAAACGTAGTACACATCGAAGCCAAACTGACCCGGTCGTTCAATAGCAGTATGGAAGTACACTTGAATGTATGGGGAGAAGACGTAGTACAGCAATACCGGTACAAAAGCAATGAAGCATATTTCACCTTCGTATCCCTCGATCCAAATAACAAACCCCGGGCTGTAAATGAACTGATCCCCGAAACAGAAGAAGAAAAGAGATTATTTGATGGAGCACTCAGAAGAAGACAATTGAGATTGATCCTGGGTGGAAAAATGAAACCGCAGGATGCAGCCGAGCTAAAAGCATTATTCATTAAAGACTGATCTGATCATTTGCGCACCTGCCCGATGGCCTCCATTACCTGAGCCAGGATGGCCTCATTGGAGTCGTCGTAATTGATCTCGAGCGGTTCTTTAAAAGTTACAGTAAGCGGTATTCCTCTTTTTTTGAATTTCAGTCCTTTTTTGTTGAATGCCCTCCAAAATCCGCTGATCACAACCGGAATCACAATGGGTTTGTTTTGCCTGATGATAAATGCCGTTCCTTTTCTTCCTGGTGCAAAGGGTTTGGTAGTTCCCTGCGGGAATGTGATCACCCAATTATTATCCAGGGCCCTGGTTATTTTTCTGGTATCGCCCGGATCCAGTCCTTTTCTTTGTTCTGTTGAATTGGGATTCCAGGTACGCCTTACCGTTATGGCACCGGCCATTGCAAACAAGCGACTGATCCAGTTGTTCTTCATGGTTTCTTCCGCCGCTACAAATCGTACTCTCGTAAAAGGCCACAACAAATAAAAAGGCAGTCCCAGCGTACGTTTGCGACCAAACCGAATGGCGCAAAAAATGTGCAAAAAGGCGATCACATCTGCGAAGTAGGTCTGATGATTACTAACAAATAATACTTTCTTTTTGGGTAGTTTTCTGATATTTTCTGCACCCCGAATGGTCAGTTTATTGATGATGTTCAAACCCGGGTAAGAACAAATCCCAACAAAGAAATACAAGATTCCTCTCACAAATCCAGACTCCTTAAGGCTCATTTTGTAGTGGTTATTGGTTGGTTAGTGATCGCTGCAAATTATCAAACATTACGAATCCTTTGAAGCGCATTTTTTTGGCTATCGCCGTAAGTTTCTCAAAAATCCTTTGTTACATGCAACTTTTTGAGGTTGCGGCTTGTCCATTAACCCGGTTTGATCCTTCCTTTAAAAACAAAAAATATTACCTTTTTATACCTTTTTTAAGAGGCCTCGTTCCCAGGAATTTGAGTTCCTGAAGAGATGCTGATCACGCCGGAAAAATCTTTTTATCAGATTTTGGCCGGAAGTCAATGTTAAAGCCAATTTCCGGCAAAAATCCAGCTTAAAAAAAGAGTTTGGCTGGTCACGTAAAAAACCACCGGATTTTTTAGTTGTTTTTTTCAAATAATGCTATATTTGTTAAAACATCTTAACACACCTCTTTAACTGCAGAAAAATCAAAACTTTAAATAACCAATTTTTATCACACAAAAAAACAAAGCAATGAAAAAACTATTACTTTCCAGTTGCATTGTTTTTGGATGCGTAACATTTGCATCTGCTCAGGCTTCTGACGTAGATCCAAGTGCCGTAGCCAAAGCAAAGCCACAATCTGCTGCGAAAAGTACTACTACTGCTCAGACTGCTTCGAGGACAACAATCAACCCTCAAAAAGCAGAAATGCAGGCCATGTCTGCACGCGGTTCTAGAACAACAGCCGTTTCAACCACTGCATCTGCCAGAACTTCTGTAAAGAAGCCTATCGTAGTGCCTGCTAAAACAGCTGCTGACAAATCTGCTGCAACCAAGCAGAATTAAGCACTACTTTGATCCGGACCAACTATTGAAAACTTGAAGAAAAATTGGTAATCCTGCCAATGGTTGAAACAGGTAATGATTCACTGAAGATTTACTTAGCAAGACCAAATTCAAATTGTACTTTTTAAAATTTACCGAAGCTGATGCAATGAGTACCAAACTAACGATCTCTCGCATTCGCTTTTTTCACAAACAAACAAAACCATTTTTTATGCAAAAAACAACTACACTACGATGGTCAAAGTTGTTCTTTGGAAAAATGTTGCCGTTTATCGTTCTTTTGTTCGCCTTCGGAACAACGATAAATGCTCAACCGTATAACAACGGTAATCTGAGCACCGGTACTACATCTTCCACTGGAGCTACCGCACCTGCGGGGTATAACTGGAGTGAAATACAGCCAGGGATACTGAACTTTGGCTATAACTGCAGCCTTGCAGCGGGGTTCTCCCTTGCGGACAACTTTGTCGTTCCTGCGGGAGTAGGTTGGAACATTTCCAAGATCACGGTTTATGCGTATGTAACGAACGCAGCCGCGACACCTTCTCCTTTCAACGACCTTAGATTGCAGATCTTCAATACCGATCCGTCTGTGGGCAACCCGACGCCGATATTTGGTAATCTGACAACTAACAGGCTGACCGCTACCAACGAGGCTTTCCTGTATCGTATCAACAATACGAACGGTACTGCCCGTAAGATCTGGACACTGGAATGCAACGTTAACCAAACCTTTGGTCCCGGTAACTACTGGATCGAATGGCAAACTGGTAATACAGCAAACACCAGTCACTTCGGACCTGGTAAAACTGTTGTAGGAACAGTAACTCAACCAGGTAACAATGGTAAACAACATACTATTGCTGGTAATACATGGGCTACTTTGGCTGCTGCTGAAGGTGGTAACGAACAGGATCTGCCTTTCAGGTTAGATTACACTGTTGTTGCTGCTCCGGCTTGTACGCCGATCACTTCTGCAACACTTAGTTCAGTAAACCAATTGCTCAATGAAGGTTTCGAACAAGCGACACCACCACCAGCTGGTTGGTTCGTTCAGAATAATAGCGTACCAGGATCTACAAACTGGTTCGCTGGTAATACTGCCGTATTCGGACCACATTCCGGTGCGGGCTATATTGCAGCTAATTTCAATAACACAAGTGGTACCAATACCATCAGTAACTGGCTGGTCACTCCGCAAATGACTTTGCGAAACGGAGACCAGATCAAGTTCTGGACACGAACGGTAGCTGCTCCTGCATTCCCTGATCGTTTACAGGTAAGGATCAGCCAAAATGGTGCAAGCACCAACGTGGGAACAACTGCTACTGATGTTGGTGACTTCTCAACTCTTTTACTTGACATCAACTCGGCATATTCAACCTCAGGTTATCCAAATGCATGGACACAATTTACAGCCACAGTTGCAGGTGTGCCTGCAGGCGGTATCAATGGCCGTGTAGCTCTGAGATATTTTGTTGAGAATGGCGGACCTGGTGGTGCCAACTCCGATTATATCGGTATTGATGATCTGACTTATAACGGAACTGGTAACCCGACAGTTTGTTCTGGCGGTCCTGGTACTGTTAAAGTTGACATCGTTGGTGGTATTTCACCTTACACCGTAGTTCTTAATGCTGCTCCGGGTGGTAACCAAACTATCAATAACTACATCAGTGGAAACAATATCACTGTAACTCCAACCGGTAACCCAACTACATACACTATCGTGTCTGTAACAGGATTTGACGGTTGCGTAAGTGCAAACAACAGTGGTACTGCAGTATTCAATACTGTTTCAGGTTCAACTGCAGCAGTGATCAGCCAGGTGCAAATACCAGGCCCTCCAACTGCTTTAATCAGTGAGGACTTCGTAGTTGCTCCACCGGCTACATGGAACACACAAAACCTTAGCTCGCCTTTAGGTGCTACTAACTGGTTCCAGGGTAACACAGGTGTGTTCTCTGCTCCGTTTGGCGCAGCTACATCTTACATGGCAGCTAACTTCAATAACACCGGAAATATCGGTACGATCAGCAACTGGGCAATTCCTCCAAGTGTGCTGTTAAAGAACGGTGATGTTATATCGTTCTACACTCGTACTACATCAGGTGCTTTCCCAGACAGGTTACAATTGAGGTTGAATACAACTAACACTGGTACCAATGTTGGTGCTACGGCAACCAGCACTGGTGATTTTGGCCAGTTGTTACTTGATATCAATCCTACTTATACTGCAACTGGATATCCAACTGCATGGACAAGATTTGCTGTCACTTTATCTGGTTTGCCAGCAGCCGGTGTAAACGGTCGCTTCGCATTCAGGTATTTTGTTGAGAACGCAGGTCTTACAGGTGCTAATTCAGATTACATTGGTATAGATAGTGTTCGTTATACTACTTTCCCACTGGTTAATCCAACTACTTGTACAGGTTCTACAGCGAATATCAAAGTTGACATCACTGGCGGTACTGGTCCTTATACACTTGTATTGAATGCTAACCCTCCGGGTGGCGCAGGTGGTAACTTCACAGTAACCAACTATACAAGCGGTACCAGCATTCCAGTTACTCCTCCTGTTACTACTACTTACACTATCGTTTCTGTAACCAGCGCTAATGGTTGCGCGGGTACGGGTAACAGTGGTAGTGCAACAATAACTGTTTCACCAACACCTATAGGTCCGATCACGATCATTGATCAACCAACCGGTCCTTTGTGCGCAGGTGATCCAAAACTGTTGACAGTAGCTGGTGCTCCGGCATCACCTTGCTTTACCAATGCAACGCCGGTATTGATCCCGGGCGCTGGTACTTCAGGTGTGGCTAACCCATATCCTTCTACTATAAGTGTAGCAGGTCTGGCAGCTGGATCAACTATTACTTCAGTAACACTGACCAATATTTCTCATACTTGGGAAAGTGATATCAGTGTGCTGCTGCAAAGTCCGGCTAACACTAACGTTATCCTGATGTCAGCAGTAAGCGGAACTGAAAATGGTGGTTTTGGTATCTTAAACAAAACTTACACATTCAGCGATGCTGCTCCAACTGGTTTGAACCCTGCTGGTCCAACAAATGCAAGTGGTACATACAAACCAACCAACAACAGTACTACACGTAACTGGCCAGCTCCTGGTCCGGGTGTAGTAGTACAACCGTTGAATCCATTGTTATCATCATTCAATGCAGGTGCATTAAATGGTACCTGGAATTTGTATGTATTTGATGCTGCTGCTGGCGACGTTGGTCAGATCGCTGGCGGATACAATATCTGCTTCTCTCAACCATCAGCTCCTCCGGTAGGATACACATGGTTGTGGAGTCCAGCTCAAGGTTTGAGTTCAACAACTACAAACCCAACTGCTGCCTCTCCAATGGTAACGACTACTTATCAGGTAATGGGTACTGCTCCTAGTGGTTGTCAAACAACTGCTCAGATCACCATTACAGTATTGGATCGTCCTGCTGTAACACAGCAACCTGCAAACGTAACTGCGTGCGGTGGTACTTCTGTTACATTCACAGGTGCCGGTTCTGGTGCTAATGTCACCTATCAGTGGCAGGTAAGCACTAATGGTGGTGGTACGTGGACAAACATTACTAACGGTGCTCCATACTCTGGTGCAACAACTACTACACTTACTATCAACCCTGTTACGTTCGCAATGAACCAATACAGATATCGTTTGGTGGTAAGCGGTACTTGTCCTCCAGCTGCTAATTCAAATGGCGCCATTCTTACTGTTATCGCTCAACCAACCGTTACTGTTTCACCAAATGGTACAGTTTGCGGTGGTGTTGCCGGTATCGGTGGCGGTCAATTGACTGCAAGTGGTGCAAATACATATACATGGGCTCCTGCAACTGGTTTATATACCAATGCAACAGCAACGACTGCTTATGTAGCTGGTGCTAATGCGAACCCTGTTTATGCTGCTCCATCATCTTATACTACTTATACTGTAACAGGTACTAACACTGCAACAGGTTGTTCTAATACGGCTTCGGTGAATGTTAACGCTACGCCTCCGCCACCATTAGTAACTCCAAATCCGGTTGCTATGTGCTTAGGAGATCCAGCTGTTCGTTTGATCAGCTCATCTTCAGTTCCTGGTACTTGTTCTGTTGCTTCTGGTCCTATCAGCGTGCTGATCCCGGATGCTAACGCTTCAAATACACAAAACTTCCTGGCTACTTCAAATCTGGCTGTTAACTGTATCCCTGCTAATGCAACCATTACAGGTATCAGAGTTAACTTCAGTATTCCTGCTCACACTTATGTAGCAGATCTTTCTATCAACCTGAAGTCGCCAAGTGGTACGATCATTAACCTGTTCAGAAACCTCGGTGCAACAGCAGGTACAAATACTACTTATCCAAACAGTGGTATCAACAACCTGACGCTTAGCTCTGCAAGTACAACTTCACTTGCTACTGCTAACACACCAGCTCTGGGTACTTTGACAGGTACATACAAAGCGGATCTGATCAACACTGTACCTACTCCGGGTTATCCTTTGGGCGATCCTCCAGGATTCGTTCCGAATGCCAACAGCTGGACTCCAATGTATGCTAACGCGGCCGGTGCTGCGAATGGTACTTGGACATTAGGTATGACTGATGATGGTAATGGTGACGTTGGTACTTTGACCAACTGGTCTATTACTTTCGATTACTTCGTAGGTGTTCAAACAACCGCAGCAACTTGGTCTCCAAATGCTGGATTGTTTACAGACGCTAGTGCTTCTACAGCTTATACTGGTACTCCTCGCGATACAGTATGGGTTAAAGAACCAGCTGCCGGCACTTACACTTATAATGTAACAGTTCAAAGCTTACCACCAGCTCCTGCTACGGTAAGTACTCCATTGACAGGTGGTAATGGTAATGCTATCATCACTTTCAATGTGAAGAACAACAACGGTATACCTTATACACTGAATGCGGTTGCTACAAATGCATTTAGCTCAGGTTTAGAGCCACTGGTAAGATTGTGGTACAGGAACACTCCTGTTGCCGGATCTCCAGGTGCTATAAGCGTTGCCGGTGGATGGACAGTCGCGGCTAGCCGTGCTAACGTAAACGTTACAGCCGGTGTTGCTAATCCAGTATTAGCTGCTGGTGACTTCATCCCTGTAGGTGGTCTGCAAATTCCTGCAGGTGCTACTTATGGTTTTGCACTCGAGTTCAATGATGGTATCACTGCTATCGGTTATAATAACGGTACAGGTACATTGTTGACTACATCTAATAGTGGTATGGATCTGATAACAGATGGTAATGCTGGTTGGGGTGGTTTCCCATCACCTGCAGTTCCTGCAAACAACCCACGTAACTTCAATGGTACGTTGTCGTTTGTTGCAAATCTGCCAACTTGTACCTCACCTGCAAGGGTAGTTACAGTTACAGTTAGCAATCCTGTTGTTATCACTCAGCAACCACCAACAACCAGGGTAATTTGTACCAATGGTTCTACGTCAATGACAGTTGCTGCAACTGGTTCTGGTGTTACTTATCAGTGGCAGTTCAGCAATGACAACGGTACAACATGGAATAACATTTCTAACAATGCTAACTACAGTGGTGCTACAACAGCTACACTGACTATCACTAACCCACCAGTTGCATGGAACGGTTACTGGTACAGAGCATTAGTAAGTGGTGTTGCTCCTTGTCCTTCAGTTCCTACCGGTATCACTATCCTTACGGTGAATCCATTGCCGACAATCACATTGTCTGCTGCACCTTACAGGAACCTGTTACCTGGATTAACTACTGCAGTATTCGCTACTTCTAATCCAACTGCTGCTACTTATCAGTGGTTCAGGAACGGTGTAGCAGTACCAGGTGGTACTACAAATCCATTGACAGTTAATATAGATGGTCTCGGTACGTATACTGTAAGAGTTACAGACGTTAACGGTTGTGTGAATACTTCCGGTGGAATTGTTATCGGAGATTCTACTTCAGGCCGTGTTTGGATCTATCCTAACCCGAGCACAGGTGTGTTTGGAGTGAGATACAATCCAGTACACAACCACGTTACTCCTTATGGTGTTAATGTACGCACCGCAGAAGGTAAACTGGTATGGGCTCAGCAATACACTCTTGGTGTAGCATTTGCTCCAATGAATGTTGATCTGAGTAACTATAGTTCAGGTACATATTGGGTTGAAGTTGTAGATATAGATGGCAACCGCCTGGCAGTAGGCCGCGTGGTTGTAGCGAGATAGAATTTCGATCCTTATAATATTATCCCCCCCGATATCAATCGGGGGGGATTTTTTTATCGGGATCTTTGGGATTAATATGATTTATTTGATTTTTTAAATACATGACTGTCAAAGATTTACTAAAAGCTTTTCTCTGCCTGCCAATTACGGCAAAAAGCACCTTCAAATCGCCCAAAAATGGCTATATATTATTATCTTTGCGACCCCGTTAAAAAAACCGGGGTTATTTTATGTCATTCAACATTTTCAAACAATTAAACGCAGATGCACAGGAAGGTTCAGCTGGCACGACCGGCGAAACTGCTGCGACAACAAATGTGCCTGTGGAGGCTACCGCTCCGACGGTAGATGTGGAAATTAAAAAACCAGTTGAAGAAACTGTAGCAACCGCTCATGATGACTTCGATTGGAGCGTTGACAAACGCAACGTTACTTCTTACTCTGCAGACGAAAAAGCAAAGTATGATAAAGTCTACGACAACACTTTTAAACAGATCAATGATGGTGAAATGATCCAGGCAACTGTTGAATCACTGACCAAAACTGATGCTGTTGTAAACATCGGTTTCAAAAGCGATGGTTTGATCTCTCTCAATGAATTCCGCGACATTCCTGGTGGTGTAAAAGTGGGTGATGTGATCGAGGTTATGGTGGTAGAAAAAGAAGACCGCGAAGGTAATCTTCATCTCAGCCGTAAAAGCGCACGTACCACAAGAGCATGGGAAAGGATCGTTGAAGTTCACAAAACAGGTGAGATCGTTACTGGTTTGGTTACAAGCAAAACTAAAGGTGGTTTGATCGTTGATGTTTTCGGAATGGAAACATTCTTGCCAGGTTCACAGATCGATGTGAAGCCTGTTACAGATTACGATCAGTTTGTTGGAAAAACAATGGAGTTCAAAGTGGTGAAGATCAACGAAGCCATCAAGAATGCAGTTGTTTCTCATAAAGCGCTCATCGAAAGCGATATCGAAGCACAACGTGCTGAGATCATGGGTAAACTGGAGAAAGGCCAGGTGTTGGAAGGAACTATCAAGAACATCACAGACTTTGGAGCATTCCTGGATCTGGGTGGACTCGATGGTTTATTGTACATCACTGATATTTCATGGGGACGTATCAACCATCCTTCTGAAGTATTGAAGATGGATCAGAAACTGAACGTAGTGGTATTGGATTTTGATGACGACAAGAAGCGTATCAGTTTAGGTTTGAAACAATTGACACCACATCCTTGGGATACATTGACCGAGAACCTGAAAGAAGGTGAAATCGTAAAAGGTAAAGTAGTAAACATTGAAGACTACGGTGCATTTCTCGAGATCATGCCGGGCGTTGAAGGTTTGGTGCACGTGAGTGAGATCACCTGGGCTAACACTCCGATCAATGCAAAAGAATTCTTCAAACTGGGTGATGAGTACGAAGCGAAAGTGGTTACACTTGATAAAGAAACACGCAAAATGAGTCTTTCTATCAAACAAATGACAGAAGATCCATGGAGCAATATCGAAAACAATTTCCCTGAAGGAAGCCGTCACACTGGTACTGTTAAGAACATCACTCCTTATGGTGTGTTTGTTGAACTGGCTACCGGTATTGGTGGTATGATCCACATCAGCGACCTGAGCTGGCTGAAGCGTTTCAACAATCCTAATGAGTATACAAAAGTTGGCAACCAGATCGAAGTGGTGATCATGAACATCGATAAGGATGGTCGTAAACTTCAATTGGGGCATAAACAAATTGAAGAAGATCCATGGAACACACTGGAAACAACTTTCCCGGTTGGAAGTATTCATGAAGGAACAGTTGTGAAGAAAGACGACAAAGGCGCCGTTGTTCAATTACCTTATGGCCTTGAAGGATTCGCTCCTGCCCGTCATTTGATGAAAGAAGATGGTAAAGCGATCGTAGCTGAAGAGAATGCTAAATTCATGGTGATCGAATTCGATCGTAATGATAAGCGCATCGTTCTTAGCCATACACGTCTGTGGGAACAAGTGATCGAAGAAGAAAAACAAGCTGAAAAGAAAGTGAAGCAGGCAGAAGCTGAGGTTACTAAAAAAGCAGTAAAGAATCTGCAAAGCAAAGTTGAGAAATCAACTTTAGGTGACCTGGGTGTACTGGCTGATCTGAAAGCGAAAATGGAAAGTGACGCAGCCGCTTCTTCTTCAACTCCTGCAACTGAGCAGCCGAAAGAAGAACCTAAAGGAGAATAAGATAACTTCCTTAAACATAAAACCCGTCTTAAATAATAAGACGGGTTTTTTTATGAGTAAGTTTTAAGTAGGTAGTCTGTAGCCGGTAGTAGGTAGCATCAGTTCAAATCTTGAAAACATCTTTGATAATTGAGCGGTTGCTACATACTACCGGCTTCCTACTACCTACTTTCCTAAAGTATCTTCACCTCCGTCCTCCTGTTCTGCGCCCGTCCCGCTGCAGTTTTGTTAGAAGCGATAGGAACTGTCATTCCATAGCCTTTAGCAAAAACGCGTTCTGCTTCTATTCCTTTTGAGATCAGGTAATCTCTTACTGTATTGGCCCTCGCTTCGGAAAGTATCTTATTTGCTTTTGCATTTCCTACGTTATCTGTATGACCACCTAACTCAATTTTTTCATCGTCTTTCCTTTGCATGTAGGCAACCAGTTCATCGATCACCGCATAAGATTCAGGTTGCAATGTTGCTTTACCCGTTTCGAAATTACAATCATTCAACACAAAACTTTTTGCGGCCTGGTGTTCAATAATAACATCAAAAGGATTTTTGTAGTAAGCATTTCCCGCCAATGCAGGGATCTTTAAAACATTATATGCGGTGGAATCTTTAAATCCCAAAACATAGATCTCGTAAGTATCACCAGCCGGAAGTCTTGTTGAGAATTTTCCTGTAGAATCAGTAAGGCCTTCGTATTCCTTATTATTTGCCTGGCTCTTGAAAACTACGATCTCATTGTTCAATGGTTTCTTTTTGAAATCAGTCATTTTCACATTTACCGGAGCGTCTTTAGGGATGGAAGCATTTTGAACGGCTCCGTTTTGACAAAGGGCAACAACGGGTAATGCCAATAAACTAAAAATGGAGATAATTCTGCTGTTCATGGTTTTTATTGTGAAGTTTAAAGATAGTAACCTCTGAGATTCCCGCAAAGCCTTGCATGTTGCATAAACCAAACGGAAAATTACAGGATGCATTTCCCAAATCCTGTGCCGCAGATGATGATTTTTGTTAATAGCATGTAAACTGCTTACAGCCTCGTTTGCAACCTTACCACCATTTCTTCTTTCCAGCTCCGGAAGTTTCCTGTAATAATTTGTTGACGGGCTTCTTTTACCAACCAGCAGTAGAACGCAAGATTATGAACACTTGCGATCGTTAGCCCCAGGTATTCGCCGGATTTCATCAGGTGCCTCACATAGGCTTTGGAATAATAATTACTGATCGGACAATCGATACCATCGTCAATTACTGAAAAATCTTTTTCCCATTTTTTATTGTCAATATTGATGATGCCTTTGCTGGTAAACAGCATGGCATTGCGACCATTGCGGGTAGGCATCACGCAATCGAACATATCTACCCCTAGTGCGATACACTCAAGTATATTCCAGGGAGTGCCCACACCCATCAGGTAACGGGGCTTATTTGCAGGTAAGATATCACAGCATAGTTCAGTGAACTGATACATCATTTCAACCGGTTCTCCCACACTAAGTCCACCGATCGCATTGCCGGTTGCATTCTTTGACGCTATGTACTCAGCAGAAGCAGTACGCAGATCGGTATGCACACTACCCTGAACAATTGGAAACAGGTTTTGTGTATATCCATATTTATCTGCTGTTTCATTGAATCTATTGAAACACCTGTCCAGCCAACGATGGGTAAGCTCCATACTCTTCCTGGCATAATCATGATCACCCGGATAAGGCGGGCATTCATCAAATGCCATAATGATATCACCTCCGATCACCCGTTGTATATCCATTGCCTTCTCGGGTGTGAACAGGTGGGAACTACCATCGATATGACTTTGAAATAAACAACCTTCTTCGGTCAGCTTCCTGTTATTGGCCAATGAGAATACCTGGTAACCACCGCTGTCGGTTAGAATAGGTTTGTTCCATCCATTGAACTGATGCAATCCACCAGCTGCTTCCAATACTTCCAGTCCCGGCCTCAAATAAAGATGATAAGTATTGCCCAGGATGATCTGAGCTTTTACCTCATCATTCAATTGCTGTTGCGTAACTGCTTTCACACTGCCAACCGTGCCCACCGGCATGAAAACAGGCGTTTGTATCACGCCATGATCGGTGGTGATAGCGCCCATTCTTGCCTTGGTTTGAGTGTCCGTATGTTGTAGTTCAAAAGTTAGTGCTGCCATATATTTTCTTCGATCCGATTATCAATTACCGCTATTTTTGCCGAATGAATTTTAAGCTTCTCTGGCTGGTATTATTTTATTGTTTTTGCGCTGTTACACTGACCCAGATCTTCTATTATCTTTTCTTTTTTGTGCGACTTGCATTTTACAGATCAAAACCAAAAAGCACTTCTCAAACACACCCCGTCTCCGTGATCATATGTGCACGCGATGAAGCCGCAAATTTAGCGAAAAATCTTCCCGGGGCGCTGGTACAACAATACCGCACTACGCATGAAGTGATAGTGGTGGATGATAACTCGTTTGATGACACAAAATATTTGCTGGAAGAATTTCAAAAGTCGTTCAAACAATTACATGTGGTGCAATTGAAGCAGGAGGCCAAATTCATTCCAGGTAAAAAATTTCCTTTGAGTGTAGGTATCAAAACGGCCAAATATGAGATCGTTTTACTGACCGACGCCGACTGTGTGCCTGCAAGCGAACACTGGATAGAAAAAATGCAGGAGGCTTACCAAGATAATACGGAGATAGTGCTGGGTTACGGAGCTTTTCATAAAACAAGTGGCCTGCTCAATAAAGTGGTGAGATGGGAAACTTTCCACACGGCATTGCAGTACTTCTCTTATGCACTGGCAGGTATTCCTTACATGGGGGTTGGAAGGAATCTCAGTTATAAAAAGGATGTTTTTTACCGGCATAAAGGGTTCAGTTCGCATAATCATATACCCAGTGGCGATGATGATCTGTTCATCAATATGGCCGCCACAAAAAACAATACCCGCATCAATATCGATCCGGAAGCATTTACGCTAAGCAAATCGCCCACTACCTGGAGCCAGTGGCTGAAACAAAAAAGAAGACATTACAGTACAGGCAAATATTACAAGGCTTCGCATAAATTTTTACTGGGCTTGTATTCGCTCTCATTCTTTTTATTGTATCCTTTGTTAGCGGTTTCGATAATATTTTACAACTGGCAACTGGCATTGATCGTATTTGGAGCAAGGTTCCTGGTGCAGTATATTGTATTGTACCCCGGCATGAAAAAATTAAAAGAGCAGGATCTGTATCCCTGGTTGCTGTTCATAGATATAGGCATGTTCTTTTATTACCTTGTATTCTCTCTGTCATTGGTAAAGAAACCAAAGCCAGGCTGGAAATGATCTAAATGATATTCATGGAGCTCGTTCAAAAATATTTTTCAGATTTTACCGAAAAACAAATTGCTCAGTTTAGTGCGTTAAAAGAATTGTACTCCAACTGGAATGAAAAGATCAATGTGATCTCGAGGAAGGACATGGAAAATTTTTATGAGCACCATGTATTGCATTCTCTCGCTGTCGCGGCTATATTTCAATTTGAAAAAGGAATGGAAGTAATGGACCTGGGTACCGGCGGAGGATTTCCCGGATTACCCCTTGCCATTTTTTTTCCCGAAGTAAAATTTCATCTGGTCGATAGCATCAATAAAAAGCTGAAAGTGGCTGCAGCCATTGCTGAGGAAATAGAACTGGATAATCTCACCATACAACACTCGCGTGCTGAAGATATTCATAACCGGAAGTTCGATGTGGTCGTTTCCCGGGCAGTGGCACCCCTCAAAGATCTTTGGAAATGGAGCAAACCACTGATCAGAAGATCCCGGGAGATCACCCATGGTCAGGACATCCCCAATGGCCTTATTTGTTTGAAAGGGGGTGATCTCAGCCAGGAGGTTTTTGAAAGCGGCTGCAAACCATTGATTTGGGAAATCTCAACCCTGTTTCCGGAAGACTATTTTGCCCAGAAATTTGTATTGTACGTTCCCATCAAATAAGGACGCATTTACCACAATGTGGTATTGTTTAAACCGTTTTTTTAAATAACTTTTGCAGAATGGCTAGTATCCCCGTAGCGATTGTAGAAGACAATAATGACATCCGTCTTGCCTTAGAACAGATCATCCAGGCATCAGACGAATATACATTGGCCGGATCCTGTATAAGTGGCGAAGAAGCGATCATAAAACTCCCCATTTTAAGTCCCAAAGTAGTTTTAATGGATATCGGATTAGGTGGCATGAGTGGTATAGAAGTAGTGCGGGAGATGAAGGCCAACTATCCTGAGATTCTTTTTATGATGTGTACGATCTACGATGAAGATGAAAAGATATTTGAAGCGTTAGCTGCCGGTGCTAATGGATATGTATTGAAAAAAACCTCGCCTGCAAAAATGCTGGAAGGCATCAAAGAATTGGTGGAAGGCGGTGCCCCGATGAGCAGCCAGATAGCCAGGAAAGTTGTTGCTGCTTTTCAAAATAAACCTGCTGCGGTTGCAGATAATTCACTCGATGTTCTGTCCAAGAGGGAAAAAGAAATCCTTGAAATGTTGTCTACGGGTTTATTGTATAAAGAGATCTCCGAAAAATTATCTATCAGTGCCGAAACAGTTCGGAAGCATGTATACCACGTTTATGAAAAATTGCATGTGAGCAATCGGATCGAAGCGGTTAATAAATTTTTCGGAAGAAAACCCTGACCACTCGCTACTCACCACCAGCTACTTGCTATTTTAAAAATTTCCAAAGCCATTTATCTGTTTGAGGAGTATTCCCGATCGGGAAAGGATGTGTGAATCCTGAATCTTCAAATCCATATTTGCCATAGAATTTTTGCGCACGATAGTTGTGCTCCCACACTCCCAGCCATACTACTTCATAATGTTGTTCCTGTGCAAAATTGAAAAAATGGTCAATGAGCAATTGGGCAATTCCCTTGCCGTGGTATTCTTTCAAAACATACAGTCTTTTCAACTCCAGCGCTTTCCATTTTTTTATTTCTGAAAATCCGCTGTAATCTTCCATGTATTGCAGGTATGCTACCGGCGTGCCGTCCGCTTCCGCAAAAAAGAAATAATTGCCCGGCATATTTATCTCGTTCAATAGCCTTTGTTCATTGTAATATTCTTCCAGAAAAACCTGCATATCTTCTTCCGTGCAAGTGCCGGTGAAAGTATCAAAGAAAGATTGTTTGGCGATAACGGATAATGTTTTCGCGTCGGAGGGTATTATTCTTCGTAATGTTATTTCCATAATGCAGAATAGTTCTCTTGGTCCGCCGTCTTCGACAAGCTAAGACTGACAGTTCACTAACGCAAAAGTTGTCAGTCTGAGCTTGTCGAAGACGGCAAAAATAATACTCGGTCTCTTTTTACCAATTCAATTCCAGTAAATTATTCTTTCTGTCAGTATCCGCCATTCTCCGTGAAGGATCGATCTCAACAGCTTTGAGATCCGACAGCTTTCGATTGAATTCAAGAATATATTGAGGGTGTGTCCACTTCCATTCTGCATGCACTTCTCTTTTTTGAGAAGCATTTTCATTTGGCTTTTCTCCAAACATGAGATTCAGCGGCACATAATGCATTTCTTTTGTTCCATCTTTAAAAGTCAATTGCAGATCGATCGGCATTGGCATATCACCGATCCTTTTCAGCCGGATCTTTGAAACACCTCCTTCTTCCCACAAGCTATCAATACCGTAATTGATCGATTTGGTAGTAAACACCCAGTATTCTTTATACCAGTCAAGCTGCATACCACTCACTTGTTCTGCCACACGAATAAAATCGGCAGCATTAGGATGTTTGAATCGCCACTGTTTATAGTATTCCAACAATATCCTGTCCCGCGTTTCTGCTCCAACAATATATCCCAGTTGCTCAAGGAACATTTCGCCCTTTGAATAAGAAGCAATACTGTAGGCAAAATTTGTATTGTAATGATCCGCATGTGTGGTCAGTGGTTCTTCATATCCGCTTTGTACCAAATTGAAATAACCCGAATAAGCACCGCTATGATCTTCAGGCAAAGTTTCTATCTGGTCCTTCAAAGATTTATCATTTGGCTTTCTTTGATATTGTTCGCGGATAAATTGCATGGAAGATTTATTGTAATAATTTTTCGAGACCAGGTCTTCCGCATAACTGGTAAATCCTTCGTCCATCCATGGATACAAACTTTCATTGGTGCCCAGCATCATCTGGTACCAGCTATGCATCCATTCATGAAATACGGTTCCCAAACTTGGGCCTACTATCAAAGTAGCCATCGGATATTCCATTCCGCCATCTCCCCCTTGGATGAATGAATATTGAGGATAGGGATATTTTCCAAAATGGCTTTCGATGAATGGGAGTTCTTTTGCGGCAGCATTTGCAACTACATCCCAAAGTGAATCATTTTTATAATCATTTGGCTTTTGATTGTAGATCACATGCAATGTTGGTCCGTCTCCCGGCATCTTTCTTACCAGATGCATGTATTCGGGATCAGCTGCCCAAACAAAATCATGAACGTTATTACCCACGAAATGCCAGGTTCTTTTTTCTTTATTGGTTGCTTTTAATTCAGTGCCGGGTGCATCATATCCCCAACCTATCTCACTGGCATTTGTCAGTACACCCGTTCCGCCCAGTTTGTAGGTCTTATCGATATTGATCGTTACATCATAATCTCCCCACACACCATAAAACTCACGAGCCACATAAGGAGTAGGGTGCCAGCCTTCATAATCGTATTCGCACATTTTAGGATACCATTGGCTCATGCTGTAACGTACTCCTGTTGTAGGATTATCTCTTCCGCTTCTGCGGATTTGAATAGGTACCTGTGTTTCGAATTCCATTTCAAAAACAACTTTCGATTTTGGAGCGATCGCTTTTGTTAGATCTACTTCCAAAATGGTCTCATGAAATTTAAATGGCTGAGGCACTCCATTCATCTTTAGTGAAATGATCTTCTGATAGCCAATCTCGTTCTCTTTTAGTTTTGAGATCCTGTCTTTTACTCTCGGATCCCAATCCGGTCTTGTTCCAATGGTTGTTTTACCCAGCTCCTGGCTGCGAATATCCATGCTGCTGCCGGGTTGGAATGCATTCCAGTATAAATGATAGAATACACGATTTAACGCATCAGGAGAATTGTTGGTGTACTCCAGTTTTTGTTTACCGGTAAATCGATTGGTATTGACGTCAACGTCGATATTCATATTGTATTTCACACGTTGCTGCCAGCGATCAGGCTGAGCTGTGGCAGAAATAAGGAGTAAGAAATAAGAAATCAGGAATAAAAAAGGTTTGCGATTCATATTAAATGATTGGATGGCAAATTTCGGGAAAAATAATTCCCTGATTAAGATGATTTGACAGATTTCACAGATTTTATACCTCAGTTTTTGCTAACTGGAAGATATCGCTGATTAGCGGCCTGCTACTGTAATTACAATTTCGCCTTTAGCTTGTTTGGACTCAAAATGAGCTAATACTTCTGATAGTGTGCCTCGTTTGTTTTCCTCAAATTTTTTAGTGAGTTCACGACTTACACAACACTGTCTTTCCGCTCCAAAATATTCAGCCAGATCTTTTAACGTTTTAACCAACCTAACGGGGCTTTCATAGAAAACCATTGTTCGCTCTTCTTCAGCTAATTTTTTTAAAGCGGTTTGCCTTCCCTTTTTTAACGGCAAGAAGCCCTCAAAACAAAAACTATTAATGGGCAGACCGCTGTTGACAAGCGCAGGTACAAATGCTGTCGCTCCAGGCAAACATTCAACATTGATATTTTGTTTGATGCATTCTCTCACCAGCAAAAAGGCCGGATCGCTGATCCCCGGAGTACCGGCATCCGTGATCAATGCCATTTTTTTTCCTGATGCCAGTTGTTCTATTAAATGTGCAAGGATCTTATGTTCATTATGCTGATGATAAGGAGTGATTGGCTTTTGGATCAGGTAGTGGTTTAGCAGAACAGAGGAGGTACGTGTATCTTCCGCCAGAATGAGGTCGACGTTCTTCAATACATCGATCGCCCGAAATGTGATATCAGCCAGATTTCCTATCGGAGAAGGAACGATGTATAGCATAAACGATTGATAAATTTAGTGCGCCATTTCTTCCACTAATTGCACGTCGAATATTTCCATTACAGGATTGGCCAATAATTTTTTGGCGGCTTCGGCTGCCACTGATCGGGCTTCTTTTTCGCTGGCAGCTTCTATTTGCAGATCGATGTTCTTTCCAATGCGAACGTCATTTACATTGTTCAATCCCAGGTTTTGCAAGCCCGACATCACTGCTTTTCCCTGCGGATCCAGCAGGTCTTTTAATGGCATCACTTTTACTCTAACTGTATAATTCATGCAGAAGGTTGTTTAATGATCAAAGATAAAATAATGTATGCGATGAATACGAGCGGCACTGCCAACCATCCCAGCAATACAGCCGCAACAACGGCGATCGCTAAAAGAATGAACTTGGGTACGTTGTTCTTAAAACTAAAGTCTTTGAATTTTAATGCCATCAATGGCAAAGTTGAGACCATCAGCCAGCTTACAACAACAATGATCGCGTATAAGATCCATTGATTACCTAATAGGTCATTGATATCAAACCAGCTGCTACCCTGGTGCAGCATTAAAGGAAAAGACGCGATCAAAATTCCCGCGGCGGGAATAGGCACTCCTTTGAATCCATAGGACTGTGACGGATCAATATTGAAACGTGCAAGTCGATATGCTCCTGCGCAAGCGATCAGAAATGCTGGTAACAACAACCATATAGAAGCCTGGAACGCACCTTCATTTCTGATCATACTGAAGCGAAGCAATTGATACATGATCAAAGAAGGGGCCACGCCAAAACTCACCAGGTCGGCCAATGAATCCAGTTGCTTACCCATTTCAGATGTGGCTTTGAATAGTCTGGCAACGAAGCCATCGAGGAAATCTATGACCGCTGCTGCAAATATGAAGATAGAAGCCCAGACAAGATTTTCTGACAGATAGATCAATTGAGTGCCATCAGCGAAATTCAACGGTTGCATCCAGACCTTGTCTGCTAACTCTTCCAACTGGGCTGATGCGGGAATAGTTTGAATTACCAGGCCATTTTGCAAAATGGCGACGATGGCCATACAACCAAATACAAGATTCAGTAACGTGAAAAGGTTAGGAATTTGTTTTTGCAATGTTCAATATTTATTATCTGAGGTAAGGTCACCTCATGAGATTTATTTTTTCATCAATGCTTCAATATCCTCCACAGTAATAGGAATATTCTTCATCAGATCCTTATTTCCGTTTCTTGTGATCCAGAAATTATTCTCAATGCGAACTCCCATTTGTTCTTCTTCAATGTAAATACCCGGTTCGATGGTGAAAACCATTCCGGCTTTTACAGGCTCTGTTCTGGTTCCCAGGTCATGCACATCTATGCCGAGATGATGTGAGATGCCATGATAGAGATATTTTCTGTATGCCCTGTTCTCAGGATCCTCATTTTTAATATCGCTTTTTTTCAATAATCCGATCTTATGAAAGATCTGAGTGGCTTCCTCTCCCACTTTATCAGTATAATCAATGATACTGATGCCTGGTTTTAAAATAGATGCTGCATATTGATGCAGGTAAAGGCACGCATTATATACAGTTTTTTGCCGGCGTGTAAATTTTCCACTCACCGGAACTGTTCTTGTGAGATCTGCACAATAGTTGCCATATTCAGCACCAAAATCCATTAAAATCAATTCGCCATCCTTGCATTCACGGCTGTTTTCAACATAATGTAACACCCTTGCCCGATCACCACTTGCAATAATACTTCCATATGCAGGACCTGTTGCACGCTGAGATAAAAATGATTGATAGATCTGTGCTTCGATCTCGTATTCCATCACACCGGGCTTAATAAATTTCAATAAGCTTCTGAAAGTGTTGTCGGTGATGTCAATCGCCTTCTGCATTACATCTACTTCCAATTGGGTCTTGATGGCGCGGAGGTCTTTCATGATCCGTGCACTGCGCTGATAGTTGTGTAAAGGATATCGTTCCTTCATCAATTGTGCGTAACGATAATCCCGTACAGGTACCCAGTTAGCCTTGCGATCATTTTCATTTGTATTCAAATAAATGGTGTCTGAATAATGAATCCATGGTTGCAACATTCCTTCGATCGAATCGAGCCACACTATCGTTTTGATCCCGGAGATCGCTGTTGCTTCTTCTGCACGCAAGCGATGACCATCCCATTTTTCTTTCAGTTCATTAGGCCTTACCAGCACGAGCACCTCTTTGTATTTGGTATCAGGATTATCCGGATATAAAATAAGCATGCTGTCTTCCTGTTCGATACCCGTCAACCAAAACAGATCAGAATTTTGTTTAAACCTGTATAACTGATCAGCATTTGTCGGTAATTCATCATTGCTATTAAAGATCGCTATTGAATTTTTTTGCATGCGATCTGTAAATCGTTTGCGGTTCTGAACGAATAACTGAGGATCCAATGGAAGGTATTTCATGAGCAGAAAATTTAGATGTGCAAGATAAGGGAAAGGTGATTAGGGGTCTGACGGTTTCAAACCGTCCTGACCCTTATGTGTACAGAATACACAACAAAAAAGATAAAATTCAAACAAATTCAAGCAAGTCGTTGCATTTTTGAAGAGTGTTTAATATTCAGCATATGCCTTGAATTTTTACAAAAAATGAAACAAAAACAAGTCAGGATTTTGAAATATTTTCGATTTTATTGGGTTTTTTTTAAAAAATCCTTCAAGTATCTTTGCGGCAACGATTGCGTAAAACACTTAAAAACTTGCTATGTCTATCCCTACAATGTTTTCACTAAGAAAAGATGACCTGATAAAATTAGGCTTAAAGAGTGCAGAAAATGTTCATTATCAACTAAGTCCGGAAGAATTAACCAGCCAAGCGGTTGCCCGTGGTGAAGGAGTTTTAAATGATACGGGTGCTTTAGTGATCAATACCGGAAAGTTTACGGGAAGAAGTCCGAAGGATAAATTCACAGTGAAGGATGAATTGACCGAAAAAACGGTTCACTGGAATGATTTCAATGTGGCTTTTGAAGAAAAGTATTTCTTTCAGCTAAGGGAAAAAATGGTCGCTTATCTTTCTGATAAAGAACTTTGGGTTCGTGATTGTTTTGCTTGCGCAGATCCTGAGTACCGGTTGCGTCTTCGTGTTATCAACGAAAATCCATGGAGCAACTTATTTTGCTACAATATGTTCATTCGTCCTGATGAAAAAGATCTTGAAACTTTCGTTCCTCACTGGCATATCATACAGGCACCGGGATTCAAAGCCGACCCTGCAGTTGATGGCACACGTGCAGAAAATTTTGCAGTGATCAGTTTTACCCACAAAACAATTCTCATTGGCGGAACAGGATATACCGGTGAAATGAAAAAAGGAATTTTCACTATGTTGAATTATGTGTTACCCGTTCGTGCAGATGTTTTGAGTATGCACTGCAGTGCTAACATGGGCGACAATGGAGATACCGCTGTTTTCTTTGGTTTGAGCGGAACCGGTAAAACTACATTGAGTGCAGACCCAAATCGTAAATTGATCGGAGATGATGAACACGGCTGGACAAAAGAAACCGTATTCAATTTTGAAGGTGGTTGTTACGCAAAATGTATTGACCTGAGTGAAGAAAAGGAACCAGAGATCTTTAATGCGATCAAACCAGGTGCTTTAGTTGAGAATGTTACTTTCATTGATGGCACTAATAAAATTGATTTCTCCAGTAAAAAAATAACAGAGAACACCAGAGTTAGTTATCCTTTGGATTTTATAAGTAATGCACTGGAACCATCTATTGGTAAAACTCCTAAAAACATTTTCTTCCTTACCTGCGATGCGTATGGTGTGTTGCCTCCTGTAAGTAAACTGACGGCCGGCCAGGCAATGTACCAGTTCATCAGTGGATATACGGCAAAGGTTGCAGGAACAGAAGCAGGCGTTACAGAACCCAAGTCTACTTTCAGTGCATGTTTCGGTGCTCCTTTCCTACCGCTGCATCCTGGGCAATACGCAGAAATGCTGGGTAAGAAAATGAGAGAGAGCAATGTGAATGTATGGATGATCAACACAGGCTGGAGCGGCGGCCCTTACGGTGTAGGAAGCAGGATGAAACTGAGTTATACAAGGGCTATGATCACTGCAGCACTGGATGGAAAACTGGATAATGTGGATTATGAAACTGATCCTGTATTTGGAATGCAAATGCCAACCAGTTGTCCTGGTGTTCCATCAGAGATCCTGAATCCACGCAACACCTGGGAGGATAAAGCTGCTTACGATGCAAAAGCAAAAAATCTGGCAGAACAATTCAATAAGAATTTTGAAAAATACAGTGCAGGTGTCAATGAAGAAATACTGGCGGCTGCACCAAAAGCTTGATATCAAACAAGCAACGATTGTTAGCTATCATATCCTCCTGTTCATCAGGAGGATTTTTTTTTCTTGAATAATCCACCCAGTGGATTCCAGCTTATTTTCAGTTTCCCGTCATCACCCGTCTTTGCATGGAGGTTAACATGAAGTCCGGCTTTCCCCTTGTTGACCAGGATCTCATCATCATCCACTTTTTTCAGATTGCTCAATGGCAGAACGATATTCATATCCGTACCTTTCTTGGTATCATATACACCTTCAACAAACATCGTAAATACATTGGAACGGATCTCCATTTTGCCCACATTGATGGCGGTTCCATTGATCACAAATTTATCTTTTAGCTCCGCAAAACGTACATGTGAAAAATCTCTCTTCTTAAAGACCGAAACTGCTATCTTTTTGAAAGGTTCAAAATCGTTGAGCTCCGCATCTTTTAAACTAAAATCAACTGTGCTTGCCATACTATTACTTCTAATGCCCCCTCTTTCAGTCAAACCTGTATTCATATTAACAATTGCAGTTAGTCTTCCCTTCATGTTTTGCGCAGTAACAGCATCTTGTCCGAAATTATCAAAAGCCCGGAGCATGGTAGGGATGTCTACATTGTTGATGTTCGATTTTAAGGTCACCGCATTGGAAGAACCTTCTCCCTGTAAAGTTCCGCTCATAATAATCGATCCGCCGGCATGATTCAGACTGGCATTGTGCAATAACACCTGATCGTTCACCAATGATAAAGATGTACTAACATTCGTTGCAATAAAATTCTTGTACTTGACTCTTCCTGCCTGAACACTCAACCTCGCAGTTCCGTTTTCGAGCATGCGATCCACTTTATCGGCGATGCTTGTTACCCGGCTTTTGACAGATGCTTTTTTTCCTGAGTGGCTTTTCTTACCCAGGAAACTAAGAAAATCCACCAGGTCAACTCCCGGTGTTGAAATATTCCAGTCGAGCACTAACTTATCGGGATCTTTATAGATCAGGCCTATCAGGTTTCTGATGGATCCACTCATATTCAGCGCAGTTGAACCCGCCTGTGCATGCAACTGCTGAATAAAAAGATCCTTATCCCTGAAAACAAAATCACCTGCAAGGCTTCGCAACGTAATGTTTCTGGGCACGTAATTGACCTCCGCGTCACGCAGTTTGATATTGCCGTTCATGAATGTGGCAGTTGTATCGTTGCTGACCAGTGATCCTTCATAATGCACACTTGCTTCGCCGGATCCTTTTGTCAGCTGAATACTATTGCTCCCTGTGAGTTCATTGAGTGCAGGTAAAGAAAACAATGAATGCACATCGCATTTCACAAACGGAGAAGTAAGATTAGTGATCACCAAAGATTTGGAATCAATGGGAAGATTCTGCCATTTACAACTGAAATCATTCAGCGAGAGCATTGAATTTTCGTTCAGTCTCGGTTTCGATGGGTCCACTTCATTGGTAAAGTTTCCAACAAAACTGCAGTCATTGAATTTACCTGCCGCAGTTTCGAGATCAGAATGCCTGACAATAAAAGTCACTTTGGCTAAAGGGATCGATCGATAAGCTAATAAACCGTTGAGGTTACTTTCTATATCAACCGGATTTTTGACCTCATAGGCCTCGAAGTTCTTTTGTGTTCGTTCGGTAAGTAAACCGATCGCTTTTTTGAAATTTATATTTTTCGTTTTTATACTTAGCCTGAAATTCTTGGGGTCATTTCCCAGCATGAATGCACCAGTGATGTCGAATGGCTGATGATCTATGACAAGGGCAGCCTTGTCTATTGTAACATTTTTCTCTTTATTGACAAACATCCTGATCGTTCCATTCAATTGTTTTTCCCTCAAATAACTGCCTATAGAGTCGTTGAAAGCCAGCTTGTGAACCAGTGCATTAATATTTATTTTAAATGACCGGCCACTATCCGATGTCTCAGATTTGCATTCGAGCTCGTTCAATTCAATGTCGTGGAATTTGTGATGGGAAGGATGATCAATGATCACTCTTGTATTTTTGAAAACCAGTTCAGGGAATGCTGAATTTTTAGTTTTTCCATCCTCATTCTTTTTGATCTTTACAATGTTGGAATATTCACTGCTATCGGTAAACAAATAAACCTGCGCATTTTCAACGATCACTTTACCCAACGCGGGAGATCCCGAAAAAACACTGAATAAACGCAAGCGGGCATATACTGCTCCGGCTTTCAGAAAATCATGATGATGTATTTCCCATAATGAATCACGGATAGTAACGTTGGAAAGCTTGACTGATACATTGGGAAAATTGTGAAAGAAATCTATTGAGACATCGCCTATATCCACTTTGTCGCTGATCTGTTTATTAATGCTGGCTTTAACCTTTCTGATGATGCCTGCCTTATTATAGGTAACATATGCCCATACAAATATCCACAGTGCTACGAACAGTGAAAGCAAGGTCACCAGGACGCGAAGGAGAATTCGTTTTGCCCTTTTCAAAAAAATATTTTTAATGGCGATAAAAACAGCATATACATTATAATCTCAAACAAAAAAGCTGTCAGATTGAGCTTGTCGAAGCCGGCGTGAAAATAGCATTATGCTTACCCCACCGGCTTCGACAAGCTCAACCTGACAGCCTTTCAATCCGACAACTAAAACTTCTTAAGCAATATTAAAAAACAATTTGAATGTTGTTCCCATTTTCATTTTCGACTGTACATCAAAAGATGCATTGTGTGACTGCAAAATATTCAATGTCGATGCCAGCCCCAGTCCCATTCCATTAGGTTTGGATGTGAAATATGGTTCAAATAAATGACCAATGTTCTCTTCACTGATACCACAACCATTGTCTTCAATTGAAACTATATATTGCAGGTTCTTTCTGCGAATAGATATCATTAGTTCGCCTATATTCTCTTCCATCGCTTCAATGGCATTTATGATAATGTTCAGAAAAGCGATCTTCAATTTTTCTTTATCGGCCATTACCCATGCCGGCTCGGTCAGATAATCCTTGCTGAGTTTGATATGCCTAAGGTTGATACGGTCCAGAGCAGCATCCAGTGTTTCATCGAGGATCGATTGCAAGGTTCTTCGTTCAACTGAAACCTGGTCGGCCCGGGATGAATTGAGCAATTCAGTTATGAGGTCACCTATTCTTTTGCTATTGCGATTGATGATATCGAGACAGATGCCCGCATCACCATTGCCCACCACCGGGCCCAACTGTTCTGCGGAAAGCATAATGTTATTCAAAGGGTTTCTTACCTCATGTGCCATTATCCGCACCAGTCTTCCGGCCACATTCAATTTCTCCACCATCAACGTAGCTTTTTCTGCTCTTTTCATGGCCGTGATATCGTGAATGATCCCTTGCACATATCTTGCTCCCGTGATATCCATTTCGACGGACAGTGTGATGATACAGTATTTTTTTTCACCTGACTTGGCCATCATCTCCACATCCTTATCAGAAACCTCACCCCATTCATCCAATTGTTCGTGAATGAACGAATGATCAGTTTCATTTGCCAATAGGCTAAACAAACTCATTGTCAGCAGTTCATCTTTATCATATCCCAGTAGTTGAGAAGAAGCATCGTTTATTTCTACAAAACGAAGATGTTCATCTGCTATAAAAACAAGGTCCTTTGATCTTTCGAATATATTTCTGAATTTCCTTTCACTGGAGCGCAATGCTTTTAATGAAGAAGCCCGCTCCAGCGAATAGCGGATACATCTTTCGAGTTTTTCAGCACTCAATTCATCTTTCACCAGATAATCGACGGCACCAGTTTCCATCGCTTTACGGTCGAGTGTTAAATTACCAATGCCGGTGAGCAAGATGAATGGTTCTTCACAATTGTTCTTTATTGATTGTTCTATGAGCTCCAATCCTGTTCGTCCACCCAGGCGGTAGTCTACAAAATACAAATGGTGTTTTCCTTCAAAGATCTTTTTGGTTGCTTCATCATAATCCGAACACCAGTCCAGGATAAATCTTTGCCCGTTGATCTTTTGAACATAATCCTTAATGATCGTGAAGTCATCTTCGTCATCATCTACTACCAGTATATGGACAGGAGAAATTGTCATATTAGTTTGAATCCCGAATTGTTTATTGGAATATTGAAATTACTGCATTGGCAGCGAAACAATAAATGTTGAACCTGTATTTTCTTTACTTAAAACTGAAATATACCCATCATGTTTATCTACTATTTGTTTGCATAGCGCTAACCCGATCCCGGTACCTTCATATTCACTGTTTCCATGAAGACGTATGAACATATCGAATATCTGAGTAGCATATTTCTGATCAAAACCAATACCATTATCTTCAAAATAGATCCTGCAGAATTTCTTGCCCGGAGGAGAAGACTGATCACCATTCAGTGGAAGCTGTTGTCCGTTCGATTCTGCATAAATATTGATCACGGGATCAACATCTTTTTTCCTGTACTTGATCGCATTACCTATCAGATTAGAAAACAGTGGTCGCATTAATCCAGGGTTTACAGAAAGTTCCGGTAAACGCTGAATATTGATCTTCGCCTTTCTTTCCAGTACTTCAGTTTCTATGTCAGCCAATACATCTTCTACCACCTCATTGAGGTCTGTCTTCACAAATTTGTTATGGTCTGAAGAAACCTTTGAGAATTCAAGAATGTCTTTTATCAGTGCCTGCATTCTTTCTGCAGATTTTTGCACCCGGGTGATATAACGTTTCGCGTCATCATCAAATATGTCCTGATACTTGGAATACAACAGATCAGTAAAGGTTCGGATCTTTCGAAGTGGTTCCTGCAGGTCATGGGAAGACATGAATGCAAATCTGTCCAGGTCTTTATTTGCAGATTCCAGGTGATCTATATTTTCCAGCAATCGTTTGTTGAGCTCTTTCACTTTTTCTTCAGAAACGATCCTCTCATGAATCTCATTTTCCAGGCTTTTGTTGATAGCCAGTAATTTTTGTTCCTGTACTACCAGTTGATAATTCTTTGTATAGAGCTCAATGAAAACTGCAACTTTAGCCCGCAATAGTTCGGAATTGATAGGTTTGTAGATGTAATCCACCGCACCCATCCGATAACCTTTGAACATATTGTCCTCACCATAATTATTTGCGGTGATGAATACAACAGGAATGTGTTTTAGTTTCTCCCGTTCATAAATAAGTGCAGCTGTTTCAAATCCATTGAGGTTGGGCATTTTTACGTCCATCAATATCAGCGCAAAATCAAAGTCGTGCAGTAATATCTTCAATGCTTCTCTACCCGACCTAGCCTTGATGAGTTCGTAACCATCAGGTTCCAGGATGGTTTCCATCGAGAGCAGGTTGTCTTCCCTGTCGTCGACCAGTAGTATTTTCTTTTTCATTGTAATTTCATGGTATAATTATTTGTAAAACCAGATGCGCATTAGCGATAACAACTGGTCTATCTTCAATGGCTTAGTAATATAGTCTGATGCACCTGCTTCAATACATTTCTGCCTGTCGCCTTTCATCGCCTTTGCCGTTACAGCAATGATCGGCAATGTACTGTTCTTATGCTCCCTCCTGATCTTCTGAATGGTTTCATATCCATCCATTTCCGGCATCATGATATCCATCAGCACCATTTCAATTTTCATAGTGTCATTGTTGATCATTTCAATAGCTTCTTTTCCGCTCTCAGCTGTTACTGCATTGATATTATATCTTTCAAATACAGTTGTGAGTGCAAACAGGTTTCTCACATCATCATCCACTACCAGGATATTCCTTCCGGTAAGAATATCGTTCTTCACACGGATGCCTTCAATGATCCTTTGTTTCTCAGGAGGCAATTCTTTATGATTGATGTGCAGATGAATGACACTTTCTTCCAGCAAATTCTCAAGGGAATGCACACCCTTCAGTAGTATCGTACTTGACGTGCGGTTGATATGACTCAATTCGGTCTTGCTGAAATCCTTTGCTGAATAAATGATCACCGGTGTGATCTTCTTTTTCACCTCTTCCACCTTATTCAACAATTCTTCTCCCGACATATCCGGCAATGTATAATCCAGAATGATACAATCGTAATCCTTGTTGGTGATCTGCTGAATGGCTTTCTTACCCGTATTGGCAATGGTGATATTGGTGTTGTTGAATGTGATCATCTTCGCAATTTGAGATGAATCCAGTTCATTGTCTTCCACCACCAGTATTTTCTTCATGCCTTTCTTGCTCACATCGTGAATGTCTTCAAACAATTCATTCAGTGATTCATTATCGAGTGGCTTCAGCAAGAAACTTCTGGCTCCCCGTTTCAATGCCAATGCCCTGTTTTCTTCTCCTGATACAAGGTAAATGGGAATATGACGGTAAGTGAGGTCATTCCTCAACATGTCGAGCACTTTCCATCCACTGGTATCCGGCAATTTTACGTCCAAAGTAATCGCTGAGGGTGAAAAACGGTTGATAAAGTCAAATACTTCGATATAACTGATCGCTACGATCGCTTTCATGTTGTTCTGATGCGCCTTCTCGATCATGATCTTTCCAAACCGAAGATCATCTTCTACGATCAGCAATACTTTATCAGAAGGTACGATATTGGATCGGTCGTCTCCGGTATCGTTGATCATTTCATTGACGATATTTTTTGAATCGCTGGCGCCGGAGCTTACACGAATTGAATTCAGCAAGGTGTCGATCTCTGCTTTGTCTTCGCCCAATGTATATTGTTGCAGGGCAGTGAGATTTTCTGTCGCTTCTTTTGAAACGATACCCGCATTTTCGACAGGAAGATATAATGTGAAAGTACTTCCCTGTGAAGGTGTACTTTCCAATTCAATACTACCACCCAGCAATTCCGCCAGACCACGACTGATAGACAATCCCAAACCTGTTCCTCCATACTTACGACTTGTAGAACCTTCAGCCTGCTGGAACGCTTCAAAGATGATGTTCTGTTTTTCCTGTGGAATACCAATACCCGTATCACTGATCGCAAAGGCAACTACTCTTTTAGCATTATCGAGCGATGCAATGCCAGGCTTCCAGGACTTATTGGCATCGTAGATCTTCAGCTTCACTTCACCTTTTTCAGTAAACTTGAAGGAGTTTGACAAGAGGTTCTTCAGGATCTGGTTCAAACGCTGCAAGTCTGTCTCCATGGTCATCGGTAAAGTAGTATCTGTTTCGATCGTAAACCGTAAGTGTTTTGCCTCCGACAATGGTTTGAATGTTGTTTCCACAAAAGAGGCGATCTCTGCAAAACGTACCGGAGAAATATTGGCTGTGATAAATCCTGATTCGATCTTCGAGAGGTCGAGGATATCATTGATCAGCTGGATCAGGTCATCACCACATGAGTGAATGGTCTTCGCATAACGGATCTGCTTTTCGTTCAGATTACCTTCTGCATTCTCATACAGTTGTTGCGCAAGGATCAATAAGCTGTTCAGCGGCGTACGCAGCTCATGTGACATGTTGGCCAAAAATTCAGATTTGTATTTGGAAGTCAGAGTAAGCTGTTCTGCTTTTTCTTCCAGTGAACGTCTTGCTTCTTCCACCTCGCGGTTCTTTTCTTCCACTTCGTTCTTTTGTTTTACCAGCAGCAATGCTTTATCCTGCAATTCATCATTCGTACGACTCAACTCTTCCTGTTGTATTTTCAACTCTCCCGCGAGTGACTGTGATTGGGTCAACAATTCCTCAGTTCGCGTATTTGCTTCGATCGTATTCAATACGATACCGATACTTTCCGTTAACTGACTAAGGAAGTCAAGGTGGGTTGGACTGAATGTATCCAATGAAGCCAGTTCAATAACCGCCTTCACTTTATTTTCAAACAATACTGGCAGAATGATCAGGTTGGTAGGTGTTGCTTTGCCTAATCCGGAGTTTATTTTTATATAATTACCCGGCACTTTTGATAAGATGATCCTTTCTTTTTCATGTGCCACCTGACCAACCAGTCCCTCACCTACCGCGAATTCTTTAGGAATATTCTTATCGGTTTTATAACCGTAAGAAGAGAATAGGTTCAGTTTTACATTTTGATTCTCGTCGTCCTGTCTTAACACATAGAATGCACCCCAATGCGCAGTTACCACCTGTGCCAATTCTGAAAGGATACGCTGAGTTACTGTTTGCAGATCTCTTTGACCCTGCAACATCTGGGTAAACTTAGCAAGGTTAGATTTCAACCAGTCCTGTTCCTGGTTAAGTAAGGTTGTTTCTTTTAAGTTTGCGATCATCTGGTTGATCGTATCTTTCAACGCTTCCACCTCACCTTTTGCTTCAACGCGGATCGTTCTGGTAAGGTCACCTTTAGTTACCGCGGATGCCACTTCAGAAATGGAACGCACCTGCGTGGTAAGATTTTGAGCCAGCTGGTTTACATTCTCCGTCAGATTTTTCCAGATACCAGATGCACCAGGCACACTGGCCTGTCCACCCAACTGTCCATCAACACCTACTTCACGTGCAACCGTTGTTACCTGATCGGCAAACAATGCGAGTGTATCAATCATTTCATTGATCGTATCGATCAGCTGAGCCACCTCACCACGTGATACGATCGCCAATTTTTGTTTTAGGTTACCCGTTGCCACAGCAGTTACCACTTTCGCAATACCACGCACCTGGTTGGTAAGGTTAGAAGCCATCATGTTCACAGAGTCGGTCAGATCTTTCCAAGTTCCCGCCACACCCTTTACTTCAGCCTGACCACCGAGTTTACCTTCTGTACCTACTTCCCTCGCCACACGCGTAACCTCGAACGCGAATGAATTCAATTGTTCCACCATTGTATTGATGGTATTTTTCAGATCAAGGATCTCTCCTTTTACGTCGATAGCAACTGTTTTTGAAAGGTCACCAGATGCCACCGCCTTTGTTACCTCTGCAATATTTCTCACCTGTGCGGTAAGGTTACCTGTCATTTGATTCACGGAGTCGGTAAGATCTTTCCATGTACCGGCAACACCAGGCACAAATGCCTGTCCGCCCAATTTACCATCGGTACCTACTTCACGCGCCACACGGGTTACTTCAGATGCGAACGCACGCAACTGATCCACCATCGTGTTCAATGTTTCTTTCAATTGCAGGATCTCACCGCGAACGTCCACGGTAATTTTTTTCGACATATCCCCGTTTGCCACCGCGATCGCAACCTCTGCAATGTTTCGCACCTGGGCCGTAAGGTTACCCGCCATCTGGTTTACTGAATCGGTAAGATCTTTCCATGTACCAGCCACACCGGGCACGTTTGCCTGTCCACCGAGTTTACCTTCTGTACCTACTTCACGCGCCACACGTGTTACTTCCGATGCAAAACCACGCAACTGATCCACCATCGTGTTGATCGTATTCTTCAATTCAAGGATCTCACCTTTTACATCCACGCCAATTTTTCTTGACAAGTCACCATTCGCAACCGCCGTGGTTACCTCTGCAATATTTCTTACCTGTGATGTCAGGTTGGATGCCATTTTATTTACAGAGTCTGTAAGATCTTTCCATGTACCGGCAACACCAGGCACGTCGGCCTGTCCACCGAGTTTTCCTTCAGACCCCACCTCACGTGCCACACGGGTCACCTCTGAACCGAAGGCATTCAACTGATCCACCATAGTATTGATCGTATCTTTCAATTCAAGGATCTCTCCTTTAACGTCCACCGTAATTTTTCTTGATAAGTCACCTTTTGCCACCGCAGTCGTTACCTCCGCAATGTTTCGCACCTGGTCTGTAAGGTTGGAAGCCATTCCATTCACAGAATCGGTCAGATCTTTCCATACACCGCCCACATCTTTCACCGCAGCCTGTCCACCGAGTTTTCCTTCTGAACCTACTTCACGTGCCACACGCGTAACCTCGGAAGCAAAGCTTCTCAATTGTTCCACCATCGTGTTGATCGTATTCTTCAATTCAAGGATCTCACCTTTTACGTCCACGTCGATCTTTCTTGATAGGTCACCCGTTGCCACAGCAGTCGTTACCTCCGCAATATTTCTTACCTGCGACGTCAGGTTGGATGCCATTACATTCACAGAGTCGGTAAGATCTTTCCATGTACCAGCCACACCAGGCACCTGCGCCTGTCCGCCGAGCTTACCTTCAGAACCTACCTCTCTTGCCACACGCGTAACCTCTGAACCAAATGAGTTCAACTGATCCACCATGGTGTTGATCGTATTTTTCAATTCGAGGATCTCTCCTTTTACGTCCACCGTGATCTTTCTTGATAAGTCACCCTTCGCCACAGCGGTTGTTACCTCGGCAATGTTTCGCACCTGACCGGTAAGGTTCGACGCCATACCATTCACTGAGTCGGTCAGATCCTTCCATGTTCCCGCCACACCTTTTACTTGTGCCTGTCCACCCAACTTTCCTTCGGTACCTACCTCCAGCGCCACACGGGTAACTTCCGAAGAGAACGAGTTCAACTGATCCACCATCGTATTGATTGTATTTTTCAATTCAAGGATCTCTCCTTTTACGTCCACAGTAATTTTTCTTGATAAGTCACCTTTTGCAACCGCGGTAGTTACCTCAGCGATATTACGTACCTGACCGGTAAGGTTAGAAGCCATTTGGTTTACGGAGTCTGTCAGATCTTTCCATACACCCGCCACACCTTTTACTTTCGCCTGACCACCGAGTTTACCTTCCGAACCCACCTCTCTCGCCACACGCGTAACCTCGGCAGAGAAAGAGTTCAGCTGATCCACCATGGTATTGATGGTGATCTTTAATTCAAGGATCTCTCCTTTTACGTCCACCGTAATTTGTCGTGATAAGTCACCTTTCGCCACAGCGGTAGTTACCTCCGCAATATTTCTTACCTGACCGGTTAGGTTAGAAGCCATTTGATTCACCGAGTCCGTCAGATCTTTCCATGTACCCGCCACACCTTTTACTTGCGCTTGTCCGCCCAGCTTTCCTTCCGTACCTACTTCCAAGGCAACACGGGTAACCTCAGAAGAAAATGAGTTCAGCTGATCCACCATCGTGTTGATTGTATTTTTCAATTCAAGGATCTCACCTTTCACGTCCACTGTAATTTTTTTGGAAAGGTCACCCTTTGCCACAGCGGTCGTTACTTCCGCGATGTTACGCACCTGGTCGGTAAGATTGCTGGCCATTCCATTCACAGAGTCAGTAAGATCTTTCCATACACCCGCCACGCCCTTAACTTTTGCCTGTCCCCCCAGTTTACCTTCAGAACCCACCTCACGTGCCACACGCGTAACTTCCATGGAAAACAAGTTCAGCTGTTTCACCATGTCATTTACTTCTTTTGCAATTCTTGAAAATTCTCCTTTTAGAGCATGACCACCGATCTCGAGCGGCATTTCCTGCAGCAGGTTTCCTTTTGCCACCGAGCTGATCACGTGTGCGATCTCAATGGTAGGATGCACAAGGTCGGAGATCAGGGTGTTCAATGAATCAACACCAGTGCCCCAGGTTCCCTTTGCGTTGGGTACCTCAATACGTTGTGTAAGCTTTCCTTGTTTACCAATGATATTACCTGCTTTGGTAAATTCATACATCATCCTTTCATTCAGAGCGATGATATCATTGAGTGTGTCGCAGATCTTTCCGTTCAGTCCTTCTTCATCGATCGGCATTCTTACAGAGAAGTTTCCATTCTTCACTTCCGTTAGCACCTTCAATAATTGCCGGGCGTTGAACCCTTCCAGGGTTGAAGTTCCGTTGTTTGTTATTGTAGTTTTTTTCCGTGACCCATTGGCTTTGGAGGAAAGATTCGATCTGTTTTTTGTACCATTCATGTTTTGAGTCAGGATCAATTCAGGTGAATCGGCGTCAAGTTCCACAAGTGTGGTTTTGGTTCCGTTAGCGGAACCATTTGTTTTTGGCTTAAGGCTACCCATAGTGAGTGTTTATTAGTATTAGTAAAAAAGATATTTGTCAGTGTTGTACAAGACAAAGCCCACACATTTCCGGGTCCACTTTTTTCGGTTGTTTTTTGACCACATTCCACGCCTCGATTGTGGAAATAATTTCCCAATTCCAGTACAATTCACTACCATTTATTGGCGTAGTAATTGCTTAGTCAGCATTAACTGTTTATTTCTCACAATAACCATTCCCTTATGAAGCCCGCTGCTAAAAACACCATCTTTATTGTAGATGACGATCCGGACGACCGTCAATTGATCCTGGATGCTTTCCTTGAAAATAATTCTGAGATCGACTATATATTCATTGAAGACGGGATACAATTGATGGAAACCTTACATGCCTCCGAACCGGAAAATTTGCCGGCTCTTATTTTACTGGATCTTAATATGCCCGGAATGATGGGCCTTCATGCATTGAAATTAATAAGGGAGAACAAAGATTTTACTCATATTCCAACGATCATACTAACTACTTCCTCTTTTGCGCAGGACGAAAGTTCTTCTTATAAATTAGGAGCTAGTTGTTTTATTAAAAAACCGCAAACGTTCAAGGAATTGATGGAGATTTCGAGTGCGATCATTCGCCTGTGGCTGGTCTAAAATTGCATCTCAGGTATTTCACCTTCTACCGTTAGTTTACCTGCTGTCTTAGAAACGATCTCTTCTACACCTACTCCCGGTGCCCTTTCCAACAATTTGAATCCATGATCGGTTACTTCCAACACAGCCAGTTCGGTGACGATCTTTTTCACACAACGTTTTCCCGTAAGCGGTAGCGTGCAGGCAGGCAATAATTTACTTTCACCTTTTGGATTCGTATGCATCATAGCAACGATAATGTTTTTTGCGCTGGCCACAAGATCCATGGCACCACCCATTCCTTTCACCATCTTGCCTGGTATTTTCCAATTGGCGATATCGCCGTTCTCACTTACTTCCATTGCACCTAATACAGTGAGATCAACCTTTCCGGCTCTTATCATTCCAAAGCTCATGGCGCTATCGAAAAATGCCGAGCCGGGTACGGTAGTGATTGTTTGCTTACCTGCATTGATCAGATCAGGATCTTCCTGTCCTTCAATTGGAAAAGGCCCCATGCCCAATAATCCGTTCTCACTCTGCAATACCACTTTTATCCCCTGCGGAATATAATTGGCAACCAATGTTGGTATGCCGATGCCGAGATTGACATAATATCCATCTTTCAATTCCTGAGCGATGCGTTGTGCTATTTGATTTTTATCGAGCATAGTATTAGGTTCAAAAGGTTCAAGAGGTTCAAGAGGTTTAAGAGGTTCAAAAGGTTTAAGAGGTTCAACAGGTTTAAGAGGTTCAACAGGTTAAAGAGGTCCAGAATTTAAAATTGTTCACCAACCTTTTGAACCTCTTAAACCTCTTGAACCTATTGAACTTTCCTCACCGTTCTTTGTTCAATTCTCTTTTCATAATCCTTTCCCTGAAAAATACGATGCACATAAATTCCGGGAGTGTGAATATTATTGGGATCGAGCTCTCCGGCCGGAACTAATTCTTCTACTTCAGCGATCGTAACTTTTCCAGCCATTGCCATCAATGGGTTGAAATTTCTTGATGTTGATTTGTATATGAGATTCCCATCCGTATCACCTTTCCATGCTTTCACTATTGCGAAATCAGCATCGAAAGCCGTCTCTAGCAAGTATTCTTTATTGTTGAAAACGCGAACTTCTTTGCCTTCTGCTACTTCTGTTCCAATACCAGCAGGAGTAAAAACTGCGGGCATTCCATATCCTGCGGCCATACACCTGGTAGCCAGCGTACCCTGAGGAATCAATTCCACTTCCAGTTCACCGCTTAATAATTGTCGTTCAAATTCCGCATTCTCTCCTACATAAGAAGAGATCATTTTTTTGACCTGCTTTTGTTGCAGCATTAATCCAATTCCGAAATCATCTACACCCGCGTTATTGGAGATACAGGTCAGATCTTTTATGCCTTTCTTTACCAGCGCAGCGATACAATTTTCGGGGATACCACAAAGACCGAATCCACCCAGCATCAGTGTCGATCCATCATTGATGTCGGCAATAGCATCGTTAGCATTTTGATATACTTTATTCATCTTTATTTTTCTACTTGAGGAATTACAGGATTCAGCGGAACATTGTTGGCTCTTTCACGGGTTGCCCTTTCAGCCACACTGTCCAATAGTGTTTTCATTATATGAGGATTGGCTTCGTAAAAAGCAAGGCTTTCGTAAAAATCTTCTTTTGTAACATGATGGATAGCGAATACTTGTTTTTGCAGGGGAATGTTGTCCACAGCCGATTCAGGGCTACCGAATGCTTTCAGCCGTTGGATTGTCAGTGCATCTGCCCGCAGGAAATCCCATAATACCAATTGCATTTTGGCAGGTTGAATATAAGCTGCCGGAACCGGATCTTTTTTACCACAGGAGATCATAAAAACACACAGTACTACGACCCAGCTTTTCATTTCAATTCATCTTTGTATTTGGTAGCATTCGTAATATCCATTTTTTGCAGCAGTTCCGATGCACGCAGTTTATCGCCGGTAGGTGCCTTAGAAAATATTTTGATCAGCTCTGTAGATTTTCCCTGGAAGAAAAACTGGTTGATCATTCTGTTGGGGTTATCATTGTTGAAGTTGCTCAGCAAATTGAGCACATTCAATACCTCCGCTCTTGCGTTGGCTTCATTTTCATACAACTTATCCATTCCCATCCGGTAATAATTGTAATATACATCGTGCATGATCGTGTACCTGCTGTTGAGCATGTTCTCTGCCAGCCAGTAACGGTTGCGCTGGCCATCGAATGGTTTCCATCCCGATATACCTCTTCCGTCCGGGGCATTGTTCACAATGTTTTGTGCTTTTTGAAAATACAGATCTCCACCACGTGGTGAGAATGAATCATAATCAAAAGCAATGATCATGTTGATATAATACGCAAATACCGCTGTAAGATTAGAAGCCAGCGCGTCGGTACCCGACACTCTGTTCTCATTAAAGTCCAGTTGTTGAAATTCCTGGTATTTAAAAGTTATGTTCTCGTCCTTGTAGTTGATTATAGGAGAAAGATAAGAAGTATTGAAGACCGGTCTCGCTGCCTGGATGGTTAATTGAGCGTTGTAAACGTTCAGGTCACTCGCAGGTTCCAGGTTAAGGAAAAAACTGCACTCGATCCTTTCGTTGGGTGCGAAATTATCGGTGGTCCATTTCCGGTTGTTCACAAAATTATTCAAAGCTGTTTGCAGGGTACGAAATACATTTTGATTCACATTGCTACCTACCCTGCTACTGGATACAGTAACCCTTGCCAGCAGTTCCTGAGCAGAAGCCATGCCTGTCATCAAAACCAAAATGATCAATAAATTAAGTTTGCGCATGTATTTGTTGTATGATGGTATTTACAATATCTGCAGCCACCTCCTTTTTCGTTTTCACGTCGAATTCCAGAATAGCGCCCTGCTTATCAAAAATAGTGATTTTGTTAGTATCGTGGCCAAAGCCCGCGCCTTCATCACGCAAAGAATTCAGCACGATCATATCTGCATTTTTTGATGTCAGTTTTTTCAATGCATATTCTTTTTCATTCGTCGTTTCAAGTGCAAAACCCACTATTATCTGCCCATCCTTTTTTCTTTCCCCAAGCGTTTTCAGTATGTCTTTTGTTTTCGTCAGCTTTATGGTCAATTCGTCTTCGCTTTTCTTGATCTTTTCCGGAGCAACTTCTGACGGGGTATAATCGGCTACGGCCGCACTCAACACTGCTATATCTGTCGTTTCAAATTTCTTTTCGCATGCCACAAACATTTCTGCTGCTGATCTCACTTTTATCATTTCTATGCCCGGACTTACCTTCATTGACGAGGGTCCCAGCACCAAAGTCACCGTAGCTCCTCTTTTGAACATTTCTTCAGCAATGGCGACGCCCATTTTACCGGAGGAATGATTTCCTATGAAACGAACAGGGTCGATCGATTCGTACGTAGGCCCGGCCGTGATCAGCACCTTCTTTCCACTTAGTTCATTAAGGTTTAAAAAAAAATCGTTCAACCATTTGATAATCGTTTCAGGCTCTGCCATCCTTCCTTCACCCACTAAGCCGCTGGCCAGTTCTCCATTCTCAACGGGAATGCAATGATTCCCTCTGGCGATTATAGCGTCCAGATTTTTTTTAGTGGCTTCATGATGCCACATGTCTTCATCCATTGCCGGTGCCACTGCAACAGGACACGTGGCTGACAAATAAACTGCCATCAATAAATTATCACAGAGTCCTGTTGCCATCTTTGCCAGTGTGTTGCAACTGAGCGGTGCGATCAGCATTATGTCAGCCCATCTGCCCAACATTACATGGTTGGCCCAGGAATCATTTTCTGTCAGATCTGATAAAACAGGATTTTTTGAAAGAGTGGAAAGTGATAGCGGTGTTACAAAATCTTTAGCGGAGGTGGTCATGATGATCTTTACTTCAGCGCCTGCCTTCACCAGTAACCGGGTAAGATAAGTGGCTTTGTAAGCAGCAATGCTGCCCGAAACACCCAATAATATTTTTTTGCCTTTTAGCATAAAATCCCGTCTCGGCATTGCCTTGACGGGATTAAAATTAAAAATTTGTATCTAAATAAGATGCCAATTATCATCTCTTAGCTAAAGAGATCTTCGTCATTCTTACGGAAATAAACTTTTTCCTTTCCAGCACATTGGGATCCTAAGCTTAGAATTCCACGTGGACAAGTTGTCGCG
>JADMIO012763182.1_pt1 | contig 109402 bp, 102 predicted proteins | sample 8958161 | NCBI WGS metagenome assembly JADMIO01 (sample SAMN16585339, study PRJNA669376) | soil metagenome | isolation source: Crop rotation soil | place: USA: Cullars Rotation, Alabama | collected 2011
CGCGACAACTTGTCCACGTGGAATTCTAAGCTTAGGATCCCAATGTGCTGGAAAGGCATGTCTCGTTCCTAGACCAAAACGCTGTTGGTTGCGTTCCCGCGATAAGACTGCGCTATCGAAACAGGTGAAGGCACATGACCTGCTTTGTCGTAAACGGATCGTCCCTATTGATGGAGTACGACGATCTCGACGGGCCAGACAGACTAACATGCGAATTTTTCTAAGTACTCTTCTCGCAGCGAGCGCACTTCCCCACTGTCTTGCTGGAGGCATCGATTTTACTACCATCGCCAGTGAGCGCGAGCTAGAAGGGATAAAGTTCCCACAACTTATCTTTCGCCAGGACGGGCATTCCATCAGTTATGAGCCGCCGCGAGGCTGGGCCTCTCATGGTAGTTCCTCGCGATTGATTCTCGTACCGCCAGAAAGCGGGCAGGCACGGGCGACGGTCGACCAGGTTGCATTGCCAGGGCCTCAGCTGTTCGACGAAGCCACAAGACAGAATTTAAGACAGACTGTCCTCGGTTCGTTTCCGCCAGACGCAGAAAAACAGCAACTGCTTTCAGAGGAAGCGAATCCCGTTCGAATCAATGGCCAGGATAGCTATGAGATCAAGGCGAGCTACACTTATTTTGGTCAGAATGTGCAAGTTGCAGTGATTTTCGCTAATCTGGGCAATTTGCAATTGCGCTTCTCCTTCAGCGCGAACAAAAAGGATTTCGACCTCCTTTATCGTGCGTTTCGCGGCAGCTTATTCAGCCTGCACTGGTCTTAAGAGTCGCTCAGGCGAATCGCCCACTCAACGAAGGAAAGCGAAAGAATCGGCCGACGACTTACTCCAAATACCAGCGAGAACGCCGGTAATTAAACGAAGCAAGTAACCCGGGGGGCGGGTTGGAAACAAAACTGCTATCGAAGTACCAAGGGCGGTTAGGGGGGCTATAAACGTTAGCCGAGCCCCAGCGGCCGATTGCCTGCTTACTCTGAAAGAGTTCAATCATCGAGCCGTAGTAGGTAAGATTCTTGCCGGACCAGTCCTCAAGAAAGCGTGGAAAATTTTCAACGCCGCCGCTGTAGTAGCCATTTCCGCTGGGTACAATGCCAGAAACCAGCCCGGCGTTCACGGTCGTGGGGCTGGCATCTGGTACCGTGCCCGACTTGGAGTCAACCCAGGCGTTAGAGAGGATAGTGACGGCATCGGCAACGATTGCGGCCGGCTGGCGAGTGTAGCCAGGCACGGTAGGCCGAGTTGGATCCGGAGATGAGACATTGTTGGAAGCAGGTTGAGTCGTGCCCGTAGTGCCGGTATTGTAATCGCCCTGCACATAAATTGGGTTGCCGCTCACGACGGTAAGCCCGCCATTAGGTAAGGATCCGCCATTTTCCAGTCGAATAGCTCGCTTGGTATTCACGCCGTTAGGATCCGCGCTCGTATCGACGATGTAAACAATCCCATTCCAAACGGTACTAACATTGTTGGTGTTGGCGTTGATCGCAGTGGTAAGCGCGCCGATGTCTAGGGTTGTGATTCGAATTGTTCCGTTACCCGTTGTAGCGCCCTCACGATTATCAGTAATGGTCTCATTCGTGGTGATTGTATTCCTAATCGTCGTACCCTTCGCGTTGTTTGTAATGTCGCCGCCATCAAGTTTGTAGATCTTGACGTTGTTGGAAGCATCGATCGTAATCTTGATGCCGGCCTGGGTCTGAAATCGATACGGGTCCAGATCAGTGGGGGTCGTCGTGTAGTCAATCAGCTGATGGTAATCATCCAGGTCAACACCGTAAGGCTGTTGCGCCGTGTCGGCGGCGGGTGGCAGCCCAGTTGCCCAATTAGGAGACGTGGGGGTCTCGGGGTGAGTGTTGTCGCCGGGCATAAACCCGATCGTCCAATTGTCCGTGTAGGTAGTCTTTCCTGACAGCGTAAGGGTGTTGTGACCGGTAAAAAGACTTCCATTCGTATGCACATCGCCGGTAACGTTCATCACCGGCCCGGGATGAATCTCCATGTCATCGTCATAGAAGATAGCATACCGCCATAGCGAGAGTTGCTCTTTCTGAAAGATGCGACGAACCTTGACTTTGATCGAGTTGGGATCGTTAGCGTTATTAATGTTTCTGGTCGTAAGCGTTGGAATGCTTACGTCTGCTTTAGCAACATAATAATAGCTAAGATCGCCGTGGTTAGGCCCGGCAATCGGCACCGGCGTCGACCCGCCACCAGATTTTGCATTCCAATTCGTGTCGGCTGGATAGATTCCATAGTTAGAAAGGTTGTAGGTGGCCACTCCAGGAAAGTTACCTGGTGTGGGAGTGGGAATCTCTGTGTCCAAATCGCTTCGCTTGAAAATTTTTGTTTGATTCGTCCGACAGATCGCGCGCCAAGCGGAGAAGGCCATTTCGGTGCTCGCATCGCCTATGTTAATAGCCTGGCGCAATAAGAGACTGCGTTGGACATTTCGCCCGACGGAGTTTGTGTATTGCAGCGCGAGGCTGACCAGAACGCCAACAATCGCCATTGTAATAAGTGTCACAACGAGCGTATTGCCAGCCGATGAACTGCGGCTCTTATGGTTCATTGGGAATTGGTTAAACGACAACGGAATGGAATCAGAGAGCTGATGAACATGTTCACGGCTGCATAGCCGCGATTGGTAAAACTCGGCTCTACGCTTGAGAGATTGACCGCAGCAAGAAATTGATTCTGAAGCGAGCCGCCAGGAGTGATCGGAATCGTGAACGGCGTATTAGAAGTGATGTTGCGAGTGACGACCCGGTAACTCGCCAGGTTGTTGGTGGGAAAATAGCGCAATTCACTTCCAATCACGGCATAACTGCTGCGGTTCGTAATAAAGGCGCTAATCACGTAAGTTGTACCCGGGGCCCCTTCGATCCCAGTTCCGGAAATTGTAACCGCTGTCCCGATGCCACTCGGCGGAGTCGCAAGATTGAATTGACGGGTAACCCCGACGACGGCGCTCGAGGTTATATCGTACTCAACGCTGTGCGACGGAATGTTCAGCCTGGAGTTTGCTCCAGGCGCGTAACCCGGACAATAAAGGACGATGGAGGTGTCAGTCGCATTCGCATTTGCCACAACAGGGAATGGCCCTCCGCCAAAAGACTGGAAAGAGATTCCGGCAGCCGACGTGGGTTTGCCGCTGCCATCCAACTCAGCTACCGGTTGAAGATTCGCATCAACCAACTGTGGGATGGAAACCGAGCTGTGTAGATTGGCCAGCATCTGATCGACGCCTGCTCGTGCCTGTTGGTGGGCCGAGTTTACAGCCGTGTTCTTGGCGTAGAGCGTCATTCCGGAGTTCAAAACAAGAAACACCATCAATCCGACCAGTCCGAGTATACCCATCGTGACCATCAGCTCGGGCAAAGTGAAAGCCGTGTCAGCCTTTCTAGGAGCTATTGTCATACGTCAGAAGCGCGCATTGCATTCAACTGCACGCTGTAGTTCTTGCCGCGGTAGGTGTAAGTGACCACAACCGTCGCCGTGTAAAGATTCAACTCTGCCCCCGGTGCTTTAGTCATCGCGGGGTCAGGAACCTTTGCAACCGTGGTCACCATTTGGCCTGTGACGGAATGGGAATTGCCATTAGCCCCTGCCGGTTCGGTGTAGATAGTCACAGTTTGAATGCCGCTCGTACCGACCCTCCATTCGCTGGTCGTGCCGAGCTCTCCGTTCTGGGGATTGAAAGGAGTATCGCCCATGAGGTAATCAATCTGGTTTTGCGCTGCAGTCTCTGCGCCTGTATAAAGCCGGGCGATCGACGCGTAATTATTTGCTTGCGAGAGTGCCCAAATCGAGCTGCTAGCTAGTAAACCGAGGAGGACAGTTGCGACAAGCACCTCAACCAGAGTAAATCCGCCTCCGGCGCGCCGGTGCCGTGAAGTGGCAGGTATGGAACGTGGCAGCATCGGCATCTGTGAAGAGCATTGAACATGCCGCGACGTCAGGGAGATTGCGCTCGCACGCTTGGCCCTGTGGGTCGGCTGCCTCGACTGCAGATAAATGATGAACGTCGCGTCGGGGGCAGCGTGCGCGCCGGGACGATTGAAGAGAATGCCCCAAAAAATCCCTTAGAACCGAGCCGTGTCGGCGCGACGTAGGACTTGTAGATCCCTTGCCCGAATCGCGGGTTCTCCATGGGGGAAATATCGGCGTTATATAGAAATTATAGTTGGCATGAAAATATTTGTGGCGTTTGCGATTCATTTATGAGAATTATGAATCTCATGAAATGCGTTTATCCAGTGCGGCATCTGCCAAATAGCTTCCAAGCCATTTCCGTGCCCTTCCGGGCGGCCTCCAACATCTCCGTTCACTTTCGGTCGGTGATCGGGGTGTTTTTCGTCGCCTCATTTCTCGTTCTAATCCCCTGGGCCAATGCCAGTCTCTCGACCTTAACCTTCCAACCCACGCCAGTAGACATGAACGATCTCGACCATCATCTCGTTTACACTTGGCGGATCGACAATGTTGACCTTAATGGCCTCGCCATCACTAACGCTACCTTGTCGTTTACTAATATCTCGAACTGGGACTCGAACCCCAATGTGCTTCACCTGCATCTTCTAGACACAGCAATCAGCCCTGGAGTTGCTTCCTTTGTCGATGATCCTACAGGCGGTGTACCAGTAACCGACCTTACGGACGACTTCATTAGTAGCCGATATCATGGCTCGACCGGCTGGCTCGTTAAGAGTGGAACGGGCGATACATTCCTGGCTGACAAGAGCTTCACAACTACCCCAGTCGATTATTCGCTCAACTTCAGCCCGGCCCAGTTGCAATCGCTGGCTAGCTATATTGCGAACGGTAAAGATCTTGCCTTGGGGATCGATCCAGATTGCCACTTTTTCAACGACGGAATTAAGCTCACGATGACATTAAGCGCAGTTCCGGAAGCGGTGGCTATTTATCCACTGATCGGTTTGATTTCGGCAGTAGTCTCCACCGAGATTTTGCGACGACGTCGGGCTGCGCAACTTCAGGCGCGGAAAGCGATTGAGACGTAGCTTCTTCAAAGATTGGTCGGGACAGAATCTCGGGATTTTTTCCATGGGCGGGGGGACCCAATTTCTTAATGCTCGCGCCCGCCTCCTAAACTGCGGTCTGCTCGCGATCGCTGGCTGGCTTGAAGCGGTGCGATTGTTCACTTTCTACGCCTTCGTCGCGGTTCCCAGATGGAGGCGCTGCGGGGGGAAGGCCAATTTGGTCATAGGTTAGGGTCGGATGCGGCCGTCCTGTGTTTGCGCGGGACGGTCGCTTTCTTTTGACGGACGATTCGCCCATCATCGATGCTACGTTCGCTGGACACGCAATATTTCTTACCCGACGGCTGCCCTTGACACGCTGTTTCCTCTGCTCGGCGTCGGGGCCGCCCATGGCTGCGACCCGACTGCTGCGACATCGCCGGATCGCTCAGCGGCGTTTCACGGGGCGAATCAGTAGGGCTTCGGACGCGTCGGCTTGATGGCGGTCCTTGCGCGAAGGCGACTGTTATTTTTTTGGCTCAGGGACTTACTGATGTCCTATCCACCGAGTGCCATTTGCGCGGTCGAGATCTCAAGCAGCTCGGTAGTTATGCTGGCCTGGCGCATTTTGTTGTACTCGAGGGTGAGATCCTTGATAAACTGATTGGCGTTATCGGTCGCGTTTTTCATCGCGACCATGCGCGCGCTGTGCTCGGAGGCGCGGGCGTCCTGGACCATCTGGAAAACTTGATACTGCACGTAGTACGGGAGCATAAAGTCGAGCACCGCTTCCGGGCTCGGCTCAAAAATATACTCCAACTTTCTTTGGCCAGCCGGTTCGTCGAACCCCACTTTTTCGCCGGGCTTGCTAAAGACAAATTCGCTGATCGGCAGGAGCGTCTCCGCCACCGGCCGCTGGGTAATCGTGTTGACGAAATGGGTGTAAAGGACGGTGACCTTGTCGACCTCGCCGGCGAGGAATTTCTCGACACAAAACCGCGCCACTGGCCGGGTCTCGAGGATGGTGGGCGAATCTTTGAATTCGAAATCTGCCAGCAATTCGCGCCTCGCCCGCACGATGAACTGGCGCGCCTTGCGACCTGAAACGACGAAGACCGTCTTTTGCGGATCGTAGGCGGCGACTTCGCGCATCAGATTGGTATTTAATGCGCCAGCCAAGCCCTTGTCGGTGCTGATTACGAAGACCAGCTCTTTCCGCAAAGGCCGCACCTGAAGCAAAGGATGAAGCAATGGATCAGTCCGGCTCCTGAGGGAGACCAGAACCTTGTTCAACAAGCCGGCATATGGGCGTCCGGCGAGAGCGTGTTGCTGCGCTTTGCGCATCTTGGAGGCTGCCACCATTTGCATCGCCTTGGTGATTTGCGCGGTGTTACGGATCGATTTGATCCGGCGCCGGATATCCTGTGTGTTTGCCATCTCGTTAGGCGCCTATTGCCAGCTCGTCTTGAATTCGTTCAACGCATTGGCCAGCTCGGCTTCCAGATCTTTGTCGAGCGCCTTCTTGGTCCGAATCTCGGCCAGCACAGCTTCCTTACGAGTGGAAAGGAAATCCTGCAGCTTGACCTGATGCTCTTTCACTCGATCGACCGGCACCTGGTCGAGAAATCCATTCTGCATCGCCCACAACACGGCAACCTGCTCTTCGACCGGGATCGGATTGTATTGTACCTGCTTAAAGAGTTCGACGATCCGTTGGCCCCGATCGAGCCGCGCCTTGGTTGCGGCGTCGAGGTCGGATCCAAACTGAGCGAACGCCGCCAGCTCTCGGAATTGCGCGAGGTCGAGTTTCACTTTGCCTGCGACCTGTTTGATCGCCTTGATTTGGGCCGCAGAACCGACTCGGCTCACGGAAAGACCGACTGAAATCGCCGGTCGGACCCCTTGGAAAAAGAGATCGCCCTCGAGATAAATCTGACCGTCGGTGATCGAGATCACGTTCGTCGGGATGTAGGCCGAAACGTCGCCGGCCTGCGTCTCGATGATCGGCAGCCCGGTGAGGGAACCGCCGCCGCCTTCTTCCGAGACGCGCGCGCTACGTTCGAGGAGGCGCGAGTGCAAATAGAAGACATCGCCCGGATAAGCCTCGCGGCCCGACGGCCGTTTCAAGACGAGCGAAACCTGGCGATAAGCGACTGCGTGTTTCGAGAGGTCATCGTAAATGATGAGCGCGTCCATGCCGTTATCCATGAACCACTCGCCCATCGCGGCGCCGGCAAACGGCGCGAGATATTGGTTGGTCGCGCTATCGGAGGCCGGCGCGGAGACGATCGTGGTGTAAGGCATCGCGCCCTCCTTCTCAAGCACGGCGAGGATGCGCGCGACGTTCGAGTTCTTCTGTCCAACGGCGACATAGATGCAGTAGAGCGGGCGATGATCCTTTAGCCGGCCTTCTTCGGCCGCCTTGTTCAAACGCGCCTGACTGATGATGGTGTCGACCGCGATCGTCGTCTTGCCGGTCGCACGATCGCCGATGATCAATTCGCGTTGGCCGCGACCGATCGGAATCATGGCATCGATCGCCATGATGCCGGTCTGAACCGGTTGACTGACGGGGCGTCGTTTGATGATGCCAGGCGCAATCTTTTCCACCGGATAAAACGAGTCCGTGCGAATCGGCCCTTTGTTATCAATCGGCTGGCCTAACGTGTTGACGACGCGACCGAGCAGCGCTTTGCCAACCGGGACCTGCAAAAGCCGACCGGTCGTCTTGACTTCGTCGCCTTCCGCGACCTTCGTGGGATCGCCCAGCAAAATGACGCCGACCTCGGTCTCCTCGAGGTTAAGGGCGAGGCCGAATTGACCGCCGGGGAACTCGATCATTTCGTTCAACATCACGTCGCTCAAGCCCTCAATGCGAGCGACGCCGTCCCCGGCTTCGCGCACCACTCCGATATTGCTTTTCGTGGTCGAGGTTTTGAGCCCCGCAATTTGTGTTTCGATTTCTTCCAGAATGCTGCTCATGATAATTCGTTTGGTTAAAGTTGTTGCTGCAAGCGCTCGAGCCGATTGCGCACGCTGCTATCCCAGACATCGCTCCCCACTCGCACCCGCACTCCGCCCAGCAGGTTGGGATTGATGGCATATTCGGTCGTTAGGCCAGCACCGTATTTTCGCTCCAGACCGGAAACGATTTCGCGACTCACTTCCGGATCTAATTCCGCGGCCGATTCGATCGTGGCCCGATGTTTATCCAGCTCAAGGCGGAGAAGTCGCCGGTAGGCTTCCAAAAGCTGAATGTAATTGCGCGGCTTCTTCTCTACGATCGATTGAACGATCGACTGGATCTTGCCCCGATCGAGCACACCATCGACAAAACTCGCTCGCACGAAGTTGCGCGCGGCCTGGCGGATTTCCTTGCTGATCTTCACGCGCTCTTTTTCACTCGTTAGGCTGCGACCTGTCGGCTCGCCTCTTCCTGGAGTCGCTTCTGGTCCTCCGGTGTCAAGACTTTGCCGGTCACCTTGGCCGTCGCATCGACCACCAGCCGGCCGAGTTCGCGCTTTAACTGCGCCATGGTGCGCTCGTGCTCGAGCGCGCTCGCCTCGCGCGCCTTGGCAAAGATTTGTTCGGCAGCCGCGATCGCTTCCTGCTCTTTCCGTTCCGCGATCACGCCGGCGCTGGTTCGCGCCTCGTCGATCATCTTCTGCGCCTTTTCGTTCGCCTGCGCCAGAATCTCCTGATGGTGTTTCTCTGCCTCGGCCAGTTGCTGCTTGATCTTGTCGGCGTTGAGAAGGCCTTCGGCAATGCGCTGCCGGCGTTCTTCCAAGACGCCCAAAATCGGCTTGTAGGCGAACCGCTTTAGGAGAAGTGCGACGAGTACGAAGCTGATGATCTGCGAGAGAAAAATCCAGAGGTCAAAGCCGAATTGTCTTCCGGTCTCACGCGCCAGATCGACCAGGTCGCCGGCTGCGATCAGGATGGTAATGTTCATCGGTGTAAAGGCTAGCCATGGGGGTTGGCGTGCCTAACGAGTTACTTCACCAGGAATAACGCGTAGAACACGATCGCTTCCGCGAACGCGATCGCCAGAATTGCCTGCACCAGGATCGGAGTGGCGGCGCCCGGGTTGCGGCCGACTGCGGCGCTCGCGCCCATGCCGACCAAACCCACGCCAATCGCCGCGCCGAGGGCGGCGAGGCCGACGTGAATGCTTCCGGTTACCTCTGCCAGTAGTGGTAGTATCATATCTCTTTCTTTTTTGGTTGGTTGTGGTTAGCGACCTCCGCGGGATCCACGGTCACGGTCGCCGAAATTTTCTTAGTGGTGCCCTCTCTCCGGGCCGGGCTGGTGCTGCGCGATCAAGAGAGTGAACACCGCCGTCAAAAGCATAAAGACCATCGCCTGAACGATGCCGACGAGCAATTCCATGAAGTAGAAAGGAATCGGTATGATTGGAGAAAGCGCGGGAACCATATGCGCCATCGTCTCGAGCATCGTCTCGCCCGCGTACACATTGCCGTAGAGCCGAAAGCTGAGCGAAATCGGCCGGAAAAGAATTGAGACAATTTCAAGCCACCCGGCGAGAAAGAAGACGATCGCCATGAGCAGTTTCATGACTCCCTTGTTCTCGCCCTTGGCGCCAAAGATCTCATGAAGCACCCCGCCCACGCCCTGGGTTTGTATTGCCCAGAAGAGCCACAGCGCGAAAAAGACTGCAGCCATGCCAAAGGTCATGTTGAGGTCCGCGTTGCCTCCGCGCAGGAGCGGGGTGTCGACCCGGAACGTGTTAGTTGCAGGATCGATGTGGCCCCAGCCCACGGTTCCGATGCCGGGAATCAGTCCGAACCAGTTGACGAAGAGGATGAAGATGAAAAGTGTGGCAAAGAACCAGAAAGTCTTCTTGACCAGATCACTCCCAATCACGCTCTCAAGAAAATTGTACAGACTTTCCACGATCCACTCCCATAGGTTCTGGCGTGGCCCCGGCACCGGCTGGATATTGCGCGTCGCCGTTTGAGCAAAGATGATAATCGCGGCCGCCACGATCCAGGTCACGATCATCGAGTTAGTGATGGCAAATTTCCCGATGTGGACCAGCACGTCCGGCTTAAGCGGGACGCCCTTCTCGTGGTGCTCCACCTTTTCCGGCGTCGTGTCGTTAGGCACGGTCGTTGCAGCTGGGGTGGGCGAAGATTGAGGCACGGCGTCGGCAACGAATCCGCTGCCAAACAACGCCGTCGTCAAAAGAAGCAGGAAAAGGAGCGGAAAACAGCGGTAGCGCATTGGTGGGTCTGGCAAGCGGCGCTAGGGCTAGCCGGCGAAGCGCGCGTATTCCCGACGGAACACGCGGACGCCTCAAGTCCGCTCACGTCGCGCATACAGAAGAGCATCTTCCTAATGCTGACAAGCGACTTTGACGAGATTTTTTCCGGGGGCGAAAAGTGCCACCCCAGCAGCTATTTAACCTGCACCTGCTCTTGCTGGAATTGATTCGCGAGCATTGCGGCAGCAGGTCGTTTGCGCGCCTCCGCCTCCTCAGCAGCCTCGACAGCTTCGCGATAATGGTTCTCCAGTGAACCGACGTGGACGCTCTGTTCGAAATTAGCTGCCACAGACTCACTGGCCAGCACTCCCATCTCGCTAAAAGAGTGTAGCGTCCGCGTCATTCGGATCATCTCAGCGGCGAGCGCTTCGTAATCCCGCTCCTCCACCAGCAGGCCGCACCGTCCGTCCTCGACCGCTTCGGGAATGCCGCCGTGCCGCGTCGCCAGCACCGGCATCCCAGTCGCCATCGCTTCGAGAATCGAGTTGGGGATTCCCTCCTGGTTTTCATCCGCCGGCATCTCGCTCGGATGAAGGAAAATGTGGCAGCTATGATAGAGCTTGAGCAGATCGGATTGGGAAAGGAAGCCGGTGAAGTGGACGTGCCTGCTCACACCCAATTGCGCCGCCAGGTTCTCGAGCGCCGGCTGCAGCGGACCCTTCCCTGCAATCAGCAATTCCGCATGTGGATTTTGCCGGTGGAACAGGGCAAAAGCCCGAATGCAAGTGGTTAGCCCCTTCTTTGGAATCAGCCGACACGCTTGGAGAAATCTCCACTGTCCATTTTGTGGCGCCTCGCGACGGATCGGAGGGAACTGCTGCAACGGAATGCCGGTGCGGTTAATTCGAATTTTCTCCGGCGGACAGCCCAGGCCGATCAGTCGCCGCTCAAGCGATCGGGAACGCGCTAAGACTAACGGGACCGCATGAAAGACTTTCTTAAGCTTCGCGGCATAATCGGGGCTTTCCGCTTTCAACATCACGTCCGCGCCGTGAAAAGAAACGATGCAGGGTTTGTTCCAGCATTGAATAAAAGGCAGCAGATGCACTCCGGTGTGCCCAAAGTAAATGTGCATCACGTCCGCGCCGCGCCGCTCGAGCAGGTTAGCGAGGAGTTGATATTCGCCCCGGTAAACGATTGGCGGCTGGCGCTCGACGAATTTCAGCCAACCGTGCCGGAATGGATTCCGGCGAGGTGCCGGGATCAATTCAATATCGCCGAAGGGAAACAGATCACTGTTCTGCTTCTTCTTCGTCATAATGAAGGTGTCGACGCCGCGCAGGGCCGTAACCTGCCGGTAGATGTGAAGCATCTCCGATTTAAGGAAAGTGGTGCAGTAACTCGCGACGACTAACTTCGACATAAAATGGGGAACTTCCCTCGTAGTTTTGCCAAAAAAAGTTGTGAACTCTTAGCGCATCGCATTCGCTTGTCTAACTCTATTCGCCGCCCCCCGCGCTCATGGCCTTGAAATAAGAAAACTCTTCGGGATTCGTCATTTCCGCTTCAGAGTTACGCAACCACCGATCGAGCCCTACCTTCAAGTCATCGATCCCGTGGCTCTTCTTTGCCGAAACCGGGATGATTTCGCGTTCGGGATATTTCTGCCGGAAAGCGGCCAGATTCTCTTCCGCCTCCGGCAAGTCCATTTTGTTCGCCACCACCCGCCAGGGGCGGAGCGAAAGACGCGAATCGTAAAGGTCGACCTCACGCCGCAAATGTTGGAGGTCGGCAATTGGGCTGCGCCCTTCGCTCCCCGCCATGTCGAGCACAAAAAGAAGCAGGCGACATCGAGTGATATGACGGAGAAAAGCATGTCCCAGGCCGAGATTTTGATGGGCCCCTTCGATCAGGCCGGGAATATCGGCCACCGTTGCGCGACGATAATCATCAAACTCCACCACCCCAATCATCGGATGCAAAGTGGTAAAAGGATAGGCCGCGACCCTTGGTTGCGCCGCAGAAAGTTGCCGCAGCAGCGTTGACTTCCCCGCGTTTGGGTAACCGACCAGTCCGACATCTGCAATTGTCCGCAGTTCAAGCAGGAAAGTTCCCTCCTCGCCCGCCTCGCCTTCGGTGTATTCGCGGGGCGCTCGATTACGCGAGCTTTTGAAATGCACATTGCCCTTCCCGCCTTTGCCGCCATGACAAAGAATGAATTCATCGTTAGGCCGAATCAAGTCCGCGAGTGGCTCAGTTTGCGGACGCGTATTTTGACCTTCCTCGTCCAGCGCCCAGACCACTGTTCCAACCGGGACCTTCACGATCTTGTCTGGCGCGCCGCGACCATGCATTTGCTTCCCCTGGCCGTGCTGGCCGTTCTTTGCCTTGATTAACGGCTCGTAGAAAAGTGCGGCGAGATTGTCCGTATGCGGGTCGGCTCGCAAAACGATGTCGCCACCTTTGCCGCCGTCACCGCCATCGGGTCCGCCTTTTGGAACAAACTTTTCTCGTCGAAAACTGACGCAACCCCGGCCTCCTTCGCCCGCCTTGGCCTGGACTTTAATTCGATCGACGAACATTGCCTAACCATACACGTGGCAGCCGTCGCGCGAACAATAACCGAAACAACTCATCCCGAGCGAAGTGCAGCGAGGTCGAGGAGTCCCGCGGAGCACCGAGCAGCGACGACTCAATCATCCGCTCTCGTTAGGCATTAAAACCCAGGAGATTTTGTCATAGAGTCTCGGCAACGCTTTTCGTTAGACCGCGGGATCCCTCGACTTCACTTCGCTCGGGGGCGACAGATGGATTCGTAGAGTCGAAGCGTCTCCCGTGCAATCGCTCCCCAGCCGAATCGTTCCTCCGCCCGCTTCCGCCCCGCTCGCCCAAATTTCTTCTGCAGCTCAGGATCGGCCATCAACTCGTTGATCCGGGCTACCAAATCGCGCTCGAACTTTTCCGGATTAATCGGCTCGAATGGGCTCTCCGCCATCTGCTCGACCGGCACCAGAAACCCGGTCACGCCGTCGACCACGACCTCCTTGATTCCGCCGACCGCGCTCGCCACCACCGCGGTTTCGCAAGCCATTGCTTCGAGATTGATGATCCCAAACGGCTCATAAATAGAGGGACAACAGAACACCGCCGCGTTCGAGTAAAGTTGGTGCACCGTTTCCTTGTCCACCATCTCCTCGACCCAGATTACGCCGCTTCTTTTGGCCTGCGCTTCGCTCACCGCGGCCTTCATTTCGGCCGCGATCTCGGGTGTGTCCGGCGCCCCGGCACAGAGCACAATCTGGAATCCTGGATCCATGAAGGGAATCGCCCGGGCCAAATGAACGATCCCTTTTTGTCGGGTGATCCGCCCAACGAAAAGTAGATACGGCTGCGTAGGATCAATTCCATAACGGACCAGCGCATCTGTCCGCTTCGTCGGTCGATACTCCTCGAGGTCGATTCCGTTATAAATCACGTGGAGCCGGGAAGGCTGGACAGAGAAGAGCCGCTCAATGTCGGCTTTGGTACCGTTTGAAACTGCAATTACTGCATCCGCCATCTCGAGCGCCGTCCGTTCTACCCAGAGGCTGAAATCGTAGCCGCCGCCCAGTTGCTCGCGTTTCCATGGACGCAAAGGCTCGAGCGAATGCACCGTGATGACGAGCGGCAAACCGTAATTCAGCTTCGCCAGAATTCCGCCGAAATGGCTGTACCAGGTATGGCAATGCACCAGATCAGCCGTGATCCGGCTGGTGTTGAAATCGAGAGAGCGCTGCAACGCGCCGAAAACGGAATGGAGCGGCTTGGGCGCGGTGTAGTTCGCGGTCTCGACCTCAAACCCGCGCACGGCCGGATTAGTGCCTAACGAATTTTGATCGCCAAAACAGCGTACCTCTACTTCCATCATTTTCGCCAGCTCGCGCGAAAGATAATCGACGTGCACTCCGGCCCCGCCATAGATGTGGGGCGGATATTCGTTAGTCAAAAAGAGCACCTTCATCCTTGTCGGGATTCGGCCGGGCCGCCCTTAGCGCTCTTCTTTTGCCACATTCATCAGGAGCACCGGTACTTTGGCGCGATGTCGCACCTGCGTGATCGTGCTCCCATAAAGCAGATCTTTGAAAAAACGATGGCCGTGGGTGGTCATCGCGATCAGGTCGCACGCTTCCTCTTTGGCAGTTTTGAGAATTCCGGTGGCCGGTTCGCCGAGCGCCAGATGAGTTTTGACGCCCAGACCTTGCCCGCGCAAATCGCTCGCCACTTTCTCCAGGTAGGCACGGTCCTCTTTCATCTCTTCCGAGTCGGCGAGATGAAACCTCTGATAGTTGCGCGCCGCCCAGCCATCGGCGACATGGAGCAAGATCAGCTCCGAGCCATGCAAGCGGGCCAATTCGCTGATCGGCGAGACCATCGCCTGGTCCGTCGGGCTGTTATCAAGAGCGACTAGGATCTTCTTGAACATCGTTAGGCGGGCCGGGCCGTTTTAAGTGATAAGGTCTAAATGTTAAGTAAGAGCGCGCCTGTGCTTTCACTTAAAACCTAAAACCGAGCACATAAAGCTTAAACTAAATCGTTCATGCCAAGCACGTCACCGCTCGTTCTCGCCCTCGACATTGGAACGTCTTCGGTCCGGAGCGCGCTTTTCAATGCCACTGCGCGACCGATCCGCGGTTCGAAAGCGGCGCAGAGCTATCGGGTGCGCCACTCGGTGGATCGCGCCGCCGAACTGGACCCGTCGGTTCTCCTTCGCGCCAGCAAACATTGCCTGCGGCAAACCCGCCGGTGCCTAACGAAAAGCAAACCGATCGCGATCGCCGGGTCCTGCTTCTGGCATAGTCTGCTCGGCTTGGATCGCGCCGGCCAACCACTCACTCCGATTTACACTTGGGCGGATGGGCGCGGCGCGCCGGACGCCGCCCGGTTGCGGGAACGATTCGATGAACGAACGATTCAGCAACGCACCGGTTGCATGCTGCACGCCTCTTTCTGGCCGGCCAAGCTCGCCTGGCTCCGCCGCACCGAGCCGCAGCTCTTTCGTCGCGTCGCCCGCTGGGTCTCACCCGCGGAATGGATTTTCGAGCGGATCTTTGGCGCCCGAGGTTGCAGTCATTCCATGGCCAGCGGCACCGGATTATATGACTTGTCGCGGCGGAACTGGGATGGGGAGCTGACCGAACTTTTCGGCCTAACGAACGAACAGCTTGGCTCGTTAGACGACAAACTGGAGGCGAACTCCAAAACAATCTTTCCCGCGATCGGCGACGGCGCCGCCGGCAACCTCGGTTCGGGCGCCATTCGTCCCGGGCTCGTCGCAATTAATGTCGGGACCAGCGCCGCGGTGCGGACGGTCGCGCGGCCTGGAGCGCGTTTGCCCTTCGGCCTTTTCCAGTTCGCAATCGATCGAGAGCGCGACTTGCTGGGCGGCGCAGTGAGCAATGCAGGTAACCTTCGTGCCTGGACTCTGCGCGAGTCGCGGCTGCCAGAGGACAAGCGCGCGATCGAAAAACTTCTGCGCCAGAGCGGATCCGGAGCGGATTACCTAACGATCCTTCCCTTTTGGGTCGGGGAGCGCGCCCCGACCTGGCCGGAAACTCTCAGCGGCGCCGTCCTGGGCCTCAATCAGGCCACCACCGCGGCCGATCTGCTCGTCGCGGCGCTCGACGCCGTCTATGGTCGGCTCGCGGAAATCCTGGAGCGATTGGAAGAGGCAACCGGTCGGGCGCGAAAAATCATCGTCTCAGGTGGAATCGAGCAATCGCCCGCTTCGCTCCACCATCTCGCCGATTCGTTAGGCAGGGATCTGGAAGTTTGCGCCGATCAGGAAGCCTCGCTCCGCGGCGCCGCCCTCCACGCTCTCGAACAACTTGGTTACGAGGTGCCGCCACCAAAATTTAAGAAGCCAATCCGGCACGATGCCACAAAAGCGCGGCAGGCCCGCGCGCGCCGGGCGCGGCAGAACTCGCTCGAGAAGCTCCTCCTCTCCTGGGAGCAGTGACGAAAACCGGCGCCGCTCGATCCGCCCCCCTAGTTGCGATCGAGCGCTTTGAGCCAGCTCATCACCAGCGTATGCTTTTCCTTGTCGCCGCTGCGCTCGAAAATGAAAACCAGGTTGGCCAGCATCCGCATCAGCACCAGCCGCGATGAGGCAGGCGCAAAGTAACTTGATTGGGTCTTCAATCGTTGCCGGGCGAGGATCGCTTCGCAATCCGGCCGCGACAGAATTCGCCCGGCGTGAAACGGATCGAACAGGATCCGCTCATAGCGCGCGATGAAATGCCCGGGCAGATTAATTCCGTCGATTCGCATATTCGCCCGCCGCCCGATGATGACGTAAAGCATGGCGAGCGAAATGGGAATCCCAAGCCGGGTTTCGATCACCTCGCTCAAGAGCGAATTCCTCGGATCGTAATATTCCTCCGCGTTCCCGCGAAAACCCAGATCCTCGGACATGAAAGTCGTTAGGGCTTGAAGCCGCTCCCGCGAGGAGCTGGCCTGCGCGACGAGCATCCGCAGTCGTCGTCCCCAGGCATCGAGCTTGCGGCGCAACTTCGCGATCGGCGCTTCCGGTTCAAAACAGCGAGTCAGGAGCCACCAGGCCGATTCGATGTCGCCGTGCTCAGGAAAAAGATGGGCGCAAAGCAGCATCTCGTTCTGCGCCTGGTCGCGTTCGATTTTTTCCACAACTTCACGCACATGCGCGGTCACCGCTTCGTCATCGAGCGTGAGCAAATCGCGCAGAGCCGCGATGCCTTCGCTTCCAGCCTCGATCAGCTGTTCCTTCAATAGACTGACCGTGGCCGGATCGTTGTCGCGCAGCAGTCGAATGAGCGCCTCCCTCTGAGACATAACTCGTTTCTATGATTTTCGTGTCGCCAAGGCAAGGATTGTGGAGCACCCGATAGTTTCATCCCGGGCGCGCTTCGAGGACGATCGTGGCCATCCCAATCGTGTCGGTATGGCTGAGACTGATCCAAACTTTTTCGACTCCGAGTTCGTTAGCCATTCGTTGCGCCCCGGCGCTCAAGACAACATATGGCTCGCCGCTCTCCTTCTTTCGCACGTCGAGGTCGCGCCAGCCCATCGCTTTTCCGATCCCCGTCCCGAATGCTTTGGAGAGCGCTTCCTTCGCCGCAAACCGGGCCGCAAAATGCCGCGCCGGAAATTTCATTGACTGCGAATAGGCGATTTCGCCTTCGGTAAAAACGCGCCGCAAAAACCGCTCGCCAAAACGCTCGATCGAACTTTCGATCCGCGCGCAATCCACCACATCGATCCCGATCCCGACGATGCTCATCCGGGGTAGCTTCGCATCAGGGCGAGCATCTCGCTTACCGCGGTCTCAATCCCGACAAACATGGCGCGCGAGACAATCGAATGACCAATGTTCAGCTCCACCAAATGCGGAATCTGATGAATGAGAGAGAGGTTGCGGTAATTGATGCCGTGCCCCGCGTTGACTTGCAGCCCGAGATTCGCCGCGCGCGTCGCCGCCGCCCGGAGCCGCTCTAGTTCCTGCTGCTGGATCTTTTCCGTGAAGGCATTGGCGAGCGCGCCGGTATGCAATTCCACCATGTCGGCCTCGAGGTCACGGGCGGTCTCGACCTGTTCCGGCGCCGGATCGATGAAAAGGCTGATTCGAATCCCGGCAGCGTTGAGCCGTTTCATGGTCGGGCGCAGCTCGTGTTCGTGCCTAACGAGGTCGAGTCCGCCTTCGGTGGTGATTTCCTGCCGCTGCTCCGGGACCAGGCAAACTTCGTCCGGTAACAGCCGGAGCGCGAAATCGACGATCTCGGGCGTGTTACCCATTTCGAGATTGAGTTTCGTAATGATGTTGGCCCGGAGCCGCTCGAGATCGCGGTCCTGCATGTGGCGACGATCCGCTCTCAGATGCGCCACAATCCCGCTCGCTCCCGCCCGTTCGCACAAGCTCGCCGCGATAATCGGATCCGGTTCGGCATTCTTCGAATCCGGCATCGTCGCATACCGCGCCTGCCGTAGGGTGGCGACATGGTCGATATTAACGCCGAGGCGCAAAGTGCCCATAATGATTAAATGACGAATGACGAAATCCGAATACCGAAACAATGACCAAATGACGGATTACGAAACGATGTCGCCGCGAGTTTCATCATTCGGAATTCGTCATTCGTCATTCCCTCCATCAGGGCAAAACTTCAAACTGGCTCATGACCCGAAACATCTCGTAACGCTCCTCGATCTCTTCCATCGTTAGGCGACGGAGCCGGTTGAGGCTGAAGGCCTCCACGTTGAAGCTCGCCAGCACACTGCCGAAAATCACTGCGCGGCGCAGCGCGGCAAAATCAACCTCTTCCACTCCCTGACCCGCGAGATAACCAGCCAGCCCGCCGGCAAAAGTATCACCCGCCCCGGTCGGATCGTGGATGTCCTCGAGCGGATACGCGCCGCAACTGAAGAAGTCATCGGGCCCGAAGAGCAGCGCCCCATGCTCGCCCTTCTTGACCGCGACGTATTTCGGTCCCATCCGGCGAATGGCTCGACCGGCGCGAATCAGGCTAGTATCGCCAGTCATCTGCCGCGCTTCGCTGTCGTTTAGAATCAGCAGATCGATCCGCGGGAGGAGCGCGTCGAGATCTTTCCTCGTCGTTTCGATCCAAAGGTCCATCGTGTCGGCGACCACGAAGCGCGGCCGGCGCACCTGATCAAGCACGTGTGACTGGAGCGAGGGCGCGATGTTGGCGAGCAGAACAAACGGCGCTTTGCGAAAATTTTCGGGCAGCTCGGGCTGGAAATTTTCGAAGACATTGAGCGCAATGGAACGGGTCTCGCGAGTGTTCAGGTCCCAGGCGTATTCGCCCGACCAGCGGAAGGTTTTTCCCTTCACCCGTTGCACGCCACTGGCGTCGATCTTGCGCGAATTCCAAAAGGCGAATTCCGATTCGGGAAAATCATCGCCCACCACACCGACCAATTGGACCGGAGAAAAAAAACTCGCACCGACCGCAGCGTAAGAGGCGGAACCGCCGAGCTGGTCGGTGTGTTCTTCCACCGGAGTCTTGACGGTATCGAGCGCGATGGAACCAACGACGAGGACGGACATGAATTAGTGCGAATTGCGAGTTGCGGATCGCGGATTTTGATCGAGCAGCCGTTTCGCGGCCCGTGTAGCGGCAGCGACATCGGCGCTTTGTAGCAGGCCAGATACAATGACCGCCCGGCGCGCGCCCGCGCTCAAAACCATGGCCAGATTTTCGAGCTTGATTCCGCCGATGCAAAAAATCGGCAACGAAACTAACTCATGGACGCGGCGGATATCGGCGGTTCCAATCGGTTGGTATTGCGGTTTGGTGGGCGTAGCGAAGAGCGGGCCGAACCCGAGGTAGTCGGCACCTTCTTTTACGGCGGCGCTGGCCTGCGCCAGGCTGTGGGTCGATTTTCCAATCGAGCATTCCCGCCTAACGATCTCACGCGCGGCGGCAATCGGAAGATCGTCCTGCCCCAGATGCAGGCCTTCGACCGGAAAGTCGCGGGCGATCTCGGCATGATCGTTAATGATCAGTGAGACCCCGGCTTCGCTCGTTAGGCGATGTAACTTACTCGTTAGGCTCGCCAGTTCCGCAACGCTCTGCTGTTTCCCTCGCAACTGGATCACATCCGCGCCGCCCCGCAACAATTCGGCCGCCACTCGCTCCGCCTCCTCCGGCGCAACGTAGCCTAAGTCGAGAATGGCGTAGAGCCGGGCTTCGACAAGCGCTTTCACCGTCGGCGCGATCACTCGCGCAAACGCCCTTCGGACGGCCTCAGCTCGAACGACTCCGAGTTCATGATCCGGTCGACAAAGCCGGTGTCGTAATTGCCGTTGCGAAAATCGGCGTTGCGCATGATCGCGATGTGGAAAGGAATCGTGGTTTTGACGCCTGCGATTAGATATTCGCCGAGCGCGCGTCGCATCCGCTCGATCGCCGACTCGCGGGTCGCGCCGACTGCGATCAGTTTCGCGATCAGGGAATCATAGTTAGGCGGAACGGTGTAACCGGAGTAGGCGTGGGAATCGACTCGCACGCCGCGGCCTCCGGGCGCGTAGTAGAAATTGATCCGGCCGGCTGAGGGCTGAAAATTGCGCGCCGGATCTTCGGCGTTGATCCGGCACTGGATGGCATGGGAGCGGGGGAGCGGTCTGACGATGTGCGGAGAAAGCTTGCGTCCGGCCGCGATGTAAATCTGCTCCTTCACCAGATCACAGCCGTAAACTTCCTCCGTGATCGTATGCTCCACCTGGATGCGGGTGTTCATCTCGATGAAGTAATAATGACCCTGCTGATCGACCAGGAACTCCATCGTCCCGGCGTTCACGTAGCCAACCGATTGAGCGAGCCGGACCGCTGCCTGACCCATCCGCTTCCGAAGCGACGGCGTGAGCAGCGGTGACGGGCATTCCTCGATCACCTTTTGGTTGCGGCGCTGGATCGAGCAATCCCGCTCGCCGAGATGAACCGTGTTCCCGTGCTCGTCGGCCACGATCTGAAACTCGATGTGGTGCGGATTGATGAGCAGTTTCTCGATGTAAACCTCCGGATTTCCGAAGGCCTTCTCTGCTTCCATCCGGGCGCCATGGAAACCCTGCACCAGGCTGACTTCGTTGTGCGCCGCGCGCATCCCGCGTCCGCCGCCGCCCGCGACCGCCTTGATCATCACCGGGTAGCCGATCTTTTTCGCGAGCTTGATCGCTTCGGTTTCATTTTCGACCACCCCGTCGCTGCCAGGCGTGACCGGCACGCCGGCTTTGCGCGCTGCGCTCCGGGCCGCATTCTTGTCGCCCATTGCGCGCATCGCGGCGGAGGTTGGACCGATGAACTTGATTTTGCAGCTCTCGCAGACTTCCGCGAAATGCGCGTTCTCAGCCAGGAATCCGTAGCCGGGATGAATCGCATCGACGTCGCCCACTTCGGCTGCGCTCATGATGCGGTCGATCTTCAAATAGCTATCCGAGCTGGGGGGCGACCCGATGCAAATCGTTTCGTCGGCCAGTTGGACGTGCAGGGAGTCGACGTCGGCTTCCGAGTAAACCGCCAGGGTGCGGATGCCGAGTTCTTTACAGGCACGGATGACGCGGAGGGCGATTTCTCCGCGGTTGGCGATAAGGATTTTTTCGAACATTTAGTTGGTCATCTCAAGCGGAGTCGAGGGATTCGGTCGCGAAAAGTTCGGGTTAACCTCCCACGGGATGGAAAGCCGGGCCTCGCCGACTCTGTGGGCTGCGTTACGGGCCTCGACTTCGTTGCGCTCCGCTCGGAATGACACGGGCGTATTGCCTAACGAACCTTGAACAAGGCCTGGCCAAACTGGACCGGCTTGCCGTTTTCCGCCACCACCTCGGCGATGACACCTTTTACTTCCGCCTTGATCTCGTTCATCACCTTCATCGCCTCTATGATGCAGACGACGGTCTCCTCGTTCACTTCCTGCCCGACATCGACGAAGGGTGGTGATTCCGGCGAAGCCGCACGATAAAAGGTGCCGACCATCGGCGAAGTGATTTCCTTGCCCGGAACGGCGACCGGCTCACTTGCTGCAGCGGCTGCGGCGGGCGCGCTTTTCGCCTCGGGGATTACGGCCGGGGCGATCGGCGCGGCGATCACTTGCGGAGCAGCGAAGACGGTTTTTTCTCCCGCGCCTTTTTGCAATTTGAGACGGAAACCATCTTTCTCCATCTCGAAAACGGAGAGATCGTTCTTCTTCATCAAATCGATGATGGCTTTGATATCCTTGAGTTCCAAAAGGCGCTTCCTTTCCGGGTTGGTAGAGACGTTAGGTAAAGCGGTTTTAATCCCGGGGTCAAGCTAGCCTTCGTCGCCCGCCCCGGGCAGATGCGCGGCGCGATAAGCGAAGATTCGTTCGAGTTGCGGACGAATTGCGATCGAGTTGAGCAGCCCGCCCAACGGGCCGAGCGGCGGCGCGTAAGTCACCAGATCACGCACTTCCGTTCCGCCCTCCGGCAACGGGCGGAAGAAATGTTCGTGATGCCAGAGCCGATAGGGGCCGATCCGCTGTTCGTCGGCGAAATAGCGTGGTCGATCGACCTGTACGATCTCGGTCACCCAGGTGAGCGGAATGCCTAACAATGGCGAGACGGTGTATTCGATCAGCAGCCCAGGGTAAATTTCTGCCGGCAGCTCATTCTTGATCACGAAGTTGAGCGACGGCGGCGTGATCTTCTCGAGGTTGCGCGGATCGGAAAAGAAGCGCCAGGATGCTTCGACGCCTAACGAGATCCGTTCTCTTCGCTCCAGTCGATAAACGGGCATCAGGCGAGATGAGCCGCGACCGGATGATCCGCCACGATCCGCCCGTCGCGCAGCTCGATCTGACGGGAAGCGGCCGCGGCGACTTCCCGGCTATGAGTCACGAGGATGAGAGTGGTGAGATGTTCGAGCGCAATTCGTTCGAGCAAGCGCAGGACGCGCTCCGCCGAATCGGTATCAAGATTCCCGGTCGGTTCGTCCGCGATCACGAGCGACGGGTGATGGACCAGGGCGCGAGCGATCGCGGTTCGCTGTTGTTCGCCGCCGCTCAGTTGATGGATGAAATGCGAGGCGCGATTCGTTAGGCCAACCAACTCCAGCATTTCTTTTGCGCGCCCCTCGGCCTCGACGGGCGCCACGCCCTGGAGCAACAATGGGAGCGAGACATTTTCGAGCGCATTCATGGTCGGGAGGAGATTGAAAAACTGAAAGACCAGCCCGAGCCGTCGCCGGCGAAAATCGGTCAGAGCTGCGTCGTCCGCGATCGTTAGGCTCAGACCATCGACCACGATTTCGCCCGCGGTCGGCCGGTCGAGTCCGGCGATGAGATGCATGAGGGTGCTCTTGCCGCAACCGCTCGGCCCGACTACGGCGGCAAACTCGTGCTGTGCAATTTCCAGCGAGACGTCTTCGAGCGCATGGACCGATCGTTCGCCGGACACGTAAAAACGGCTTACCTTATGCAAAGAAATCATGCCGGCGTTGGCTCATCTACCTACGGCTGCGGAACGCGCAAGGACGCCGGCAAAATTTCGGATCGTTGCGGAGACAGAGGATTACCTCGTCGTTGAGAAGCCGGCTTTGCTCTTGATTCATCCGACCAAACCCGCCGACACACCGACTCTCTGGGCCGGGCTCCGGGAACTCCTCGCCTATGAACTGGTCAACGGCGGCCAGGTTTCAATCGTGAATCGGCTGGATCGGGAAACCAGCGGTTTGGTCCTGGTGGCAAAGAAAGCCTGGAGCGCGCGTCGGTTCGGCCGCGCGATGGAGCGCCGGCAGATCGGAAAAGAATATCTCGCGATCGTGCCTGGCTGGCCACAGTGGGAAATGACCACGGTCGATGCGCCACTCGCGCGTCGAGGCGATTTCATGCCCTCGGCGATCTGGCTCAAGCAGATGATCCATCCCAAAGGCGCGCCGGCGCTGACCGATTTTGTGGTCGAATCCTGTTTCGTTAGGCAACCGAACACTCAGCGTTATGCGATCGTCAGGGCGATCCCGCGGACGGGACGGACCCACCAAATCCGGGTGCATCTCGCATCTCTCGGCCATCCGGTCGTGGGAGACAAAATTTACGGGCCTAACGAAAAACTCTACCTGCGTTTTATCGAAACCGGCTGGACCGACCAACTGGCAGAGGAGCTGCTTCTGCCGCGTCACGCCTTGCACTCCGCCCGATTGCGGCTCGCAGACGAATTCGATTGGCGAAGCGCGCTCCCGGAAGATCTGAGTTCTTTTGCAGAGGGGTCCTAGTACACGCGGCCCTCTAGCCGGCGCGAGGATCCGTCTGGTTTGGGAGCGCGCCGAATAAGAGTTGCCAACCCTCGCGCCTCGTAAAGCGAAGCGTCCGCAAAGGAAGAAGCAGTAAACGTCGCTCTATTTTGTCGTGACCTTGAGATTCAAAATCCGAATCCGCGCTCCGGTGTCAGTGAAGTGATTCGTCGCCAGGGTCAGACCGCCGGATCGCTCGTAATCGGCCCAGGTGGCATGCATCTTCTTGCCCGGTTCCGGCATGTAGTCCCAGGAAGTCACGAGCTTCGTCTCCGGGTTGATATACAGGTTGTAATGATCATTAGGCGTGAGGCCGACTTTTCCGAAGCTTAACCCGAGCACTTCATCTTTTACTCCGTCGATCTCCTTTGTCCCTTCATGGCTCAGGTTAACCCCGTGGTCCTTCAGCTTGAGCGGAGCGAGAAGCCAATAGGAATCGTTGACCCAGCGCCCGTAGGCGTCCTTGGAGTCTTCATCCGAAGCGGGATTAACCAGATTTACGGTCACGTCCTTGTCCTTCCATTTCACCCGGTCGGTCATCGCAGAGACATCGAAATGGTGATCGGCCGACATCACCATCTTGCCGCCTTTCTCAACCGCGAAGGTGAAGTCGATCGCCTTCACATTTCCCCAGTTCTCGCCCCCGCTCGCCTGCCAGATCGCTTGGGCAAGCTTTTCAGCGGAAGAATCAGCCGCGGTCGCGAAGCCCGCGGCGCCGAACCAGACCAAAAAGCAACCAGCCATTACTTTTTTCATGACCGCAGGATGACGAAACGTCGCTTCCATTGCAAATGCAGGAACTCGAAATATGGTCGCCCCTCTCATGAAATTTTCGCCGCGGCTTCTCGCGCTCTTACTTTGCGCGATCTCTTTCGGGCTGCTCGAGGCGCGTGCCGGAGAGACGCAAACCGCGCCGTTAACTAAGAGCACGATGAGCCTGAACGACTTCGAGCCGCCGCATCTCGAGTTCGCGACCGAGAGCGCTTACATCCTGAGCTTCATCGGAAATCCGAATAGCTACGAGATTGGCGCGCAATTTTTCACCGGCCGCCTGCGCTGGGGCGTGAACCGAAACGACCACAGCATCTTTCGTGGCTATAACCAAGTCTATCTTCTCGCCATGGCCGAGCCGATTTTTCGCGGACCGGAGAATCGCTACTTCGGATTCTCCGCGGGGTTTCGTCATGTGTTCGTTCGGCCGGGCTGGCGGCTGCAACCCTACGCCTCGGGTGGGGTTGGGGCTGGATTCATCGACAGCACGGATCAGTTCCGCCAGGGGCAGGGGCAGGATTTTACCTTCAATATTCTCACCCAAGCCGGGGTCGATTATCTGGTGAACGATCACTGGAAAATTAATATTGGCGCGCTCTATCAGCATCTCTCCAACGCCGGACAGACTGACCCGAATCCGAGCCTGAATTTGATCGGTCCACAGGTCGGCGTGACCTATTCCTTCTGAGAGCCCTTTTTTCTCTTACTCTTTCTCATGCTCTTGCTCTTGCTCGGTCTCGTGGAAAAAGAGCACGAGCATTGAGCAAGAGAAGATTAAGAAAAAAAGATGATCGCGCCTAACGAAAACGTGCTTGTCGTTAGGCGCAATCTCTTCGACGAGCTGGGCAGTTTTCACGGGCTCAACTTCGAGCCGCAACGCTATCTCGATTCGATGCTCGCCCGCGGGAACAACTACTTCCTCGCCCGCGCTTCGGCCGAGAATGATCCGAGCCACAAGCAGATTATCCCCTATGCCATTCTCGCCTGCGGCGATCGTGTCCTGCATTACGTGCGCGGCAAAAAAGCGGGCGAACAGCGCCTGGTCGCGAAAGGCTCGATCGGCATCGGCGGCCACATGAACGACGAGGATGAATCGCTCTTCGCCTGGGACGAAGCCGCTTATCGTGCCGGGGTCGAACGTGAGGTGAATGAGGAAGTGCAGATTGAAACACCATTCGAAGACCGGATCGCCGCGCTCCTGAACGACGACACGACCGAGGTCGGGCGAGTGCACCTGGGCGTGGTGCATATTTTTCGCCTCCAAGAACCGAAAGTGCAAAAGCGAGAAGCGATGATCACCAACCTTGCCTTCCTCACAAAAAGAGAGTTGATCGAGCGGCGCGAAAGTTTGGAAACGTGGTCGCAGATCTGCGTCGATCACCTCGACCGGCTGCTTTCGCCCTTGTAGACGCTTCGCTCTGTGAAGCGCGTGAGCGATTCTCCTCCGCTTCTAAGTCCTCCGCCTCACATCACCCTCGCGCCTCCCAGAGGAGGCATCTACCACCCAGAGCCTGGGATCCAACTCCTCATGTGCCCGCGACGTGAGCGCCTCCGCGGCGGCACCATCCTCCCGGAGCACCGCGAAAACGGTCGAGCCAGAGCCGGAAAGCGATGCCGCCGCGACTTCCGGTTGCGCGCGCAACCAGTCTTTCATCCGGGCGAGAAAGAGATGCTTCTCAAAGACCGGACGCTCGAGATGGTTTTCCAAGACCAGCTCGCCAATCTTCTGCGGGCCATAATCAACTCCCGGCAACTCGCGCGGGTTCTGCCACTGCTGATAGGCCCAGGCGGTGGAAACGCCAAATTCGGGTTTCAACAGAAGGAGCGATAATTTCGGGAACGCTCCGAACGGCTCCACGACCTCCCCTCGCCCTCGGCACCACGCTGGACCGCCAGTCAGAAAGAAAGGCACGTCCGATCCAATTTTCGCCGCCAGACTCGTTAGGCGCGCAGCCTCCAGGGGCCCACCGTGCAGCTGATTCAACCCGAGCAAGGTACTAGCCGCGTCGCTGCTCCCGCCGCCCAGGCCCGCCCCGTGCGGAATGTTTTTCCGCAGGGTGATTCGCACCCGCGGCGGCTCCCTAATCTCGGCAAAGAAACGGCGGGCCGCCCTAACGACCAGATTTTCTTCGCCGGAGGGCAGGGTGGGATCATCCGAGGAAAACGCGATCCCGCTCCTGGCGTCGTTAGGCTCGATCGTCAGCTCATCGCAAAGCGAAATCGGCGCCATCAAAGTCTCGATCTCGTGAAAACCATCCTCGCGCCGGCGCAGGATCTTAAGGGACAAATTAATCTTCGCGGGCGCGAAAAGCTGCATAGGTTCCCGAGACCTTGTGGGGAGGCATATGACCTGGCAAGCCAATCAACTGCAAGAACGCATCATCGTCGCGCTCGACGTGCCGACCGGGGTGCCCGCGCTCGACGTTGTCCGCTGTCTCTCTCCCCATCCCGGCCTTTTCAAAATCGGGCTTCAACTTTTCACCGCCGCCGGGCCGGAAATCGTGCGCGCGGTCCGTGACCTCGGCGGCCGCGTATTTCTTGATCTCAAACTACACGACATCCCGAACACGGTTGGCCGCGCGGTGGAAAGCGCGAACTCGTTAGGCGTGGAGATGCTCACCCTGCATCTCGGCGGCGGCCTGGCGATGATCGAAGCCGCACTGCATGCCGCGGCACCGGAATTGTTGCTCCTCGGAGTCACCGTCCTAACGAGTGTCGATGACGCGGCTTTGCACGAAGTCGGAGTTGATACTTCGGTTGAAAATCAAGTCGTGCGATTGGCCAAACTCGGGGTGGAGTGTGGAATTCGCGGACTAGTCGCCAGTCCGAAGGAATTGGTGCCGCTTCGGACCGCATTCGGGAAAGAAATCACAGTTGTCACGCCCGGGATTCGACCAACCGGCGCCGCCCCTAACGATCAAAAGCGCGCCGTGACTCCGGCCGTCGCCTTGCAGGCTGGAGCGGATTTCCTCGTCATCGGACGGCCGATCACGGCAGCTGAGGATCCGCGGGCCGCGCTCGAGCAGATTATCGTCGATGCTCTTTGAGGAACTGATCGTCTTCCACGATCACGCGCCGGTGAGTGCGGCGATGAACATGGCGATCGACGAAGCGCTGCTCGAGTTGGCGACTTTGCCAGGGTTGCGTTTTTACGGTTGGCGGCAACCGTCGCTCTCGTTTGGTTATTTCAACAAGTTCACCGAGGTCGCCGCGGAAGCAGACGGTCGAGAACTTGTCAGGCGTTGGACTGGCGGCGGAACTGTTCCCCATGGAAAAGACCTGACCTATTCGTTAGTCACCCCTGCGACCGAGTCAGCGGCTGCGCTTGGTCCGAGCGCAATCTATGGCGCGCTTCACCGCGCGATTCGTGATGCTTTGGGGGAAGAAGCAAAAAGCGCGCACCTTGCGCCCGAAGCCGCGCCAAAAATCTCCGAGGCTTGTTTTGCTAATCCGGTGCGCAACGATCTTCTGCTCGACGGTCGCAAAATCGCGGGCGCGGCGCAGCGCCGGACCCGTGGCGGATTTCTACATCAGGGCAGCATCCAATTGCCTGATCTTTCTGCATCATTTCGCGAGCGTTTTGCGGGCGCTCTTGGCCGCAAGATCGTAAGGGCAGAATTTTCGCCGCAGATCCTGACTCGCGCGGCCACTCTGGAAGCCGAAAAATATGCCACCGCCGCCTGGCTGCGCAGGTGGTAACGGCGCGTCAAGTAGCTTTGACTTTGAAAGCCGACCTTTTATCCTGCGCTTGTGAAATTTCCCGCGAACTCAGCCGCTGCGATCCATGCCGTGGCGGGGGCTCTGAGTCGTGTGGTTGCGCCGGTCCAGGCACAGCTCGATGAGGTCGATCGGCGGATCGCTGCTCAGACCCGGGCGTTCGATCCCGCGATCGAAGGCTACGTGACCTATGCGATCGGCGGCGGGGGGAAACGATTGCGCCCGCTGGTCGCGTTGCTCAGCGGCGGGGCCAGCGGTTCGTTAGGCCAAGGCCATGTCGATCTGGCGGTGATCGTGGAATTGATCCATCTCGCGACTCTGGTGCACGACGACATCATGGACGAGGCCGAGCGGCGTCGCTCCCAGCCGACCGTCAACGCCCGCTGGGGCAACTCGCTCAGTGTCCTGCTCGGCGACGTCCTCTTCGCCCACGCCCTCAATCTTTCGACCAACTTCGATGACAACGGCATCAGCCGCACCATCGCCCGGACCGCGACCGAGGTCTGCTCGGGGGAAATGATTCAGACCCAGCGGCGGTTCGACCTGCAGCTTTCGCGCGAGGAATACTTCCGGATCATCGCGATGAAAACCGGTTCACTGTTTGCTTGCGCCGCCGAACTGGGCGCGGTCATCAGTAATGCACCGGAGGCAATCGTGCGGCGGCTGCGCAATTATGGAGCGAAGATTGGCACCGCCTATCAGATTTACGACGACTGCCTCGACATCGCCGGGACGGAAGACGAAACCGGCAAAACGCTCGGGACTGACCTGCGCAAGGGCAAGCTCACCCTTCCGGTGCTGACTTTGCTCGAATCGGCTTCGGCTTTCGATCGCGAGCGTTGCTGCGCCCTGGTCCTGGAAGGGAAGCTCGAGGAAGTGACTGCGCTCTTACAGAACTCGCCGGCCGACGGCGCGCTCGCGAGCGCAATCGAGACCGCAATCGAGCTAACTCGCGACGCGCAGAGCGAGCTTGCGCCTTTGGAAACGAATCTCTGCCTCGATTCGCTCTTCGGCTTGGGCGAGGCGCTGCTCGAATTACTCGAGTCACTGCGAGCCTAGCTCCTGTGCCGGCCGCATTTTCCCCGCGAGCGAAATGACGGCGCCGCTCAAGATTCGCGAAATGCCGAAGGAAGACCGGCCGCGGGAACGGCTCGCGGCGCGTGGGGCGAGCGCCTTGAGCGACGCCGAGCTGGTCGCGATTCTGCTCGCCACCGGGACGAGCGGGGCGAACGCGATCGAAGTCGCGCGTCAGTTGATCAAGGAATACGGGTCGTTAGGCCGGTTGAGCCGCTGTTCGGCGAAGGAGCTTGCGAAGATCAAGGGCGTGGGCCCGGCGAAGGCCGCGCAACTAGCGGCCGCTTTCGGGCTCGGCCAGCGGCTGGCGCAGGAAAATTTCGCCGGGCGCCGGATCGAGAAACCGGAGCAGGTCTACGAATTGCTCGGGGCGGAGATGCGCGCTCTGCACAAGGAATCGCTTCGCATCATCCTGCTCGACACCCGTTACAACCTGATCCGGATCGAGCAGGTGTCGTTAGGCAGCTTGAACGAAAGCATCGCGCATCCCCGCGATGTTTTTCGGCCGGCCATCATTCATTCGGCCTACGCCGTAATCGTGGCGCACAATCATCCTTCGGGCGATCCTTCCCCCAGCCAGGCGGACCACAGCCTAACGAGACGACTGCGAGAAGCGGCCGAGTTGCTCCAGATCAAGCTACTCGACCATGTGATCATCGGCGCGCCTAACGAAGGCCGCCTGCCCTTCTTCAGTTTCAAGGAGATGGGGATATTGTGAAAATCCATCCCACCGCCGTGGTCGATCCGGGCGCGCAGCTGGCGGAGGGAGTGGAGATCGGGCCCTACGCCTGCGTGGGTGCCGAAGTGCAGATCGGTCCGCGCACGGTCGTGCAATCGCACGCAGTGATCGAGGGCGCGGTGCGACTGGGCGCCGACAATCAGATCGGGCATGGTGCAGTCATTGGCACTTTCCCGCAGGACCTTGCTTTCAAGCCCGGCACTCGCAGCGGGGTGGAAATCGGCAGCGGCAATATCATTCGGGAATACGCAACGATTCATCGCGGGACGGTAGAAGGTTCCGCGACGCGCCTCGGGAATGAGAATTTCCTCATGGCCGGCGCGCATCTCGGCCACAACTGCACGCTCGGCGATAAGGTGATTATCGCGAACAACTGCCTGCTCGGCGGTCATGTGAGCGTCGAGGACAGCGCCTTCCTCGGCGGCGGCTGTGTTTTTCATCAATTCATGCGGGTGGGCCGCCTCGCGATCGCGCAGGGCCTATCCGCCTTTAGCAAAGATATCCCGCCTTTCTGCCTCGCGGCGGAACGCAATCTCGTCTTCGGCCTAAATGTGGTCGGCTTGCGACGGGCGGGTTTTGATCCCGTGGAACGAAAAGAACTCAAGCGCGCATTTCGCCTCCTCTACGAGAGCGGACTGAACGTCAGCCAGGCGCTTGAGCAGGCGGGTAAGGAGGATTGGTCGGGGCCAGCGCAGACGTTTTTTGAGTTCGTTAGGCAGGCGAAGCGTCGCGGGATTTGCGCCCTGCGGCGCGCAGGCGGGGAACCGGCCGAAGATGATCGTTAGGGCGACGGGCTCGGCGCGGTGGACGGCGCATTCACTTTGATCCCGAACTTGTCCACGAGCTTTTTCGCTTCCTCATCGTTCTTGGAAAGATCGATCAGGCCGCGAACCAATTTCTCGAGGCCAAGCTGCACCTGCTTAGCCTGATCGGCGACGCGCACCTGCTGATCTTGCAATTGTTGCGCGCTACGCCGCGTATCAACCCCCACCCAAATCTCCCAAAAGAAAATCAGGAGCAAACTGATCCCGAGCAAAAGGACTGGCCAGAAACCATGAAAGCGCTCGACCGGCTCCGTCACTGTCGAATTGATATGGGGTTCTTGTTCCATGGGTCAGGGACTAGGGGAAGCGGCGGGCGCCGCGTTCAGGTTGTAGCCGTTATCTTTTAAGAGCTGACGCATTTTGTCATCGGTCTGAGCGACCGCCGCCATCTCGCGCAAGAGATTGGTGCCGATCTGCTGGCTGAGCGCGCCCTTGTTGATGATCGCCTGCTGAGCCTGAACCGCTTCCTGAAGCTGTCGATTTTGGCGTGCAAAAACGATTGTGACCAGGCTAAGGCAAATGCAGACGATGCCGATTGCGAGCAAAAGGGTGAACTGCCAGCGCTTCATGGGCTTTGACCGATAACAAGATATCGCAGGGCGCGTCAACTCCAGATTAACGCAGGCCGATCAGGGCAAGCATCCGCCCGGTGTGTCCCTGTTCCGCCCGATAGGAATAGTAGCGGGCCAGGTCGCAGGCGGTGCAGGCGCCGTCATCATGGACCCGTTCAACCCCGGCGGCGCGTGCCTGCCTAACGATCTCAGCCGCGAAATCAACTTCGTAGTGCGGCGGACGAATGCACGGGCTCAGCTGCACGATCAAATCATGCGGCTGCGAACCGAAATGACGGCGCAGTTGACCGATCGCTTCCGGCACGATCGCAAGCTCCGTTCCTTTCTTCCCAGAATGGATGAGCCCGATGCAGCGCCGCAGCGGATCGACCAGAAAGACCGCACAGCAATCGGCGACGTAAATGCCTAACGACATTCCGCGCTGGTTGGTGATCAAGCCATCCGCATCGACGAAACATTCATCGCGCGCGAGTGGCGCATCGATCACCGCCACCCGGTTGCCGTGTACCTGTTCGGCGATCGCGAATGCGCCGTCGGCCAGCCCGAGTTCCGCGCGCGTCGCGCGGTGCACTGCATCGAGCCGCGCGAGGGCTTCCTCACGTTCGGTCGCAACATCGATCCCCGCGATTCGGCCGATGAATCCGTGCCTAACGATCTCAGTTGCGCGGAGGGCCGGGAAAAACTCGACGGTTGAAGCCGGCGCGGCGGCGTGAGCTCGCATCCGATCGCTCTATTTCCCCGAGGTCTCGCCGTGTTTCTTCCGCTTGTCGATCGTGATCATCCGAGTCTCGGGGGCGAGGCCGAGACCGGCGTGATAGACCGTGTCGGTCGCGGTGGCGCGGTCGAATTCGGCCAGATCGGCGTTGTAACTAAAGAGGGCGGAAAGACGAGTCGATTGCGCCTGGGTCAGTTGCACCTGCGCATTGAGAACGTCGAGTTGGACGCCAGCACCAACCGCCAGACGTGCGCTGGCCAGTCGAAGGGCTTCACGCGCCTGGTCCACGTTTTTCTCCTGGCTGAAAAAAAGCTGTCGATCCTGCTGGAGATTGGAATAGGCCTGCTGCACCTCGAGTTCCACCTGCCGCACGCTATCGTCGTAGGTAATACGGGCCTCTTTCAACAATGCGTTTTCTTGTTTGATTCTTCCCACGGTTGCCAGACCGTCGAAAATTGGCCAGCTTCCGGTAACTCCGAAAAACCAGCCCTTGTTAATGTCGGAGAGCGAGTCGGAGAAAGTTGAGCTTTCCCATTCATAGGCAGCATTAGCACTGATGATCGGCTGGAATCCGCCATAGGCGCCATGCAACGCTTCCACCTGCACGAGGACATTAGCGCGTTGCTGCTTGAGAAAAGGCCGTCTCTCCTTTGCCACCTGCACCGCGACCGGCAACGGCATCTGGCGCGGTTCATAGGCAAGCTCGCCTACACATCGCAATGGCACGTCGGTATGCCGCCGCGGATCGTAGTCGAGACCGATCGTCTTCGCCAGCTGGAGCTGGGCGATGCGATAATTGTTCCGCGCGGTGATGAGGGAGGGCAGCTGGTTGGCGAGCGCGACTTCCGCCTGCAAAACATTGAAGCGCGGGACGGTTCCGGCTTCGAAGCGATTCTGCTGGTCCTTTAACTGTTGCTCGAGCAGATGGACCGATTCCTCTTGGACCCCGATGAGCGAGCGGTTGAGAATGACCTGATAAAACTGCTGACGCACGAGGGCGATCACGCGATCTATCGTGTCACGTAGCGCAAAGATGCTGGCATCACGGCCAAACGCGGCACCTCGGATCGCCGGGATGGTCGAGCCATTGTAGAGGAGTTGCGATGCCGTGACGGTCAGATCGTAGGAATTTTGGGCAATCGCCGCGTTACGAATGGTGGTGAAAGGCGTCGCGCTGGGCGCCGGAGTGGCGCTCCCTATGGGTGTGGCGGTGGGCACGACGCCAGGGATAATCGTCGTCCCGCCCTCGCTGCCCCGGAGATTGCGATCCGTCCTCATCCAGAAAGCCGTCGCGTCCACATGCGGTATTATTTGGGCACGCACTTCGATCAACACACCCTTGTTGCGGAGAATCTCCTGCCGCATCCGGAGGACGTCGGGATTGTGCTGGAAGGCGAACTGAACCGCCTCGTCAAGAGTAAAACGCGGAGCGTTTGCCTCCGAGGGAATGCTGGGTTTGAAGTCCGGCTCCGGGGCAAGTGCCGGCGCAGGTGAATCCGTCGGCGAGGGGGAGGGCGGCGGAGACGGCGAGGGCGATGGCGCGGCGAGAATGGCCGCTTCGGCAGCTAACACCAAGACACAGGCGATTAACCAGCGAAACGAATTAGAAAAAAGGCGCGTGCGGCAGAAGCACTCGATGCGCTGGTTGGCGGACGAAAGGACTGCCCCCGCCGGGTCACGACTCATTTATTTCGGCAGTAATCGTATATCTTGGTGTAGATTTGCAACCACGATTTCTGCTCGCTCGGGGAAAGGTGCGACATCATTTTCATCAGGTTGCAGATCATCTCTTCCCGGATGCGCCGGACGAGCGCTGACCCGCGCGGCGTGATGCAAACCATCACTTTGCGCCGGTCATCCGAGGCGTGTGAACGCATGACATAACCAAGATTCTCAAGCCGCGCCACGAGTCCACTGGCGGCGGCGGTGGTGTGACCCATCTTCTGGGCAATGGCTGACATGGTCAGCACCTCCTGATGATCGAGATAAGTCAGGAGAAAGAACTGCGCGAAAGAGACATTGCCTGGCGCGAGTTCCTTGGAGAGACGCAGCATGAAACAGCGCTGCATCTCCATGATAATGTGCGCGAGCCGCTCGGCATCGACCCGAAGTTCCTCGGTTTCGTTAGGCAGAGTTGTGCTCGCGGCTCCCATTTCGTTAACGGCTTAAACTAAGAGGCGAGCCAACCGCGTTGTCAACCGCTCCCGCCTCGCTCTTGCTCTTGCCTCTCCGATGCGAAAGTGTTCTGCTCGTACTCTACCGATGCCGCTGAGTCCGAAACTAAGTGCCGACCAACTCGCGGTCACCTTCTCCGATATCGCGCCCCGTTACACCGAGCAACAAGCGCTGGTCGAAGCGGCGCGTTGTCTTTTTTGTTTCGATGCGCCCTGTATCGCCTCCTGTCCCACCGGGATCGACATCCCGGCGTTCATCAAAAAGATCACGACCGGCAACCTCACTGGGGCAACGCGAACCATTCTCTCGGCCAATATCCTCGGCGCAAGCTGTGCGCGGGTTTGCCCGACCGAGGTCTTGTGCGAAGGCGCTTGCGTGATGCTCGATCGCGACCGCGACCCAATTAAGATCGGCCGGCTCCAGCGCTACGCGACGGATTATGTTTATGAGAACCGCATTCCACTCTTCCAACCAGTCCTGAGGAAATCTGGCAAACGTGTGGCGGTAATCGGAGGCGGCCCGGCCGGATTGGGTTGCGCGGCGGAACTGGCGCAATTGGGCCATGAGGTGGTTATTTTCGAACGCAAGCCGCAGGCCGGCGGACTTAACACCTACGGCATTGCTTATTACAAAATGAAACCGGAAGTAAGCCTCGATGAAGTCGAGCTGGTCCGGTCGTTAGGCGTGGACGTTCGCTGCGGGGTCGAGCTCGGACGCAATCTTAGCCGAAGCGAACTCGACCAGTTCGACGCCATTTTTCTGGGCATCGGGCTCGGCGACGGACATCGCTTAGGCATTCCCGGCGAAGATTTGCCTGAAATGGTCGATGCTTTGCGTTTCATCGAGCAAATTCATACCGATCCGCTCCACCACATTGCGGTCGGCGCACATGTCGCGGTGATCGGGTGCGGCAATACTGCGATTGACGCCGCGACCCAGGCGCGGCGGCTCGGAGCTGAGGAGGTGGTGATGATCTATCGACGCGGTGAGCTGCACATGTCGGCTTACGCGTTTGAATACGACATCGCGAAACGTGATGGCGTTTCCTTTCTCTTTCATCACGCGCCGGTCGAGGTCCTGGCAAAGGATGGCCACGTCGCAGGTCTTCGCCTGGTTCAAACCCGCTTCAACCGCAGCGGCGCGCTCGAGCCCATCGAGGGCTCTGAAACCACAATGCCTTTCGACATGGTGATCAAGGCAGTCGGCCAGCAAAAGCAAAGCGACTGGCTAAGGCAAGTCTTTCCCGACTTGGAACTAAATCGCAATGACATCCTTGTGCGCGACTTCGAAACTGGTCAGACGAATTTGCCTAACGTCTTTACCGGGGGCGATTGTGCAAATGGCGGCCGCGAGGTCGTGAACGCGGTCGGCGAAGGAAAGAAAGCCGCGCGTGGAATCCACAAGTTCTTCGGCGCCGGCAAGGCGATCGGTCCGATCCAGCCCTCCCGCTGGGGCGTGACCCCCGGGCCTTTCGGCTCCGGACTCGACGCACCGATTCGCGTTCCGGAACTGGAATCGGAATACGAACAGCTATCTCCCGCGTCCCATCCCGAGCCCCTGACCAGCGCCCTTACTTCAAACAACCAGAAATGAAAATGCTCTCATCTCGAGCACCAAAATCACAAAGGGCCGCACTTAGTATCAAAGAGATCTTTGTGTTCTTCGTGTGAGTCTTCTGCATCATGGCGGACTTATCGATCAATCTCGCGGGCATTAAGTCCCCTAACCCATTCTGGATCGCTTCCGGCCCGCCGGCTAACACGGCTTACCAGGCCCACCGCGCTTTCGAAGCCGGCTGGGGCGGGGTGGTTTGGAAAACCATCGGCGAGCCGATCCGAAACACCTCCTCGCGCTATTCCTCGATCGATTACGGCGGTGCTCGCATGGCTGGCTTTAACAACATCGAGCTGATTAGCGATCGTTCCCCGGAAACGAACTTCCGCGAGATTGCCGAGGTGAAGAAGCGCTGGCCCGATCGCGCGGTCATTGCTTCGCTCATGGTCGATACGCGCGAGAACTGGCACGACTTCGTCAAACGTTCGGCTGATTGCGGGGCCGATGGGATCGAACTTAACTTTGGTTGTCCTCACGGGATGTGCGAACGCGGAATGGGCTCCGCGGTTGGTCAAAACCCCGATGTCGCCGAAACCATCGTTGGCTGGGTAATGGAAGCCGCCACGATCCCGGTGATCGCTAAACTTACGCCTAACATCACCGACATCACCGCCGCGGCGCGCGCAGCCCGGCGCGGAGGCGCAAACGCCATATCCCTCATCAACACGATCAACAGCATTACCCAGGTAAACCTTGATACCTTTGTTCCCGAGCCCTACGTCGCCGGCCTTAGTTCGCATGGCGGTTACTGCGGCCCCGCGGTCAAACCTATCGCCCTCAACATGGTGCAATCGTGCGCTGCTGATCCCGAAGTAGCTCTGCCGATCTCAGGGATTGGGGGTGTCACCACCTGGCGGGACGCGGCCGAATTCATCACTCTTGGTTCTACCACCGTCCAGGTCTGTACCGCCGTCATGCATTACGGCTTCCGCATCATCGAAGACATGATCGACGGCCTGAACGACTATCTCGAGAGTAAGGGCCTGCAAAGCCTTGAGGAATTACGCGGCCGCGCTGTCAACACAGTCCAACGTTGGGAAGCGCTCGATCTCCGCTATCAGCGCATCGCCCAGATTGATTACCAGAAATGTATCGGCTGCAACCTCTGTTACATCGCCTGCGAAGACGGCGCTCACCAGGCCATCGCGCTCGTTGATCCCGCATCCTACGGTCTCGGGCCCGGCCGCGTCCCCGGCAAACCCCTGCCGGAGATCAAGCAGGCCGAATGCGTTGGCTGCAACCTATGTTCGTTAGTCTGTCCCGTGCACGGCTGCATTACAATGGTAAGTCTGGAGAACGGTAGCGAGCCTCTCACCTGGTCCGATTACCAGACCCGTCTCGCCGCCGGCACAATTGGACCATTCCCGCCGCACCCCTGAAGTTATGGTCACAACTGCTTTACAACCCTGTCCTGTCTTCATTGGCGGCGAGTGGAGAGAAATCGGCGAACTCGCCACCTCGCCGGTTTATAACCCGTCGCGAGGCGAAGTAATAGCCGAGGTTCCAATGTGCGGCACTGAGATTGTAAACGATGCGGTTAACGCAGCGGCCGATGCTTTCCCCGCCTGGCGCGATACTCCGCCGGTCGAACGCGCCCGCCTTTTCTTTCGTTACCGGCAGTTAGTCGAAGAAAACTTCGATCGCATCTGCCAGATGGTGACGCGCGAGCATGGCAAAACTCTCGCCGAAGCGCGCGGCAGCATTTTTCGCGGACTGGAAAATATCGAATACGCCTGTGGCATTCCCACCCTGCTCATGGGCGACTCGCTCGAGAATATCGCCCGTGGAGTCGATTGCGAGACACTCCTTAAACCGTTAGGCGTATGTGTCGGCATTACGCCTTTTAACTTCCCCGCCATGGTGCCGATGTGGATGTTTCCGCTCGCTCTCGCCTGCGGTAACACCTTTGTCCTTAAACCGAGCGAGAAAGTTCCGCTTACCGCTAACTACATCGTTGAGCTTCTCGAAAAAGCGGGCCTGCCTAAAGGCGTACTCAACGTGGTGCACGGCGGGCGTGAATGCGTTGATGCTCTCCTGACTCATCCCAAGGTGCGCGCGATTTCCTTTGTTGGTTCGTCACCCGTTGCGAAACACATTTACGAAACCGGAACCCGTCACGGCAAAAGGGTCCAGGCTAACGGGGGCGCCAAGAACTACCTCGTCATTATGCCGGACGCCGACGTTCCGCGCACGGTCGAGGCGCTGGCCACTGCTGCTTTCGGTTGCGCGGGCGAGCGCTGCATGGCGGGCTCGACTGCGCTCACCGTGGGCGCCGCGGCTGCTCGAGTCCTTCCGTCGTTAGTCGAGGCTGCCCGTGCGATCAGGGTCGGGCCGACCGATGTCCCAGCTCAGCCCGACATGGGACCGGTCATTACCGCCCAGCATCGTGATCGAGTTGTTAGTCTGGTGGAAGGCAGCGAAAGCCAGGGCGCTCAGGTTATCTGCGACGGTCGCAACCAACGCATCCCCGAGGCGCCAAACGGATTCTTCCTCGGCGCGACGATCGTCGACCAGGTGGAAAACGAAATGACGATCGCGCGAGAAGAAGTCTTCGGGCCGGTCCTGAATGTGATGCGGATGGAAGACCTCGATCAGGCAATCGAGTTAGCGAACCAATCCGCCTACGGGAACGGCGCCGCCATATTTACTAACTCCGGCAAAGCGGCCCGCGAATTCAAGCACCGGGTCAAGGCCGGGATGGTCGGAATTAATGTTGGCGTCCCCGCCACGATGGCGATGTTTCCTTTCACCGGCTGGAACGAATCCTTCTACGGCGATCTCCACATCCAAGGAAAAGAAGGCGTCCAGTTCTACACCCAGCAAAAAGTCATCAGCAGCCGCTGGTTTGGTCATGGAGTCGGAGATGTGTGGAAGAAATAGGTCAACGCGGTGAGTCTCCTGTTCAAAAATGGCGAGATTATTACCCCTAACGAACGTTACGTCGCGGACATCTTCTGCGAAGATGAGACGATCACACGAATCGATCGCAATCTAACCGCGCCACACGACGCAGAGGTGATCGACGCGCGCGGTAAGTATGTCTTTCCTGGGTTCATCGATCCACACGTTCATATCTACCTTCCTTTCATGGGTACCTCCGCAAAGGATACCCATGAGACGGCAAGCCGGGCCGCATTGGTCGGTGGAACGACCACTCTGATCGAAATGATCTGCCCGGGCTGCGAGGAGAAGCCGCTCGAAGCGTTCGAGCTTTGGCTAAGCAAGGCCGAGGGTGCGAGCGCCTGTGACTTCAGCTTTCACATGGGTGTGACCCGTTACGACGAGGTGGCGGAGCGCGATTTTCGCGAGATCGTCAGGCGCGGCGTGGCGAGCTTCAAGGTTTTCCTGGCTTACAAGGGGGCGTTGGGAGTGACCGACGAGCAGCTCTATCAGACGCTCGCGCTTGCCAAATCGTTAGGTGTGATTACGACCGCGCATTGTGAAAATGCCGATCTCGTTCTCGAGCTGCAAAAGAAACTGCTCGCAGAAGGCAAGACCGGCCCGGAATGGCACTACTGGAGCCGGCCACCGGTGGTAGAGGCCGAAGGTGTGCATCATCTGATGACTTTTGCCGAGATGACCGGCGCACATGTCTATATCGTCCACACAAGCTGCGAAGAAGCCTTGCACGAAGCCATGCGCGGAGCCGAACGCGGGGTGAATGTGTGGGTCGAAACACTTATTCAATATCTCCTTCTCGATCGCACTGAAGCCGAGAAGTTAAGCTTCGAAGGCGCCAAGGCGGTGATGTCACCGCCGTTGCGCGACAAGAGAAACCAGCCAGTTCTTTGGAATGGTTTGCGCCAAGGTTTTATCGCCACCCTCGCAACCGATCATGCGCCGTTCGATTTTGCGACTCAAAAGGTCATGGGTCGCGATGACTTCACGAAAATTCCCAATGGCATCCCATCGCTCGAAGACCGGATCAATCTCTACTTCACTCACGGCGTGAAAGCCGGCCGCATCGACCTGCACCAGTTCGTCGCGACGGCGAGCACCAACGCAGCGAAACTCTTCGGCCTTTTCCCGCGCAAAGGAACCATCCAGCCGGGGAGCGATGCCGATCTCGTCGTTTACGATCCGAATTATTGCGGCCGAATATCCGCCCAGACTCACCAGATGAATCTCGATTACAATTCCTTTGAAGGATTTGAAATCGAGGGCCGCCCGCATGTCGTGACCGTGCGCGGCAAGGTCGCAGCCCGTGAGGGAAAGTTTGTCGGAGAGGTCGGGCGTGGCAAGTTCCTAAAGCGCGGCGCAACTCATTTTAGCCGCCCGGAGATGGGTTGGTGGCTTGCGGGGCAAGTTCCTCGGCTTGGGTAATCTCGCCTTCGAGCTTCTGCCGAGCTTGTTTTGCCTCCTGATCGAGCTGCTTAAAGACCGCCTCCTGGGCGGCTGTAGGTCGGCCATAGGATAAGTCCATATCCGCGGCCAGATAGGCAAGGTGGTCGCGCAGTTTGGTCCCATAGAGCAGGTCTCCCTCGCTGCCTCTCGCCGCCAACGGCACCAGGGCATCAATGTCGTGAGTAAGATCGGCTACGACTTTGGCCACCTGAGCCTCAGTCGTGTTCTGCGAAGAAGCAGCCTTTTGTAAGCTGTCACGCACGGCCACGGCCTGGTTAATCTCCTTATCCAGCGCATCGAGATCGGCGTTAATCTTAAGCTGGAGAGCAAGCCGGGTCTCCAGGTCCTGCTGGGTGGCACGGAGGCGCGGATCGAGAGCAACAGTTAGCTTCTGTTGAGATTTCTGACCGGCGTAATCAAGTATAACTGTATAGGTGCCCGGCGTAACAACCGGACCTTGCACCGAATCCTCCAGACCGCCGGCTGCGATCGGAGCGTGATAACCCTTGACCTCGGTCGCAGAAGGATAACGTAAATCCCATTGTAACTTGTTCATTCCGGGCTCGGCGGCGGAGAGCTTCGCTTCCTTTTCTTGAATATTCTCGGCGCTGCTCTTCTCGGGTTCTTCGGGCTCGGCGGCAACATTTTCCAGGTGTATACCGTACTGACCGGCAGCGGCGCGCTCCCGATCCTGCTTCTCCTTCGCGGTGGCGAGGTGCAAAGGAATACTGCGAATCACCTTGCCGTTGAGATCGGCAAATTGGACCGTTGCCGGGGTTTTGCCATCATAGTTATCTGGCAGGTGAAAGAACACGGTTGCGCCAAAGGGCGGATTGTAACCGGCATCGGGCGGTCGTCTCTCGTCCGGGTCGGGTAGACCATAGTCATGAGTTAGCCACGCTTGCTCAGGAGCAAAGAGGTAGGCGGCGTTGGATTGGACGGCTGGATTCTTGGTCAGTTGCTCGAGCAAAGTGAGGTTATCGAGCACCCAGAATGAGCGACCGTGGGTGGCGGCTACAATCTGACCCTGGCGATTATTGATCGCGATGTCGTGGACTTGCGCAACAGGAAGATTCAAAGTCAGGGGTTGCCAGTGCGCGCCGGCGTCCAAGCTGCAGTAGACGGTGCTGCGGGTACCAACGAAGAGCAGATCCGGATCGTTAGGATCTTGCCGCAGGTCAAAAACAAACTCGTCCGGCGGCAAGCCCTCCGTGATCGCGGTCCAATGTTTGCCCAGGTCGGTTGTTTTAAAGACGTACGGCTTGAAGTCGTCCTGCATGTAGCGGCGGGCGCTAAGATAGGCCGTTTGCTTGTCGGTATGGGAAGGCTCGATGCAGTTCACTCTTGCGTCCGGCAGGTCTGGCGGCGTGACTTTCCGCCAGCTCTTGCCGCCGTCGGTCGTCACGTGAACCAGGCCATCATCCGAACCGGCCCAGATCAGGTTGGGATCGCGCGGCGAAACCGCCAGCGCTGAGATGATGGGATAGATTTCCGCCCCGGACTGATCGAGATCAATCGGGCCCCCGCTTGGCACCTGCCTGCTTTTATCGTTACGGGTGAGATCGGGCGAGATCTGGGTCCAGTGCGCCCCGTAGTCGTCACTCTTGAAAACAAACTCAGCCGCGGTGAAAAGTTGTTTCGGGTTAGCCGGCGAAAAGAGAATCGGGTGCGTCCAACCCCAGCGATACTTTAACTCACCCGACGATGCGCCTTCCTGATACCAAGGCCAGGGACTGACACTACGGTATTCATCCGTTCGCTGGTCGTGCCTCACGAAGATGCTGTAATAGCCGCTGCCGTAGGTAATCTTGGGCTCTCCCGGTTGCGGCACAGTGTAAGTGCTTTCGCCATAGGCGACCTCTTTCCAAGCCGAGAGCGGGATTGTTCCTCCGGTGTGAGCGCTCGGTCCTTCGAAGGAACCTTCATCCTGCTGTGCGCCGTAGATATGATAGGGAAACTGGTCATCAAGGTTCACATGATAGAACTGGGCCGTCGGCTGATTATGCTCGGTGCTCCAGGTCTTGCCGGCATCGCTCGAGACGGTTGCGCCGCCATCGTTACCCTCGAGCAGAATGTTAGTGTCGTTAGGATTGATCCACAGGACGTGGTTATCGCCGTGTGGCGTTTTAAGTTTCGTAAAAGTCTTGCCGCCGTCGTGTGAGACAAAGAGCGCATCGACCTCGGGCGCGTAAACCGTGTTTGGATCTTTCGGGTCAGCATAAATGGTCATATAATAAAATGCGCGTTGCCGTAGCTTCATTTCGTCATTCACGCGTTTCCAAGTAGCGCCGGCATCGTCGGAGCGAAAGACGCCGCCCTCTTTCGCCTGGATGATGGCATAAACAGTGTTGGGCTTGCTTGCCGCGATCGAAACACCGATGCGGCCGAGCACGCCTGGCGCCAAGCCGGGATTGCGAGAGATGTTAGTCCAATGCGCGCCGCCGTCGGTGGTCTTATAAATGCCGCTGCCCGGTCCGCCGCTGATAAGTCCCCAAGGCATGCGTGTGGCCTGCCACATCGTGGCATACATCACGGCGGGGTTATTCGGATCCGACACGAGACCGATCGCCCCCGTGTTATTATCCACGAACAGAATCTTCTGCCAGGTCTTACCACCGTCAGCGGATTTGAAGATCCCGCGCTCGGGATCGGGCGCGAAGACATGACCCATGGAGGCGACATAGACGAGCTTCGGGTCCTTCGGGTCGATGACGATCGCGGCGATAGCGTGCGCCTCGCGCAGACCGCTGAACTGCCATGTTTTTCCCGCGTCGTTTGATTTAAAAATGCCGTCCCCGGGAATCACGTTGGCGCGAATGTCGGCCTCGCCCGTCCCAAGATAGAGAGTATTAGGATCGGACGGTGCCACGGCCACCGCGCCAATACTGGAACTGGGACCCGGAAGTTTACCGTCCGTAATATTCTCCCACTCCAGCCCCGCATCGGTGCTCCGCCAAAGGCCGCCGCCGACCGCTCCGGCATAGAACAGGTTATTGTTTCCCGACACACCGGCGACGGTCACAACACGACCGCCGATGTAAGGGCCGACACAACGCCACTTGAGCTGACTCATGAGGGTTTGGGGCGGGAGCGACGCTGAGCTTTGCGCTCTAAGAGTTGAGGGGATTAATCCGAATGCAATGAAGAGACAGACGATGTTTATGAAAGCAAAGACTCGAGTCATGACAGTAAGGTCCTGTAGCCGATTGACGCAGCTGTCAAATCACGGGGACGATCGGGAGTCAGGCTTGCGCGGCTCGGGCGCGCAAGAAAAGCTCAGTCTTTGCCAAAATCAGCGCAGCGACTCGCGCACTTCCGGCGCAAAGATGATATATTGAACACGACGATTAGACCGCTGGCTGGGCCTGTCCCGCTTGCGGCCAGATTGGAAATGCAGATTTACGTTTCGAAAAACAGCCAGCGTTACGGTCCTTATTCGGTCGAGGAGTTACGACGCGAGGTGCAAGCGAATGTTTTTCGGCCCGAACATTTCGCCTCGATCGACGATTGCCGGACTTGGGAACCGATCAGCGCCATTCCGGGAATTGGCCCTCTCATCTATGAAGTCGAGGCCGACCCAAAGAACCAGCTGCTCACCATTCGTTATCGCGGGTACGTTCGCCCGTCCGCTGTGGCGCGTTGCGCAAAGGAAGTCAAAGCCGCGCTCGCCAAGTTGCAGCCTGGCTTTCAGGTTCTGGCCGATCTCACCGAGTTGGAGACCATGGAGACCGACTGCGCACCGGCCCTCCGTGAAATCATGCAACTCTGCGGAAATAGCGGCGTATCACTGGTCGTCCGTGTCATTCCCGATCCGCGGCGCGACATCGGCCTCGGGATCATGTCCTATTTTCACTACGGGCCCGAAGTGGAGATTGCGACCTGCATGACGCTTGCGGAAGCGAATGAGATTCTCACGACGAGAGATCGAGATACGGATGGGCCAAGCTCATCTGCCTAACGATTAAACCTCATCTGGAGACGCGGATGTCGGGCTATTCCGCCGGCATCTTGGTCGCCTGCCAACTGACCGCCTGCCACTTCCCGTTGCGTTTCAGGAAGGTGCCGGTGTTGAGATAGTTTGTGACTTCGCTCTTATCTTTCTTGTGCGTCGTCCCGATCAGCCGAAAAGCCACGATCGCGGTGCCTCCATATTGCTGGATTCGCACATCTTCCGCAGTGAAGACTGTCTCGTCATCCCCGGGTTTGGGCGGCCCTTCCTCGCGCACGTCGCGCATAATGTCAGCCTTGCCGATCCGGCGTCCATTAGATGAGGTATAGATCAGATCATCCGCCCAAAAGCGCTCGTGCGTTGCCACATCATTGCGCGAAGCACCGGCCAGAAAGTCGTGCAAGAGCTTAGTTAACTCGGCCGAGTCAGGGGCCGCCGCGCTTTCTGCAGGGCTCGACTCAGGGTGAGTTTCGGCGGGCACCGGACTTGGAGTTGGCGTCGCCAGGAGCCAGCCCGGGGCAAAAAGCAGGAGACAAATAATAAACCTTTGTTTCATCGTAATCAGAGCGCGCGTGGAAAGCGGCGCGACCTCTCACGCGCCAGGTCTACACTAACTCTTGCTATAAACTGCAACGAGGTGGGATTTCTTACCTTTCGGGGTCATCGCATCGAGCTGGACAGTGCGTGTCTTACCGTCCTGCGAGACAGTGACAAGCCCGCTGCCAACGATTTTCCCCTCTTTCTTAAGCGTCATGCTAAGGGTTCGATCGTTCACTTGCTTGTAGGAACGCATGTCGAACGATTGATCGCCGGTCACGGCATAGTCTTTGCCGTCGAATTTTCCGACCCACTCATTATGAGTCGGTTTGCCCTTGGCATCGACTCCATCGACTGTGATCTTCACCTTGCCGTCTTTCTTCGCGTAGATCACCGTCGTGTTTTTCCCCATGGCCGGATCGAGTTGCGATTTTGACTCGTCCAGCTTCCAGGTGCCCATCAATGGGCTGGCTATAAGAGCGCTGCCGGTGACAAGCCACAGCGCCGTGGCGAGGATGGCTTTTGATTTCATAGTCTGATTCGAGTCAGGAATCTTCCCGGCCGTCAATCCTTTTTCTTGCATGACAAGCTGGGCGCGGATCGGCGAAGCATGCGCCGGCCACCCATGTCCCTCGGTAAGAGCAATCGCGATCATGCCGGGAAAGATAACGAGAAAAGGAAAGAACATCTTGGGGACCGCCGCGACCAGCGAGGTGCGACGCGCGGCCCCCATCGATTCCGCCGCCATCGCCCGCTGCATGACTAGAAGGTCCGTGCTCCAGTAACCGAAGGATAGAACGAAGCCGAGTCCCATGAGCATGGCGAACCATTCCACTCCCATAGGATTGTCCACGGCGCTGCCCACGAATTTCCAGGAGTTAGTGAATGCTCCGGGTTGGAATCCCTGTCCAAGGGAGACCTCGGCCAGGCGGGCCTGCAAGCCGCTTCAACCGCCCACATCGCGCCGACCCAGAAAGACAAGCGGCGCAAACCCTGCCACGATGAGAAGAATTGCATGATCTCGTTGTAGATCGCAGAAGTGAGGCCGCCTAACGAAATATAAAGCAGGACCACGATCGCGGAAGCCCAGACACTAGCGTTGAAATCCCAGCCCAGAAGCAAAATTCAAAAGCAGAGCCATGGCGTACATTGAAATCCCGGAGGAAAAGACAGTCATGACCGCGAAGCTCACGGCATTGAGGGCACGGGTCTTTTCGTCGAAACGTAATTTGAGATACTCCGGGACCGAGCGCGCCCTCGATCCGTAGGACCCCTGCTCGCTTAGCCGTCCGTTTCGGTCGAGACCGATGCTTCACCCGACGGCTGATGCAGCGCCTGCTCGAGAGCGCGCCAGGCGAGGATGGCGCATTTGACCCGTTGTGGGAATTTGCGCACCCCGCGCAGGAGACGAAGGTCGCCTAACGAGCTGGGGGCTTCCTCGCTCGCGCCGGTGACCAAGTCCTCAAAGGCGCGCACCATCGCGGTCGTTTCGGCGCGGCTTTTCCCTTTCAACTTCATCGTCATAAGCGAAGCAGATGCCTGGCTGATCGCGCAGCCTTGCCCGGTAAATCGCAAATCTTCCACCTGACCATCCTGGCCGAATTTTACCGCGAGATGAATCTCATCGCCGCAGGCTGGGTTATCGCCGTGCACTCGCACCGCCGCATCCGGCAGTTGGCCAAAATTCCGCGGCCGGCGGGAATGATCGAGGATCACTTCCTGGTAGAGCTCTTCGAGATCCGTGTTCACGAGAAGAAACGGACCGCTTCACGCAGGATCTCTATCATGCGATCGACTTCCTCGATCGTGTTGTAGAAGTAAAAGCTCGCGCGGGTCGTGCCGGGAACGCCAAACCGTCGCATCAAGGGTTGGTTACAATGATGACCGCCGCGTAGCGCGAGGCCGCGTTGATCGGCAAAGGTGGTGAGATCGTGCGGATGCGCTGAGTCCATCACAAAACCCGCGATCGCTCCGCGCTCCGTCAGCGGACCAAGCAACCGAACCCCGGGTAACTTGGCGAGCCGTTCGATCGCATAGCTGGTGAGTTGTGAGTCGTGCTCGAAGATGGCTCTTCGGCCCATTGCTTCGAGATAATCAATCGCGGCCGCCAGGCCGATGGCTCCGGCAATGTTCGGTGTCCCGGCCTCGAAACGATGCGGCGGTTTTTTGAAAGCGCTCTTCTCCAGGCTGACGCTGGTGATCATTTCCCCGCCGCCATGCCACGGCGGAATAGTTTGCAGAACTTCGTCGCGCCCATAAAGAACGCCGATGCCGGTTGGCCCAACCATTTTGTGCCCGGAGAAAGCCGCGAAATCACAACCAATCTCGGCAACATCAACTGGCAGATGGCCGGCGCTCTGGGCAAGGTCGACAAGAGTGAGCGCGCCAACCTTTCGCGCCTCTGCGCAAAGGTCAGCCACCGGGTTGATCGTGCCTAACGAGTTTGAGACGTGCGTGAAAGCGAACATTTTCACTTCGGTCGTAAGGAGGGAGGAAAGCTGCTCAAGCGCGAGCGTGCCGTCGTCACGCACCGGGACGAAGCGCAAGCGGGCGCCGATGCGTTCGGCGATCAGTTGCCACGGCACGAGATTGCTATGGTGCTCCATCTCAGTGAGAAGAACCACGCCGCCGGCGCGCAGGAATTTTCCGCCCCACGCCTGCGCCACGAGATTGATGCTCTCGGTCGTGCCGCGAGTGAAAACGATTTCGTCCGCGCTCGCCGCCCCGATGTAAGTGGCGACGCGGCGCCGTGCGTTTTCGTAGGCTTCCGTGGCGCGCGAGCTGAGCTCGTGCAGACCGCGATGGACGTTGGCGTTGTCGTATTCGTAGTAACGACGCAGCGTCTCAAGCACGGCGCGCGGCTTCTGTGTACTCGCAGCGTTGTCGAAGTAGATCAGCGGTCGACCATGGACCTGCTGATCAAGGATCGGGAAATCCGCCCGAAGTTTTCCCCAATCCATCTCGTCGGTCTTGTGCACGCCGCAATGTGCAGCCGTCCGGCGTTCTGCGCTACTGGCGAGGCAATTTGGTTCCGGCGAGAAGTGTTTTCTATTCGGGGGCGCCGACGGGCTGCATCGCGTTCGCCAGATCTTCGACGGGATCGATCTGCCAACGCTGCGCCACCGCTTCCAGCTCCGGATTCAACGACCAGCGATCCGCCAGAGGCTCGCCCACGTGTTCGGCGCTACCGCCTTTCAGCGTCATGCAATTGGCGTTGTTTCCGATCGCCGCGATGCGCTCAAATTCTTGCTCGCTCAGGGTGATGTCGGGAAGCGAGGCCAGCTCTTCTATTTTCTTTTCAATCGACTTGGCGTCCGCGCCCGATTCCTGAATCAAAGTCGGGACAACACTCTTCACCGGACGCTGCTGAAGATTCCAGATACATGCCAGCTGCAACATCGTTAGGCCATGCGCCTCCGCGATCGGCCGCATCTTGTCGATCTTTTCATTCCCCGCTTCGACCCAGCCTGCTGGCCTAAACGTCCGATGATCGCGCGCCGCGAATTCATGACCGGGCTTCACGTCATCATGGAAAAGCCCGCCATAATCGACGACTCGGGTGATGATTTTCACTCCGGTCTTCTCCGCCGCCGGAAGACAGAGCTGGCCCGGCCAAGGCTCGAGCGGATTGAGGATAATCATCGCCCAATCGATCAGGCCCTGGAATCGCTCGAGGCACAGAATCAGGTCGAGCGTGAATCCATTCGCCGGCCCGGGGGCTACGCCGAGTTGATTCGTTAGGCCGGCGTCTTTCAGTTTCTCCATCCCTTTCCAGACCCGCTCGGCGGTATAACCGGTCGCGTCGGGGTTATGGAGAAGGAGGAGATCGAATCGATCCGCCTGGCAACGCTCGAGCGATTTCTCCGCTGCAGAACGCAGGTAACTGGCGTAGTCGGCCGGCTTGCGCAGAGTCGGACTGGTGAAGCGCGGAAAGCCTTTCGCCCCTTCGCGCTGGCCGTTGTAAAAGTCGTGCCCGATCGCGCCGACCAGGCAATAGCTCTCGCGTGCGATTCCCGCGAGCGCACGGCCGAGCAGGCTGTCGGCTTCACCCGCGCCATAGACATCGGCGGTGAGAAAGGTGCGGATGCCCTTTTCGTATGCGAGCCGGACGAGATCGAGGAAGCGTTCGTCCTCAAGCGGTTCGCCGAAATGCATGAAGCGGCCGCCGCTCCACATTCCAAAGGCGGTTTTGGTAAGTTGCATGGCAAAATGGTAGGCGAAGGAAGGCCAAGACTCCAGCGTGGTCGACGCGGAATCCCGCCGGCGCCGCCCGCTGGTTCGATCTTGCCAACTCACAATTGATCTGAGCACAATCGCCGGTATGAACGATTCAAGTTTCGCCGGGAGTCTCGTTAGGCTAGGGAGGATCATCGAGCGATGAACGCTATTTCTCGCGCACTGCTCATTCTTCTCATGAGTCTCGTCTTAGTGACCGGTTCGGTCGGACCAACCGGACATCCCCAGCTCAGAGTCGGCGGCCATGAATCGCGGACCAAGCAGGAGGGGGAACGCGAAACGAGTCCGCCGGAAGATTGGTTTATCACGCAACGCATGACTCACGGCGGGATCCCCGCAGGTGCGCTGGAGAGGGCTGGCGCTCAGGCCGCCGCGCTGGCCGTAGCCTTTGAGCGATCGGACCCAAACGCCGTGACCGCCGCGAAATGGAAGTTCGCGGGGCCGACCAACATCGGAGGACGCGTAGTCGACATCGCCGTCGATCCCGTCGCCGCCGACACCATCTATGTCGCGGCGGCGACCGGCGGGATTTGGAAGAGCAGAGACCGGGGCGCTCGCTTCACCTCGATCTGGCCGGCAGCCAATACTCAGGCGATGGGCGCGCTTCTTATTACCTCGAATGGAACATTGTTTGCCGGCACGGGCGAAGCGAACCCCGGAGGTGGAAGCCTGACCTACGGGGGATCGGGAATTTACCGCTCGGTCGATGGCGGCACGACCTGGCAACGAGTTGGCCTAACGAACTCAGGTGCGATCGGCCGGCTGGCGGTCGATCCGACCGATCCGCAACATCTTTTTGCCGCGGTCGCCGGCCAACTCTACAACCATGGCGGCGAACGCGGGGTTTACGAATCGACCGATGGCGGCACCACCTGGACGCAGGTGCTGGCAGGCGACAACGATACCACCGGAGCGGTTGATCTGGCGATCGATCCCACCAATCCGAATCGCGTCTTCGCCGCAATGTGGGACCATTTCCGTGAGCCCGACCTGCGCACTTATGGGGGTGTAGGCTCCGGCGTTTACCGATCAACCGACGGCGGCACAACCTGGCAACGCCTAACGAATGGACTCCCTGCTCCCTCGTCCACAATCGGCCGAATCGGGATTGCTCTGGCCGCCTCAAATCCGCAACGGCTCTACGCCATCGTCAATCTAACCAGTGGTCCTTTCCAGGGCTTCTATAAGTCGGATAATGGCGGAGACTCCTGGACCAAACTACCCACTAGTTCGACCTTGTCAGGCGCGCAATCGACCTACGGCTGGTGGTTCGGCCGGGTCTGGGTTGACCCAGCTAATCAGGACCATGTCTTTGGTGCGGGTGTCTATCTCTGTGAGTCGAAGAACGGCGGTTCAACTTTTTCCGGTCAATTTTTTCCTCATGCCGACGATCACGCGATGGCCTGGGACCTTAAGGTGCCTAACCGTGTCTATCTCGGCAACGACGGCGGGGTTTATCGCTCCGACGTCAATGGATCTAACGACCAATGGATCTTTGCAGTCAGCCAGCCATTCACTCAGTTCTATAGTGTGGACGTAAGCGAACAGGATAGCAGCCGGCTGGTTGGCGGCGCGCAAGATAATGGGGTGAATCGCTCCTATGGCGGCGGGACGGGATGGAACACTTATGTCGGCGGCGACGGCTTGGAGGCATTGATTGATCCGGTGAGCCAGGATTTCGTCTATGGCTGCAGCCAGTATGGTGACTGTCTTCGCTCTACGGATGGGGGTAACACCAGCTCCGATTTCACCGGTGCTACCGTGTCATCACGTCGGAATTGGCTTACTCCACTTCAGTTTGATCCTGCTAACCCGTCGATCCTTTATTACGCTGGAAACCAGGTAAACCGGTCTTCCGATCATGGTGTGCACTGGTCAGTCATCAGTCCCGATCTGACTGGCGGGCCGGGCCGCGATCCTAACTACCCATTCGGCACGGTTACCACAGTGGGCGGTGCTAAGACCGACCCGAACCGCGTCCTGGCGGGGACGGACGATGGACGGCTTTGGTTTACGACGAATCTTGGCGTTAACTGGACTCAGGTCACCGATCCCGATGTCCCCGACTCCTGGGTAACCCGAGTAACTGTTGATCCGCTGAATTCACAGGTGGCTTATGCGACCTTTTCGGGCTTTCGCTCCGGTGTGCCCTTACCTTATGTCCTAAAGACAACCGATGGCGGGATAACCTGGGCAAGCGTCGCCGGCAATCTGCCGCAGGCTCCGGTCAATGACCTTGTGGTGGTCGGTTCGACCCTTTATGTCGCAACAGATACGGGAGTCTATCGGTCAACCAATGGCGGGCTGACCTGGCGCGTGGCGGCTAAAGGCCTACCAAACGCTCCGGTGACTGACCTGGAATATCGGGTGGCCTCGAACTCGCTCTATGCCGCTACCTTTGGCCGCGGCATGTTTAGCCTCCAGTTACCGTAGATCGCTGACGTCGTTGGCGTAGCCAGCGTTGCAACCGGATCAGAATCGGAAGGGAGAAATAGATCCAGCCGCTCCAGTCCAGGTACCGCGGCGGCAGAAAGAGAGCGAAAAGAAGCGAGATCAGCCCCACCGCGAGAGGAACACTCCATCCACTTAGCTGTGCGAGAGTCAAGGCTTGTTCCCGTTCGTCGAGGCGTAAGGGTTCGCGCAGTCTCCAGGCGCGAAAGTTAAGAAGCAGAATCTCGATCACGAGCGCGCTGTAACCGGCGGCGTAAAGCGCAAAAAGCGCGCGCACCTGACCGACCTGACCGACACTGGCGAGCACGAAGCGGTGCCCGATTTCGCCGCCGCTCAGATAGTAAAACATAGCGCTAAAGATCACCTTGAGCGGATAAACGTAGATAAGAACGGTGAAAATCAGGGCCCAACTGATCCAGATCGAAATGGTATCCTCCAAGCCATAGCGCCGGCTCCAAAGCCAGTGACCGTGCCAAAAAATTCCGAGCACGAAAATCGAAGCGGCAAAGGTCGGAACGTCTCGAAAAGCCTTGAGTAAGGTTTCAACGTTGTCGGGCACCTGCTGCCCCGCGATTACCAGCATGGTGACGGCAAAGGCAAAGGCGGCATCGACGAACGATTCGAGCCGGGTCATTTCCAACCCGCGGAGCCGAAACCCTCGCAGCTGCGGGAGCGCATCGAGATCGTGCGGAAGCGCGCTCGTGATTTCTTCATACCGATCCGACATCGCGTTGCCGTCATGACACACCGCCGCGAAATTGGCAATCATGGATGGACGCGCGCTGTTGCGTGTCCATCATCCTCTCTTTGGAAAAACTGAAAGCTTAAAATTCCAAAACCCGAAAAGAAGACGAATCGTTTCCTTCATGGCTTCCTGGCTTCTGAATTCCTTTCATGCCACGATTGCCAATCGTCCTAGGCGTTCTGATGAGAAGACAATTTAGTATCCTTGCCCTCAGCTTTGCCACCGCCATCCTGCCTGGCTGCGCCTCGCGCGCACCGGCCTCCTGGCGCGAAGTCGCCATCCAGCACCATCCCTGGGGTTATTACACCGGTGTGCCGGTGACCCAGTGGAATCCCGATGGCCGCAGCATGACCTTGCTGCGCGAACTCCGTTACATCGATCCGAAAGGTCTCGTCTGGGTCGCGCCCGCCGGCTCAGTCGTAGATGGCGCATCGATCCCGCGCTCGCTCTGGTCGTTCATGGGTGGTCCTTTTGAAGGGAAATATCGCAATGCCTCCGTCCTGCACGATGTCGCCTATGCGATGCAAAATCGTCCGCCGCAGGAGTGCGACCGGATGTTCTACAATGCGATGCGCTGCAGCGGAGTCAGTGCGGTCGAGGCGAAAACAATGTATTACGCGCTGTTGCGTTTCGGAGATCATTGGAAGTTTTCGATCAAAAAAGCCAAGCCGGTCAAGATCGGCCGCAAGATGGTGGCCCGCGCCACGACCGAGCCTCCGGTAACCGTCGCGGCGCAGCAGGAGATTCAAGGGGTCCGGAATTGGATTCAACAATCTCAACCCAGTATGGAACAGATCGAGCAGCGCGCCGGCAGCGCACCGTAACTCGTGTCGCAAAACAACACTCGACGCCGAGCGCCGCCCGCTGGCAGGATGCGCTGCCGCCATGACGCCCGTCCCGATCGCGCCTAACGAGCAAACCAGCGACTCGCTGAAATCGAGCGCGCTCTTCAATGACGACCTCGCACCGGTTCCACCGAGCGCGCGCACCTGGTCGATGTGGAGCATCGCCGCGCTCTGGGTCGGAATGGCGATTTGCATCACCACTTACACCTTGGCCAGCAGTCTGATCGAGCAAGGAATGAATTGGAAACAGGCGCTGCTTACCATCTTTCTCGGCAATCTCATTGTTCTTATCCCGATGACGCTCAACGCTGTTCCCGGGACCGCCTATGGCATTCCGTTCCCTGTCCTTATCCGCGCCTCATTCGGGACGCTCGGTTCCAATGTTCCGGCGCTGATGCGCGCGCTCGTCGCCTGCGGCTGGTTTGGAATCCAAACCTGGATCGGCGGCGCGGCCATCTATGCCATGTCAGCCATTATCCTTAATTTCGACACCGCGCACAAAGCGCTCTTGCCGGTGATTGGAATCTCGAGCGGCGAACTCTTTTGCTTCCTCCTTTTCTGGGCGATCAACATATACGTCGTCATCCGGGGGATGGATTCAATCGAGTGGCTCGAAATCTTCGCCGCACCTTTTCTCATCGTGACCGGCGCGGGCCTGCTCATCTGGGCGGTGATCGCGGCCCATGGCTGGGGACCGATTTTAGCGCAACCTTCACACTTTCACTCGTTAGGCGAATTCTGGCCTGCCTTTGCCGCCGGCCTGACCGCGATGGTTGGTTATTGGGCCACTCTTTCGCTTAACATTCCGGACTTCTCGCGCTTCGCGAAATCGCAGCGCGACCAGATCGCAGGTCAGGCGCTCGGGCTTCCGCTCACCATGACCTTCTACGCTTTCATCGGGATCGCGGTAACCAGCGCGACCGTGGTCGTTTTCGGCAAGGCGATCTGGGACCCGGTGCAACTGATGCAGCGTTTTCACAGCCCGGTCCTCTCGGTCCTCGCTCTCGTGACTCTGGCCGTCGCCACCCTTTCGACCAATATCGCGGCCAACGTCGTTTCACCCGCGAATGACTTCTCGAACCTGGCGCCGCGCCTGATCAGTTTCAAAACCGGCGGCATTCTCACCGGCATTATCGGCATCCTAATGTTTCCCTGGAAACTTTATGCCGACCCGAGCGGTTACATCTTTACCTGGCTTATTGGATACAGCGCGTTGTTAGGCCCGATCGGTGGAATCATGATCGCGGATTTTTTTATTCATCGAAAGCAGCAGCTCGAAGTGACCGATTTGTATCGCGCCGAGGGACGCTACCGCTACACCGGCGGCTTTAGCGGCGTCGCCCTGGTCGCTCTCGCGCTTGCCGTCCTGCCAAACCTTCCCGGGTTCCTCGTCACGATCAAAGTCCTCTCGCAAACTTCGGTCGCGTCGATCTTCCTTTCCGTTTATCGTTACGCGTGGTTTGTCGGTTTTGCGCTCGCCTTCGTTTTCTACCTCGCGGGACGAAAGATCGCACCGGATCGTGCCTAACGACTAAAGCTTATGCAAACACCTGAACTTCCGCCTTTCGATCACCAACCGCACTCCTACACCGGCCCCTCGGCCGATGAAGTCCTGCGCCTGCGCAAGGAATTCCTTAATCCCGGGATTTTTCTCTACTACAAGAAGCCCCTGATGCTGGTGGAGGGAAAGATGCAGTATGTCTGGGACGAAAAAGGACGGCGTTATCTCGATGCCCTTGGCGGGATTGTCACGATCAGCGTAGGACATTGTCATCCCGAGGTCGTGGCCGCGGCGCGCAGACAGAACGAGCTGCTCCAGCATTCAACCACCATCTATCTACACCCCAATGTCGCGGAATACGCTCAGGCGCTGGCCGGCAAGATGCCGGGCGACCTCAAGGTGTGCTATTTCGTTAACTCCGGCTCGGAAGCGACCGACCTCGCCTTGCTCATGGCGCGCGCCTATACCGGTAACTACGACATGATTTCGTTGCGCAACGCTTATCATGGCGGCAACGCCACCGGGATGGGTCTGACTGCGCATCACACCTGGAAATACAATGTCCCCCACAGCTTCGGCGTGCATCATGCCATGACTCCCGATCCTTATCGCGGACTCTGGAGTCATGACAACGCCGACGCGGGGAAGAATTACGCGGCCGACGTGAAGAACCTGATCGACTACGCCACTCCCGGTCGAATCGCGGGCTACATCGCGGAATCAATCCAGGGGGTGGGTGGCTGCGTGGTTTTCCCTAACGATTACCTCAAACACACCTACGAACATGTGCGGGCTGCGGGCGGAGTCTGTATCGCCGATGAAGTGCAGGCCGGGTTTGGCCGCACCGGGACGCATTACTGGGGTTTCGAAACGCAGGGAGTGATCCCCGACATCGTGTGCATGGCGAAAGGAATTGGCAACGGTTGCCCGTTAGGCGCGGTCGTGACTACTCCCAAAATCGCAGCCTCACTCGCCGAGAAGACGCACTTCAACACCTTTGGCGGCAACCCGGTTGTTTCTGCCATGGGCAAGACGGTCCTCGAGGTGATCGACCGCGAGAAACTACAAGCTAACTCACTTGCCATGGGTAATCATCTGATCGCCGGCCTTCAGCGCTTGAAAGAGAAACACAACGTAATTGGCGACGTTCGCGGCAAAGGTCTGCTCCTCGGCATCGAGCTGGTGAAAGATCGCGCGACCAAGGAACCGGCCAAGGCCGAATGTGCACAGGTGCTCGAAAATTGCCGCGACCTTGGCTTATTGCTAGGCAAAGGCGGTCTTTACGGGCAAACCATCCGCTTCTCGCCGCCGATGTGCATTCATCAGGGCGACACCGATTTCATCCTGGAGGTCTTGGATGCGGCGCTGGGGCAACTTTAGAAACGATCTCGCAAACGGCGTTCGTCATTCTGGGCGCAGCGGAGCGGAGTCGAAGCCGTAACGTAGCCCCGCAGCCGCGGGGCGAGGCCGGGCTTTCCATCCCGAAGCGTTACCTTGAAGCTTAGACGGCGGGGTCCCTCGACTTCGCTTCGGGATGACAGGTTTCTTGGATATTTTATGAGATCACTTGTAGACGAGCCGCGGTAGCCGGAATCGGTGATTCCGGCTACGCTCGCTCTCCACCGGGATCATCGATCCCGGCTACAACTTAGTCGTTAGGCTCAGCCAGATATGCTGTCCGGGCTCCCGCATCCGAAATCGACCGGCCGGTGATTTCGCCCGCGTCGTTTATGTCTTTCGCCGTCTCCAACCGGTCGGTGAACTCATTTTGCTTCAAGGTGTTCAGATCAGTCACGACTCCATCGTCCCACCGCACCGCTTTACAAACCCCAGTCGCGTCACACGACAAGCCGACGACTGTTCCACGGTTGTTAATCCCATAAGCTTCGATATCGACGTCACCCTCGAGCCCGGGCAAAAGCTGCATGCCATCGCTCTCCGTCCAAATGAAGGCGTTGATCGTATTGCCGTCTGGATCACCCGGCACCCCGGCAAAGCCAACGATTGTTCCCGCCTGATTGATCGCGGTCGGCGTATTCCAAAACTCCGCGCCGAGATTCCCCAGGTCGGTGACGTTACCCTTACTCCACTTGACTGCGTGTTTCGCGGTGTAGCGCCCGACCGCCTGGTCACAAATCCCAGAGATACCTATCGCCACATGCTGGTCGTTGATTGCTGTCGCCGCGCCGGATGTGTCACCCGCAATCAATGTTAACTGTCGGATCTGATCTTTCCGTGGTCCCCACACCACGGGCAGGAACTGAAGAACTTGCGGCGGGACGCAGGTGCTATCAGGACAATTAGTTTCCGCCCATCCGGCTACCTCACCGAAGTTATTCGCCCCGGCAGCGAAGCTATGATTGCCGCCCAGCGTCCCAAGTTCCCTCATATGACCGTTCTTCCAAACAAAGCCTCGATTGATGAAGCCGAAGTTGTTCGGTCCCGGATAGAAGAAGGCACTGCTCCAGAGTTCACCTAGCGGATCAGGCAGATTCGTCTGGGCGATGCCGGCGATAAGGCCGTGGTCATTCTTCACGTTCCAGGTGACGCTGCTATTTGGCCCACCGAGCGTCCCGAGGTCGATAAGTGTGTGACTCGCGTCGTTGCGCCAGACGACTGCGTGCCGGCTCATGTTATCCGCCAGGTTGGAATAGCCGGCGGCAAAACCACGATTGTTCACGCTGTTTCCGCCACTCGAGGATCCCCCGATGGAACCGAGCGCCGTGACTGTATAATCCGGCGGCTCTTCGGCGAGGGCCAAAGGAATCAGGCCGGAACAGGCGGCAGCGATTGGAATGATTAACCACCGCCAGCTAACTTTGTAGGTTGGATATGTTTTCATGATTTGGTTGCTCGTTTTGATGATGTGCAACCATGATCAGAACCGCAGCCCGATTCGAAAAGAGCCACTTTGCCGTTTCAGATAAGACCACTTCCGCAGCGGCGACCTATGACGGTTTCACCGTTTAGCCTTGCGACGGCGGCGGTTATTCGTAGCACAGGCATCTTTGCCCGTGGGTCCACCGGGCGTCTCGCCCGGTCGATCTCTCCTGTTGTTGCGAGCGCGTCGCCTGGCGATTGCAATGCCGAGCACTCTTACGTGCTTTTTCGGCATCGAACACCGAACAAGACGCCCAGTGACCCCACAGCCGAGACGGCTGTGCTACCTCGCCTAGCACTATCTCGCTGCTTCCAATGCCGCCGCTAACTTGGCTAGCCCCTGACGAATCTGGGCGCAAGTCCAGGCGGCGAAACCAAAAGTAAGCGCGGGGTCCACTTCCGGTCGCATGAAACAGGAAGAAAGCGGCGAAGGCCGTAGACCCAGCTCTGCGCAGACTCGTGTAATCCTGGGCAGATCATCTTTCCGCCGCAGCCACGCGACAAAATGCAATCCGGCTTCCGGGATCTGTAAAACGAAGTGTTTCCCGAGCAGTTTGTTGAATTGCTCGACAAAGAACTCCCGGCGATCGGCGTAAAGCTTTCGCATTCGCTTGATATGACTAAGGAAATATCCGTCGGCGATAAACCGGGCGAGGGTCGCCTGATCGATTGCAGGCGAATGCTGATCCATCACGGCTCGGATCTTGATCATGGGCTCGACTAACTGTTCCGGCACGAGAATATAACCCAACCGCAGTGAGGGATAGAGAATCTTACTCAGGGTTCCGGAATAGATCACCCGCCCGCAGTCATCCAGACCCTGCAGGCATGGCAAGGGCGGCCCAGTAAAACGAAACTCAGAGTTATGATCGTCTTCGAAGACATAGGCATCGTGTTCATGCGCGAAGTCGATTAGCGCCCGTCGCCGCGACAGACTCATAGTCATCCCAAGTGGAAACTGATGAGACGGTGTGACGTAGATGATTTTGGGCGCCGGCTGTTTTGAACGATGCGCGATGACTATCCCTTCCCGATCGACCGGCCGCGGCATGACCTTCGCACCAGCAAATCCAAAGGCGCGGCGGGCCTGATAAAACCCAGGATCCTCGATCCAAGCCACGTCGCCCGGGTTAATCAGAGCGAGCGCACAAATCATCATCGCTTGCTGCGTCCCGGCGGTGACGATGATCTGGTCGGCGTGACCGCGCGCGCCCCGGTGATCGACCAGATAAGCCGCCAAGACCTTTCGCAAATCAGGGTCGCCGCGGCTCGAAGCATATTGGAGAAGATGTGCGCCTTTCTCGGCCAGGACTTGCGCCCGTAGCCGCTCCCAAACTTCGATGGGAAACTCGTCCAGGGCCGCGAGCGCTGGAACAAAGGAGACGCCCGGCGCCCCGGCGATTCCGTAATCGAACTGTTTTCCCGCTCGTTGGTCGGGTATCTCTCGCACCCGATCGGAAAGCCGCGCTGGTCGCTCGACCAACTGCGGCTGATGGGACTGTCGCGGATGAAGGTAAGTCTCCGGCAATGACTCGGCGACAAAAGTACCGGAACCAACCTTGGTTCGCAGATAGCCTTCTTCGTGAAGCTTCAGGAAGGCAAGATTAACTGTAAGTCTGGAGATACCCAGGTCAGTCGCCAGGGCGCGTGAAGAAGGCAGGCGTGACGAATTCATCCCAAATCTTCCCGAGATTAACTCATCACGGATTTGCCGATAAAGCTGTTCGTGCAACGGCTCTGTCGCCGTCCGATCGAGCTGGATCATTTCGAAGGCAATAATGGAACGACGGCGGCGCTTCTTGTTAGGCGCGCGCTTCTTCCTTGCCCTGGCCAAAACGTGGTCCTTCATGGCTGACAGAGAATGTTGACACAGTAGCACAAACTCGGAAGTTCCTTTCGGATGCGACCGCCCTGCAGCGATTATCAAAAGACCAGAGGTCTGATTTATTTCGCCCGTATGCTGGACAAGATCCGGCTCCACGCCGCGGGTGAATTACCGCCGGATTACTGTGTCGGGACGGACGAGCCTGATCTTTTCGACTCCCGCTGTTGCCGGTTCCTGGGAGTGAACTACGACGAGCTTGCGCAACGCACTCTCGAGGGCGGATCGGACGAGGAAATTCTCGAATGGTGTTTCGAGCGCGGCCGCCGCCCTAACGAGGAAGAGCTCGAAGTCTGGAACGCCTTTCTCGCCAAGCGCGGCTGGCGCGATGCGGGCAGCGCTTCTCTCGAGGAGGCAAAGGAGCGCTATGGCTGGGCCGATCGCAACGATATCCAGACCTGGGTAGACCTGCACGACGTGGATGAAGGCCGGACACCGGGGTGGCATCCGGCGGGTTAAGCGTTGCAGTCCCGCACCCCCAATTCCAAGAATCAGGTACGTGACCCAAGCCGACGATCCAATCACGCAGCGCACGATCTGGATGCGCGAAGCGGTGTCGTTAGGCCGAGAAGGGATGCTGCACGATGGCGGCGGACCTTTTGGCGCCGTGATCGTTTGCGACGGGAAAATTGTCGGCCGCGGTTATAACCAGGTCACCACCTTATTTGATCCAACGGCGCACGCCGAGGTCATGGCGATTCGCGAAGCCTGCCGATCGTTAGGCCGGTTCGAGCTACGCGGCTGCGAACTTTATACCAATTGCGAGCCCTGCCCGATGTGTCTGGCCGCGATCTACTGGGCCCGGCTCGATCGCGTTTTCTACGCCTGCACCCGCCGCGACGCGGCCGAGATCGGATTTGATGACGACTTCATTTACGAAGAACTCTCGCGCGAGATTGCTGCCCGCTCCTTGCCGATGGAACAGATCGAGCGCGAACAATCCCTCGAGCTTTTTCGTGAATGGGTCGCCAAGCCGGACAAGCTGCGTTACTAACTTTCTGCCTTTGCCTGAAGCTGGTCTGGGTATTCGCCCTAACGAAATTGCTCACAAGGGAAAACGCGCGAGGAAGCGCTCGCAATTATTAAGGAAGCAATTGCACTTTGCCTTGAGGTGCGCGCCGAACGCGGACTACCGCTCACGGTCGAAACCCAGTAAGTCGAATTCGGCACGCCCGTTGTCGTGAATTCGTAGTGAACAGTTGTCGGGTTCGGACCGGGTTCCCCAACGGTGTTCCGCGCGTCGAAATTGGTCGCGATGAAGTAAGTGCCCGCCGCCGGCGCGTTGAACCTTATCGTCGTCGTGTCGCCGCTTTGCCGGGCCGTCCGTTGCAGGCTGACACAGTTGGAGTCAAACACGCTGCTTCCATTCCCAGTGGCCGCGAAGAAGGTGTCGAAGTCGCCGGTTGTGATCGCCTGCATGATCGTGAAGAAGTTATCGCCGGCAGGCGCCGTAACCGGCACCCAGTATAAGAAACTCCGGGGAAGGACCCCGGCCGATCAACCCGCTGTTAACGTCGTATTGCGCGGGAGCCGGCGCCAGATGCGATTCGTGGCCTAATGCTTCGCGAGCGTCGGCTGCCAGTCCGGTTCGCCGGCTTGCCATTTCACAAAGGCAATCCAGTCGGCGGAGAGCGAATCGCTCTGACTGCGCGTCGAGCCAACTCCGTGGCCGGCCTCGCTATCGATGCGCAAGAGCACGGGGTTGGGTCCGTCGAGCGCCATCATCGCGGCGGCGAATTTCGCCGGCACCCAGGGCGCGACGCGCGGATCGTTGAGCCCGGTGGAGATCACGATCGCCGGATAATTCACTCCCTTTTTCAGGTGAGCGATCGAATCCATGTCATAGAGATTCTTAAACCCCTGCTCCTTCGTCACGGTGCCGAACTCGGGGATGTTATCCGGTCCGTTAGGCGTGAACTCCATCCGCAGGGTGTTAGCCGCGGGGACGATGTCTATCACGCCGGCGAAGAGATCCGGCGCGGATTCCATGGCACGGCCCATCGTGATGCCTCCGGCCGAGCCGCCGATGATAAAGAGATGCTTCGGCGTGGTGATGCCCCGGGCGACCAGATCCTGGCCGCAGGCGACCAGGTCCTGCCAGGTGTTGTGCTTGTTGGCGCCCTTCCCCTCCATATACCAGGAATGGCCTTTGATCGAGCTGCCCCGCACATGGCAGATGGCGTAGGTAATACCTTCCTTCATCATCGCTGCTCGGCGGCTGGAGAAATCGGCCAGGTTCGTGATGCCGTAAGAGCCATACGCTTCCATCACGGTGACTTGCGGTGTCGGCTTGCCCTTCGGCTGGATGAGCGATACCGGCACCATCACGCCGTCATAGGATTTGGCCTCCAGATCGCTGACCGTGTAATCGTCGGGATTAATGTCGCCGTGCTTGCCCAGGTTAAGATCGGCGAATTTTCCGCTCGTCGGATCGTAACTGTAAAGGGTAGGCGGCAACACCCAGCTCGAGAGATAGATGTCGATCCCGGGTTTACGCGGATCGGTGAATGCCTCGGCGATATGACCTTTGATGGGCAGATCGATGGTCTCGATCTTGTCGCTGCCGGTGGGCACACGCAGCAGCTCGGAATATGCCCCCTTCAGCGCCAGGACATAAAGCCCGTCGGAGGCGGCATGGATCGCCTCAAGCACGCGATCGGATTGGGCCGGCACGATGACACGCGCTTTCGATATCGGCTCACCGGCCTCCAGTTCCAGCACCTTGTAGGTCGGCGCATCCTTGTGGCTGAGGAGGAAGAACTGCTTCTCGCGCGCGTCCATTTTTGTGACCTCGGCGTCGCGGTCGAAAAGAAGCTTCCATGGTGCATTCGGGTTGGTCGCATCGGCGGCCGGCGCGGTCCACGCTTTCCATTCCGGCTGCACGCCATTGATCGAGAGCAAGGCGGCGTCCGGCGAGCCCGGCGCGGCGACGACCAGCGGAAAGGTTTCCGGGTTGATCTCCGGGTTTTTGGCAACGCCCGGCCCGGCTACTGCAACCGGCGTTGCGGCCAGATCCCAGGCAAAGGCCTTCGAGCCTTTGTATTTTTCCGTAGGCGGATCGGACGGCTTTAAATCCTTCAGCTGATTAAAGAACAGCGTCTTGGAATCGTCGCTCCATGCCGTGGCGCCGAATTGCACATGCAGAACCGGCCCGGCGATCTGTTTGCCGTTGGCGGCATCGTAAACAAAGAGCGAGGCGTCTTCCGAGCCGCCTTCTGAAATGCCGACGGCGAGCTTCGCGCCATCCACCGAGGGCAGAATGTAGTTCACCGCATAGGGCTTGCCGCCATGGGACTTCATGACTGCTTCGATATCAACGATCTTGCGCGCGCCTTTGTCGTCGCGCACCATCACGTCGAAATTGTTTGCCCCGGGCTGTCGCTCTTCATAAAACTCGCGCCCGCCGTAGCTGGCATAGTCCTGGATGGCATCGAAGCTGCCGGTGAAGTCCGCCACTCTTTTGCGGAGGGCTGCGCGCGGCGCGATGGAATCGAAAAGGCGCCGCGTATAGGCGCCTTCCTTCTTCATCCACTCCATGGTTTCAGGCCCGGCCTTTTCCATGTCGCGGTAATCGTCGGTCACCTTCTGGCCCCATAACGACTCAGTCACCGGCTTCGCTGGCGGCGGCGAGGGTTGGGCCGCCGTTTCTTTTGGCGAATCGGACTGTGCCGCGACGGCCATCGACGCCGCACCCATCACGCCAGCCAGCACGCCAAAAACGACACCCGATTTCATAAGCTGTTCCCCCGCGACCCTTTTCCAGCTCATCGTGGCAAGACTAACGGCCATCCTGAACGCGGATTCCAGCCCGAATCGAGTGAGGGGGAGGAACGAGATAGACGGGGCGCCGCGAGGGTAGCGGTGGCTGAGCGGGCTGCGAAGGAACCAATGAATCGTCTTGGCATCTTCGCCACGAGACTGCCTGGGCGACTCGGACGCAACAGCCGACCCGAAGCGGTTCGACAGAGGGACGAATTCGGAAACCATACTGCAACGGATGCGAAGCAACGGCCAGGCTTTCCAACCAGGAAGGGTGAAAATAGATTTAGATGTCGTTTTCTGGCTTCTTGGTTTCCAAATTAATTCTCTCGCTGGGAAGTGCGGCGCGCTACGCACCTCGAATACAACACCGGAGCTTGGAAAAATGAATGAGACCCTCAAGACCTCACTCGCTCACTGGCCCGAGCTCTCGCAGTCGGTCTTCGTCCCACACACGGAAATCGAATATCGACGCCTGGTTGCCCTGCTCGATCAGCTCGTGGACGAAGTCGGCAACGATCAAGGCCACCCGCTCGCCTCCCCATGGAAGTCGTCGGCCTGCTCATCGAGAAGTACGAGGACGAGCAAGTGCCGGAGTTGGAAGAGTCGAGCGCAGTGCGGGAAGAGCCGCCGACAACCTAAGCGCGACAACACCGTCCCGACGCCTGGCATTCTTCCCGATAACAAACAACCAGTAACCGATAACCAAAGCCGGAGGGTTTTTTTCTTCCTCCTTTAGCCTTTTTGCTTCCTACTTTTTGCTTCGTTCTCCCACCCGCTCGCCTCGCTCACAGAAGTCGTCGGCGTGCCACAAAAGGGTCAGCGTTAGCAGGGAACCGAAAACGGCAAACATGCACGGACCGACCGCTTCTTTGTCTTCCTTTCATTTTCTTACCGACCGCATCTTTTCCGCGGGCGCGCGGACCTATTCCTTTGTATCCACCCGGCAGCGGTGGCACCCCGACGCGGCCTCGCGCCCAAAATTCGCAGAACTTCCCCTGCCCGGTTCCTTATTACTATTCAGATGAACAGCTCTGAACCAAACACTTCTATCCGTGAGACGAGGGGCCGAACGCGCAAATGGGACGCGACTTCCCGACGATACACTGAGACGTTAGCCACGACCGAGGACTCGCGCGAAACGCCCGAGGATGCTCTCGAGCATCATGGACAGCAGGAGCGCACGCGACGCATGATTATTGCCGCGGTCCGCCTGTGGGAAATTAAACACGGTTTGAGAAATACTTAGCCAAGGCAGCTTACAGCACGCAGTCACCCAGCGCGGAGCGGTTCAAAGATGAATCCGGCGCATGCTGTCTGCAAACGCCGCGCCGGCTGAGCGACGCAGCTCATTAGCCGAGAAGAGATAAGGGAGAAGCAAGAGCCGAAGACGTGCGACCGATGGATGTGGATAAGATCGATAGGAAAATTCTCGACCTGATCAGCGAGTTGCGGAAGGAAGGCCGATTTTAAAAGCGAGCAGGAACGCCAAGGCGCCCTTTGGCACCGCAAAATATTCCCCCAGTTAAGAATGCGCGCTACGTCAGTTGGGAAGACGCCTTCGATGTCGAATTCGATGACGGCCTTTGCATTCTCGAACCGCACTCGACGATTCGCGCCGCGAACAAAATTTCTCCTGGCGCAAAGTTTGATCGATTGGAGATCGAGGACTGGACCCGCAGCGGCTTCTTTATCCACTACGACAACGGTCAGAAAGAGTCAATCACACCATCGCCAACTGCATCGCCGGGATGAGGTTCTAGAGCTGACGCCGGTGACCCGGCCAGCAGCTCAGACTGGCTTTTCGGCGACAAGACTGGTAAGATCGGCTTTGCTCGAACCCCCCCACTCACAATGAAAATAAAACTCCCAATGTGTCGCGGTTGCCAGCCAGCAACAGAATCGAAAAATGCTACGGAAATTCACTTAAAGTTTCCACGCCGGAAACGCATCGCCTCATATCTCTTTGGGGTGACCAGAATTTTGCTTCTTTATTCGTTAGTCTCGATCATCGCCCCATGCGCGGCCGCATCATTCCAATTTGAAGCTACGGGAAGCCTTCTACAGGGCCGGCATAACCATACGGCGACCTTGCTCCCTAACGGTAAAGTGCTCGTTGCCGGCGGTGTTGTTCTTGGAGACGACAATGACGTCGAGCTTTACGATCGCGCTACTGGAACCTGGATGAAAACAGCTCCTCTCGCGACCGGTCGCTTTTATCATACAGCCACGCTCTTGCCTAACGGGAAGGTGCTGGTTGCTGGCGGTTTGAGCGAAGCGGGAGTCTTCCTCAACAGCGCAGAGATTTACGATCCGGCAACCGGGACTTGGACGGCTACCGGAAGTCTGGTCACGCGGCAAGCTGGTCACACCGCCACCCTCCTGCCCAACGGCAAGGTTCTTATCGCCGGTAGCTTCACAAGGCGCGACCGGGTGTCAGCAGACGCGGAGCTTTATGATCCGGCGACCGGCACTTGGACGCGCACCGCAAATCTCAACGTCGCGCGCGCTTTCGATTCCGCGACGCTGCTCCCAAATGGAAAAGTGCTGATCGCCGGTGGTAAGACCGACACCGACGCTTTGGCAAGCTGCGAGCTCTACGATCCGAGCAACGGGACCTGGACCTTTACCGGCGATCTGATTACGGCGCGGAGTAGCCATACGACTACGCTCCTGGCTAATGGAAAAGTAATACTCAACGGAGGTTTCGACGACACTTTTCACGGCCTTCGCAGTGCCGAACTCTACGATCCGTCGACCGGGCTCTGGACCACAACCGGGAGCATGGCCGTAGGTCGCGCGGGTCAAAGCGCAACCTTGCTGCCAGATGGCAAGGCGCTGGTCATCGGCGGACATTCGGATGGTGGACTTGCCGGTCTTACCAGTGCCGAGTTATATGACTCTAATACCGGCCTGTGGAGTAGCACGGATAGCCTTAATACAGCTCGCGGCGCCCACACCGCGACGTTGTTGCCGACGGGTGAGGTGCTCGTCGCTGGCGGAGAAAATGCGAGCACCACCGTGCTCACCAGCGTCGAACTCTTCGATCCCACCAGTGCCAGCTCGGCGGCCACCGGCAGTCTCCTCAGCGGCCGTTCTAGTCAGACTGCAACTTTGCTGCCGGACGGCAACGTCGTCGTCGCCGGCGGTGTTGACAGCGCCGGGCAGATAACTGGAAGTGCCGAACGTTATAGTCGCGCGACCGGCACATTCTCAGCGACCGGTAGTATGGCTACTCCGCGTCAGTTTCACACCGCCACCTTATTAGCCAATGGAACGGTGCTCGTCGTCGCCGGCAGAGATGCCAGCCAATCTATTCTTTCCAGTTCCGAAGTGTATGATCCGACCAGCCGGACTTGGAGTTATGCAGGTGATCTTATCAGCTCGCGCGTCAGTCATACCGCAACTTTATTGGCCAGTGGTCAGGTGCTCGTTGCCGGCGGCGCCGACAACGGAGGCTTCCGCGATAGCGCAGAACTCTACGATCCAGGGAGCCGTCAATGGTCTCCTGCTGGAACCATGACCGACGCGCGCGACAGTCACAGCGCTACCTTGTTACCAAATGGACTGGTGCTCGTTGCCGGCGGGTTTGGCGCGGCCGGTGCCCTGGCGAGCTGCGAACTCTACGATCCAGTCAACGGGACTTGGAGCATTACCGGGAGTATGCTGACACCGAGATATACTCACACCGCGACTTTATTGCCTAACGGAAAAGTTCTGGTTACAGGCGCTTCCCTTTCTACCACCGAACTCTACGATCCGGCTACGGGCACTTGGAGGGCGACTGGCAGTCTCGGCCAGGCGACCTTCGAAAACACTGCGACACTCTTACCTAACGGAAAGGTTCTGATCGCCGGCGGTTACATTGGCAATCTTCCCTGGCAAGGCAGCCAGCTCTACGACCCGGCGCAAGAAACGTGGACCGTCGGTCCGACGCTCCTCGCCGCACACGGAGCGCTTCACACCGCGACCTTAATTCCGCATGGCGAGGTGCTGATTGTCGGTGGCACGGATCGAAGGGGCACTCCGATCACGAACGCGGAGTTGTACGATCTTGGGCTGAATTTTGAGAGTGACTGGCAACCACAGATTCAAACCGCGAAGGTAAAAGGCGGCAATCGGCTTCAACTTACCGGCTCGCAATTTCAAGGCGTCTCCCAGGCATCGGGCGGTGGCTTCCAGGATTCGTCGACTAACTATCCGATCGTTCGATTGCGCAGCATTGGTAATGAGCGAGTGACTTATCTTTTGGTCGATCCGCAGCGCGGTTGGTCGGATACGAGCTTTAACTCGCTTCCGCTCACTGGGTTCCCTGCTGGACCGACACTCATCACTGTGATTGCAAACGGTATTCCCACGACCGGGAAGTATCTTGCCATCCACGGACCATAAGAGATCGCCATGGCGTCAGCTCTAGAATTCGCTGTTGCCGCCCGTGCGACACCCCATTAGAGTCCCTTAGACGGCAAATAAATTGAGCGAAATTCTAAAGCTGACCCCGATACCGACGCCCTAGAGCTGACCCCGATACTGACCCCCAATTTCCCTAAGGATTTTCGGTGAATGCATCCCATTATTCCCTCCGCTCGGGCGACTGAAGCCTGAAACCGCACCGATTAAGCTTGCCTTCTCAGCAACGCTGATGAAACTGAGGAGGCTGTGACACCATCATCGCAAGCCACCAACCCCCAAGAAGGAACCAAATCAATGAACACCCCAATAAAATCGTTTCGATCGTTTCTTCGCGTCCTGCTTTGCGGTAGTGCTTTTTTGTTTCTTATGGTCGCTGCTCGCGCTTATGCCGGCAGCGCCACCTGGAATTTGAATCCGACCAGTAGCGACTGGAATACGATTGCTAATTGGACGCCAAACACCGTGCCCAACAGCCCGAGTGATGTGGCTACGTTTGGCTCCTCGAGCAATACGCAGATTTCGATTTCAGCCAACACCGAGATTAATGCGATCAATTTCAATCCCGGTGCAGATCCGTATACCATTACTCCGGAGCCAGCGGTAACTCTAACCATCAGCGGCCTGGGAGCGAACAACAACTCCGGAATAATGCAGAACTTTGTGTCGGGCGGTGATAACAACGACCGGGGACGGATCAGCTTCTTCAATTCTGCGACCGCGGGAAGCGATACAATTTACGTGGTGAGAGACGGTACGCTGCAGACGAATGGAGTGATCGATTTCAATGACTTTTCAACTGCAGGTGAAGCGACCTTTGTCGTCGAGGGCGGCACAAGTATAGACGGTTATGGTACAATCAACTTCAACGAGTCCTCGAGCGCAGGCAACGCTATGTTCACCAGCGAACCTGGAACGGACGGAGATCTGCACGGCTATATTGTCTTTAATTCTACCGCAAAAGCCGGTAGCGCTACTTTCTTGCTTCAAGCTGGGGAAGCTTTAGGGAGCAGCTTTAGGCCCGCTCTGGCCTTCCTCTCGAATTCAAGCGCAGAGAACGCGACCATTACGGCTGAAGGCGCGACCACGAGCGGCGTTACCGGACAGGCGGCTGTTTTCTTCGGAGATGCCACCACAGCCGATAACGCCACTTTGGTTGCTCTCGCCGGAAGCAATGGTGGCAATGGTGGCCAGATCCTTTTTGACCGCCAAGCAAGTGGTGGAACCGCGCGAGTCCAGGTTTTTGGTAACGGTACAATGGACGTAAGCGGCAAGGCGACTCGGACCCTTACCATCGGTTCGCTGGAGGGCGATGGCATACTGACTCTCGGGCGAGTCATCCTAAGTCTTGGGACTAACAATCTCAGCACGCTGTTTTCCGGAGTGATCCAAGACGGGACCGTCGCAAGCGGCGGAGGAGTGACAAAAGTTGGTACCGGCATGCTTACATTGGGCGGTGCCAACACCTACACCGGCGGCACCATCCTCAAGGGCGGCACGCTCCTGGTAAGTAACCGCAGCGGGTCGGGGACAGGCACCGGATCGGTCCAGGTAAATATCGGCACGCTCGGTGGCCGGGGAACAATCGCGGGTGTGGTAACCATCGGCACTGGCACGGGTTCGGAAGTCTTTCTTGCTCCGAGCGCAAGCGCGTCCCAACCCTACAGTCTGACGGTTGAAGGATCGCTGACCTTTCAAGGCAACGCGACTTATAGCTGGAAACTTAACACCCGTAGACCCGTGGCTGATCTGGTCAGCGCGAACGGCATAACCATCATGAGCGGAGCTGAATTTGGCGTTGCGGCGGTCGGACACAAGGTTCTCACTACAGGCCAAGTTTTGCTCGCGATTGATAACACGTCCGTTAACCCGATTGTCGGCACCTTCAGTAATCTTGCCGACGGCGGAACTATTACGCTTGGTCGCAACATAATGCAGGCTAACTACTCCGGCGGGGACGGGAATGATCTGACGCTAACGGTGGTACAGTAGTCAGCGCCTGCGGGCCCGGAAGGTGTCAGCGAGTACCCGGAAGGTGTCAGTCTTAGAATTTCGCTCTTACTGCCGGCTTGGCTCCCCACCAAGCTCGATTAGAAAGCAAATTGAGTGAGTTTCGACGGCTGAGCGCGGTGCTCGTTCACTGAATTGTGAAAACGGACTTAGCGGGGTTGTTTACAGAGATGATGCCGACGATGGAGGATTATCCATTCGGCTACTCGAACGACTTGGAAGCGGAGCACATTCGGTTTTGGAGCAAAATTGCAACGTCAAGATGTGAGAAGCTATTTGCTCCTGCACGCGACGTTAAGTCTCTTTACAGGTCACCTCGTATTTGCCCGCTACTTGCCGACGCCACTCTGTTCAGCGGAGGGGATGCTGTCGGGAAAGGGGAGAGTATCAATATTCGAATCATCAAACGAGAGGCATTGCCCAAAGATACAACTGCCTCACTACCGATTAGCGCGAAAGGGACAAAAGCGATTTGGCAAGGGTTCTTATCCTTGCCAGCACAGGTACTTGATCGCTGGCGAAAAGATTCGCGAAAGCTCATTGAGAGCGGTCGGTTATATTACCTGCCGGAACGAATTGTAATGTGGAGCGATCCTCAAAAGGAAAAGAGGCATTGGCAGGTTGAGCGAGTCTCTGTAGATACGCCCTTAAACTATTGGCAAACCATCGCCTCTCACACGCCTCGAAGCCGTAACTTGATTCTGGACCAAAAACCTGGGGGCCAGACTTTCACCGACGTTATGGCAATTTCGCTTCCCTTTATCGAAGGCGTATCACTTAGTGAACTTGCGAATATTCTCGACGCAGAAAACGACCAGATTGCAGGGTTTCGAAAGCAACTGAAGGCGACATTTAGCGAGATCGAAAAGCAGGCCGCTATGCAAAGTGACCAGGCGGCTCTTAAGCGAGCCGCGCGAGATATTCGCGGAGATATTGTTGAGCCCGAATTGGAGAAACTAGATCGGACTTTTCGGAGAATCGTTAATGTCCACAGCATCAAAGTTGGCGGGGCTGCTGTTGCGACCGCTGTGTTGGCAGTTACTGCAGCGTCGACCTCAGGTTTGGCGGCTACAGCGGCGCAGGTGTTTGGCGCGGGCGGCTTCGGCATGATGGCGAAGGAATATGCGGATTACCGTGAAAGATGGCATGAGCTGCGTGATAACCCTTGATACCTTGCTTGGCGTCTGAAGCGCGCTGCGAATGAAGAGTCTTGATCGCAGGCTGTCCTTACCTTAACCCTTACGGTTTGATGTATCCTTTGCGGATAACGTAGCAGACCAGCTCGGCGGCGCTGCGGACTTTTAGTCGGCTAAACATGTTGGTGCGGTGGCTCTCGACGGTTTTTCGGCTCAGGTAGAGAAGGTGGCGATCTCTTTGCTCGTGCGGCCGGCGGCGATGTGCAGTGCAAAGGTAGAAAGGTTAAAGGCTAAAGTGAAAAGAAGGCCGGGAGGCGTTTTTTCTTAGGCTGATATCGACCGAGAAAAGGAAGTTTGCGGTCAAATGAAGGAAACGCTGAAGCGGAAGGCGCCATCGCAACCGCTGAAGCGCTTGTCGGAACCGCGACTGTAGTTATGGGGACGGGAATGGCCGCAATCGGGGGTAGCGGAAAGGGAAAATGGGCCGCGATCTCAATCTCCTGGGGCCAGACTGCGACGATCGAGGCCAGGAACGGAAAAACTGGGCCCAGTTCTCTGTGGTCTGGAGAGCGATCGCAGCGAAATGGGGCGACATTTTCTCAAACTGATGAGCGACGGTCGCAATCGCTACCCAGACAACGACGATCTGGAGAGCGATAACGGCGATCGCCCGCGAAAGGGGTAATCGCGGTAGCGGAAGCCAAAAATCGGGTTGGACGTTAAGAAGGGCCAGCAAGCGACCTAGAGCTCTAGCAAACGAAACGACTGACCGTTCTTCCGGAGCACCGGGAGGGAGACGTTGTAAACCGGAATACCGGTGCCGGTTGTCCCCTCGCCCACTCCGTTGTGAGCGTGTCCGTGGAAAACGGCGGTGACTCGGAACCGATTGATCGGTTCCTCCAGCCGACTCGAGCCAAGAAAAGGAAAAACTTCCGGATCCTCGCCCGCGATGGTGGCGCGGATCGGCGAGTAATGCAGGACCGCGATCCGCCGTTCGCTTTGTAATTTCCCGAGCGCCTGCTCGAGGCGCACAGCGTGATCGAGCGCTTCCTGCACAAATTGCTTGATCAGCGGCTCGCCCCAGGCGTTGAGCATTCGCCGCCCGAAGCCGCCGCCAAACCCGCAGACTCCGGCAAAGCCTACGCCCTCAATCTCGATTGCCTCGCCGTCGAGCATCGTGACTCCCGCCTGTTCCAGGACCTGGCGAACCAGTTTCGCTTCGCCCGATTCGAAATCGTGATTGCCGAGCACCCCGATCATCGGCACCCGCACCGCCGCGCGCAGATCGACCGCCAGTTCTTCGGCTTCCTCGGCCAAACCGTAGTCGGTCAAGTCGCCGCACAGGAGCAAGACGTCGGCCTGATGCGAAATGTCAGCGAACACATTATGCAATTCACCGCGCGAATGTTTGCCGTAATGGATATCCGCGACGGCTGCGATCCGAAGCTTTGCCATCCTGAAATAGAAACGGCTGGCTGGAGGCGAACGGACGTTTTGCAGCCACCACCGGTGTCCAGTTGGTTAGGCGTGGGTGACCCACCCCAAGAATCCAGGACAGCCTGAGCCATGCCGGAACCGGACAGTAGATCGAACCATTTTTATCGCCGCAGCCTCGAGATCTTGCAGGCGGCAGACGTGCCGTTCCTGCTGGGTGGGGCCTATGCTCTTTGCATTTACACCGGGATCGCGCGAATGACGAAAGACTTCGATCTTTTCGTTAGGCCGACGCATTTCGAGGCTGCCCTCGCGGCTTTTCGCGCAGCCGGCTATCACGCAGAGAAAACCTTCCCGCATTGGCTCGGGAAGGCGCACTGGAATGGAGATTCGATCGACCTCATCTATCGCGCCGGCAACGGCCTCTGCGCGGTGGACGATCTCTGGTTCGAGCGTGCGGTGGAGGCGGAAATCTTTGGACGGCAGGCACGGCTCACTCCACCGGAAGAAATGATCTGGATGAAAGCTTACATCATGGAACGCGAGCGCTACGATGGGGCGGACGTGGCTCACCTGCTTCTGCATTGCGCGGGCCGCCTGGATTGGGATCATATGCTCTGGCGCTTTGGGCCGGACTGGCGCGTTTTGCTTAGTCACCTGGTGCTCTTCGGTTTCATTTATCCTTCCGAAAAGGATCGGATCCCGGCGCCCATCCTCGACCAAGTGGTTCGGTGCCTCGAGGACGAAGAAAGTGAAGTCGGCACTCAGCCCCTCTGCCGCGGAACGCTACTCTCCCGAGCGCAATATCTCACCGATGTGCGCGAGGGCGGATTCCGCGACGCACGGCTCGAGCTACGCTCGGAGATGAGCCGGGAGGAGATTGAAACCTGGACTGCAGCAATCGATCCGCAGATCAAACCGCATGCGGTGCGGGAGGACGATTGAGATCGCGCCGATTGCAGGCAAAATGGCGAATGTTACGACTGGCCCCGGGCCGCCTGTTCGGCATCGTTTTGCTTTTCGTTAGTCTCTCGTTAGGCAGGGCCGCTCCCACGCCGAGGCCGCCCCTCCCGCAGGATACCGAAACGGCTTCCCCCAGCCCTTCACCAACCCCGGAACTTTATTCGGCACAGACCATCGCCGAGCTGAAGCAATTACAGCAGGCCGCTCTCTCGAGCGACTACGCCTATCGCCAAGTGGCGCATCTTTCCAACAACATCGGCCCCCGCCTGAGCGGCTCGGCGCAGGCGCAGCAAGCAGTCGAATACGTGGCGGGGGAATTGAAGGCGCTCGGGCTCGAGGTGCAGTTGGAGAAAGTCGTGGTGCCGCACTGGATGCGAGGCGAAGAAACCGCCGCGCTGGTGCAGTTTCCCGGGCAGACCCCCGGCACCTCGCAGAAGATCGTGCTCACCGCGCTCGGGGGGAGCGTGGCCACTCCACCCGAAGGTTTGACCGCGGAGGTGGTCGTGGTGCGGGATTTCGATGAGTTGCAGTCGTTAGGCAAAGAAAAAGTGCAGGGCCGCATCGTGGTTTTCAATCACCCCTACGACCATCGGATGGCGGCCGAGGGACGCGGCGGCGACGCCTACAGCGAAGCGGTGATCTATCGCAGCGATGGACCGAGCGCGGCCGCCCGGCTCGGCGCCGTCGCGGCCCTCGTCCGCTCGGCGGGAGGCGCCGCGTATCGATTGCCGCACACCGGCGCGACGAATTACGCGGCGGACGCTCCGAAAATCCCGGCCGCCGCGGTGACCGACGAAGATACGCAATTGCTCGCGACGCTCGCGCCGCAAGGTCCGATGAAGATGCGGCTCGTGCTCACCCCGAAACAATTGCCCGATGCAGTGAGTTACAACGTGATCGGCGATCTGATGGGAAGCGAACATCCCGAACAGGTCGTGATCGTTTCCGGACATCTCGATTCCTGGGATCTCGGGACGGGCGCGATCGACGACGGGGCCGGGGTGGCGGTCGCGATGCAGGCAGCGAATCTCGTTAGGCAACTCGGACTCCATCCGCGCCGCACCATTCGGGTGGTTGCCTGGATGAATGAAGAGAATGGCTCGCACGGCGGCAAGACTTACGCGGCCGAGCACGTGAAGGAGGTGGGAAACCATTTTGCTGCAATTGAAACCGATGGTGGCGCTGATCATCCGTTAGGTATCTACATTGCGGGGAAACGCGAGCTACAGTCCATCCTCAAGCCGGTGGCGAAAGTGTTGGAGGGATCTGGTGCCGGTCTGCTCGAAGGACGCGATCACGTCGGTACCGATATCGATCCGTTATTCAAGCTTGGTGTGCCGAACTTTAGTCCGATCCAGGACAGTCGCTTCTATTTCAATTACCACCACACCGCGGCGGACACTCTGGACAAAATCGACCCGCACCAGTTGGCCGAGAACGCGGTGATCAACGCCGTCCTCGCTTACGCCCTGGCCAACCTCGAGCAACCACTCCCACGGTGAGCCGCCTAACGGCGAGCAAAGAAGCCCGCCCCTCTGATTGACAGACGCGGCCGCCAAGTCTTTGATCGTGCAAGCCTGATCACCGTGCGATGAAACGCTCCGCGCTTAGTTTTGATTTGCCCTTCCGCCTTTCCAAGCTGTTGCAGGTTATTGGTTGCGCATGCCTCCTCGCCTTTTTCGCTTCGCTGGCCCAAGCAGAAGTGGAGCTTTCGATTTTTACCGGCGTCGCACTGACGCAGGACAGCGATCTCGACCTGCATCAAAACGGCGGAACCGATCTGACCTTTCACGATGTTTCGTTTGAGGGACGCGATTTTGAGACTCCGCCCTACTACGGCGTGCGCGGGCTCTGGTTTCCCAGCGACGATTCGCACTGGGGTTTTGGGGCGGAATTTTTCCACATGAAGATGTACGCCAAGACCGGCGACACGGTGGGGGTGAGCGGGCGGCGCGATGGCGCCCGGGTGAACGACAACGAACAGATCAGCGATACGATCGACCAGTTCAGCCTTTCCCACGGACTCAACTACGCCCTCGGCGACATCGTTTATCGCTGGATGCCGGGGCGACGAGGTGAAGATTTTCTCGGGCACCTCACGCCGTACGCTGGGATCGGACTGGGCGCGGCGATCCCGCACGTGGAATCAAGCGTGAACGGAAACTTTCATGAGGAATACCAGTTCCATGGGCCCGGGGTGCAGGCGCTCGCCGGGGTGAACGTCGTGCTCACCCGGCATTGGGGCTTGATGTTTGAATACAAATTTACCTACGCCAATCTCGACTCGCTCGATATTCCCGGCGGCTCGATCGAGGTCACCCCGCTTACTCACCACCTCGTGACCGGCGTGACTTTCAGTTTCTAGGCGGCAGACTCGGCCGTGTCCTTTGCCCTGACCTCGCTTGGCGATTCGGCCCTCATTCTGCGAACCGGCGACTCGTTAGGCGAAGTGCTGAGCGCGGCGCGAAAACTGGAGACGGCCCAACTGGAGGGCGTGGAGGAAATTGTTCCTGCCTTCGCTAGTGTCGGCATCTTTTTTGTCTCACCGCCACCCGACCTCGACGCGACGGTGAAAGAAATTCTGGTTGCCTTGGGTAAGCGCGGGCGCCGGCCCCGAGCGGTGACACGGCCACGGCTAATTGAAATTCCGGTCTGCTACGAATCGCCTTTCGCGCCCGATCTGGAAGAAGTGGCGGAGCATTGCCGCCTAACGCCTAACGAACTCATGAAACGCCATGCCGCCGCACGCTACCAGGTGCGCTGCGTCGGTTTTACGCCGGGCTTTCCTTATCTGAGTGGTCTGCCACCGGCACTGGCCGTGCCGCGCCGGGCCACCCCGCGCACCTCGGTTCCGGCGGGCTCAGTCGCGATCGGCGGAGTTCACACTGGAATCTATCCACTGTCTTCGCCCGGTGGTTGGAACCTGATCGGTCGCACGCCCCTCTCTCTTTTCGATCCGGCGCGCGAGGCGCCCGCGCTCCTGCGCCCGGGCGATCGAGTTCGCTTTCGGCCGATCTCCAGGGAGCAATGCGACCAATGGGACAAATAACCATCCTGCGCGCCGGGCCGCTCACGACGGTGCAGGATCTGGGACGGGCGCAGCATCGCCACGCAGGCGTGTCGTTAGGCGGAGCACTCGATCGCCATGCCGCTCGGGTCGCCAATCTTCTGGCCGGAAATCCTGAAAGCGCGGGGCTGCTGGAAATTTCGCTTGGTCGAACCCGCATTCAGTTTCAAGGCGAACGCGCGATCGCCTGGTGCGGTGGCGATTTCAAAATGGAAGCCGGCGGAGAAAGAATCCCTCCCGGGCACCGTTGCCGGGTCGATGCCGGCGAAGTGCTCGACATCGCGCCCGCCGGCCATGGTTGTCGCGCCTGGCTCGCGATTGCCGGCGGGATCGATGTTCCACTCGTGCTCGATAGTCGGGCGACCGATCTGCGAGCAGGTTTTGGCGGCTGGCAGGGTCATGCCTTGCATGACGGCGACAAGTTGCCCGTCGGCGAGATGTCGGGGCCGTCGGAAAATTTAGCTCGCATCTCATCATGGAGCGCGCCGCTTGAATGGAGCCAGACTGCTTCTTCGCGCCCCATTCTGCGGGTCGTGCGCGGTTCTGAATGGAATGAATTCACTAAGCCAAGCCATGCCGCTTTCCTCGAGCAACGCTTTACGGTGAGCGCGAAGTGCGATCGGATGGGCGCACGCATCGAAGGAACGCCGCTTTCCGGGGCAAGCGCGCGCGAACGTTTGTCGGAACCGGTTGCACCCGGCACGATCCAGGTGCCTAACGACGAGCAGCCGATTCTGCTCCTTGGCGATTGCCAAACGATCGGCGGATACCCGAAGATCGCGCATGTGATCACGATCGACCTTTCGCTCGCCGCTCAGCTCCGGCCTAACGACTCGGTGCGCTTCCGCGAAGTCACCCCGGCCGAAGCGGCTGCGCTCTTCGCCGAGCGCGAACGCGATCTGCAACGTTTCCGAACTGGCGTCAGCCTGCGGGCACGATGAACCATTCAATCGATCTCAATGCCGACCTGGGCGAGGGCGCGCCGAGCGAGAACGAACTGCTCCGACTGGTCAGTTCCGCGAATATCGCGTGCGGTTTTCACGCCGGCGATCCGGGCAGTATGACCCGTTCGATTCGAGCCGCGCACGAGGCTGGGGTCGCGGTCGGCGCGCACCCGAGCCTGGCCGATCGGGAACATTTTGGGCGCCGCGAATTGCCGGTCACGCCCGAAGAAGTTTTCGCGCTCGTGGCCTACCAGATCGGCGCTTTCCGGGCGATTGCGGATTCGTTAGGCGCGAAACTGCGACACGTCAAACCGCACGGCGCTCTCTACAACATGGCGGCGCGCGATCCGACCTTCGCCGTTGTGGTGGTGCGCGCGATTTGTGCGGCCGATCGCTCGCTCTTTCTTTTTGCCCCAGGGAGAAGCGCGCTGGCCAAAGCCGGTGAAGAGGCCGGACTGCGGGTGACACGGGAAGTTTTCGCCGATCGCAATTACTTGCCCGACGGCTTGCTCGTTCCGCGCACTCGGCCAGACGCGCTGCTGCACGATGCCGCAGAGGCGGGGGCGCGGATCCTGCGAATGCTGCGCGAGGGAGTGGTGCGCGCAGTCGACGGTCGCGACATTCCGATCGCGGCGGACACGATCTGCGTTCATGGCGACACGCCGGAGGCGGTCGCATTTGCGCGGCAACTGCGAGATAGCCTGGCGGCGGCCGGAGTGACGGTGGCCGCGCCGGCTGCTTAAGAATGCAATCGCCTAACGAAAAGCTGGTCCGCGGTCTCGGGCCACTCGACGCGACTATGATCGTGATCGGCTCGATGATCGGCTCGGGCATTTTCATCACTTCAGCCGAATCGACTCGCCTGATCGGAGCGCCCGGCTGGCTCCTTCTCGCCTGGACGATGGCGGGCCTGATGACGATCATAGGCGCACTCTGTTGCGCGGAACTGGCGGCGATGCTCCCACGAGCCGGCGGTCAATACGTTTTCCTCCGCCAGGCTTACGGGCCTTCGATCGGTTTTCTCTTCGGCTGGACGTTGTTCCTGGTGATTCAGACCGGCACGATCGCGGCGGTGGCGATCGCGTTCGCCAAATTCGCGGGCGTCTTCTTTTCGGCGGTCGCGACCGATCATTATCTCGTTAGGCCGATCCATCTCTTCGGCGCCTACGCGATCAGTCTGTCGACTGAACAGCTGCTTGCGATTTTGCTTATCGTGCTTCTCACCTGGGTGAACACGCGCGGGCTAGAGGCGGGCAAACTGGTCCAAAACGTTTTCACATTCGCCAAGACGGCCGCGCTTATCGGACTGATCATTCTCGGCTTGTCGTTGGGCTGGAAGGCGACCTGCGCGGCCCGCTCATCGGCCTGGTGGAACCCGTGGGTCAACGGCTGGAGCCCGGCCGTGGCTCAGCCTGGCCTAACGATGAGCGGACTGCTCGTTCTCCTCATCATTTTCGGCAAAGCGATGGTCGGTCCGCTCTTCGCCCAGACCGCCTGGACCAACGTTACTTTCACCGGGAGCGAAATCCGCGACCCGGGGAAAACGTTGCCGCGCGCTCTGCTCGTTGGTTGCGGGGTGGTGGTGATCCTTTACGTCCTGGCCAATCTCGCTTACGCGGCCACGCTGTCGTTAGGCGAGATCGCGCATGCGCCACAAAACCGGGTGGCGGTCGCTTCCATGAATGCGCTCTTCGGCGGAGCGGGGGCGAGCGCGATGGCGGCGGCGATCATGATCTCGACTTTCGGCTGCAATAACGGGCTCATCCTTGCCGGAGCGCGCGTTTACTACGCGATGGCGGGCGACGGCTTATTTTTTCGCGCGATTGCGCGGACTAACGCGCGGCATGTGCCGGCGGCGGCGCTCGTCGCGCAGGGGATTTGGGCGGCGGTGCTCACTTTGCCGCGCACGATCTCGATCGATCGGGCGGGCACCGTGAGTTATGGGAACGTCTACACCCAGTTGCTCGAATACATCGTAGCGGCTGATCTCGTTTTCTATGTCTTGCTCGTCGGCGCGGTGATGGTGCTGCGTGGGAAAGATCCGGCGGCGGCGCGGCCGTATCGTGCGTGGGGCTACCCGGTGGTTCCGATTATTGCGATAACGCTGGCCGCACTCCTGATCATCGACCTGGCGTTCCTTGCGCCTACGACTTGTGGGATCGGTTTTGCGATTGTTCTGAGCGGGTTCCCGGTTTTTCTCCTCTGGAGACGCCGGGAAGCTTGAGCTAGGACCGCCAGCATTGGGATTTGATCATTCCGAAACGGCTAAGTTGTTGCGCTCTCAGGCGAAAACCCGCTTCGCATAAAAACGGGGAGGGATCGACCAACTCGGCAGCTTCGAGCCTGGTTGTTAGGCGAAAGAAGCCGTACATGAGCCAAAGCCAAAACCGCGCGTGCCAGCGTTGCCAGCCGCCGTGCGGTTCCCTGAAATCGGCCAGCAACCAGTTCGCGCCGGGAGCGGCGGCGCCGGCCAGTTTTGCCACGACTTCGGGCAGCGCTCTTTCGGAAAGACAATCGAGCACGAAATGAGTCACGACCAAATCGTAATGCCGGGCGGGCAGTTTTGCGGAACGAATATCCTCGAGAATGAAACGAATCCGCTCAGGCGGGAGCCGTTTCCGGGCGAGGTCAATCATGCGCGTGCTCGCCTCGAGGCAATCGATCGTCGCCCGAGGATGGACCTTCACGAACTCCGCGAGAAAACGGCCATCCCCCTCGCCCACGATGAGAACTTGCTCCGGCGGATCGATTTGCCTAACGAACGCAGTACGCGCTTCTTGCAATTGGGAACCAAAGACCAGCGTCTCGAGCCAGCGATAATGCGGCGCGATCGGATCGAAATTCACCGCAACGAAAAGAGAAGCGAAGCGAGCGGAGTGAGAAGAACGAGATCGGCCAGGGCAGTCCGGTTATCGCGCGGAAGATGATCGGAAAGGTTCAGCCTAACGAGCAGAAAAGCGCTGCCTGCAAGGCAAACCCAGAATGGCCAGGCAAAACGCCAGAAAATGCCGCACCCAAGTGCGACCAGAGTGAGAGCCGCTCCGATCGTTTTGAGGGCGCGCGCCGCGAGCGGCCAACTGGTCATAAAGGTCGCCTTCCCCTGGGCGGCATCGAGCTCGCGCTCCCAGGCCGCGATGGAGAGACAGTTGTAGGTGCACAGAATCGCGAAGAGCAGGACCGCGGCACCGAAGGCGATGGTGAGGCCCGGCAGCTCCGCGATTACTCCAAGGGTCGTGCCGGCGGCAAAGAGAATCCCGATCGCCTTTTCTTTCATCGGGAGCGGCCGCCATTTCCCGCCTAACGAGTGGTTAACGAAAAGGTAGAGGGCGCAAATTGCGGCCAGCGTCCCGCCGAGCAAGAGCATTTGCAGATCGAGGGTGCGGAGGGCGAGTGAAACATCGATGAGGAAAGCGATCACGATCGCGACCCACCACCCGATCATGTGTTCGCGGCAAAATCGGTGCCGGAGCGAAATGGGAGCATCCGTCGGCAATCGGATGGTGTCGGCGAACCGATCGGCAAGGTAAATCAGCCAGGCAGTGAGAAAGAGAAGGGCGCGAAGGGAAAAATTGAGCTCGGCGCCAAAGGTGCGGCCGAAGAGCCATTGCCAGGCAACTGCCACGATCGGGGCATCGAGGCAAAGGAGGCTGAGCCAGACGACCGGCGGGTATGCCACACGGCCGGCAACCGGGGGCGGAGGCTCAGCCACTTGGGGCGTGTCGGACATTAGCGAAGTTATCGGCGTCATTAAGGTGCGCAATCCAGAGGCTGGTCTGAATGCAGGAGAATCGAGAGCCTTGCCCCTGCGACGCTTCAGTCATAAAATCTAGAGAGCGGTCAACTCGTTAGGCGAGTGGCCATTTTGCCGAGTTTTGGAGGCGTGACGTATGAAAAGTGAAAACGGAATCCCGATGAACAATGCCGCAGTGCGCGCCCTGCCCAAACATCTTCTCCAGTTCGCGGTCGATCAGCGCTACGACGAGTACACCCCGGTTGATCACGCGGTCTGGCGTTTCATCATGCGCCAGAACACTTTTTTCCTAAAGGAATACGCGCACAAAGTTTACTTCCAGGGCCTGCTCGATACCGGCATTTCCTTCGAGCGTATCCCGCGGATCAGTGAGATGAACGACATTCTGGGCAAGATCGGCTGGGGCGCGGTGGCGGTGGACGGATTTATTCCGCCGGCCGCTTTCATGGAATTCCAAGCCTACAAGGTGCTGGTGATCGCCTGCGACATGCGCCAGATCCATCACATCGAATACACGCCCGCGCCAGATATCGTGCACGAAGCAGCCGGGCACGCACCGATCATTGTCGATCGCGAGTATTCCGATTATCTCCAGCGCTTCGGCGAAGTGGGAGCGAAGGCAATGTCGTCACGGAAAGATTTCGAGCTTTATGAGGCGATCCGGCATCTCTCGATTCTGAAGGAGTTGCCTGATTCCGATCCGAAGGAAGTGGAGGAAGCGACCCGCGAAGTCGAATACAAACAGAAGAATCTGGGCGAACCTTCGGAAATGGCGCTGCTCTCGCGGCTCCATTGGTGGACGGTGGAATACGGCCTTATCGGCACGCCGGAGAATCCAAAGATTTATGGCGCCGGCCTGCTTTCCTCGATCGGCGAATCAGTCTCGTGTCTTGAGTCGAACGTGAAGAAAATCTGGTATTCAATCGATGCCGCCAATCAGCCCTTCGACATCACGACCAAACAACCGCAGCTCTTTGTCTGCCGCGATTTTCAGCATCTGAGCGATGTGCTCGAGGAATTCGCGAGCAAGATGGCGTACCGGGTCGGCGGACTGGAAGGGATCAACAAGGCGATCGAATGCAAGAGCGTCACCACCTGCGAGTATTCCTCGGGATTGCAGGTCTCGGGTGTCTTCACCGAGGTGCTGACCGATTCGAAGCGTCAGCCGATTTACCTGCGCAGCATCGGACCGAGCGCGCTCGCTTATCAGAATCAGGAGCTGCCTGGCCATGACCGCGATTATCACAAGGATGGGTTCGGTTCGCCGATCGGGAAGTGGAAGGAGACAGAGTTGCGCGAAGGGCGGCAGACGCGGTTAGAATTCGAGAGTGGGATCGTAGTCGAAGGCAAGGTAGAGAAGCTCTTGCGGCGTGACGACCGGCTGCTCCTGGTTTCATTTTCCAACTGCACCGCAAAACTCGGCGACGGCATCCTCTTCGATCCCGCCTGGGGGACCTACGACATGGCGGTCGGGGATCGGATTGTTTCGGTCTTTCACGGCGCGGCCGACAAAGATGCCTATAACCAGGTCGCACTGGTGCCGAAAGAGCGCACAATTAAGAACCCCTCGGACGCAAAACGACGGAAACTCGAGAGCCTTTATCAACAGGTGCGCGACATTCGCACGCGCAAGGCCGGTTACGAACGGCTGGGCGAAATCTGGGAGACACAACAGGCCGATCATGCGGACGACTGGCTTCTTTCGATGGAAATCTTCGAGATCCTCGATGACACCGAGCAGCAGCCCGAGTTGAAAGAGCGGGTGAAGAAGTTTCTCGAGGAGAAAAAGGCGAAGACGAAGGATCTTTCGACCTTGATCGGCTGGGGCTTCCGGCTGGTGGAATATCACAAGCAGGGAATCTACTCGGCGGCGTAGGTTTTCGTTATCCCGAGCGGAGCCGACGGCGAAGTCGAGGACTCCCGGGGCGTTACTGGAACGTTGCAATCCAGATCGCCCCGCTTTTCGCTTTAACTTCGCTGTTGATTCCTCGACAGGGCTTGTCGGTTTCGCGACCCGATCCTTCGACTCCGCGGCGCGCTCGAGGAAGCTTACGTGTCCGAACAAAAAGCCGAGTCGCAGCGCGCCGAGCGGGACAAAGCCACCCAATATGCCAACGTGGTTGTGCCGGCGGAGATCTCGCGCGATCGATTGCTGGTCGAGGCCGAGGCGCAAGCAGAACAAACTCGCGGCACACAGAGAAACGCCGCTGATGGTCAGCGCGCCCTTAAACAAGCGGAAGCGGACGGTCTCCTTTTCGTGAAGAAAGCGGAAGCGGGAGGTTTGGAAGCGTGATCTTATCGAGACCTGGGGGGCGCGAACGGCGCGCAAAACATGCTCATCACCGAACAACTGCCTAACTTGGTGCGCGAGAGGTAAAGGCGATTTCCAACCTGAAATCGACAAACTCACCGGGTGGGACAGTGGGAAGAACAGCGACGGCAAAACCGGCACGGCTGATTTTCTCTCGGGCCTGATCAAGGTCCTTCGGCCTCTGCGCGAACTTGCGCGCAACGCCGGATTGGATTTGCCGACATATCTCGGCGATTGCAACGCGAAGCGGAAGGAAAGCGGCGCGCGGCCGACAAAAGAACAGGGACTGATCCAGGAGCTGGGAAACGCTCATCGGCGTTGCCGAAATTGTCTGAATAGATTTCGTTAGGCTAGATTTGGCAATTGAGCGCCTTCGCCTTCAGTGGTGGCCTTGGCATGAACACAGGCCCGCGCTATTTTTCGGCTCCATGAAAATAGCCCTGCTGCTTTTCTTCAGCGCCCTAGTTCTTCTCCAGAGCGGCTGTGCTAATCAACCGACGATCGATGAGCAGGCGCGCGAAGAGACCCAGCAGCATCAAGTCGAGAAGCGCAGCGATGCCTTCGCGCGCACACTGCAACCGTAGACTGATTTTTCAGCTCGCCGATCGGTTGAAATTTTCGCTCGGGCACACCATAGAGTTTGATGACGAATAATTTGATCGCCAGGCGGGTGATTCAGCTCGGCGCCCTGTTTCTAATTGGTGACGGCGTGATGGGACTTTTAAAGCCGCGTTGGCATTCGCTTCTCTGGCATTTCGGCCCTCAACTCGCCCGGGCAGCAACGGAGGAACTGGCCGAACATCCTAATACCGCTCGTGCAGTTTATCTGGCCGAAGCGGCCATCGGGATTGCGATCGCCGCCTGCCAGACGCCTGAGGTGGAATAATCTCCGGCGCCGAAAAAGAACACTACCGCAGGCCGGTATCGCACTCCCAGCGGACGCTCGTCATTTTTCCCGCGATCACTTCCACCGGAAAGGGGCCGTAGGAACCGATCGCACTGCTATAATCTTTACGCACAACGCTGTAGTGGCCGGCTGGGAGCTGGATCCGGAAATGGCCTTGGTCGTCGGTCTGGAAGGTTGTCACCACCTCATCGTCTTGTTTGACCGCAAACTGCATTCTTGCTACCGGCACGAAACTTGAAACGCCGGCTCGCACCGGTCCACCATGGGCAGGTTCAGCCGAGATTATTCCTTCGATGCCACTAGCTCCCTTAAGAGGAGAGCTTGTTTGAGCCATAACCGATGAAAGAAAAGCGCACAGAAGAGCCTGCAAGACAACGGGCAGATATTTGCGACGAGAATTAGGCATGACTCAACCTGCCATGTCCCGAATCGGATGCGATTGGCAAACAGACACACCGAGCCCTTCGCAGGGCACGAAACTCCCGCCGATTAGTCTCTGATGCCGCGCTTCAACTCCCACACGCGGAGAGCGGCGAGGATTAATCGCTTCGTTCGCGCCATCGTACCTACTCCCGGCAAGGGACGGTCCTCTGTCGAGGAATCCAAGTGCGATGCCCGCGAGCGTTTTACCCGCCGGTTCGGGCTGCGCTTGCGCGGCACCGGCCGAAACGATTCGCGGTCGGGGAACGTGCTGTCAAACGATGTAGATGAATTCATGATTGAAATTGAAATTCAGCGATCGGTGCGTCCGCGGGCTGCGCCCTTCTCCTTCTTATTCGCCAGCCAGATGCAGCACCGACCGATGACGTTCCCGTAGGCGTGTTACAAGCGAATGGCATTCGTGAATCGGTTGTGTGAAATTTTTTTGGGCACTACCTCTGGACCCTTCGTGACTTTTGCGCAGCAACGCTGAGACTGCTTCGGCGCGGCGCTTATTCATGGATCCCCTGCTTCCACTCCCACAAGCGCAGCGCTGCCATCACCAGTTTGCGGGTGTTATCCAACCTCGTGGCGCCGGTCTTATTTTGTTTTCTGGCCAGCCTCGGCCATCCTTTTTTCCCGCGGCACGTCCTGACCGTTTCCAACGTCCCCTTCGGCGCGCGTGATCTCCTGCGGTTTGAGCGTTCGCTTAAATCCATTTTCCCACAATCCAAAAGCGGCAACGTCGTTAGCAACTTGTAAGCCAAGGCCAAACTTTCACTGCCAGTCCGTGGCGGTCGTCGCACGTGTTGATGCCCCTCACTAACCTCTGAACACATGCCCGCTACAGCCTCTCGAAAAATTCTATTTCAAGATGTGCCTGGGTCCGACCAACGGCTTTCACGTCGGTCCAATTTCGAAGCCAGGTGGCGCAAATTCGCAACGCAAGCTGAGGCCGAGGATTGCTGGGTCATCAAATTTCACTGCCAACTTAAGGCATGCGATTTGCTGATAATTATAGTGAGTATTAAGCCTCGATAAACAATATGACCGCCAACTTCGTCCACGCTTCCGCGTTCCCACCGGTTCAGTCCTCCTCCTCTTCTCACTTCCTTCTTGAGCCTTTGCTGGTCGTCGGAAGCTCGATCTTCTGGATGCTCGTTCTGCCGCTTACCGCCTTGTTTTGCGTCGGCGTTGTTCTCTACGGATGGCTGGCCGCGCTGAACACACGGCAATTTCGACTTCCGCTCCTGCGTTCACATTTCCAGACCAACCCTTTGGTGCTGCGGCAAAAAGCACGCCGGCGTGATGAACAACCGACACCCGCGGAAAGCGTCCATTACACGATTGGCGCCTGAGCCCCACTCCGAATATTTCGCTTCGGCAACCAGCGCGATGCAACGCACGCCCGTCGCGCGTATCTAACTGTTTCGATGTCGGCTCGCGGACGATTCTGCTCGACCTTGGCGCTGGAACTAGCGCAAAATGCAAGCAACCAGACTATATCAAATGCAGGCCCATCAATTCATTGCCTGAACCGTAGATAGTGCCGCAAGAAGCAGGATCGCTATGGGCGCGAATAAAAAAGAAAATTCGGAAGGCGGCCAAAAAAAGGAGCCGAAGCTCGAGCTTCGCGACCTGAAGGCGAAAAAGGAGCTGAAGGGTGGAGCCGGACAGAAGGAATCGACAGAAAAACGCCGACCGAAGACAACCGGCGAGATCGATTTCATGACCTGGGACTAAGCCCAGAGCGGGCCGCCTCTTTTCGTTAGGCGCGAACGCTGCCGCTAAAAGAAGTCGATAGCGAATCTCGCCTAACGAGCGATGATTCGAAATGCGATATGACATCGCGGTTGTCGGGCTCGGTGCCATGGGCAGTGCCACCCTGGCCGAGGCGGCAAAACGCGGCGCCAAAGTGGTCGGCCTCGAACAGTTCGCGCGCGCTCACGAACTTGGCTCCTCGACTGGCCGAACCCGAATGATTCGCAAAGCCTACTTCGAGGATCCGGCCTACGTGCCGTTACTGCTTCGGGCCTACGAGAAGTGGCGCGAGCTGGAGCGCGCCAGCGGACAGCAACTGCTTCGCATCACCGGGCTGCTCATGGTCGGCCCGGATTCGGCGGAGATTATTACCGGAGCAGAGCGCGCCGCACGCGAGCATCAATTGCCGCTCGAATCGCTCACCGCACGCGAGATTCGCCGCCGTTATCCGATGCTGCGGGTGCACGACGTTGAACGCGGAGTGTTTGAGCCCGAGGGCGGGGTGCTGGACCCGGAGCGGGCGGTTGAAACGCAGTTGCGGGCGGCGAGTGCGGCCGGTGCGGAGATGCGTTTCGGACTCGCGATGGAGAAATGGGAGGCGACCAAAGATCAATTCGTGATCCGGCTCGTGGATGGCTCCGCCGTGACGAGCCGCGCGCTTGTTTTGTCGTTAGGCGCTTGGTTCAAGGATGCGCTGGAAAAACTCGGGATTGCCATCCGGATTCAGCGCAACGTCCAAGTGTGGTTCACGCCGGCGACCAACCAATTTGCGGCCGGTCGGGTTCCGGCTTTCTTGCTCGATCGCGCTGGCCTGCCGGCACCGCTTTATGGTTTTCCCGACTTTGGCGACGGCGTCAAAGCCGCTTTCCATGCTGAAGGCGAGCTGACCGATGCCGCTCATCTTCTCAAGCGCGAGATCAATTTCGCGCGCGACATCGAACCGGTTGCCCAAGCGATGGAACAATGGATGCCGGGGGCCGCCGCCAGCCTCCGCGCCGCCAAGCCTTGCCCCTATACGCTGGCCCCGGACGGACATTTCGTGGTCGATCGACATCCCCGGCATCCCCGCCTCATCTTGTGCGGCGGATTCTCTGGGCACGGCTTCAAGTTCGCTCCCGTCATGGGCGAGATTTGTGCCGGTCTCGCTTTGGAAGAAGAGTCCCGGCACAAGATCGATTTCCTTTCCCTGCGCCGCTTCACCGGCGGTTTGCCTAACGATTAACGAGACAAAACAAATGGACGCCAAAGCGCAGTTTGCCGCCGAACAATCCGACACCGGAGAATTCCATCGTCAGGAAGATCGCATCCGCGACTGGGTCTCGAACGACCGCTCGACCCCGTACCCAGCCGAGGCGGGCCGCTATCATCTTTACGTTTCGTTCGCCTGTCCATGGGCCAGTCGCACGATCATCGTTAGGCATTTGCAAGGCCTGGAAAATATCATCGGCATGACCGTGGTCGACCCGGTGCGCGATGAACGCGGCTGGGCTTTTCGCGACGGCCCGGGCTACAGCCACGATCCGATTAACGGTTTCGAATTTCTCGTCCAAGCCTATTGCGCCACAGATCCCGCCTTTGAAGAGCGCGCCACCGTCCCGGTTCTATGGGACAAACAAACTCGCCGGATCATCAACAACTCCGAAGATGATATCTGCCGGATGTTTGACGGCGCCTTCCGCGACCTGGCGACCCGCGACACGCAACTCTTCCCGAACGACATCGCGGAAGAGCAGGCGCATCTCTCGCAATTCATCTACAACAAGGTGAACAACGGCGTTTACCGGGCTGGTTTCGCGACCCGCCAGGCGGCATACGAGCGTGCTGCACGCGCGCTCTTCCAGGCGCTCGATGAACTGGAATTACGCCTAACGAAAAGCCGTTACCTCTTTGGTGACCGGATCGTTGAAAGCGACTGGCGGCTCTTCTGCACCCTCATCCGGTTCGACGTCGTTTACTACATTCACTTTAAGTGCAGTCTGCGCCGGATTCTCGATTACTCCAGCCTGCAAGGCTACCTGATGGATCTCTACCAGCAGCCAGGTATCGCCGCGACTGTTAACTTCGACCACATCAAGCGTCATTATTACCTCACCCACGAAGCGATTAATCCAACCCGCCTGGTGCCGATCGGCCCGCTTCTCGACCTGACTCGGCCGCACGACCGGGAAAGGCTCTCGCCGCACTAACGACATTGGTCTCCCGGTCGCGAACCGGAATGTCCTCCGAGAAGCCTGAGATATTCTTTAATATTTGCCTTGATGATATCTTGCTGACCTGAAAATATGATGGCGCGCCAAGTCCGCTAGGTGACTCCAGCCCAGCCACGACCCTCTTCCCGCAGGGTTAACCGCGAATGAAGCCTTTCGTTGGCCCAACTAAGGTGCTGGTCATGAAATTGGCCGGAATCTGTCGAATTCGCTTTTGCGCAAAGCGATAATCAGTCCACCCCTTCCTGGATTTTCCCGGCTCGCTCTTAGCGTGTGGCTTCGGTCTGGCGGGTCGAATCATCGCGGTCTGGCCTCCAAACTCCGGATGAGCTGAGCAAAGTAAAAGGAATCGGTAAGAGAAAATTGTCGCGATCCGGCCAGTCTTCGCCGAGGTCGCGGGAGAGATTTTGCCTAACGAAGGTTCAGAGCGATGATTCGCGGGTGACCATTTTCCTCGGATGCGGGTTCGCGGCAAAATATCTGGAAGGAGGCGGAAATTTTTCCGTTCCGCTGCAGTGGATGCTCGGGCTACGGCGACTTCGCCAGGACGTAATTTGGCTCGAGCTTTTGCCCGCGACGGACGACCCGGCTCGAGACGCCGCTTGTCTCAAAAATTTCCAGCGGCAACTTCGGGCTCACGGGCTCGCGGGACGCTACTGCCTGCTCGTTCAGGAGCCGGCGAATCAAGAGCACGAACTCAGCGCGACGCGATGCTACGGAATTTCCAGGCGAGAATTACAGGAGCGGCTAGCCGGTCCGAATGTGCTCTTGAATCTCTCTTACTCGCTGCATCCGCCCCTCCTGCTCGAGTTTGAGCGGCGCATCTTCTGCGACCTCGACCCGAGCGAGATTTTCTATTGGATGACGAAGCTCGACCTGGGCCAGAGCTATCATCACGAATTCTGGACCATCGGGCTGAATGTCCACGCAGCCGACTGCCTACTGCCCAAGTCGCCGCTGAAATGGCGAACCTTTTATCCCCTGGTCGATACACGATTGATGCAGCCTCGGCCACTCCCACCGAGGCCGAAGTTCACCACCATCGGACAATGGTATTGGGGCGGAGCGGTGGAGGTAGAAGGCGAATTTCCCGATCTCTCAAAGAAGCATGCTTTTACCCCTTATCTCGATCTGCCCGGGCGTGTGCCGGAGGGGCACTGGGAGCTGGCGATGAACATTGCCGAAGATGACCCTGAGCTTGCCCGGCTCAAAAAGCTTGGCTGGTCACTTGTCGCGCCACACCGAGTCGCGCGGACGCCGGCCCGTTACCGGCGCTACCTCGCGTCGGCGACCGCGGAATTCACCGCGATCAAAGGCGTCGATGTAAGCTGGCAAACCGGTTGGATAAGCGATCGCGCCGCGGCTTTTCTAGCCCTCGGCAGACCGGTGATCACAGAAAAAACTGGCGCGGAAAAGTATCTGCCAGCGGCGAGCGGGATGTTCTTTGTCAATGGCGCCGAGGAAGCAGCAGAGGCGGCGCATGAGGTCCTCACCCGAGGTAAAAAGCTGGTCCGCCAGGCTCGCGAATGCGCAGAAGAGATTTTCGATTCGGTGAAAAACCTCCGGAAAATTCTTGGGCTCTGATCGGTCCAAACGCGACGGAAAAAAGCGCTCGCATTCCCCGTTGCAAAAGCAAAAGGGGGTGTTACTCGTGTTGCCGTTATGGCCGATCTCATCAAAGCGGATGACCTTAAAAACCGCCTGAAAAAGATCCCGGAGTGGGAACTCGAGAAGAAGCATCTCGAACGTACGTTTGAGTTCGACGATTTCACTGAAGCGATCGATTTCGTGAACAGCGTCGCGGAAGTGGCCGAGGAAGAAGAACATCACCCCGATATCGACATTCGCTTCAACAAGGTGCGCCTGGTGCTCTCCACCCACAGCAAAGGCGGACTAACCGATCTCGATCTCAACCTCGCGGAACGAATCGATACGCTTTCGGAATAGGCGGCCGCTTCATGGAGCAGGATAAAGGCGCGGCCGCCGCCCCTTCGCGGGCCCGGCTAATTATCGCCGCGCTGGTGGTTGCCCTCCTCGTGGTGGTGGTCTGGTGGGTAATAGATTATCGGCAAAAGCCGCCGCCGCCGCCGGGCGGGACGAACGTTGAAGAGATAAAGCATTGAAGGGAGTGCGATCTCTTCTCACTTCAACTCTTCAACTCTTCAACGCATCACGCGCGCCCCTCATCCGCATCGATGTAATGAAACATCGTCTGGATATCGTCGCGATTCTCCAGCCCGCTCTCACGTTTGCGTCGCTCGAGCGTGGGGGTGACGTCATCGGTCCAGCCGAGTTTACGCATGAACTCGTTCCAAATCTCCATCTCTTCTTCGGCTGGCTTCCGGCCACGCCCAAAAGCCCACTGCAAGATTTCCTCTTCACTGCCGCCCCGGTTTAGAACGCGATCGACCAAGTCTTCGTACGCCACCCCCAGGAACTGGACGCAGCGCTTATCGAAACCTTTCCCCAGATTCGGCACCCAGTCGGCCGGCAACTCGCCCTTGGCATGGGCGCGGATCTTGTCCAGCATCCGGCCGAAGTAAACCAGCCCGCCGACTTTCTCCGCCGGGCTGCGCGCAGGAAATGGTGTTGTCATGCCGACAAAGTGCGTCGCGCTTTGCCCCTTGTCCACGGCCCGGCAGTGGCGGATGCTCGATGGCGATGGACCGGATCGCAGGACTCGAGACCGAATACGGTTGCCTGGTGAGCGCCGACGCGGCGCATCCTAACGGCGACGCGTGGCCGGTGCGGGTGAAAAATCATCTCTTTCGCAAGATGCGCGCCGGGGTGATCGACCTCCACTATCGCGATTACGAAGAGCCCCCTGGAAACGGCGGATTCCTGCTCAACGGCGGCCGAATCTACCTCGACATGGGACACCTCGAGTACGCTTCGCCCGAATGCCGCCAATTGCGCGACGCGGTGGCCTATGATCTGGCGGGCGACCAGCTTCTCCAGTCCGCGCTCGAGTCGTTAGGCGCGGCCGGCTCGGTTTCCTTCATCAAAAACAACATCGATCATCACACCGGCGCCACTTTTGGCTGCCACGAAAATTATCTGATGCGGCGTGAAGCACAGTTCGCTCCGCCGGCGCTTGGGGCGCTCCTTGCTTTTCTTGCCACCCGCCAGGTTTTCACCGGCGCCGGCCGGGTTGGTCAGGCCAATCCGCTCGCTTTCGATTTCGAGGTGCCGACGAGCGAGGAAGCGATCGATTTCCAGCTCAGTCAACGGGCCGATCATATCGTGAACGACATTTACCAATGGGTGCAGTTCAATCGCGCGATCATCAACGCGCGCGACGAGCCGCTGGCTGATTATCGGAAATATCGCCGGCTCCATCTTCTCATCGGCGATTCAAACATGAGCCCCTTTGCCAATGCCCTGAAGATCGGCACGACCGCTTGTGTCCTAAGTTTGCTCGAGGCGGGCGTTTTGCCTAACGATCTCACTTTGCTCGATGCGGTTCAGGCCACCCGCGATATCTCGCGCGATCCGACCCAGCGCTGGCTCTTGGAATTGGAGAACGGGCGCACGATCGGCGCGCTCGATGTGCAATGGCGCTTTCATGCCCTCGCAAGCCAATATTTGCGCGGCCGGGACGAAGAGACCGACTGGTTGCTCGAGAGCTGGGCTTACACTCTGGACGCCTTGCCTAACAAACCGGAAGCGCTTCTGGGCGGGGTCGATTGGATCAGCAAAAAATGGCTGCTCGAGACTTTCATGCGCGAAGAAGGCCTGACCTGGAACGATCCCTGGCTGCAAAGTCTTGATCTGGAATACCACAACATCGCTTCCGATCGCGGCCTCTTCTTCGAACTCAAGCCGGCCAAGCGGATCGGGGAATGGAACAACCTCGTTAGGCAAAAAGACGCCACCCTCACACCCCCGGCGGACACCCGGGCGAGCGGCCGAGCTCACGCCGTGGCTGCCTTTCGCAAGGAAAAGCGCCCCTACGTCATTAACTGGGATTCGATCGCCTGCGAGACCCATGATTTTCTGGTGATGGGCGACCCGTTCCACACCTATGTCGACGAAGTCGAGCGATTCGTTAGGCTACGGCACCGCTCGACGCTGTAGCTTGTAGCGGCGGTCTGTGACCGCGGTCGAGCAGTTGGCATCGAGCGTGAGATGGGCGGTCATAGACCGCCAACACAGGATACAAAATCGCTTGCCCCTGCCGAGCGCAATCCTAAATTCCGCACCTCAACCAATCTCACGCCCATGATCACCGTAATGCGCAAGCACCACAAAGTCCTGATGATCGTCATCACGGCTCTGGTCTGCATCTCTTTCTCCTGGTACTGGAACCGGACCGATTTCGCCCGGATCGATAACGGCGGGGTCGGTCGGATCTACGACCACAACGTTTCCCAGATCGAATTCCAGCGAAACGCGCGCCTTCTTCGTCTCGCCAGCCAGCTCGGAATGCGCGATCTCGTCCGCCAGTTAACCACCGGCGCGCAGAACGAGTCGGAAGCGTTCGAGAATTTCTCCTGGAACCTGATGGTGCTGCGTCATGAGGCCAAACAGCTCGGCATCGAGCCAACCACCGCGGAGATCGCGCAGGAGGTGAAAGCGCTGCCCGCTTTTAATAGCGAGAAGGGATTCGATCTTACCGCCTATAGCAACTTCGCCGATCACGCCCTTGCCCCGATGGGCTTTACCGAGGCGCAGATTGAAGAACTGGCGACCGATCAGATCGCTCTCGAGCGGATCAAAAAAATCCTGAGCGCCGGCGTGGCGATTCCAGACACTGAAATGCGACACGACTTCGAGCAGGCTTACGCGAAGATGGAGGCGAGTGTGGTCCGCTTTCGACCGGACGACTTCGCTAAGGACATCCAAGTGAGCGACGACCAGATCGCGAAATATTTCGAGAGCCACAAAGCGGAGCTCACGACCGACGAAAAACGCCAGGTGCGTTTCGTCCAATTCGGGCTGACCGAGGACCAGAAGAAGCTGAAAGGCAAGGAACGAATCGAGATTCTGCAAAAGCTGGCCGATCGCGCCAATGATTTCACCGACGCTTTGCAGGCGAAAGGCGCCGAGTTTGACCAGGTGGCGGCGAAGTTTGGGGTCACACCGAAGCAGACCGGTGACTTCACCAAAGCGGCGCCCGATCGGCAGCTCGGCACTGCCCCACAGCTGGCCCAGGCGGCTTTCGCCCTAACGAAAGAAACGCCAAACAGCGATGCGATCCAAACCCCAGACGGGTTCGAGATTCTGCACCTCATGAAGGTGGAGCCGTCGCGACCGCTGACCCAGCAAGAAGCGCGGCCCAAGATTGTCGAAGCGATCACAAAAGAGATGACGCAACAGGCGATGTCGACGAAGGCGGCGGAGGTCGCGCGCAAACTGCGCGAGGACTTGAACGGTGGGAAGTCGGCCGAGCAAGCCGCGACGGATGCTGGAACGAAAGCGGAAAAACTGAAGCCCTTTGCCTTGCTCGATTCTCTTCCGGAGGCGTCGGAGACTCCTACCCCTCCGCCGAAGGAAGATCCGGAAATGCAGCAAATCAAAATGGCTGCGAGCAATCTGCAACCAGGCGAGGTGAGCGACTTTGTCAGTCTGCCCAAGGGTGGCGGCTTGCTCGTGGTGTTGGAGAAACGGGAGAAACTTGATCCGGCGGTCTTTGAGAAATCGCGTCAGGTCTTGGAAGACCGCGCCCTAACGAACAAAGGCGACATCGTCTTTTACGAATGGTTACGCGATCGCCGGCACGCCGCTGGGGTGGAAGAAAAGGCCAAGGCACAACCGGTGCCGGGCTAGGAGAGCAAGACCGAACTTGGAACCAGATGAAGCTGCCGGTCTTTCGCCTCGCTGGATGCGATTGCGCCTAACGAGAGATGGAGTCGGTCGAGGAAATTTTCGACGACGCAAACGGTGATCTGGCGATCGGCGAGTTGGAGAGCGCGGTGGAAAAATATCGCCGCTGCGTCGAGCTCGACCCGCAGTTCTTCGACGGTTGGCATGCGCTTGGCATGGCCTTGATGAAACTCGGTCGTTTTCCAGAAGCGATCGAAGCCGGAAAGAAAACGGTCGAGCTTCGGCCTAACGATCAGATCGGTTGGACAAGTCTTTCGCTCTTTTACAACCGAAACGGCGACATCAAGGACGCGGAAGCCGCCGGAACGAAAGCTAAGATTCTTTCCTGGGGCGGGAAGATCGCGCCGTAGCCCGACGAGACCTATCGCCCGACCCAGCGATAGAAACTCTGGTAATGCCCGATCCCGTTGCGGTAATTAACATAAGTCGCGAGGGCGAGGAGCGGGAAGTTTTGCCGGTACATATCGTACTTCAGATAGAAGACGCGAGGGAATCCAGTGCCAGTAATCTCCAATTCATCCCACGCTCCATCCGGCCGCTGAGTATCGAGCAAGTATCGCAAACCGCGCTGCACGCTCGGCCGATCGAGATCGCCGCAGGCACACAAACCCATTAGCGCCCAAGCAGTTTGTGAGGCGGTGCTGGGACCCTTACCCTTGAGGGCGGGCGTTTCGTAGGACTCGCAACGTTCGCCCCAGCCGCCATCGTCGTTTTGGCAACTCTCCAGCCAGTCGCGCCCGCGCAGAATCCAGTTCTGGGTCATATCTTCGCCGATCGAGCGCAGGCCACGTAAAACCTGCCAGGTGCCGTAAATGTAATTCACTCCCCAACGGCCGTACCATGAACCATCGTCTTCCTGGGTCTCGCGCAAATAACGAACCGCCCTGCGCATGAGCGGGCGGCCAGGATTAAAGCCGATGTAGCCTAACAATTCCAGGGTGCGCGCGGTCAGATCGCTGCAGGTGGGATCGAGAATTGCATTATGATCGGCAAAAGGCATGTCCTCGAGCCAGGAGCGAGTCACATCCTTGTCAAAAGCCGCCCAACCGCCGTCGCGGCATTGGAAGCTGAGCTGCCAGCCGAGAGCGCGTTCGAAAATCCGCGCGAGCTCCGATTGATCGTTAGGCCGAACCAGGCGCAGAGCCATCAGGACCATCGCAGTGTCGTCGGTATCAGGATAGAAAACGTTGTTGTATTCGAAAGCCCAGCCGCTCGCTTCGGGATGCGGATTGTTCACTGTCCAGTCGCAGCGCACCCGTACCTCCTTGTTCACCAGCCATTGCGCAGCACGCTGCAAGGCCGGGTCATGAGCAGGAAAGCCGGACTCGGCCAGGGCGATGATGTTGATCGCGGTGTCCCAGACCGGCGAAAGACAGGGCTGGATGCGAAAGTCCTCCGGGTCGTCCACAAAGAGACCGGCAAAATCCTTCAGCGCCTTTTGATAGAGGGGATGGCTCTTGGGGTAATCGAGCGTGCGAAGTGCAATGATGGAATTGAGCATCGCCGGGAAAACCGCGGCGAGCCCGTCGCTCCCCTCCCCGATGCGTTCGACCATCCAGCGTTCGGCTTCTTCCAAGGCACGCTGGCGCAGCGCCCGGCTGTGCATCGGCTCGAGCAACTTGAGCGCGCGGTCGGCCCGAAGGAAAAAGTTGCGCCAGGTAAGTAGCCGCTGATCGCGCGGCAGGGTAAAATCACTCCCCTCGGTCCCGACTGGATAAAGCTCGTGGAGTTGCTTGTCCTCGGGCAGTTCCCGTGTCGGCTTGTAATGATTGATAATCGCGAGCGGGATGAGCATGGCCCGGCTCCAGGAGGACATCTTGTAGATGTGAAAGAAGCACCAGCCCGGGAGCAGGATCATCTCGACCGGGATGGCGGGAAGATATTTCCAGGGGAATTGGCCTAACAATGCCAAGTAGAGCTTGCTGTAGGTGTTCATCCGCGGGATTCCACCCAGGCGCAGAATGTTGGCCCGTGCTTCCTGCATGAAAGGCGCGTCGGGGCTATGACCGGCAAGCTTGAGCGCAAAGTAAGCTTTGACCGAAGCGTTGATCTCGCTCGGACCGCCGTAGTAAATGTTCCAGCCGCCGTCGGGAAGCTGGCGTTTCAGGATATGCCTGGTGCAACGGCGCTGCAGGGTCTCGTCGACTTCGCCCACCCAGTGCATGAATAGCACGTAATCGGAGCAGAGCGTGCTATCGACCATCAGCTCGCCTACCCAATGGCCATCCGGTTTTTGCTGGCGCAACAGATTTTGCTGGGCGAGCCGGATCGCTTCTTCCAGCTCCTCGTTAGTCGTTAGGCGGGGCGCGCGTTCGCGACGCACGCCGGGCAGGTTAATGACGTTCGTCGGAGACAAGCTCAGAGAGCTGAGATGTCGTTGACTCATCCTCTCTCTCAATCTCTTAACTCGCCTGCTCGGTCGGTTCCGCTTTCTTCCCCGTGAGATGCCCGTTGCCGGAAGTCACGCCGTTATAGACCGCGACCTCGTTGCCTTTGCCGGTCGGCTTTGGGCGGGGACCGAAGTTGAACTTGAGCGTCTTCCACATGTCGCCCGGTTCGGCCTGCAACCCGAGGCTCGCGGTTGGTTCGTAGCCGCAGTGAGTCATGCAGTTTTCGCAGCGGGGATCTTTCGCCACCCCATCGACCACTCCGTACTTGTTCCAATCAACCTGCTCGAGCAATTCGGCATAACTGTCGAAATGGCCGCTGCCATTGGTGCCGACGGTATCGGTCATGAAATAACAGGGCGCTTTCCAACCGCGAATGTTGCGAGTAGGGATCGCCCAAGCCGAGCAAGTCAGGTCGCGTTTGCCGGCCAGAAATTCGAAATAGATCGGCGTCCCAAAAAAGGTGTAACGATTCATCCATTCTTCCATCCGGTTAAATTTCTTCACCGTCAGACCGCGGGTAAGGAAGAAATTTTCCGGCCGCAGATTGAGCCGCTTGATCATGTCTTTCTTGGCCGCGTCGTATTCGTAACCGGGCGTGATGGTATGGCCGTCCACTCCCAGATCGCTCAGGAAATCGAACATCTGCTCGACTTCGTCCATGTCGGTCTCTTTGTAGATCGTGGTGTTGGTCGCGACCTGATAGCCGAGCAACTTCGCCATTTTGATCGCAAGAATGCATTCACGGAAAACGCCTTCCCGCTCGACGATCAGGTCATGGGTCCGCTCGAGGCCGTCGAGGTGGACATTCCAATAGATCCACTTGCTCGGGGCGATCGTGGGCTTGGCGGGGTCTTTCGGCCCCTGCTGGATGACGGCCGCGTCTTTCTCGGTCAATAATCCGTCCGCGATAAGGGCGCTGATCTTCTCCTCCATCTCGGTGGCGCGGGTCGGATACTCCGCCGCCATCCATTCGCGCATTTTTTTGCGCATGAACATGGCGTTGGTGCAGATGTAAATGATCCGGCCCCGCTCATGCAGGCCGCGGACGAGTGCTTCGATTTGCGGGTAGATGAGTGGTTCGCCCCCGCAGATCGAGACCATCGGCGCATTGCATTCCTCAGCCGCGGCAAGGCAATCCTCCAGCGGCAACACGTCCTTGAGAGATGTCGAATATTCGCGAATCCGCCCGCAGCCGGTGCATGTAAGATTACAGGTGTGAAGCGGCTCGAGTTGCAGGACGGTGGCAAATTTCTTCGTTCCACGCAGCTTGTGGCCGACGATATAGGCGGCGATCTTGCTGGTGAGGGCGAGCGGGAATCTCATAAAAGCGGGATACTAACGACCGTGTCACAACTGTCAACGATGCCGACAGTCCAGCGCAAACGCCAATTTTCCGAAGGTCGGCTAGGGAATTTGCTTACCTCATGGCCCTGATTCCCGCAGCCAAAAGAAATGTTGCGGTGCTGGGCGCTTCGCCCAAACCCGAGCGCTATTCCAACCAGGCCATCCGTCTCCTCGCTCGATACGATTACCGGCCGATCCCGGTGAACCCGGCGTTCGAGGAAATCGAAGGGCTCACCTGCTATCCGAACCTGGCCGCGATCACCGAACCAGTGCATACCGTTACCGTTTACCTTAGAGCCTCCCGCTCCACCCCACTCATCAAAGAGATTATCACAGCTAACCCGCAGCGTATCATCATGAATCCAGGGGCGGAGAACGAACTCCTGGCCGACGCGGCGAGCAGCGCCGGGATCGAAGTGGTGGAAGGTTGCACCCTTGTGATGCTGAGAACCGGACTGTTCTGAGGTTTTCCTAACGTCTGCGTCAGCTCAAGGAATTGTTGGATTAACAAATACGCAGCACCTGTTCACGCTGCGCGCCAGTTCGCAGCGCCCGCGGCAAACGTCTCAATTCCTGCCCTCAGATCGGCGGCTCGTATCTTATGAAACGAATATCCCACTCATATGCCACCGCTCAGCTCGATGTATGCCAACTCTCAACCTCCAAGCAAAGGGTTGACCAGGTCAGCGCCAAGGGAGTTATGATTTAAGCGGGGCCCTCTTTGCCTTCAACGCAATTGGCAACCAATCCATTGCCACCGGAACGGTTTTTGTCGTTATCAACAATTTGTCGCCAGATCAGATCTCCGGCACCTTTAGTAGTCTCCCAGACGACGCCATCTTTATGGTCGGCCGAAATACCTACCAAGCCAGCTACGAAGGTGGCGGTGGCAATGACCTGACACTCACGGTTATACCGTAGGGTGAGACCGGGCTTTTCTGTCAGCGCCCTAGCCACCCGCGCCGAATCAAACTCACTGCAATCGCGGCGAGGAGAAGACTAACGAGCTTGGAAATCCCGTTGATTCCTTGTTTGCCCATCCATTTCGTTAGGCGGTCGGCGTAGCAAAAGACCACCGCCACGATCAGCAGGTTGAGGATGAGCGAAAGCAAAGTGTAGATCATCCCGACCGAGTCGACCAAAACCAGCAGGGCAGTGAGCAAAGCCGGCCCTGCGATTAGTGGCATCCCGAGCGGAACGATTCCGAAATCACCGCCAGCCTGCCGTTTTTCTCCGCCTAAATCGAGAAGATCACGCACCGCGAAGGCGAGCAGAATTAAACCACCTGCGACCTGGAAATCGGCCACCGTGATCCCGAGCGCGGCGAAGATCAGCTTGCCCAGAAACATGAACCCGACTGAGATGGCAAGGGCGGTGCCGATCCCGAGCAGCGCTTCCTGCTGACGTCTTTTCGGCTCCACGTTGGCGCCCAAGCCAATGAAAATCGCCACCATCCCAACCGCGTCGATTGCGACAAAAATCGGGATAAAAGCGACTAGGAACTTCGTTAGCACCTCGGGCATGATTTGATTCTGGATGGGCCGCCGGCAATTTCCAATTGCCAAATCGCAAGTTGCAGCGTTGATGTTGCACCGCGACGGCGGCCAAACCAAAACCCGATTCAACACCTAAACGCGTCAGCGCTTCGCCATCATATGAAATATTTCCTGCTCGCTAGTCTCTTCTTTGTCGGTGCGCTCGCTCTGCCGGCCGAAGACGTCAAAAGTCTTTCCGATTTCCAAGCCGCGGCCGACAACGCCAACGAAGTGCTGGTCATTCCCCAATGGCCGAAAACCCCGGTCGAAATTCGGGGCGAAATTGATAATGCGATCGCTAAGGCCAATGCCGGCCTCGACACGATCGGCAAACAGGACCTGAGCAAGGTCACGCTCGAGAGCACGATCGGCGCCCTCGATCATATCCAGAATGATGCCCAGATTGCGATCTCTAAGACCGTTGTCGTCCAGCAGACTAACCAGGACGCGGCCATGCGGGACGCGGCCGAGAAAGCAATCAAGGTTTTCCAGGACTGGGCAGTCGGGGTCGATTATCGCGAAGATGTCTACAAGGCGGTCAAAGCTTATGCCGACACCAGGCCGAAGCTTGAAGGCGAAGATGCGCTCCTGCTCGAACATACCTTGCGCGACTACCGGCGCGCCGGCCTCGCCCTGCCGCCTGACAAACGCGCCGAAGTTGAAAAGCTGCGCAAAGAACTGGCCAAACTCGAGACCGATTTCCAGTCCAATATCATTGCGGTCAAAGTCCCGGTTACCTTTACGAAAGAGGAATTGGAAGGCGTGCCGGCCACCGTGCTTGACTCGCCCGGGGTGAAGACTGGCGATAACACCTACACGATTCTGGCCAACGTCACTTTTCAGTACAACACAGTCGAGGAAACCGCGAAGAAAGAAGAAACGAGAAAGCATCTCCATCTTGTGCGGGACAACCTCGCAAGTGACAAGAACGTCCCGCTCCTCAATAATATCCTCGCCCATCGCAACCAGCTCGCGCTTAAGCTGGGTTATAAGTCATGGGATGATTTCCAGACTGAGATTAAGATGGCGAAGAGCGGCGCTGCGGCCAAGACCTTCATTAACGACCTGGTCGCCGGAATCCAGCCGAAGTTCGAAGCGGAGGTCGCTGAGTTGCGCAAGCTCAAAGCCGAAGAGACAAACGATCCCAACGCTCAGATTAACATCTGGGACTGGCGTTATTTCCAGAACCAGCTCAAGAAATCCAAATACACCTTCGATACCGAGGCGCTTCGGGTTTACTTCCCATTCCAGCACGTGCTCGAAGGCATGTTTGACATTTATCAAGACATCTTCGGCCTGAAGTTTACCAAAATCCTCGCACCCTATAAGTGGGTTGACGACTTACAGCTCTATATGGTGACCGACGCCGCCAGCGGTCAGCCCTTGGGCATGTTCTATCTCGATATGTTCCCGCGCGATGGGAAGTTCAATCATTTCGCCGAGTTCGGCATTATCCCGGGAACAAAGCTGCCGGATGGAAAGTATCAGCGCCCAACTGTTGCTTTGCTTTGTAACTTTCCGCCGCCGAGCAAAGACAAGCCTTCTCTGCTTAGTCACAGCGACGTAGAGACTCTCTTTCATGAGTTTGGCCATGCTCTCCATGCCATCGTCACTCAGGCCAAGTATGTCCGCTTCTCCGGCACTAATGTTCCCGCAGACTTTGTTGAGGCGCCTTCCCAGATGCTGCAAAACTGGGTCTGGAATAAGAAGGTGCTCGATACCTTCGCGGCCGATTATCGGAACCCGTCCAAGAAGATATCGGCCGAAACGATCGCCAAGATGAAGGAAGCCAAGCTCGCCACGGTCGGCGTCTTTTATCGCCGCCAGTTCACTTTTGGCGATATTGACCTCACCCTGCACGACGTTCATCCCGAGGGGCAGCCTTATGACTGCGTCTCGATGTCCACTCCGATGTTCGCGAAGGATTTTTTTCCGAATAACGATACCGCCTTTGTCGCCTTCTGGGGTCACCTTGTCGGCTACGATGCCGGTTACTACGGCTACGCCTGGGCCGATGCGATCGCGGCCGACATGGCCACTGTTTTTGAGAAAGCACCTAATGGATTTCTCGACAAAACGGCCGGAATGAAACTACGACAGGAAATCTATGCGCCTGGTGGCTCGCGCGAGATCGATACTTCCATCCGCAACTTTTTGGGTCGCGAACGATCGATTCAGCCCTTCCTCAAAACCCTTGGCATCGACAAGCCGGCCGAAGCCAAGGGAGGTCCCTCCAAGGAAGGCGACACCGGTGCCGCCAAGCCGCCGACCAAACCTTAGCCGCGCTGGTATCAAATCTGAAAACCGCCGCGTTCTGTGATCCGCGTCTGTCCGCAAGGCGCAGGGCGTGATCTGTTCGACCACGCCCCGCTGAAGCAACCCTTGCTTGACCTCTTAGAGACAGACCGAGAGCAGTATCGTAATCACGGCCGAAAGACCGAGAAAGACGGCAAATTTATCGACGACATTCATCTTAGTTGGAACCTTGCTTATTTGGCCGGTCTATCGAGTGACTTCATATAGGCAATCAAGGCATCAATATCGGACGAGCTCAGATTTGAGGTCTTTCCATGCGTGTCTTTGATTACCTGGATGTGATTCGTCGCCAGAGCAGGATTGATCTGACCGTTGACGGTGAGCGGAATCACCTTATCGGTGCCGAGTCGATCGATTTCAAACGTCCCATCGGAGAGCTTGAGCGTTGGGCTATCGAGGCTCACATAAATCGGCCCCATCCCATCCCCTGCCAGCGCCCCGGAGGTATCACCGACCGTAATTGGAACCTGAGTCGGTAACACCGGCGCGGTTTCGCCCGGCAATGCTACACCTGTCGCGCGACTGTTATCGGTCCGCACGGTGCGGAAGTTAAAGCCACGCTCACCTGGCAGTAGTAACGCTGAATCCGGCGGCAACAATACCTCGCGCAAGGTGTGGGCAAACCCGTGATGAAGGTAGCGCGGCACCGCATCCCACTCCGCACGGAGATGCTTGGTGTTCCGGCTGCTGAAGTTCTGCGGCGTGCCGACATCCTGCGGCGGTTTGAATTCGTCGAAGAAGTAGTCATCCTCCGGACGATAGAACGGGCCCTTCCCGTCCACCGTGGTTTCACTGATCACGCCCGGCTCGTGGATGTTGAAGTCCTGAAAGGTGTCGTTAGGCACACCGTTCGCGAAAAGATTACCATTACGATGGCAGTCGGCGCAACCAGCGCCGCCAGCGGAGACCTTCTTGCTGAACAAATCCTTGCCCCGCGCGATCTGCGTCGCCTCGGTAGACGTTGGTAGTTGGCCGAGCGGATTAGGAAAGAGTCGGGTCTCGTTTTGTGACCAGAGGATCTGGAGATAGGCCATGTCATAATAACCGACCGAGAAAGCTTTGCCAGATAGGTCGGACCGGCCGATTGCGGCCGAGTTAGCCGCGGTCTTGTCCAAGACCCACTGCTCGCGGGCTTCGAATCGGTCCTCCTGATCTGGCTGCGGGAAGATCGCGATCGGAGTGCGTTCGCCGCCTAGTACCTCGCCGTTACAAGCCGAAGCATAAGCCATGAAGTCGTTGTTCAAACCTTCGTACCATTCAGGCCAGTTATCAGAGATATCCTTGTTCTGCGGGCAGACCTTCACGCCGCCAATTGCATTCGCGGCCACGTTCCATTGACAGCCATCCTGGCGTCCATCCCAGTGGCAGAAGCCACACGATTTCTGAGCATCGAAGCCAGTCGTGGTTTTTCCCGGGATCGGCGCGTCATCCGCGTAGGAGGACGAAAAAAACCAGCGGAGCCCAACTTCTTCGTCAGTCGCAAAAAGGTTGGAACCATTGCCACCACCCTTAGTCGGGTCGGGCGTCTTTCCGGTCACACCGACCGCGGTGTAACCCTGGCGCGTGAGCTTGCCGGCTGTATCAGCGGCGAGGAAAGAAACGTCTTCGGTTTGAAGGTTGGCCACGTAAACGGTCTTGCCATCCGGTGAGACCTCCACGCCTTCGGGAGTAATACCTCCGGTAAAGTCAAAGCCGGCCTGTGTCAGTACCAGCGACGGGTCAGTCGTGGTCGGATTAATCTTGAAAACTTCGATCTTATCCGAGTGAAGCATGCTGACAAAGAGCAGGTTGTTACGCACGAACATCTGCTCCGGACCGCTGCCACGAATCAAGCGTGAGCGGCGGTATGGTCACCGAGATCGGTCACAGCGGGGGGAGCAACCAACTGGGAGAAGTCGCGACCCTATCGACATAGCGAAAGACAAACTGATTCGTCGTCGTGTCGAAGATATTAATCTCGCTTCCGATGTCATCGAAAGTCGTGGCTTTCGTCGAGTCACTCATCACTGGAACGTATCCGAGCGGAGTCCCGTCGTTCTTAATCGCGACGCCGTTAGCGTCGAGTGTGGGCAGGCCGTGACCAGTCTCGGGCTCGTTTAAGAAGGTGTTAGTTTCTTGGCCGCAGACGATACCCCATTTGCCACTGATCTTTACGTCCGTGGCCAGACCTCCCAGGGGAAGGTTGGTGACCAACTTATTGGCGTCATTGGTGACATCGATCACGGCGATCGTGTGTCCGAGGGTGTTGGCAACGTAAAGCGTCTTGTCATCCGCACTCAGATCGAGATCGCGGGGATTGGTCCGCTGTAGCTCGGTGTTTCCGGTCGGAATTTCAGCGATTTGGACAAACTTTGGACCTGGATCGATGCGAAAAGCGCGCACTTCATCCCTATAGCGATCCGTCACATAAAGCCGTGTGCCGGTAGCATTGAAACGCGCCTTTTCAGCATAGGTCCGATCGAGAAATCGCCGAGGATCTTGTCTGTCGCGGTATCAATCACGGTCGCGAAATTACCGTACTGATTCAGCACGACGGCATATGGGTTCGCGTAAATCGCAGTATTCACCGGAGAAACCTTGACGCTGATGGGACGTAATCCATTGGTAAATCCGGGCGGCCGAATATCGAGCCACTTGGTCACCTTGCGCGTCGCGGTATCCAACACTGCTACTCGCCAGTCGGGATAGCCTTCCCGGCCGGGCAGAGAGACATAAAGCTTCTTTCCATCGGGCGTCAGGGCGAGGGAACGCGGCTGACTCCGGAACGGCTGTGGGCGGTTAGGCCATTCTTGATTGCCACTTTTCACCGAGGGATTATTGGGATCGATCCTTGTGCCCGGATCGGGCTTACCATCGATGTAAGCGGCACCGAACATGACCTTGGTGTAGCGATCGAGGCCGCCACGCTCACCCGCCGGTTCCGGTCCGACAACGTTCTTTACCGATCGCTGTTGATCCCAGTGATGATTTCCCCTTTGGAGTCGGTCTTGACCGTCGTGGTAAACAATCGCAACGCCAGCGGCGCCTCTGAACTTGTTTTTAAGACCTTATAGGTAAAGCGAGGTCCCAGCTGCTTACGCGCGACACTCGCCGCAATGAGGCTGCGTGCGTCCGGAAAGAGTAAAGCGCAGGCGACTAGCATGGTCGCAATACCTACACTGATGAAGCCAAATTTTTCATGGTTGTGATGAAGTTACAGACGGATCGTTTGCGCGATCGAGGGAAGGCGCAAGACTTGGAAAAGTTAAAGACTTGTAACCTTTGTTAGCGAACTGACAGAAATGAGGCGTCGAGCGTGGATCCCTCGGCAGAATAGGGTGTCGGGATCGACCTGAACTTTTGCGTTTTCGCGCTAAGTTGGATGCCTCGCATGAAACGCTTTGTCCATTTCTCGCTTGTGCTTTCGACAATCTCAACCATCGCGGCCAAGTCACCGCTTGAACCTCCAAAGCAGGCGCAAGACGCAATTGACCGGGATGATCTCCTGAAACACATCAAAGTCCTCAGCTCGGACAAGTTTGAAGGTCGTGCTCCCGGCACCCGCGGCGAGGACCTCTCAGTCGAATACATCACGACGGAGTTCAGGAATCTCGGCCTCCAACCCGGAAACCCGGACGGCACTTATGTCCAGGAAGTGCCCATGGCCGGCATCCTGACAAGACCCGTCGCTAGCTTCACGATTGGCAACAAGAAAATGGGGTTACGTGCGCCTGATGATTTTGTCGCCTTCACTCAGCGCATCACTCCACAGGTTGCAGTAAAAGATTCCGAGATGGTTTTCGTCGGCTACGGGATCGTGGCTCCGGAATACGGCTGGGATGATTTCAAAGGCGCTGATCTTAAGGGTAAGACCATTCTCTTCCTAATCAATGACCCGCCGGTTCCGTCGCCTAACGATTCGTCAAAGTTGGATGAAAAGATGTTCAAAGGCAAGGCTATGACTTACTATGGACGCTGGACTTACAAGTACGAAATCGCCGCCGAGAAAGGCGCTGCGGCGGCAATCATCGTGCACGAGACCATTCCGGCCGCGTATCCCTGGTCGGTCGTCGCAAACAGTAACGCGAAGGAGAACCTCGCGATCGACAGTCCGAACAAGAATATGGAGACCGTCGCGGTGCGATCCTGGATCACTCGTGACGCGGCGAAGAAGCTATTCACTGCTGCGGGCAAGGACTACGAGCAACTAAAGCAGGCGGCGCTGAAAAAAGACTTCCATCCCGTCACGCTCGGTGCGAAAGCTGACTTCAGCTTAGATAACAAGCTCCGCCAATTCAAATCGCGTAACGTGGTCGCCAAACTTAAAGGCAGCGATCCGCAGAAGAAGGACGACTACATCATTTACAGCGCGCACTGGGACCATCTAGGCCGCGATTCGAGCCTTAAAGGGGACCAAATCTTTAACGGCGCGCTCGACAACGCCTCCGGCGTGGCGAGCATCCTCGAGATCGCGCAGGCTTTCACTCAACTGCCACAGCCGCCGCCGCGCAGCATTCTTTTCCTGGCCACGACCGCCGAAGAAGCCGGATTGTTAGGCGCAAAATATTACGCCCAACATCCGCTCTACCCGCTCGATCATACCCTGGCCGACATCAACATTGACGTGGTCAATCCTTGGGGAAAAACGCGGGATATCGAAGACATTAGCTACGGTAACTCGACCCTCGACGAGATGTTCGCCGCCGACGCCAAACGTCAGGGTCGGGTGGCAAAACCAAATAGCGAGCCGGAGAAGGGAAGCTTCTTCCGAGCCGACGAGTTTGAGTTATCAAAGGTCGGCGTGCCGTCGCTCTATCCTGGGAGCAAGCCAAAAGACTTCATCGGCAAATCGCCTGACTACGGAAAGAAAATGAGTGATGACTATACCTTGCATCATTATCACCAGGTCTCGGATGAGGTGAATCCCGACTGGGATTTGTCCGGGGCGGTGCAGGATGCTGAATTACTCTTTAATGTCGGTTACGAGGTGGCGTTTGGCGATCGTATCCCGACTTGGACGTCTGACTCCCCATTCAAAGCCAAACGCGACGAAATGATGTCGCAGCAGAAGTAACTGGCTCATTCTCGCTCGCCGGTACACGCGTCAATGCAAGCAAAGGCCATTACACTGGTAAACCTAACCGCAACCAGCGTGGTCGCGATCGCGCAACCCTCCCCCACTCGCTCGCCCGCGCCAGAGATGGACACGATTGCAGAACGCTATGTCAAGCTCGTTCTGGCGATGGGAGAGCACGATCCCGATTATGTCGACGCCTATTACGGCCCGCCCGGCTGGAAAACGGAGGTTGAGGTAACAAAGACCACCCTCGATACCATCGCGCACCACGCTCAGGAGCTTTGCGATCAGCTCGCCCAGCTCCCGATGCCGACTGACAAACTGGAACAGCTCCGCCGCGAATATTTGATGAAACAGCTTTCTTCCCTCGCGGCGCGCGTTCACCTCGTGCAGGGAGAAAAGATGACGTTCGATCAGCAGTCACAAGCGCTCTATAACTCTGTTGCGCCGACCTATTCCACGGCTCATTTTCAAAAGCTAATCGATAGGATTGAAGACACCGGCGCACTGAAACCAGAAGACGCCTCCGACCATCGCACCCTCGCCCAGCGCTATGCCGAATGGCACCAAGCCTTTATCATTCCCAAGGATAAGTTAGACACGGTCTTTCAGCTTGCGATCAAAGAGTGCCGGGCCCGCACCCTGGCCCATTTGCAATTACCACCCGATGAGAGTTTCACCGTCGAATATGTCACGAACAAACCGTGGGGCGGTTACAATTGGTACCAAGGGAACTATCATAGTGTCATTCAGGTGAACACAGACCTGCCGAACTACATCGATCGCGCGGTCGATCTTGCTGCGCACGAAGGTTATCCTGGTCACCATGTTTACAACACGCTTTTGGAAAAGAATCTTACTCGTAGTCGAGGCTGGGTGGAGTTCTCAGTTTATCCACTCTTCTCGCCCCAGTCGTTAGTTGCGGAAGGGACGGCGAACTTCGGACGCGAGGTTGTCTTTAGCAAGGCCGAACGACGGAAGTTTGAGAAGAAAGTCCTTTGGCCCGCCGCGGGGCTGGATCCGTCGAAGGCAGATCAATATTACGCCGTCCAGGAATTGCTAACTAAACTCAGCTATGCCACAAACGAGGCCGCGCGCCAACTGATCGATCGCAAAATCGACGACCAGGCCGCGACAGCCTGGCTTGAAAAGTACGAGCTCGACGAGCCGGATCGGGCCAAGAAACGTGTGCAGTTCATTCAGCGCTACGGGAGTTATGTCATTAACTACAATTACGGCGAGGATCTGGTGAAGGACTATATCGAGAAGCAGGGAGGAACAGCGGATCATCCGGACAGGCGCTGGGAAGAGTTTGGCAAGCTGCTTTCTTCGCCGCGACTCCCGAGTGGGTTGCGCAAGTAACTCTTGGGCCGCCCCGGCGTTGGCCCAGGGATGACAACCGGCGCCATTTCTACGAAAGTCGCTCATGCAACAACCCGCCCTGCTCACTTTCAGCATCCTGATTGGCGTGCTCGTCCTTCTTTTTGGCCGCCGGCTCTTCTGGCTTTTTGTGGCTGCGATCGGGTTCTGGATCGGCTTTGAGTTGGCGCCTCATCTCATGCAACATCCGCCACCCTGGCTGGCGCTAGTCGTGGCGATTATCTTCGGCATTGTGGGGGCCGTGTTTGCGTTCATATTGCAAAAGATAGCAGTCGGGCTCGCTGGTTTTTTGGTCGGCGGCTATGTCGCGACCGCGATCCTTAGCGCCTTTGTGACTACTTATGCGCAATACTACGGCATTGCCTTTGTGATTGGCGGAGTGCTCGGTGCGATCCTCATGCTGGCGCTCTTCGACTGGGCGCTGATTGTCTTCTCCGCTATCGCCGGTGCGGAGTTGATTGTTAGGCACCTTCACCTGCCCTCAACCGGTAAGACCCTGGTCCTGATCGTGCTTGTGATTCTCGGCATTATGCTGCAATCGGCGATGTTCGCTCGTCGTCGTGCGCTATGATGACAAAGGACGTGCAAAATCGGCCCGCCCGCTCTTAACTTCTTTTCGCCGAAGCTTTCCCGTAGCGGCGTTCGATTACCGCCGAATCCACCGGTCAGCGCCTTTGGCTGGATTCGCGATAGGGCAGTGTCATCTCAATAGGGTTGGCGCGGTTGGCTTTCCTCTTGTAGCTTTGTCACTCTCTATGAAATTGATCCTGACCATTCTTGTTCTTTTGGCGTTGGCGGTCGGCGGCATGGTTGCTCTCTCGCACCACGATGTGATCCGGCGCTCGGATCTCACCTACAGCAATTTCCAGCACAGTGGGATCCGAAGCTTGGAATTCACGTGACTTGAAGTCGCGGC
>JADMIO012757331.1_pt1 | contig 109398 bp, 96 predicted proteins | sample 8958161 | NCBI WGS metagenome assembly JADMIO01 (sample SAMN16585339, study PRJNA669376) | soil metagenome | isolation source: Crop rotation soil | place: USA: Cullars Rotation, Alabama | collected 2011
CGCGACAACTTGTCCACGTGGAATTCTAAGCTTAGGATCCCAATGTGCTGGAAAGCTCGACGCAAAGAATAGGCGCCTCCCGAAGACAATTGTCCATGTCCGTAGCAAAACGGCTGCACTATGAAGATAGCCGCGATGATCGCTTTGGCCTTACTCATAGATTCCCTTCTCTCTTTTCTTTTTCCGGTCCAATTCGTTGAGCGTTTTTCGCATGAGATCCAACGCCGCTTTGTTGTTTGGTTCGATTTTCAACACCCTGCTAAAGATTGTGGTGGCCTCTTCGAATCGGCCCTCCTTCAATCGGTCGTTTCCGGATGTAAGAAGGGCCGGGATATCGGCCGGAGACGGCATAGCCGCCGCTGGCGTCTGGGATTTGGCCGTCGACGAGTGTTCCCGTACGGGCTCTTTGACTTTGCGCTTTGGGCTTTCCTTCTTTTCGTTTAAGAGCCCATGGGACGCCGTCGGCGGCTCCAATTGGGGGATATCATTCGCACCCTTCAGCGGAATGGCCGAAGCGGGAATAAGGCTCACCGAAACCGGTGTAGCCGGAATGGCCATCGCTGGGGTCTGTAAGGGGTCCGGACCGGGACCTACCGCAACCGGCGGAGCAGCTATCGGCTCGATGACAAGCGGTTTGATGTCCGAATTCGTCAACACCGGAGCATTCGTGGATGGTCCAAAGCGATAGGAAAACCCGAATCGATGAGCATCACCCAAGAATCCGAACGGTGAGAAACTGTAACCAAACTGAAGATTCTTAATGCCGATCCCAAGCCCGAAACGCAAGCCGCTCCCTTCCGATTGGCCTGTCCGGTATCCGGCGCGAAGGGCAAGAATTTTCTGAATCCAAAATTCCTGTCCCAAGGCGAAGTAATTGTTGCCATCGGACGACATCGCGTAATCGAAGGCGGTCGTCAAATGATTTGGACCAAATGGAGCTTCGTATCCGAATCCGAGGCGGGTGGTTTGGGGAAGCCTGGTCTTGGCGGCGTCATAAACGAGAGCTGGGCCAATATCCTTCGAGGTTAATCCCATACTTAATCCATGGCCCAGCTTAAAAAGAAGCCCCAAATCCAGCGCATGAGACGAAGCGGTCGCCGGCCCGAGTTGCGATCGAATGAATTTGATTGTCCCGCCAACGCTGAAGAATCTCGACGGCCGGGCGGCGTATGCCAGTCCATAGGCGGCATCGCTTGCGTCAACCTGCCCCGCAGGATTTCCGGAGGCGTCAAATCCGTCAAAGGACGACACGGAAAATCGGTTCATGTAGGCGCCCACCGCGAATCGTTTGTGAAAACTCAGCCCCACAGTGGCCTGTTGTTCTTGTACATCTTGGATGGAACGTTGGTACGTCATGGCGACTTCGCTCGCCTTCAGGTAGGCAAGGCCAGCCGGATTCCAAAAGGAGGCGTAGGCGTCGTCAGCGACAGCGGCTTGGGCCTCGCCCATGGCGACAGCGCGTGGTCCCTCACCCAATTTGAGGAATGTCGCTCCTTTCGTGCCGGTTTCTCGAGCAAAAAGATGGCCGCCAATCCCGACGGCAAAACATATCAATCCGTAAAATCTTAACGTTCCTAATAAACGTAACATTATTAACAATCTACACATACTCAACGGATTTTCCACCGAATTCTTATTTGATGTAATCTTAGTGTTTCCGTCGGAGGAATCAGTCCGTTAATTAACACTCCCCTTCGGTAGGTATTTCCAAAATCACAGTGCAATCTGTCACAGGAAGGAAAGAATGAAACGTCGAGCTCTCGGAACATTCGCCATCGCCAAAATTTGCCAGGTTACTCCCATGACGGTGGCGCGGTGGTTGGATGAAAACAAACTGCCTTCGTTTACGACGGGCGGTGGACATCGCCGCGTTTGGGACGAGGATCTTCTTAAGTTTTTGAAGGCGCACAATATGCCGTCACCGGCGCATTTGTCCAAGACAGCCGTCGTCATCGTCGATGACGACCGCTTGTTCCGGAAACTTATCCGCCGCGTTTTTGAGAAGGCCCACCCCGACCTGGATCTCTACGAAGCCGTGGACGGATACGAGGCAGGAGAATTGATCACGTCATTGGTTCCATCTCTGGTTGTCCTCGACATTCGGTTGCCGGGAATGGACGGGTTTAAGGTGTGCCAACGAATCCGACAAAGCCCGTCATTGAAAAAGGTGAAGATCATTGCGATTTCCGGGCTTCCGGCGAAAGGCACAGAAGAAAAGATTTTAAAGGCGGGGGCCGACGTGTTTCTGGAAAAATCTCAAGGCGAGGATAAGTTGCTAGCGTTGGCGGAAGAACTCCTTGGTCTATCCGGACGCGTCTCGGCCTGACAACTTACCGGACCTCGCGCTGGATTCCTGGTTTCGTTTTTTTGTCGGGCCGAACCCAAAATAAAACGTCGCTCCTTGTCCCGGACCACTTTCGGCGCGAATCGTCCCACCATGGCGTTGCACAATGCGCTTGACCGTCGCTAAGCCGATTCCCACGCCCGGAAAATCGGCGTCCCCATGAAGACGTCGGAATACACCGAACAATTGATCCGCGCAGGACATATCGAACCCCACGCCGTTGTCGCGCACAAAGAACAAGTTTTCTTCCGACGAGCCTTTCTCAACGACGAGCTCTATCCGAGCCGCCGGATGCCGCGAAGTGAATTTCCAGGCGTTTCCAATCAAGTTCTCCAATAACGCCCGAATTAAGATGGGATCACCGTTGGCGACCATTTCATTTTCTATCGCGAATTCCACCGTGCGCTGAGGGTGCGTTTGCAGAAGATCGGTGGCAATTTGGTTCGCCATGAAGGTCAGATCCACTCGTTCCCGGGCTACGTCTTTGCTAACAAAGCGGGCCATTCCTAACATGGCTTCAATCAGTTCTTTCATCCGCGCCGTTCCTTCCCGAACGCGGGCGATATAGTCCTTTCCTTCCTTCGTTAGTTTGTCGGCGTATTCTTCCATGAAAGCGCGGCTAAACCCATCGATGCTCCTTAGCGGTTCTCGCAAATCGTGGGAGATGGCATAGGAAAACGCCTCCAATTCTTCCGTGCGTTTCGAGATTTTTTCTTCCATTTCGTCTTGAAGCTTCTTTATCTCAAGTTGCGCCTCGCGGTATTTGGCGATGTCCCTGATTGCCAAAACGGCGATGCCCCGATCGTTCGCCGGCATCTTCAAGGGGCTTATGTTGATCTCAACCGGAAAACGAGCCCCGTCCTTGCGAAGGCCCCACACATGATGCTCGGAAAAAAGAGCCTCATCGCGGCGGTTGGAACAACCTTCGAGTCGACTTGTGAATTTATCGGCGCCGAAAAAATCAGGGATGAGCTCGTTCACAGACTTTCCGAGAACTTCTTCTCGGCCGTACCGAAAAAGATTTTCGACCTGCTTGTTAATGACATTGATTAACCCACGGTCATCGATGACGATCATCGCGTCAGGCGCTCCCTCGAGCAGTTCCTGAAAATTAAAACGAGAAGAGCGCGGTTCCCGTTGGACGAGCTCGGATATCAAAAGGGTGCCACTGATCAGGATCAACACGAGTCCGAAGGCGATAAGAGAAACCAACATAGACAACAATCATAACACACAATACTTCGAGGATTGTCCCGGCGGGTGGGAGGATCGATCCCGGCGTGCCGTCGACGTCGCTTGTGAATCAAACGAACTTGTAGCCCTTGCCGGTTACAGTCACCAGTCGATTCAAGGCCTCCGGACCCAGCTTCAGGCGAATCCTTCTCATATGAACGTCGATCGTCCGTTCGTTAAAAACGTCCATATCGATGTCCCATACTTTCCTTGCGACGAGTTCCCGACTGACGACATTGGGAGAATTTTTTAGCAGGAGATGAAGAAGATCGAACTCCTTCGGCGTCAAATTTTCAATTTTTCGATCGTTTAGAATGGCCACGTGTTGTCCGACGTCGAGAGAAATTCCGTCCCGCTTCAAAACGTCCTGACGTGATCCAGCGTAGGTGACGCGGCGCAAGATCGCTCTCACGCGCGCGGCCAGCTCGAGGCGATCAAAGGGTTTGGTCATGTAATCGTCCGCCCCTTGATCCAAGCAGGAAATATTGAGACCCGATTCCGGATCGCCAGTTAGCACGAGAATCGGAATTTGCGAGATGTGTCCGTCGTTCTTGATAGCCGCGCACACGTCCATTCCGGAAAAATCCCCCAAGTTCAGATCCAAGATTAAAAGCGCGGGCAGCGAGGATCGCGTTTTCTTGATCGCCTCGTTGCCCGATCCGGCTTCCAAAACTGAAAAGCCACTTTCCTCAAGGATCTTCCTCAACATGACGCGGTCCATCTTGTCGTCGTCGGCGACGAGCACCTGTGGCTTCATGGTCCGATTATTGGTCGAAAATTCGGGAAGTTCAACTTCGAATAGAAACGCGTCAAGCCCTCAATAGTTTTCATGTTAACGACTTATTAAGACAGCCTTCACGAAACGCTTCGTTGTTGAAAGTTTCGCGATGGCTCACATTGGGCGGGAGGTCAAACCGTCAGAGCAACGAACCAGGAGCCAGGAACACATGAAGAAACGATCTTTTAGGGCTTCCACCATTGCCAAGATCTGCCAGGTGCCGCTCACCACCGTGGATCGATGGCTCGATGAGAACAGGGTGGCGTCCTTCACCATTCCCAAGGGAAATCGTCGGGTGTGGGACACCGATCTTGTGCCGTTCCTGAAAACACAGAATGTTTCGATTCCGGCAAGTCTGCGGTCCCTTTCCAACCCCAGTGTTCTTTTGGTTGACGATGATCCCGGCGTTCGACATCTTCTCACCCGCATCATAAACCAGTTCCATACGAATGCCGTCGTCCGCGAAGCAGAGAATGGAACGGAAATGAGGGCAAAGGTCGCGGACCAGCCGCCATCATTGATTATCTTAGACGTCAATCTTCCAGGAACAAACGGGCTCGAACTTTGCGCCAAATTACGCCGCCATCCCAGGACGAAGGACGTCAATGTTCTCGTACTCACGGGAACCGGAACCGACGAGGAAAAAGACCAAGCAATTAAAGCCGGAGCCGACGCTTTCCTCCCCAAACCTTTCACAAATGAATCTTTCGCAAAAATAGTTTCCCAGCTTTTGAGAAGACAGCATGGTTCTGCCTCCGAACCGGAGTGACGAGATGAACGGTGCTCTATCGCATACGGGGCCGAGATTGAGGGATGATCGTCTGGACATCCTTCTCGTTGAAGACGACAAATTCGATTGCTTCGTCACGCAGCACTATCTTCGAAAGGGCCGGCTCAACTTCAAGCTAAAAATCGTTCACAACGGGCGGGAAGCCCTTAGTTATCTGTTCAAAAACAACGAGCACCAAAACGCACGGCGACCGCATCTCATTTTGATTGACGTCGGTCTGCCCGATATGGATGGAAGGGATGTGTTAGCGGCGATTCAAAACGAGCCGGGACTCGCAAAAATTCCCACGATCGTCTTAACCGGTCGGAAATTAGAAGATGATCCGGTTAGTCATTTTCATCTTTTTGAACATGCCTACCAGAACAAATGGCAGAGCATGGACGAGTTCGTTTCGCTGGTGAAAGCGATCGTGGATTTTCGCTCGGCTTGTCAACATAGTGAACAAACATAACAATCTATTGCAAGCGGGCGGTTTCGAGCCATACTTGAAAAATGAACCAGCTGGTCGATCACCGAGCACGGTTCGAAAAAATTTCGAGTGGACGAATGATCGCCCGCTTTGTGGCCTCGATGGCGATCTTGGTGGCCGGAGCGGCGGGAAATTACTTCGTCACGGAACAACGCGTCGCCGCAGCGAATTTCATTTCCGAAGTGATGGAAAACATGGGCCAACAAAGAATGTTGGTGCAAAGAATTGCCCTACTTTCTCGGTCCTTGATTGATGCGCCGTACAAGCCCACCCGCGAAGTCTTTCGCCAAGAAATTAGAAGCTCCGCCCAGAATCTTGGAATCGCCCACGAAGATCTCATTCGTGGGGAACTGTCCAAAAAACTGCCAAAGTCGACTCTTCAGAAAGTGCAATCCATTTATCTTGAGCCCCCCTTCAGTTTGGAAAAGGACATCAAACAGCTTCTGTCCTCCGCTCTGAGCATCACTGAGACCCCTGATGACAGTCTGAACGCCGAAAATCCGGATTTCATCTACGTGGAGTCTCTGGCCCAAAGCAATCAGCTGGTCAACGCTCTGAACCAAGTCGTCGGCCATTACCGAAGTGAGAGTGCCGCGGTTATCAGCCGCAACGTGATTTTGGGAAGAATCCAGTTGGGAGCCTTTTTATTGGTATCAGCTGGTCTGGTCATGTTTGTCTTTGTCCCGATGGCGAGAGGGATTCGAAGCGAAATCGACGATCTAGCGAAATTGAATGTGGTCCTTGACCAGCACGCTCGCGATGTATCAGACACCAATAAGAAATTAAAGGACAAAGAGTCGTCGCTGTTGGAAATCATGGAGGACTTGGCTGTTCAGAAAAAACACCTTCAATTGGAGATTGTCGAGCGAAAAAAGGCAGAAGCCGCTCTCCAACAGGAACGAAATACGGCGCAGATGTATTTGGACCTGGCCGGCGTGATGTTTATCTTGTTGGACAACAATCAAGTGCTCCGCCTGGTCAACCGCAAAGGTTGCGAACTGACGGGTTACACGGAAGGCGAACTACTCGGACAAAATTGGTTTGACATTTCTTTGACACCCGAAAATCGACCAACCTACAAAAAGATTTTCGATGACTTTGTCACCGGGAAAGAGGCGCTTACCGAATATATCGAAACCGACCTTCTGACCAAGGACGGGAAAATAAAACGGATTGCCTGGCACAACACAAGTTTGAAGGACGGCAATGGAAACATAACCGGCACGCTGAGTTCGGGTGAAGATATCACCGAACGGGTCCGAGCCGAGAAGAGTCAGAAGGAACTAAACGAAAAGCTTGAACGAATCAACAAAGAGTTGAACGAATTCTCGTACGTCGTCTCTCATGACTTGAAGGCACCGCTGCGGGGCATCGGATCGCTGGCGACGTGGCTCATTGATGACTACGGCGAGAAATTGGACCCAGATGCCAAAGAAAGTCTCGATCTCATGGTCGGGCGCGTCAAACGCATGAGCGACTTAATTGACGGTCTTCTTCTATTAGCGAAACTGGGGAGCACAGAAGGAGAACCGAAGGACGTCTTTCTTCCAGCCCTGGTTAAAGATGTGGTCGACTTCATCAATCCACCCAAGTCTATTTCAATTTTAATCGCTGATAATTTGCCTATGGTGCGCTGTGACCAAACCCGCATTCAACAGGTCTTTCAAAACCTGTTGTCCAACGCGATTAAGTATATGGATAAGCCCCAGGGCAAAGTGACCGTCGAAGCTCATGACAAAGACGAATTCTGGGAATTCTCGGTTCAAGACAACGGCCCGGGGATCGACAAGAAATATCACGAAAAGATTTTCCAAATTTTCCAGACGCTGGCTCCGCGGGACACGCACGACAGCACAGGTGTTGGACTAACGATCGTCAAGAAGATCGTCGAGTCGTACGGTGGCCGGGTGCGCGTCGATTCGGCTCCGGGGATGGGAAGCACGTTTTTCTTTACGTTGCCAAAAGCGGTCGAGCGGAGCTTGGCGCATGCGGCCTAACCTCCCCATTCTTCTCGTCGACGACGATCAAGTGGACGTCATGACGATCAAACGCGCTTTCAGAGACCTCGGGATCTCGAACCCTGTGACCCACGTTTCCAATGGAGAGGAGGCCCTTCAATTTTTGAGGAGCGACAAAAGATTCTGGCCGGGGTTAATCTTTCTTGACATCAATATGCCGGTCATGAACGGCGTCGAATTTTTGAGAGAGATCAAGCAGGACGATCGGCTGAGCTCGATTCCGATCGTGATACTCACCACATCGAACAACGAGAAAGATAAGTTCGAAAGTTTTAGATGGGGAATCGCCGGATACATGCTCAAGCCCGTGGACTATGGCCGGTTTATAGAAGTGATCCGCAGCATCGATGCGTACTGGTCGAATAGCGAACGGGCAATTCATCAATGATCCATGAAGGTCTCTCGTAGCTGAATATATCTAGGAGCGCACAGGGAGGCATGATCTGAAGAGAATTCTTTTTGTTGAAGATGATGAGGTGGACCAGGTCGCGCTGGAACGTGCATTTTCAAAAAGGCGCCCCTCCCTCGAATTCGAGATCGCCGGCTCGGTCGTGGATGCCAAAAAGAAGCTGAATGACAAACGCTACGACGCTGCCGTGGTGGACTTAAATTTAGGCGACGGAACCTGCTTCGATATTTTTAACTCCATGAACGAGATCCCATTCGTCGTCGTGACCGGAGCGGTATCGGTCGACCTGGCCGTCGAAGCCATGAAGTGCGGCGCGATGGACTATATTGTGAAGGATATGGACGGTCGCTACTTGGACGCCCTGCCCAGCGTCGTTGCATCTTCGATCGAAAACTTCGAAGGCGGGCGAAAGCCGAGCACCAGTAAAGAGGCACTCGATAAAATATCCGCAATGGAAGAGGCGATCGGGAAGTTTTCCTTGTTGCTTGATCAAATCGAGAACAAAAACCGCGCCCTGGAAAGAGAGAAAAGAGACCTTGAGCAAAAGATAAAGGACTTCAAAGCAATCTATGCCAAGCACGTTCTCCGCGGTCGATAGGAGGCAAAGGAAATGGAAATAGCATCACAAGAAGAATTGCAGATCTTGCTTGTCGAGGACGAAAAATTTCACCAAGTCATGGCCAAGAAATTTTTGGACAAAGGAGATCTCAACTACCGGCTCCATATTGCTTCGGACGGGGAAAAGGCTATGGATTTTCTTTATCGTCGGGCTTCCTTTGGCTCCGCCCCCCGGCCCGATATTATTCTTCTGGATCTGGGATTGCCGGGCATGACAGGCCGCGAAGTCTTCCGTCAAATAAAAGCCGACCCCGACTTGAAACAAATTCCGGTCATCGTCTTAAGCGGTACCGACCCTGAGGAAATTCCAAAAGAGCTTTCCCAGCACGCGGGCGCGTATTGCTTCACCAAATGGATGGAGATGAAGGATTTCATGTCTTTGATAAAAACGGTCCAGACCTACCGAGCGACCTTTTCCAAAAAAGCAGCCTGATGTCTCCCCTCGCTGTTGTTCGCAACAGAGTTCCTCTCTTGTTAACGGAACGTTAACGACGATTTCAGAATAGGTTTCGTTGCAATCTCAACTCTCCGGCGTTTCACTTAACGTGTTGGATCGTCCGTACCCTCGCCGGAGAGCACGTCCCAACTATCGAAACGGACGGCCCCGGCGAGGCATATGGGTGTTTCGTAAAAGGTTAATATGACGCGTGCTTCGATTCATTCGAGTTGTTCTCCTATTGTCGCTGACGTTGATGTCTGTGCCCCCCGGCACACTCCTCCTCCCGAGGACTTCGTCGAGCCAGACCGTGTGTGCCCGCTGTGCCGGAACGTGTTGCTGCCCGGACATTTGTGCAGCCGCCCTGCCACAGCGGCCGCGTGTGCATTGCTCCAGTGGCGACGGGGAATGCGGTTCGTTTCAAAGTCTCCCCCCGGAGGCGATGCGGGATGGTCACGCTAGCGGCGATTTGACAGGGTCGTTTGGAGCCCCCGTCCTTCCCAAGCCCGCCAATCCGGCCGTTAGTTTGTTGCTGCAGAAGCGACCCTTCGTTCAACCCCAAATCGCTTTCGATGTTTTGACGCCGCCCCCCCGATAAACGACCTACTACCACCGATCGTTCTTTTGCCGGTGATGCTCGGCACAAGCCGTTGCATCTTTGAACCGGCGTCCCCACGCTTATCTCAAGGAACATTCCAAGGAGAACACCTATGTTTTTCTCTTTTAGAAAGCTGTTTATCGCCACGCTTTTAATCTCGTTTGTGCCGATTGGCCGATTGTGGGCTTGTGCCTGTGGTTGCGGAGTCTTTGATGTCGGTACTAACGGGATGCTGATGACGAACGAGGGAGGAATGACGTTCGTCGAATACGACTTCATGGACCAAGACAAGAATTGGAACGGAACCTCATCCTCGCCCGCCGAGAACAACGAAGACAAACGAATCAAATCCGACTTTATCACCGCGGGACTTCAGTACATGTTTAATCGCCGTTGGGGGGCTCGGGCGGAGGTCCCGTTTTGGCATCGCACCTTCGATACGACCGACGAGGACGAAAACATGGTGTCCTTCACCCATTCTTCCGTCGGCGACATCCGTCTGAAAGGCGTGTTCTCCGGGTTTTCTCCGGATATGTCCAGCGGGGTCACCTTCGGCGTGAAGCTTCCGACCGGTGATTACAAATTCCATGGCTTCGATCGCGACACTGCCATCGGGACGGGCAGCACAGATCTTCTCTTGGGTGCCTACAAAGTGGGCGGTCTGCCGGCCTCGCCGAGATGGAACTGGTTCGCCAACAGCGAACTCGATCTGCCGGTGTTGATCACGCCGGCCTACCGTCCGGGTTCCGAAATCGATGTGGCCTTGGGTGGGTATTACGATGGCTGGAGAACCGGCGCGGTGAAAATCGCTCCGTTGGCGCAGTTGATCGGATCTCACCGTTGGAGCGACACCGGACAGGATTCCAGTCATCCGGATAGCGGTTATCAGCGACTCGTGCTCTCCCCGGGCGTCGAATTAAGCCTGGGCCGCTGGAGGATTTATGGTGATGTCGGTTTCCCGATCTATCAAGACGTCAATGGACAACAACTCGTGGCCACGAAACTCTACAAGATCAATGTCAGTCGGTTTTTCTAGCGGCCGTTTGCGACAGGGGCCAAGGGAACAGGGCCGTCTCGTGCGCGTGGTCGCGGTCCGGATTCGTTCCCTCTCAGGAAACGCCGCGTTACGAGGACCCAAATCCGCTTGTGACATTTGTGTGGCGGCCTTGAGCAGGGCTCTCTTCGGCGTTACGCTAGAAGATCATCCGTTCCACGTTTAAACGCGAGGAGGTCTTGAGATGACCGTAAGTCAAGTAAGATCGCTGAAGAGACGGCTGGGCCGACATTTGGATCGATTGGGCGTAGCGCTTCGTCGAATGCGCCGCATGCCGGCAAAGCGACGCAGAAAAGTCGAGCTTCATCTCATGAGGGATCTGAGGAGAGAATCGAGGGTGATCGAACGCATCGATCGCCGCTACAGCCGTCTCGCGCGAGCAGCCTAATCTTGTGATTCCCTGGCGCCGAGCCTTCGACGCCAGGGAATTTTTTTGCCCATCCACCGAGATTTTCGGACTGTCTCCCAGTTTGTCACAATCGACACTCGTCAAAACCATTCGGTGGAGGATCCCATGGACCGCTCGCGTGACAAACAAAAGGCCGGACAGAAAAGTGGCCGCAAAAATCGACATTCGCTGGAGGAAAGACACCGGCTCGGCTTGTCCGCCACTGCTCGCGCTGCGGCGCGTCGAGCCGCCAAAGCCACCCGATCGAAATAGTCTCTCCTAACGTCGTTCGCTTTCCGTCTGTCTTTTTCACGGCGATCAAAACTCCAAGTTCGGTTGGATCAACGCCTGAAACTCGCGCTCGGAGGTGCGGAGATTACCACGGTATTTGTCTTCGGTCCGATACACAAAACCGAACGAAAGCGTTGGAACGGCCCTTCGTCCCTTCGTCGGAAATTTCCGATCGATCACGAGTTGGTGTTGAATTGGGTGGAATGTCCGCGCGTCGACATCGAACTTGTATGTCGCTCCGGTGTTGTGCAACCACTCGAAGCGCTTGTCGTCGTAATCCACCCGACTGCGACGTAGGCTGATGTAGAGCGCATCGGCGATGTCGGGGTTGTCATGGAATTTCGCGCCCACGCGGAAGCTCCATAGCAGCTTGATGTCTGACTTTTTTTTGTCGCCTTTAATCTTCCACTCGGTTTCGATCCAATTGTCATCAATCAGTTCGTTATCTTTGATGTGCTGGGTTCCCGCGCTGAGCAAATATCCGATGTAGCCCTTGCCTTCGCCATAACTTCGCCGCTTAACCGGCTTGAATTCGATGACATTCCCAAGAAAAATCGACACCGCTGCGGGTTCTTCAAATCCCGCCGTCACACTTTGAATGATGTTCTGGCCGCTGCCTATGTTGGTGCGGCGGTAGAACGCCGGTGCGTGTCCTTTCAGATAAACGCCGGTCATCGGCAACGGGTTAACACTTCCTTCCAAAATCAAAAAGCGCGGACGGGGAGACGTTATCAGGCGTTTGTAAATTTCCCATTCACTTTTGTTATCGACATACGGAATAGGAACCGTGGTCAAATGAATGGTGTAGTCCAATGCCGTGTAATAGGCATCCAACTGGTACTCCCACTCTCCCTCCAACGCTGCGGCAGAAACGCCGGCCCCGATTAAGAGAAGGCTCGTTAGAATACCGCCGACCATCCTCCGTCGCGCCACGGTCATAGGACAGTCTAATCGCCGCCTGGTAAAAGAGGGAGAGGAATTTCCAAAACATGCCGGCTTGACGAGTTAATTTTCGCGCCCTTGGTTCGTAGTTTGGTTAGTCGGCGGTGTCATGCCGATGGAAAGGGGGAATCAGATGAAGAAGCTGAAGCGACTGTTCATTATGGCGGCAGCCTTGGGTTGGCCGGTATTTGCGAGGGCGGCCGCACCTGTCCAGGTAAGTTTGTATCCGCCGTTGCAGATTGTAGGCCCTAGCCACGACGTTGCAGGCGTGCGATTAGACATTCTGTACGGTGTAAACGAAAACGTGACCGGCCTCGACATTGGATTGGTCAATCAGACCCGGAGTACGTTTCGTGGATTACAACTCGGTGCAGGCAACATCACTACCGGACCTGCAACCGGAATTCAGTTCGGTCTGGCCAATTGGAACCAAGGAGATTTCCTCGGTTGGCAAAACGGCATCGTTAACTGGGATAACGGTGCAATGTCGGGGTTTCAGTTGGGCCTTGTTAATCACGCCGACAGCGTTCACGGCTTGCAACTGGGTTTCTACAACGCCACGAACCATTTGCAAGGGCTACAGATTGGCGTGTTGAATTTCAACTTTGGAAGCGAGCGCTTGAAATTCCTTCCGATCGTAAACTGGGCGTTCTGAGGACGGCTTGAACAAAATCGGCTAGTGGCCGGGAGGCGCCGCGCGCTGAACCGCGAGGAGTGCCTCAGGCGTGCCGATCGAACGAAGGGCCTCTCGAGCGGCGTCGCGAGCTCGAACATTCCTGCGGGGCGCCTGCATGACAAGCTCCAGTTCCGTGATCGCCGAAACCGCCGGAGCCCCGACAGCGGCAAGGCCAGCGGCGGCTCCTTCGACGATGGCATCGTTGGCGTCATTTAGACGGCGTTTGAGTGAGGATACGACGGAACCGTCCCCGGCGTTGGCTGCGCCCAGAGCGCGAAGCGCCTCTGCGCGTACGTCCGGGTCAGAGTCGTTGATGGCTTTCAGTAAATCGGGCGAGGCCTCGTGAGCGTTCTTACCGAAAAGTCCAATAACATGGGCGGCGTTTCGTCGAACGGCGGGTTGGTCGATCTTTAATCGTTCAATTAAGACGGACAGCGGAAGTTCGCGGCCAGGATCGATCAGCTTTTTGAGATCGCCCCATGCTTCGTCCCAGTGCTGGGAATCGGTCGATTCGTCGAGCAGCCGCTGTTTCGCACTCGCGATACGGCTTTGCGTTGTCACTTCGGCAACAGCTTCTGAAACTCCGCTACCTTGCACGTTCGTCTCATACCCGAAACAAGGTAAGTCGTGCGATCCGACGATGTCGGGTCGCTCGGATTCGGGCATTCTCGCCCACACCTCCTCGAGCGCCGCCCGTGCCTTGGCCGCTCGTTCAAAGCAAAGTGAGATCGTGTCGGGCCGCATTCTCCAAGCCAAGGTAACGCCGCACGTCCAAAAGTAAAGATCATTGACCTTCTTGCCCTGACTTGGGACCGGCCGTTCCTCAGCTCCGAATGGCTGAAGCGCCGCATCGATAAACGGGTAAATCTTCGCGTCGCATGCGCACGGATGGGAATACCGCTGGATTCCATCGATCCACTTTGTGTCAAAAGTGCAATTGTCAAAAGCCGACGCGGGGAAAGGGCGAAAGAGTTCGAGGGTAAGAATAAGCATGGTCATCCGGCGCATCTTTAAAGGATCCCGGGGAATCGCCCAAAATGCAAGAGACGAGAACAGCTCGTGAAGTTGAACCGACGCCGCAAAGAGCGCGATTTCTATTGGGCTGGAGCCGGAGCTGGGACCACTGGCGACGAAGCGGAAGGGCCGTCAGAAACCGGACGAACGCTGGTGATAAAGTATTCGGTCTCTCCGAAACAAGTGGTTGGCAGGCCGACGTGCTGTTCGTAGAGTAACGCCACATGCTGACCGACGGTACGCCGGACGTCCTCCGCAACTTTTTCGTCCCGCACGGTAAACAGAAATTTTTCGGGCATGGCCCCCGGAAGATTGACCATGGCCAATTCTCCTTCCCAGGTTTTGCACAGCCATCCCTTTTTCGAAATTTTCTGAACATAGCCGGCACGCTCGCCCGTCGCGTAAGAAAAACGCAAAGCTCCAAAGATCCACACGATCAGTGCCAGGATGGGCACTAACACCACGAGCAACACCGGCATCCATATCCGCCCCAAACCATATCCACGAAGGTTTTCGCTCGTCACGTGTTTCCTAGTGAATCCACGAACCGATACGGTCGCCCAGTGCTTTGGCGAACCAACGATGGCCTTCGGTCGAAAAGTGGACCTCATCGACGAAATAATCCTCACGAAGATTTTCGTTCATAAAGAAATCCTCATCCACGCGAATGTAGGGAATCGACAAATCCTTGCAGAGGTTCTTCACGAATTGAACAGCTTTGTAATCCATCGGTTGATATTGGGCTTTGTGGCGGACCATCGGCCGCATCGGCGACACCGTCACGAGCAGCTTCGCACCTATACCGTCGGCATCGCCTTTAAGCCGCGAGAAATACGAGCGTGCAAAGCTATCGTCAGTTGCGCCCTGGGCTAGGGCCCGATCAAGATATTCTTTGTCCGGATCGCGTACCTGAACACTCGGCGGACGGATGATGTGCTTAAGAAGAAGAAAGGTAGAGGAACGCTCGCGTAGTCTCTTTTGCGCTCTGAGACGCATGTTTACCTCAAGTGTCTGGGCCATGTACTGATCGTGCTCTGCCTCCGAACTTTGCAGGTCGTTGACGCAGACCACCCATAAGATGACGGCCGGCCTTAACCGGTAGAGGTCGCGCTCGTAACGCAACACTTCCTGTTTTAAGTCGTAGCCGTCAAAGCCCGCGTCGATGAAATACGTCTTGAGTCCTTCGTCGTTGAAGTGTTTCTCAAGAAGTTTGACGAACGTCTTTTCCAACGGCACTTCCTGCGCCATGACCACGGAGTCACCCAACACCAAAACTCGAGTTTGGTCCCGCAGCTCGCTTGGAGAACGAAAGGAGTCGCGCAGTCCCCAGTCGTTGAAACGCAACACGAACCCGCCTTTCTTCTGGACGCGCCATCCGGCGAAGGTCCAGCCCAGTTCCGGATCGATTCGAATGACGGATGGGGACGCGAACCAAATACGGTTGACGATGGCCGACACGCCTTCGACGACCAGAACCGCGCCGAGGATAAGAGCCAATTTGCGGAAGAAATTCTTCATGGAAGTGGGAGCCGGAGGCGAAGGTTACCAAATGCTCCGCTAATGGGTGGTCGGCTCCGACACCCGTCGTGACTCCCGTGCACCTTTCTTGTCAAAGAAAAGGATGTGGTCATAATCCCACCGCAGGTTTTCGTTCTCGCCCGAGCCGCTAACAAAAAAATCGCCAGTCCATTCACGCGTAATAACGGTTCCCCGTTGCATGGCGGCGCCGTCCTCGCCGACCGTCGAGGAATCGCTTTCAAAACGCGAACATCGGTAGGGCTCGCGAAACGAAAGCTCCCATCCTGTCCGCGTTCCGCGAACGCCGAGGCGAAGATCCAAGTCGTCAAAAACGGATTGCTCGCAGGTGCCCGGATTCTTTTCATCGTACCCAGGAAGATGGGCGAGGCCCCGTTCGATCAACACGCGCTTATCCCAAATTGGAATATCCACGACCTTCTCCGACGAGAGCACGGCTGCCGACACGGTTCGATAAATGCAACCAGAGGGGCAATCGTCAGGAGGTCCGACGTCCACGCGAACGCCGCGAAATCCGTTAACGCCCAGGCGCGTCGAACGACAGGCATGAACCCGTGTGGTGTCCAAACGCTTTGCTGCCATCAGTTGCCGAGCCGCGGCCGGGCACGACGCGGGATCAATATACGAGGGCTTGTCACCAGCCTCGGTGGAGGAGATAGCCGAGGGAGCAACCACCTCGTCGATAATTTCATCATCGGAACGGGCTAGGGCAGCCAAGCCAAGAAAAAAAAGAAGAGCGAGAACCGCTTGAAGAGGTCCACGGATTGTAGCTTGAGATTTTCGCTGCTGCGTCCATCGAACCACGGGCCGATTACATCACTTCGGGCCGAACCCGGCAACGCATCACGGCGCCCGAACAGATGCTCGGTAATTGCCCGTGGTACAATTAGCACCGAGGTAATCCGTGTCTAAATCCCAACGACCCCCGCGAGCCAACCGGCTCGTGTCCGAAAAAAGTCCCTATCTGCAGCAACACGCGTCAAATCCCGTGGAGTGGTATCCGTGGGGCGAGGAAGCGTTTGCGGAGGCCCGACGTCAAGACAAACCGGTCTTCCTCTCTATCGGGTATTCCACGTGCCATTGGTGCCACGTGATGGCGCACGAATCCTTTGAAGACTCGGATATCGCGGAGCTTCTCAATGCCTCCTTCGTCAGTATTAAAGTGGACCGCGAGGAGCGCCCAGACATCGACGCGCTCTACATGACGGCGGTGCAAATGCTGACCGGATCTGGCGGTTGGCCCATGTCCATCTGGTTGACGCCGGACAAAAAGCCTTTTTACGCAGGAACGTATTTTCCGCCCCGCGATGCGTACGGGCGCCCCGGTTTCCCCTCCGTTCTCGCTCAGCTCGCTGATATTTGGAAAAACGACCGCGCCAAAATTATGCAGTCCTCCGAACGGATCACGGACGCCTTGCGGACCGCGCTTGTTCAACGTCCGCCAGCGGACGATCTTCCCGCGGCGTCGGCCGTACGACAGGCCGCTATCGGAATGTTGAAAGGTAAACTTGATCCCATTAACGGTGGATTTGGTTCCGCGCCGAAGTTCCCCATGCCGACGTATCTCGATTTGTTCCTTTTAGATCACGAGCGTTCCAAGAATCCCGAATCGCTTCACGCCGTGGAACAGGCCATGGAGCATATGGCCGCCGGAGGAATTTTCGATCAGTTGGGCGGCGGATTCGCCCGATACTCCACAGATGCCCAGTGGCTCGTGCCGCATTTCGAGAAAATGCTCTACGACAACGCGCAATTGGCCATGACTTGCGTCCGGCTATATGGCGCGACGAAGAATCCGAATTATGAACGAATCGTGCGTCACACCCTGGACTACTTATTGCGCGATCTCCGCCACACCGCGGGAGGCTTTTTCTCGGCCGAGGACGCTGACAGCGAGGGTCGCGAGGGAGCCTTTTATTTGTGGACATTGTCCGAGATTCGAACCCATCTCCCCCCGCCGCTCTTTGATGCCTTCGTCTACGCCTATGGCCTAACAGCTCACGGAAATTTTATCGATCCCCACTCCGAGCTCGTGGGCCAAAACGTCCTGTATGTGGCCCATTCAGCAGTGGAAGTTGCGCGGTACATCGGAGAATCGGTGGAAAAAACCGAGATTCTGCTCAAAGAGGCAGGCACGCTTCTCTTCGAGGTACGCGCTAAACGGGTGAGGCCCCACCGGGACGAAAAGATACTGACGGAATGGAACGGCCTGGCAATTTCCGCATTCGCCGCGGCAGGACGAATGTTTGGAGAGCCGCGGTACACCGAAGCGGCCGAGCGGGCCGCGGAGTTCGTTCGGTCCCATCTCTTTGATACCAACACCCAGCGGCTGTACCGCCGTTGGCGCGACGGCGAGCGAAAAATCACGGGGCAGCAAACCGACTACGCCATGCTGGTGCAGGGTCTTATTGATCTTTTCGAAGCAACCGGCCGAGCCGATTGGTTACGTTCGGCCGTCGACCTTCAGTCCATTCACGATCGACTCTTTGAGGACCGAAACAACGGTGGTTATTTTATGACCGAACCGGCAGAGGACATGTTGGTGCGGATGAAGGACGAGACCGACAACGTTATTCCGTCGGGAAACGCCGTCGCGGCGCTCAACGGTTTTCGTCTTTACAAATGGACCGGTGATAGTGGAGTTCAGACGTCTGCCCGGCGTACCGTGCGCGCGTTCGTGGAGCGACTTCGCGAACAGCCCACCGCTGTGACCAAGATGGTGTTGGCGTTGGACGCCATGGAAAACTTTCCGAAACAACTTATCGTGGTCGGACCGCCAGGGACCGACGAGTGGAAGCAAATTCAGCTCCTGGTTCGCGATGCGCCTGCGAATATTACTCCCTTGCTGCTCGAATCGGGGCCGATGCAAGAAGATTTGGGCGTAGTTCTTCCTTATATAAGGGAGATGAGGCCTATAGATGGGCGGCCGACCGGCTTTTTGTGCGTCAACTTCGCCTGCCAAAAACCCACTGTCGGGGCCGTCGAGCTCGGGCGAGCGCTGGGCGAGCTCCAAAAATCATGAGGCCATCGCCCGTTGAATAAGGCGTTAATTTTAGGTTTCATAACGCGGTGCAAAGACCCTAGTTCCGACGGAAACCGGGCATGGGTGCAAGGAGCAGATGATGGGCGAGTCGTACATGACAAGAGCGGGCTACGAGAAACTGCTGAAGGAACTGGAGATGCTTCAGCAGCGAAAGAAAGATTTGTCCGCAGAGATTGGCGAAACACGGGAGCAAGGGGATCTTCGCGAGAACGCTGGCTACCACTTCGCCCGTGAAAAGCAAAGCGAGACGCTTCGACGGATTGCGGAAATTCATGACAAGATTAGTACCGCCAAGATAATCGATGATCTGAACCTTCCCAAAGACGAGGTGACCATCGGCACGAAAGTCACCATTGCTGAAGAAGGAACACCCGACGAATTCGAATACACACTGGTGGGGGCCGATGAAGCGGATCCCGATACGGGAAAGATTTCGGTGCATGCGCCCATGGCGCAAGGTCTCCTTGGCCATAAGGTTAACGAAATCGTCGAAGTGCCACTGCCGGCCGGTCGGCTTAAGTTCAAGATACTTCGCATCGAAATGGCGCTGTGACGATTCGTTAACGCCAACCTTCCCCTCTTTCACCTCCATGCCTTCGTCCGCGGCACCTAGCCGTTCCCTTGATGCTTCTGTCCGGATGTTTGCTTGCGTTCGTTACGGAATCGTCTCGTTGGCTGTCGTCCTTTCCTTGGTATCCGCCGGATGCTCGGAGTCATCGGTCAGCAAATCGTCAGGAACCACCGACCAAAATGCCTTGTGGGGAGATGCGCCATACCAGCGTCCTACGTGCGTAAAAGGTATTCATCTGACAGCCTGGTACACGGGTAACAAAAAAGCGCGGGTCAAATTTGAGAAGCTCTTGGCGGACACGGAACTTAACACGGTGGTCATTGACGTCAAAGAGACCGAAGGCGATGTCTTTATTCCCGGCGTGACCCTAGATGGAAAAAATGTCTACGAGCCGGCGATGCGGGACATTAAGGAATATCTCGATTACTTGAAGAAGCACGGCGTGTACACCATCGCACGCATCGCCGTATTTCATGACAATCGATTGGCGAAGGTGAAGCCGGAGTGGGCGATTCGCTCCTCCTCCCCCTTGCCGAAGGCAGTTGCCAATGGGTATCGGGCCGACATCTGGGTCGATCGGAAGGGGTCAGCATGGGCGGACCCCCACAACCAACACGTGTGGGACTACATCATTTCCATAGGCGAGCGCGCCGCCGACATCGGATTCCAAGAGATTCAATTCGATTACATTCGTTTTCCGTCGGACGGATCGACTCGGCTGTGTATTTACTCCAAACCGCATAGTCGTGCCACCGCCGTGCAGGCCCTTAGCGGATTTCTGGAGCGGGCTCACAAGAAGTTAGCCGCGAAAAACGTTCCCATGTCGATTGATGTGTTCGGACTAACCGGATCGTATAACGACGACTTGGGTATCGGCCAAAAGCTGAGCGAGCTTATCCACCACACAGACACAATTTCTCCAATGATGTATCCGTCCCACTATAACTCCGGTGAATTTGGGCTCAAAGATCCGGATGCCTCGCCCTACGAGACAATTCACCACAGCATTCGCGACACCAAAAAGGTCATTGCCAATTCCACCGTGGAGCTTCGGCCCTGGCTGCAGGATTTTAGCCTTCACGCCCACTATTCTCCGACGATGGTTCGACAGCAGATCGATGCGGCAGCTGATCTGGGTATTGGAGAATGGTTACTCTGGAATCCGTCCTGTCACTATACGCAGGCGGCCCTTGAGCCGTTTAACGCGTCGCTGGTTAACGAAGGTTCAAAACCCGGCGAGGCGGCGCCCACACCAACGCCGTAGCGGGACTTTAAGCCGCGCGAGAGACTCCGGGCGACGATCCGTCGGTGGTCCCCAACTGACGCTGCATTTCATGCAGCTTGGCGTTTTCAATCGCCAAGGCGGCTCTGACAGCGAACGTGCATCCTATGTCAACCTCGGGCATGTTGAATGCTTCCCTTTTCTCGAGTCGAGACACGATCAGCATACCCATGGGTTCTTGCCGAAGCGAACGGAGCGGAAAACAGATCATAGCCTTGGGACTGCTTCCTCCGTGGCGCTGTTCCTCCTCGCATTCGACGGTCCAAACCGGTTCGTTCCGTTCCATAGCGCGCCCCGGAATTCCCTCACCCAGCTGATATCGCGCATTCCAGTCCGCGGAAAGCGAGGGCCCTTTGATGGCCACGGTCTCCAACATTTCTTCAGAACTGTTCCAAAACATCAGGCGTGCTTGATTGCCGTGCAGGACGGCCAAAGCCCCTTCCAGCACGACATCACAGGTCGCCTTCGTCGATCGTGTGGAAGCAATGAAGGCGCCGACCACGCAGCTGTTCATCTCAACCGAGCGCCTGAGTTCGTCCATCCTGCGTAGCCGCTGAGCGCACAATCCGATTGATCTCGAGATAAACGTCAAGTATTGGCGTTCTTCCGAGCCGAAAAAATTACGATGGCGATGCCCTGCGAACAAGACACCGTACGTTTCGTTGCCGCTTCCGGCGACCGGAAGACACAGATGGGAGCCGAAGGAGAAATTCTCAATTGGACATTCCCCCTCACCATTAAAAGCGAACATGCGATTATCCCGCACAGCCGGGCAACCATAGGCCGGTATCTCCTGCTTAAAGGCCGGCTGACGGTTCAATGGGTCCTCAAGGGCCCGCAGCAAGGCCGGATCATCACGCGACATCAAAATTCGACTCCAACTTTCACCGCTTCCGAATCCCGCGTTGATAAGACCGACGATCTCAGAAAGCTTCGATGGCAAATCGCTTAGCTCGTGGATTTGATTCAGTTCGTTGCTGACAGCCGTGATCATTTTCAACCGCAACAAGCGCAATCGATCGGTTCGATCTTTCTGCCGGAGGAGATTTACAGATAGACACGCCATGCTCATCGTAAGGAGCATGAAAAACAACCGGACGAAAAGTTCGGTGACGCCCGTCGTTGGCGTATGAATGTAATAGGACGCGATGACGGCGGCGTACAGCACGACGCCGCCGAATCCGTTCAAAATAACCAGAGCAAAATCTCGGTGAAACGAATGGATGATTAGCGGCACAAAATAAATGAAGTAAACGGGACTTGATGGCCCGCCTGTGTACTGAACGGTCAACGAAATCGCAATGAGATCGGACACACAGAGCAGAAAATCGATGCGTCGTCCGAAGCGTGTTTGCATGAACAGCCAAGTCGCCGTCATCATGATCACGGAAAAGCCAACGAAGATGCCAATGATTGGAAAGATCGTGGGAATGACGTGAGAAAGGCGTAGAAGAACGCACGCCGCCACGGTGGGAACTGAGATGCTGACGCGAATAGTGTTGTCGAAACGGATTTTCTGCCAAGTCTGTTCCAGGCTTGCGAGTTGCCGGCTCCATGAATCCGGAATATTTGATTCGAGCGGGCGTTCCCTTTCTGTAAATTCAATGAGAGAGGGCGGCTGCAACGCGAAAACGTGGCGCAGCCGAAGACGGGTTCGGAAGAAGTGACCAAGAGCACTGGCTATTGTCAAGAATCACGCTCCATACCAGGAAAGTTTGGATCTGTTGGGGGACCGCCGCAAGCCAATTCTCCGTCGGAGATTCACTAAATCTCCGACGATAACACCGCGAATTAACGTGTCGAACGCAGACAAAAATCTGGGCAGGTTTACGGATGAGGCGCAGAATAAAAAAGGCCCGGCTTGGCGCTAGCCAAGCCGGGAGGTTAGGGAACGAGGGACGTATCAGTGATGCGCTGATTGAATAATCTTGATGTAACTGCGAGGCCCGTCACAAGAATGCGGCCGTTCTTATACAACACTTAGCGGAGAGCCGCCATGCGGAATTATAGAGAGGAGGAGGACCGAGCGCGCGGAACTTGAAAGGGATGGTTGTCCTCCGTCTCCCCATCATTCGAGGGCTGTTGTTCTCCTTGGGAATGATCGGAATTGGAATTCGCAGCGGGAAGGTCAGTGGCTGTCTCTTGAGATGCGGCGACAGCGCCAGACGGTGCCGCATCCTTCGACGGCTGTCCCTCCTCGAGGAGCCCTGCTTTTTCGATTGGGGCCGCCGCTGGCTCGTCCTCGGGTTTCGGATCCTCGGCCTCTTCGAAGCGACTAGTGTCATAACCGAAATTCTTCGGTATTTTCTGCTTAGGTGTGGCCGCGATTGCGTCAGGCTTCAATCTGTTCTCGAAGGTGATGTAGCGTGGGGGATGGAGCCATAATACGATCGCTACCACGATGGTGGTTCCGATCAAAAGGAACATGACCACGGCGTCTTTTATGGAAAACAACGATTCCGGCGCTGGGGACGGGGTGCCTTTGAGATAGAAACCATGTGGAGTTTCTTCGCGGGGATCAATGTTCGGATCTGGCTTGTTCTCCATGGTGCCACCTTATCCAGACTAGGGAAACGATTGCTAGCAAAGGGACAGCTCTCCCGGCTTCATCTTTTCGCCGTTCGGCGAAACAGGTCTGTTTTCAGATTCGTTATTCGATCTAAAAACAATTTACCGTCGAGATGGTCGATCTCATGTTGCAACGCCAGTGCCTGGAATCCGTGCGCTCGAATAATCCGTTCTTTTCCGTCGAGCGTGAGGGTCCGTACGATCACACTCTCGTACCGACGAACCGTCCCCAGAAAGTCGGGAATCGACAAGCAACCTTCTCGAGGATATTGTTCTCCGGAACCTGACAACAAAATCGGATTGATTAACGTTAAACTATTTCCGTCCGGCGCCCGTTTTCTCTTATCCCGCGACGTATCAATCACGCTTACCCGAAGAGACGTTCCGATTTGTGGCGCCGCCAATCCCACCCCCGGGGAAGCGTACATTGTATCGAACAGATCGAGGATTAGAGAACGAATCCCTTCGAAATCTTCCGCCCTCATGCAGGTTTGTCGAAGAATAGGATTGGGAAAAAGGCGAATCGCGCAAACCGCCACGGTTTTACGCCACCGTAACGCGTAACTGTTCCACGGAAATTTCAGCCTTAAGACGCTTTGCCAAGGAGCGAAGCGCGCTGAGCGCGGGTTGTGCGCCGCGAGGAAATTCCCCCTCGATAGCCAAAATAAATCCTGGCCTTCGCTGCGAGATTCGATGTGTATTCAGGTCGGTAATATTAAAGCCAAATTGGGACAGCAACGCCGTGACGCGGTACACTAGGCCGGCATGGTCGGGTCCGCTAACGCGAATGGCATACAAATTCTTGGCCGGCCGAAAACGCGCAGCAGCTGCGCTCGACTCTCTGATTTCGCAGTAAAGCTTGTTTCGCCGATTTAAGATCGCCACGAGGCGAGCACGCGTCGCCAATGACAAATTCCTCGCGCTCGTAAAATAAAGAAAGACACCGAATTCATTCCCGAGCCGCATCATGGCCGAATCTTCGAGGTTGCACCCCGCTTCGAACAGCGTCCGGGCAATAGCGGCAACGATGCCGGGACGGTCGCGGCCTATGGCGGAAAGGACATAATAACGTTGCACACTAAGAAAATATCAAATAGGAGAATCTTGTTTTGGCGCGGGGAAATTTTTGTAATATGGCATCCCCGTTTTTTAACGGACCTGCAGTGGCGTCAACACCTCCCTGCGAAATCCAGAAGCTGTCAACGAGAATCCACGAATGAGTTCTGCGACTATGTCGAATAAGAAGACGTACACCGTGGCTGTTGTCGGGGCTACCGGCGCAGTCGGACAGGAAATGATCCGCATGCTGGAAAACCGGCGCTTTCCTGTGGGCACACTTAAACTCTTTGCGAGTGAACGCTCGCATGGGCGAACGGTGCCTTTTGCCAGCTCCTCCGTCAGTGTTCAGGCTTTGACCCCGGCCGTTATCAAGGGAGTCGACATTGCCATTTTTTCCGCCGGCGCCACGATCTCTAAGGAATTTGCTCCGCTGTTCGCTGCTCATGGAACGTTTGTCATTGACAATTCGAGCGCTTGGCGAATGGAGAAAGGCATTCCTTTGGTCGTGCCCGAGGTTAATGACCACGCTCTATCGGCCTCGACCAAAATCATCGCAAATCCTAATTGCTCTACTATTCAGATGGTGGTCGTCTTGAAGCCCATTTATCAGCTTTCCCCGATTCGCAAAATCCGCGTGGCCACGTATCAATCGGTTTCGGGGGCTGGCGGGCGCGGGATGGAAGACCTTGAGACACAGTCAAAAGCTTGGGCTAAGGGAGAGTCAGTTCCCACGAGCCGAAAGTTTCCTCATCCTATAGCTTTCAATCTTATTCCTCAGATCGATGTCTTTACGGACAACGGCTACACGAAGGAGGAGATGAAGATGGTTAATGAAACCCGCAAGATTTTGGAAGCGGATGACATTGACATCTCCGCTACCTGTGTGCGCGTTCCGGTCTTTCGTTCGCATTCGGAAGCGGTGTGGGTTGAACTGGACCAGACTCTTAGCGTTGATATGGTCCGACAAGCTCTACGAAACGCCCCCGGGGTTACGGTGCAGGACGACCCGTCGGCTTCGATATATCCCATGCCGGTAGCGGCGTCTGGGATCCAGAGCACTTTTGTGGGTCGGATTCGCAAGGACCTAGCCTCGGAAAAGGGCTTATCCTTTTGGATCGTCTCTGACAATCTGTTGAAGGGGGCCGCCCTCAACGCCGTGCAAATTGCTGAGATGCTTGTTCAAAAGGGGCTCGTCTGATGTTCCACGTGGAACGGAAGTCTCGGTGGGGGTTTACAATCGCGGCTCTGCTTTTCGTAATCTCGTTGCCCGCAGCAAGGGCGGAGGTCGTGGGACGAAGCATCGCGACAATAAATGGCGAGGCTATCTACTTGAGTGAGTATCAGGCCAACTTGAAGACATTAATGGATCAGCAGCCGAAGGCCGGTGCGGACAATGAGGGAGCCGCTGAATGGAAGGCCAAGGGTAAAAAACTTTTGCTAGATCAAATGATCGAAGAAAAACTTTTGCTACAAGAGGCCAAACGTAAAAAAGTCGTGGTTCCTAAGCGTCAATTGGAAGAGGGCATTCTCCAGGTTAAGAATCGATTTAAATCACTTCCGCCAGGAAGCACACCCTCAAAGGAAGATTATGAGCGGCCGCTCACATCTCAGGAACAGGTAGAGTTTGACAAGGAACTGAAGTCCCAAAACTTATCGGAGAAGGAGTTCGAAGCCAAAATCGAAGATCAGCTGCGGGTTCTGCGCCTTTCCGAGGAACAATTACGCGGTGACATTGCCAGTCCTTTCAAGGACTCGAAAAATGGTGACGATACGCAGCGAGAGCTGACGCCGGAATACGAAAAACAGGCTCGTGAGTTGTACGCTCAGCTTGAGAAGAAATATGAGGACAAGAATTTTAAGCCCGACCCCGAAAATGAGATCGATCAAATGGTCGAGCTGCTCAAGTCGCGCTTAGGCGAGGCGGTCCACGCCCGGCACATTCTTGTCCGTTCGTCACGTACCGATGATTTGAAATCTCGCCAAGCAGCTCTGGCGAAAATAAAGGACATCAAAAAACAACTAGATAACGGCGCGGACTTCATCGAACTTGCCAACAAAAATGCCGATGCTACCGGAAAAAAGGGGGGCGATCTCGGATTTTTTACTCGGGGGCAAATGGTCCCTGAATTTGAGAAGTCCGCTTTCTCTCTTCCCGTAGGCGGCGTTTCGGATATTATTGAGACCGAATTCGGCTACCATATTCTAATGGTAGAGGAAAAACGAGCAGCGAAGCGCCTTCGATTCGATGACGTGAAAATGGATCTCGCTAGTTACCTCTACCAGAAAAAAATGCGGGAACGGTACGAGCAGTATGTGGCTGACTTAAAGAAAAAGGCTGATATAAAAATTTTGATCGATGTTGATAAAGTGGATCAAAAAGGATAGAGCCGTTGACTCTTTTTAAAGGAAATTGCTAATAACCATATCTTATGTCTACGAAAACATTTCAACCTCAACCGAATACGATAAAGCGGCGGTGGCACGTCGTTGACGCCAAGAACCAAGTCCTAGGTCGCTTGGCCAGTCAGATCGCGCGTCGCCTCATGGGCAAAGATAAAGCCAATTTTGCGCCGCACGTCGACTGCGGAGATTTCGTGGTCGTCGTCAACGCAGCGCAGGTGCGTATCACGGGCGGCAGCAAACCTGTTCAAAAAATCGATTTTCGGCATTCTGGGTATCCTGGTGGCGACACCATCACACCTTACGGAGAATTTCTTCGTAACAATCCGGAGCGCGCGGTTACTCTCGCGGTCTCGGGCATGCTTTCAAAAAATAAATTGCGTCGTCGGCAGCTGACGCGGTTGAAAGTCTACAGGAGCGGAACGCACCCGCATGGCGCACAATCGACGCCTTCGGTAAAGACCCCGTCTTCTGCAAAGGAAAACTAACAATGGCAAATGTCACTTTTCCCGTTTGGGCTACGGGTCGGCGGAAAACCAGCGTGGCTCGTATTCGAGTAACCGAAGGTACAGGCCGGCTGTTAATCAATGACGTTTCCGTCAACGATTATTTTGGAGGCCACGTTCGCGCTCGGAGTCAAGCTACGGCTCCTCTTCAACTTACGCGGGGGTCCTCAGGTTTCGATTTTTTTGTGTCGGTCGCGGGCGGGGGCGTCACCGGACAGTCCGGCGCTGTGCAGCTCGGACTAGCTCGTGCGTTGGTCGAAATTGATCCAAATCTTCGTGGAACGCTGCGGAGGGAAGGCTTTCTGACCCGAGATCCCCGCATGGTTGAAAGAAAGAAGCCCGGACAACCGAAAGCTCGGCGCCGTTTCCAACATTCCAAACGATAGTTCTGCTTTTCTTTTCGATCTCGGCAGGGCGAGGCGCTTTCTCGAGCGTTTTCGCCCTGTCGATGCTCTGAATCTTCTCTCCAAAAAGCGATATCCGGCCTCTTTCTCGTTCACGCTCTTAGCCGAGTATTGGGACCTTCTTTCCTGCGCTCAACAGGCCGTCGGACAACCCAACAGAGCCGTTCAATCCGCAAAACGAGCTCTTTCCTTCTATAAAAAACTTCAAGATGTCCCTGGAAAGCAAGAAGCGCTTTTGCGCATCGCAGACCAGTATCGCCAGCAGGAAAGATTTCAAGAGGCGATGACGTACTACCGGCAGGCAAAGAAATGCGGTCGAAAGGATTCGTCTGAATCGATTGACGCGGAGTGCGGAACCGCGCTGGCGTTGCGCGGAGAAGGGAACTTCTTGGGAGCGTTTTTTCAGCTTCGGAAATGCTACCAGCGGTACGCAAAAAGCAAAGACTTCGCCGGGATGGCTCACGCCGCCTGGGCGCTCGGAACCACGGCTCGTTTTCTGGCTCGGTTCGATGATGCACAGCGGTGGCTCAAAAGAAGCGCTCATTTGTATCGACGCGTTGGCGATGCCGCAGGTCAGGCCTATGTTCGCTGCGGATTGGGGGGCACATTTCGAATGCAGGGCCGGCCGTCAGATTCACTACGGCTCTACAAAGAAGCTGCGACGTTTTTTCGATCGAGCGGCGACCGATTTGGCTGGGCCTATGCCAACTGCGGACAAGGGAGTGCGTTACGAATGCTGGGTCGAACGTCAGAGGCGCTAAAATTCATGCGGACCGCCGAATCCGTTTATGGGGAGCTCGGACAGCGTGGTCCGTTGGCGTTCGTTAAATGGGGTATCGCTTTGGCGTTACTCGATCGAGGAGATCTCCGGGAAAGTCACCGTCAACTGATCGTCGCCCAGCGACTTTTTCGCTCCGTCGATGACAAGCGAGGGCAGGTTTATGTAATTCTCGCGCATGGAGAATCCAAACGGGCGATGGGCGGCCCTGCCGAGCCCATCTTCCGTCGAGCGCTACGTCATGCAGCGCGTCGACGGCTGCCCTTCGAAGAAGCACATGCGCGTTGGCGGCTCACCGGTCAACCAAGAAAAAATGTCTACAGGTCCTTCGCGTTGAGCTGGAGAGGCTTCTTAAAATACCGCTCGATTCCATAACGATTCGAGGACGTCCGCTCTGTCAATCGCTGCGTCGATTCGGTAAGAATTTGTTGACAAAATCGAGCGGAAGGCCCAAATCGCCCCGCTAAATTAATCTGAAATTTCCCTTGAAACGAACCACAAATCGGCTTAAAAAGAAGTGGTGGTTTTAGCACAACCTAACCGCTGAAATCAGCGGGTCAGACCAAGGGAGGTTTTGTGAAAAAGGCTGAATTGATTGACCGCATTACCCGCGAAGCGCGTCTCCGTCGATCGGAAGCGATTCGCGCCGTTAAAGCAGTGGTGGGTTCCATTCGCGCAACGATCTCCGAAGGCGGGAAGATTTCCCTATCCGGTCTCGGAACATTCAAAGTTAAATCTCGAAAGGCACGCCCTGGTCGGAATCCGAAAACAGGTGAAACGATTCAAATCCCGGTCGGTCGTAAGATTTCGTTCAAGCCAAGTTTGGCCCTGAAAAAACTCGTTAAGACGCCAAGTCACGCTGGTTAATTTCACCTTCTGTAACGATGCCCCTCGGGAGGGCACGCGGATGATGAGCTGGTCATCGGCGGGCCCTCGGGATCGTTATTCTCACCTTTAGGCAGAATTGCTTTTGCCTCCTCGTTCCGTCGGAACCAGCGTTTTCTCTATTTAATACAATCCTCGGTCTATGATTACGCCTCCGGAGAAGCTGGAGAAGCTTCCTCCTTATATTTTTGCACGAATCAAACAGTTGGCGCTGGAAGCAGCCGCGAAAAATCTCGATGTCATCGACCTTTCTATGGGGAATCCGGATTTGCCGACGCCTCGTCCCATCGTCGAACGCCTCATGGATACGGTGGGCAACCATCCCCGAACGCATCGGTATCCCCAAGCGAAAGGAATGCCGAAATTTCGGCGCGCTGTGGCCGATTGGATGAAAAAGCGTTTTGAGGTGGAACTTGATGCGGACAAGGAAGTGTGCGCCCTGATCGGTTCCAAAGAAGGAATCGCCAACTTGTGCGCCTCTTATCTGAAGCCGGGGGACATCGCCTTGGTGCCGAATCCGTGCTACCCCGTTCACTATTTCGGTGTGGTACTGGCGGAAGGCGTACCGCATTTGATGCCCATTAACGCTAGAAACAAATATCTACCAGAGCTTGAAAAAATTCCGGAAAAAGTTGCGCGGCGCGCTCGTCTATTGTTTCTCAACTATCCGAATAATCCAACGGCAGCGGTGTTGGATGATTCTAGCTATCTGCGCGAGGTGATTCGGTTCGCCAAGAAGTACGACATTTTGGTCTGTTTTGATAACGCATATTCTGAAATTGCGTTCGATGGATACCGACCCGGGAGTTTTTTTGAGATTCCGGGATCGCGCGACGTCGGCCTCGAGTTCCACTCATTTTCGAAAACGTACAACATGGCCGGCTGGCGGTTGGGTTGGGCGTGCGGCTCGGACCGCCTGCTCGGACCGCTTATCAAATTCAAATCCTACATCGATTACGGAGCGCCGACGTTCATTCAGCTGGCGGGTGTCAAAGCGCTGGAAATGTGGCCGGACGTGGCAACTGAGTTGGCGAATACCTACCAACGTCGACGTGACTATTTGTACGAAGGGTTGGTTAATCTTGGCTGGAAGTTGGAGAAGCCGAAGGCCACGATGTATCTGTGGGCGGAGATCCCCGAAGCGTTTCGGCGATTGGGATCCTTGAAGTTTTGTGAGAAACTCATCAGCGAAACCGGAATTGCGTTGTCGCCCGGCGTTGGGTTCGGACAAGAAGGCGAAGGATTTGTGCGCATTTCTTTGGTTACCCGCGACAGTCGTTTTTACGACATGCTTCTCCGTCTAAAGAAATTTATGGGCGTGACCGGCATCAACATTCGCGCGCCTCGCGCCGCTCGAGCAGGGCAGGCGGCATGAAACGGAAGGTCACGCTAGGCCTCGCCGGTTTCGGCGTGGTCGGCTCGGGCACGTTGCAGCTCCTTCGGGACCATCGTTCGGATATCGAGTCCCGCGTTGGAGCTCCGCTGAAAGTCAAATGGCTGCTCACTCGGGGCCGCAAATCGTCCGCGCTCCTGCGCGGCGGTATCCGCCAAACCACCGACTGGAAGGTTGTTGTCAACGATCCGGAAGTTGATTGCGTCGTTGAGTTAATCGGTGGAACGGACCCTGCCAAACAACTCATCGTCGAAGCGATAAAAGCCAACAAGCACGTCGTTACGGCCAACAAAGCTGTGCTATCGCGTTATTGGGACGAGATTTTTGACACCGCGCGCGCCCGAAAGCGGTTGGTCTATTTCGAGGCCGCGGTCGGCGGTGGAATTCCCGTGGTCCAAGCGCTGAATGAAGGATTGGCGGGAAATCAAATTCGTCGGGTCGTCGGAATCTTAAACGGAACCACGAATTTTATTCTGACCCGGATGCAGGAGTCCAACGCTACTTTCGCCACGGCGCTCAAAGAGGCGCAGAAAGCGGGTTTTGCCGAAGCCGATCCGTCATTCGATTTGGACGGGACCGACGCCGCTCAAAAATTGTCGATTCTTGCTTCCCTGGCGACGGGCCGCTGGGTGCCGCCGGAGCGGGTGTATTGCGAAGGTATCAGCAAGCTTCAAGCATTGGACATTCGATTGATTCGCGAACGCCTTCATTGCGGAATAAAACTTTTGGGAATCGCGGAGAACACCGAACATGGTTGGAGCTTTCGAGTTCATCCCACACTTGTTCCGCTGCAGCATCCCTTTGCCAACGTGAGGAACGAGTACAACGCGGTCGCTCTGTACGGTAACGCCGTGGGTGATGTGATGCTTTATGGCCGCGGCGCTGGCCGGTTGCCGACGTCGAGCGCGGTTGTGTCCGACATCATTTTTCTCTGCCGACAAGTCGCGCACGAGACCGCGGGTTGGTTGCCGTATGTCAGCAACATGAACCACCGGACGGTGCGGTTCGCCCCTATGTCACGACTGGTGAGCCGCTACTACTTGCGGCTAATGACGGCGGATCGGCCGGGCGTGTTGGCCCACATCACGGGCGTTCTCGGCCGAAACAACGTCTCTATCGCTTCGGTCCATCAGGACACGCCGGATGAAGGCCGTCGCCGCTCCGTTCCAATTATTCTTTTGACCCACCCGAGCCGCGAGGCCGATGTTCAGAAATCCGTGCGCGCGCTCAATGATCTTCCCGCGTCTCGCGCCGCAACGGTTTTGTTGCGGATGGAATGATGAACCACCAGGGCATCATCGAGCGCTACCGTTCCTTTTTGCCCGTCACAAAATCCACGCCGATCGTGACATTGCTCGAAGGAAGCACGCCCCTTGTCGAAGTCCCGCGGCTCGCCGCGGCCGTTGGTGTGGGTTCGGCTCGTTTGTACCTGAAGCTGGAGGGCTTAAACCCAACCGGATCGTTTAAGGATCGCGGCATGACGTTGGCGGTCAGCAAAGCGCTGGAAGACGGATCGCGCACGATCATTTCCGCTTCCACGGGAAATACCTCGGCGTCGGCGGCCGCCTATGCGGCGCGGGCTGGCCTCAAATGCGTGGTGCTGATTCCCGACGGAAACATCGCGCTTGGGAAATTATCCCAAGGGCTCATGTACGGAGCGCAAGTGCTGGCCATCGAGGGAAATTTTGATGAGGCCCTGGAGCTTGTTAAAGAAATCTCGTCCAAGTATCCGATCACCATGGTCAATTCGCTCAATCAAATGCGCCTCGAGGGACAAAAGACAGGCGCTTTCGAAATTATTGACGCCCTCGGCCGCGCGCCCGATTATCAATTTATGCCTGTCGGAAACGCGGGCAACATCACGGCGTACTGGATGGGATACCAAGAATACTTCCTACGGAAAAAAGCGGAGTCGCGTCCCAAGATGATGGGCTTCCAAGCCGAAGGGGCGTCTCCGATTGTTCAGGGTACGCCGATTCCTCATCCGAAGACAATTGCAACCGCGATCAAGATCGGCAATCCCGCGTCTTGGAAAAAGGCCGAAGCGGCCCGCGACGAATCCGGCGGGGTTATCGATTCCGTCACCGACGAAGAAATTTTGGAAGCGTATCGAATGATGGCCAGTTTGGAGGGCGTCTATTGCGAACCGGCTAGCGCAGCGGGCGTGGCGGGAATAAAAAAATTTGCCGCCGCTCGGCGCCTTCCGGCGACGAGAGACGCGGTCATCGTGGCCATCGTCACGGGCCACGGGCTTAAGGATCCCGACCGTGCGATCGCGGTAATGCCGCGGCCGGTCACCGTGAAAGCAAACGTTCCGGCGATTCTTGAACATCTGCGTTTCTAAGCCGCCGTGCGCCTCAAGCCCAACACACGATTGATCGTTTACGAATTGACGGCGACCGTGTTGTTTATGTGGCACACGGCCAACATTCCAGATCGCACAGTTCTGTCTTCGTCCGTGCCCTTGGTCGTGATGTTGTTGATCGTCGTGAATTCGGTTTGGTTTACGCGCCTTGGATCGTGGGTCATCTTCGCCACGTCGTTCTTCAGCTTCCTCGTCCTCCTAAGTGCATTTACGCTAAGATGGCGCTTGGAAAACGGATTTCAACCGGCACCGTTCTATCGCGCGATGGCCATGTACGCCTCCTTCATTTACGTCAGCCTTGCCCAAATAAAAATTCGCGGCGCAGGCCCATCGTCGGCCGCGCAACCCGACGCGCCGCCATCCCCAACGGAGGATAAATGAACGTATCTTCTTTTCCGACGCATCGCTTCAAAACAATCGCCGCCGCGTTGCTGTTGACTTTTTCGTCGTGCCAGTCCAAGTCATCCAAGGTCACGATTGCGGTAGCATTGCCGCTTACGGGGGATATCGCCTCCCTTGGCCAAGGACTTAAGCGTGCCGTGACCATGGCCGTCGAAGAATTCAACGCCACCAAGAAATTGCCGTATCCCGTCGAGCTCGCCGCATTTGACGACCGCTCCGATCCCAAAGAGGCGGTCAACGTGGCCAACAGAATCGTGTCGGACAGCTCGGTAGTCGCGGTCGTCGGCCATTTCAATTCCGGATGTTCGATTCCCGCCTCCCGCATTTATGCGCAAGCCGGAATTGCCATGTTGTCGCCCGCCTCGTCCAACCCCGACCTCACCGAGCAGCAGTTGTCACCGCAATGGACCTTTCCGCGTTGTATTTTTCGAGCCAACACGACGGACAATATTCAAGGTTCTTACGGCGCGGATTTTGTCGCGAAGACGCTGGGCGCAAAAAGGGTTGCGGTGATTCACGACAAGACGGCCTACGGTCAGGGCGTCGCGGAGGAGTTTCGAAAAAAAATTACAGAGGACGGAGTAACGGTAGTGGCGTTCGAAGGCCTGCAGGTGGGTGACCGCGATTTTCGATCGCTACTCACACGCGTCAAAGCGCTGAATCCCGAAGCGTTGTATTTCGGGGGCATGTTTTCGGAAGGCGGAATTCTGGTGCGCCAAGCGCGGGACGTGGGACTCAAAGGATCGTTCGTGGCTTGCGAAGCGAATTACGATCCGGCGTTCCTGCGTGTGGCAGGGCCGGCCGCGGAGGGCGCGTACGTCACGTTTCTCGGAAGTCCGCCTGACCTTCTTCCCTCTGCCAAGGATTTTGTGGAGCGATACAAGAAACGATATCCCCAGGACGAACTGAAATCCTACGACCACTATGGTTACGAGGTCGCGTCCATTGTGCTTGAGGCCTTGGAGCACGTTGGTCCGGACCGGGCCAAGATCATCAGCTACATTCATGGTATTCAGCACGCCGGCGTGCTTGGCGTGAGCTCCTTTGATGAAAAGGGAGACACGCTGAACAAAACGATCACCCTATTCAAGGTTCAGAACGGGGCCTTCGTTCCATTGAAACCGAACAGCAACACCTGATGCTTCAGACGCTGATTGAGCAGCTGATCAATGGCCTCACCCTCGGCGCGATTTACGCGTTGATTGCGCTGGGATACACAATGGTCTACGGAATTCTGCTCATGATCAACTTCGCCCACTCCGAAATCTTTATGGGCGGAGCGTTCGTCGGCTGGGCGGTGCTTATCGCCTGCGGGTCGCTGACGTGGCCATGGTCCATGGCCTTGGTTTTCCTGGCGGTAACGGTCGTGTGCGGCGGCCTGGCGGTCGGAATTGAAAAGGTGGCGTATCTTCCGCTGCGCCGAGCGCCACGGCTCGCTCCCTTGATCTCGGCCATTGGCGTCTCAATTGTTCTGCAAAACGCGGTTTTTTTGTGGCGCGATGATTTCCTCGCTTTTCCTCTGGTCTTTCCTCAAACGCAATTTTCCCTGGGACCCTTCAGTATTTCCTTGATTCAAATCGTAATTCTCGCGAGCAGCCTGACATTGATGGCGGCGCTGTGGTTATTCGTGGATCGAACGCGGCTGGGCCAAGCCATTCGCGCCTGCTCGCAGGACCAGGACGCCGCTGGGCTCATGGGCATCAACGTCAATCGAATGATTTCTCTGACGTTTTTTCTGGGCGCGGTGTTGGGCGGAGCAGCCGGCGTTCTTTACAGCCTTTATTACGGCTCGATCAAATACAACATGGGCTTTCTGCCCGGCATGAAAGCCTTTACGGCCGCGGTGTTGGGCGGCATTGGAAATGTTCCGGGAGCGATGCTGGGTGGTCTTTTGCTGGGTTTATGCGAAGCGCTCGGCGCAGCGTTCCTGCCTGAGGCGCAATGGAAAGATGTGTTCGCCTTTGCGATCTTGATTATCGTTCTCATCGTTCGGCCGTCTGGTCTTTTAGGAGAGCGAACCGCCGAGAAGTTATGAGACTCTGGAGAAGACGGTCTTGGCGTTGGGCGAGTTGGACCGTTCTTGTCTTTTCCTGCTTCGCGCTTCCCTTCCTGCTTCGAGCCACGCCGTACGCCTACCTTGTTCGGATCTTCGGTCTCATCGGCCTCTACATGATCATGGGCCTTGGTCTTAACATCGTGGTCGGATTTTTGGGTCTTCTGGATTTCGGCTTTATGGCCTTCTACGCGATCGGTGCCTATACCATGGCGCTTCTAGCGCTACACGGCGTAGGATTTTGGACGGGCCTTGTGGCCGCGGTCTTCATGAGCATGACCATCCGAGCGCTGTTGGGAGCTCCCGTACTCCGGCTGCGCGGTGATTATTTGGCCATTGTAACCTTGGGCTTCGGAGAGATCACGCGTATCGTGGTGAACAATTGGGACAACGTGACCAATGGTCCAAAGGGAATTTCGCTTCTGACCGACCAGCGGGTAAGGCCGGTTCGTTTTTTGGGGTGGGCCATTCAATCCAATGAACATTTTTATGTTTTGATTTTTTTGTTTGTGCTGATAGGGATTGTCATCAGCCTGCGTCTTAAGAATTCCCGCATCGGTCGAGCGTGGATGGCGATCCGTGAAGACGAGACGGCAGCACGGCTCATGGGTATTCAGATCACGCGCATGAAGATGATTGGCTTCGTCGCCAGCGCGGGTTTCGCGGGGCTGGCCGGGGGAATTTTCGCGCGATGGGAAAGTTTTGTGACCCCAGAGTCGTTCACGTTTTGGGAGTCGGTGATGCTGGTCGCAATGGTTGTCATCGGTGGTATGGGCTCAATTACCGGAACCCTGTTGGGCGTAGCGATCGTGATCTTGGTTCCGGAAGTGCTGCGAAACATCTTAGGTCCCGCGCTCGTGAGCTGGCGCTACTTGTTGTTCGGAACAGCGCTGATTCTGGTCGCGATCTATCGACCGCAGGGCCTCTGGCCGAGCGTTCGCCGCGAACGCGAATTGTTAGAACCGCCGCGGCGGAACAAGTCATGATTCTTCTCAAAACCACCAACCTCGGAAAATCGTTCGGCGGGCTGCACGCGGTGCACGGTTTAAGTTTTTCGATCGCGGCGGGCGAGGTATCCAGCGTCATTGGACCAAACGGCGCCGGTAAAACCACCTTCTTCAACTTGCTTACCGGTGTGTACATACCCGACGAAGGCGACATCGAGTTCTCCGGCGAGAACATCGGTGGGCGTCCGCCACATTGGATCGTACGGCGTGGCATCGCGCGCACGTTTCAGAACATTCGTCTTTTTAACAGCATGACGGTGTTGGAGAACGTCATGGTGGGACGGCATTGCCGAACCCGATCGGAGTTGTTCTCGGCGCTTTTTCGCACGCCCGCCTTCTATCGCGAAGAACGGGAGATTGTTCGCTCGGCACGAGAAAGACTGGAGTTTGTTGGCCTTAAGTCGGAAGCCTACGAGCTAGCCGGAAATCTCCCCTACGGGGCGCAACGTCGTCTGGAGATAGCGCGCGCACTTGCGACGGAACCGCGCCTGCTTCTATTAGACGAGCCCACGGCCGGCATGAACAACGCGGAATCGCAGGAGCTCGTGGGGCTTCTGGAACGGATTTCGAAAGAAGGCACGACGATTCTTCTCATCGAGCACCGCATGAGCTTGGTCATGCGCGTCTCGCAGCGCGTTCATGTGTTGGACCACGGCGTGAAAATTGCGGAAGGCACGCCGGCCGAAGTCCAGTCGAACACCAAAGTGATTGAGGCGTACTTGGGCGCGGGTCATGACTCGACCGACATCCAGGAACTGGGGCACGCTTAGAATGGCGTTGTTTGAAGCGAACAACCTGCACGTGGGTTACGGAAAGATCAAAGCTCTTCACGGCATCACAGTGCGCGTGGAATCAGGCGAAGTCGTTACGTTGATCGGCGCCAATGGCTCTGGCAAAAGCACGTTTCTGAAAACGGTCGGAGGGTTTCTCGCGCCCTCAGGGGGAGAAATCATTTTTAAGGGCGGACGCATCGATGGTCTTCCGCCGCACGCCGTTACTCGGCGGGGGATTGTCCAGATCCCGGAAGGCCGGCGGATTTTTCCACGGCTTACCGTCGAAGAGAACCTTATGATGGGCGCGTTCTTTCGGCGCGACAAGATCGGCATTCGCCGTGATCGCGAACGGATGTTCTCCGAGTTCCCGGTGTTGCGAGAGCGCCGCCACCAGTTGGGCGGAACGCTTTCCGGCGGGGAACAGCAGATGTTGGCTTTGGCGCGCGCCTTGATGAGCAAGCCGACGTTGTTGGCGTTGGACGAACCGTCGATGGGTTTGGCGCCCGTGATCGTCGAGAAAGTGTTTCAGATCATTAGAGATATCAATCGCGAGGGTGTTACCATCTTGCTCGTCGAGCAAAACGCCCGAGCCGCCCTCGGCATTGCTCAACGCGGTTATGTTCTCGAGACCGGCGCCGTGGTGATGCAAGGCACCACGTCCGAACTACTTGCCAACGACCAAGTGAAGAGGTGCTACCTCGGGATTCAGGAAAGCCACATCGCGTGAGCCGGGTGCAACGTTCGACTCAGCGGAGCGTATGGTCGTTATGAAATTTCCTCGCCTTGAAATCGTCTGCATTGGGACCGAGCTTCTCACCGGAAAGGTCAACACCCACACCGGCTTTTTCGGACAAAAACTTCCCGAAGTAGGTCTGTTGATCGCGCGTGAACACACCGTGAGCGACGAACCACGTTTGATGAAGGAGGTATTTCGAGAAGCGTTCACACGATCGGACGTCGTAATTTCGGCCGGTGGTCTGGGCCCGACCTTCGACGACATTACGCGCGACGTGTGGGCCCGGGTGGTCAAGCGACCTCTTCGTATTCGGCCGGAGCTTCTGCGCGACATCGAGGGAAAATTCCGCGCGCGGGGCATCTCCATGCCGCCCTCCAACCGGCGACAGGCCTATGTTCTCGAAGGGGCGGATGTGATCGCGAATCCGAACGGCACGGCCCCGGGGCAGTACTTGGAAGTCGGGCGAAAGATTCTGGTGCTTTTGCCCGGGCCCTCGCGGGAACTCTATCCCATGTTCGATAGCGCGGTGTTGCCGCGCCTGCGCGCGCGATTTCAGCATCGTTTTGTGCGGGTCAAGACGTTCCATTTGGCGGGCGTTCCAGAGTCCCGGATCGACCAGATCATTCGTCCCTTCGTCGACCACCACAAACATTTCTTGGGGTGCCGAGTGACACACGGAATTTTGGCTTCGCAGTCGATTATCACGGTGAAGTTTGTCGTGGAAGGCCGAGACTCGGGGCGGGTCGACCGAGCCGTGCGCGGCTTGTCGACCAAGGTTCGGCGGCTTCTGCGGGGCGTGTTGTTCGGGGAGGACGGCGACACGCTGGAGGGCGTGGTCGGACGCCTCTTATCAAAGCGGGGACAAACATTGGCCGTGGCGGAGTCATGCACCGGTGGACTGATCGCGAAGCTGGTGACGGATCAGCCGGGTGCCTCAAACTATTTCATCGAAGGAATCACCCCCTATCACAATCGAAGCAAGATGGAGCGGCTCGGTGTTAGAAAGCGCACGCTGGAGAAATTTGGCGCGGTGTCCGAACAGGTAGCGAGGGAGATGTCCGTCGGTCTTCGTAGCCGTTCCCACGTTCATTACGCCGTAGCGGTCACGGGCATCGCGGGTCCCAGCGGCGGAACAACGGAAAAGCCGGTCGGGCTGGTCTACATCAGTTGTTCCGGTCCGCAGCGAACCGTGGTCAAAGAGTTTCGCTTCAACGGCGATCGTTCCTGGATTCGCCAGCGCTCCGCGCTCATGGCGCTCGACATCTTGCGCCAAGAGCTGCTGCGCTAACGTCCGCCCTGCCGATGTCCGCGCGCTTCGCCCAACATTTTCTCACCAACCGTCACGCGGTCGAACGGATCATTGCCGCGGTCGGCGTCGAACCGACATCCCAAATTCTCGAGATCGGTCCCGGCAAAGGTGTTTTGACCGCGTTCCTGCAGAACGCCGGACGCCTCGTGGTCGTGGAGATCGATTCCCGAATGGTGGAACGGCTGCGGGCGCGTTTCCCTTCCGCGCCCCATCTCACCATAGTCGAAGACGACATTCTTTCGTTCGATCTGGCGACCTTGTTGGACCAGGGTTGGACTGTGGTGGGCAACCTTCCGTACAACCTCACCTCGCCGATTCTCCGAAAACTTTCGGTGTGGCCAGGATGGGCCCAAGCCATCCTGATGGTTCAGAAGGAAGTGGGGGATCGACTGGTCGCCGCGCCTGGAGAAGAAGCGTACGGGGCGTTGACCGTGGGCGTGAATCTGACGAGCACGGTGGCGAAAGTTTTTGATCTTTCGCCCACGTCGTTTGATCCCCCGCCCAAGGTGTGGTCATCGGTCCTTCGTCTGTGTCGACGCGAGAAACCACTCACCGACGACATCGATGGGACTCAGAAAGTCATTCAAGCCGCGTTTCAACAGCGTCGAAAGACCATCCTCAATTCGTTGTCGCATGGGCTAGGAAAAACAAGAGAACAAATAGCGGAGTTGTTAGCGGCCTGTCAGGTGGATCCGACCGAACGACCGGAGCGACTGTCAGTAGAAACGTTTGTGCGGCTAGGGAAAAACGCGGCGAGAAAGTAACAACATAAAGAGATAAGCCGGGCAGCTATTTCAATCGTGTAAATCCCAATCCAAGCATGGGCACGATCTGTGACCGCGCCAATCGGCCGTGCTACTCCGCCGGCCGATACGCGGCGTCTACTTGTTTGCGGATCGTGTCCAGCGCGTTGGGTGCCGTGGCATCGACTTGTTCGGAAATTTCCTCGTGGCGGCGCAGGCCGCGCGCCACGTAGTAATCACCGGTCTTGTATTTGTTGCTGAACTGCTCGCCGGTCAAAACGCCGCTCGTGTTAAATGTTTGGGTACGAACAATGATGGCGAACGGCTGGCCATCCGCGAATCGCCATTCCAAACGGTTGCCGTGTTTTTCCAGATGTTCCTCACCGCGAAGCCGAAGCGCCATGGAAAATTCGTCCTGTGCGCTGCGGATATCCAGATAATCTTCGAAAGTGCTCGGCGATAGTTGGACTTCGTAGCGACCAGCGCCAGTGCAGCGTTTGGATGCCAATTCTCCCGGCGTGTCTTGTTGGCTGGCGTCGACTGTACAGTGAGAAAGATCCGTAAACACGCTGTAAAATTTGGGCTCCGCCGCGCGAAGATCCCGTGATGTAAGGCCCAGAATAAGGATTGGCGAGAGAGCGGCAAAAGTGCGAGATCGATTTTTCATGGCGAGAAATCATGCACCGGCCTGGCCAACCACCGGCTCTTCAACCAGCGCGCCGTCTTCTCGGCCATGCGCACGATCGACCGCTCGGACGTAAAATTGGAAAGTTGGTCGAGCGGAACCCAAGCCAAGTCGTGCGACTCCGAACTAACGTGATACGTCCCCGCGTCGTCGCTGCCGAGCAAGAACCGGGCGTCGAAATGAAAATGCTCGGGTTCCTCTGCTGTTGCTGGAATCAAATGTACGTCCACATCAAACAAGGACGGCTCCAACAGCCGCAAATCTTGAAGACCGGATTCTTCCCGCGCCTCCCGCAGCGCCACCGCAGCCAGATCCGATTCTCCGTCGGCGTGGCCGCCGAGTTGAAGCCACTTGTTTAGTTTGCGGTGCTGGGTCAGAAGAACGCTGCGTCGGTCCGCACTCAAGAGCCAGGCCGATCCCGTCACATGTCCGCCCAGGGTGGTGCGGTGAAAACAGAAGGGTTCCGACCGAACGAAGGCAGCGAAGCGTTCGGCCTGTTTCCGATCATCGTCGTCGATCGGTTGGTAGTGGGCCAGTTTATCGAGAAGATCGGCGCGGTTCGACATGGCGAAAGAATATCAAACGGCTCCGTTTCCTCGTCGGACGCGGCGCGCAAAGCTGGCGTCTTCTTTTGATGTCAGCGGCTCGAACTCATGAGTCGGACCGATCAGCGGTCGAATGCCAACCACGCTAAAGAAAAGCTGCACGCTCGACACGGCTCGGGTTCCTTCGCGCACCTCACGAAAATGTGGCCCCAAGATAAACACGGCCAGAAGCCGTGCGACTGCCGAAATCAAGAAAAGCGTCACGAGAGAGGATCCAACCAAGGGTGGAAGACGGCCGCTCATCCAGCCCCCGAGTGCCGCTCCGGCAAAGATCGCGACTCCGTTGATGAGATTGAAGTAACCCAGGCACCGCACGCGTTTGGACGGCGTGACCGCGTCATAAATGAAATTCGTCACGCAGAGATTGAAACCGCCCCAGACCAAACCTGAGAACAACTCGATCGCAATCAGGGAATACGGATTGGTGGTGAACATCCATAATAGCGGCACAATCGGGGTGAGCAGCCCGGTGGTTTTCAAGACCTTTGCGTTTCCAACGGAGTCGGCATGCCGACCCCAAATGGGAAACGTAATCAATCCGGTTAATACAGATGCAAAATTGATAGCGGTGTATACCAGATAATTGAACTTGAGCGTGTTCAGCATGTAGACGCTGAAGTAGGGAGCCGCCAAATTGGTGGCAAAGGTGACCGCCGCCACGTAGAAAACAAATTTCACGAAATTGCTTTCGCGAAATCGCCGCAAGAACATCCAAAAGGTGAATTCGCTTTCAGAGGTCGGTTTCCAGGGAAGGTTGGTCATGCGGCTTAGCAACGTCCACGACGCGACTCTTGCCAGCGACGCCGCGATAAACAACAGAAAGAATCCGGTCGTGGTTCGGCCTTCTTTCTTAAATAAATAGAGGAAGAAGCCCCAGAAGGCCAGGTTTGCCATTCCCGCCACGCTTAAGATTCGGGCGCGCCAGCCAAAATAATGGCCGCGGCGGTGGGCGGGCAAATACTCGCTCACCAAGCTGCCCCACGCTGGCCCGACCAGGCCGCCCACGGTTTTGTAGACAGTCACGAGCACCGTTAACCACACCAACGCATGAGAGACCCGCGTGATGCTGACTAGCGCTAAAGGAATGAGAAAGAGAATTTGGATGGCGACACCGATCAAGAGCAACCGCATTCGGTCTCCCGCCCAGCGAACCACGGGCACCGCGAACAGCTGGGAGAACGAGGACACGAGATTGGGTATCGCCACCAGCCAGCCGATTTGCTCGGCGTTTAATCCCAGCAAGAGAGCCAGCGGAATGAGATAGTAATCCACGATGCCAATCATGATCTGCGCGGCGATACCTTCCTGCCAACAGACGCGCAAACTTCGTTGGATGCGCTGGTCGTCTATGGACGTGCGTCGATCGTGGGGTGTTGTCACGGACGTTATGAGAGAAAATTTCCCGAAGGAAGCCGAAGTCGCTTACGGTTTCAATACGACTTTGGTGCAGTGATGCTGCTTGCGCTGAAACATGCGGTAGGCATCGGGCGCGTCGTTGAGCGTTAAACGGTGGGAAATGATGGCCGTGGGATCGATCTCGCGGTTGAGAATGCGGTTCAAGAGCGGCCGCATATATTTATGGATGTGCGTTTGTCCCATCTTCAACGTCAGGCCTTTGGCGAAGGCCACGCCCAGAGGAAATTTGTCAACGGTGCCGGAGTAAACGCCGGGAATGGAAATCGTACCGCCGTTCCGGCAAGCGCGAATCATTTGACGTAAAGCGTGGGCTCGGTCGGTTTCCATATAGAGCGCCTGCTTAACTCGGTCGTACCAGGCGTCCACGGTGCGGCCGTGCGCTTCCATGCCGACGGCGTCGATGCAGGCGTCGGGCCCGCGCCCATCGGTCATGCGACGAAGCGCTTTCAATACGTCGACCTGGGTGTAATCGATGGTGCGCGCGCGCGCGAACGTTCGCGCCAACTGCAGTCGGTCGGAAAAACGATCGATGGCAATAATCTCGGCCGCGCCCTGCAGCCGCGCGCTCTTCATCGCCAAAAGACCCACCGGACCACAGCCCCACACCGCGACGACGTCGCCCACCCGAATGCCGCAATTCTCGGCGGCCATATAGCCGGTAGGAAATATGTCGCTTAGGAACAGCGCCTGCTCGTCGGACAAGGCGTCTGGAATCTTGAGCGTTCCCACGTCGGCGAACGGAACGCGGACGTATTCGGCTTGACCACCGGCGTAGCCACCAAAAATTCGCGAATAGCCGAAAAGCCCCGAGGTCGGATAACCGAACAACGTACGGGAGAGAAACCGATTTGGATTGGAGCGCTCGCACAACGCCCACAGGCTTTTTTGGCAGAAGAAGCATTCTCCGCACGCGATGGAGAACGCCACGACCACCCGGTCACCGGGTTTGACGTGCGTAACGAGCGGTCCCACCTCATCGACGACGCCCATGAACTCGTGGCCCAAAATGTCGCCCGGCTTCATGGTCGGAATAAAGCCGCCGTAGATATGGAGGTCGGATCCGCAGATGGCGGACAACGTGACCCGCACGATGGCGTCTTTCGGATGAAGGATCCGCGGTTTGGGCACCGATTCCACGCGCACGTCACATTTTCCGTACCAACGAAGCGCCTTCACGGGACGGTCAATCCTGAATAGTTTGGGAGAATTGATTGTACTCGGCCGCAGCCCGGTCGCTCGCTTTGGTTAAGGTGCTCGGCGTGAGCACGCTCAGGCTCTCCGATCCGCGGTGGGATCCCAGATTCGGACCGGGGCTCGGCAGCCATCGGTTGACCACGGACAAAGCGTCCGCCACGACGCCGGGGAAAAGACCGTGCAGCACCGTCAGAATTTGCGCGGGGAACGACAGGATCAGATCGGTCTTGGCCTGTCGCGTCGCCCGCACGATGGACCGCGCGGCCCGCCGTGCGTGTATCGACAAGAGGGGAGACGAATCACTCAGAGCGAACCAGGCGTATTCCAGCCGGTAGCGGCCTTTGAAGGACGCCCGAGAGGGACTACCCGTCCGCATCAACCCTGGCACCACGGTGGTCACGCCAATTCCATCTTTGGCCAGTTCCGCGTGAAGCCCCTCCGACAATCCATCCAGAGCGAACTTGCTGACGCAATAAGGAACCAAATGAGGAACGCTCACCCGGGCTCCGACAGATGTGATGTTGACGATTCGTCCTTCGCCTTGGCGTCGCATGTAAGGAACGCAGCTCTGAATGGCGGCCAGCGGACCCCAGAGATGAATGTCGATGGCCTTTTGGTAGTCGTCCCAGGTCATGGTTTCCTGCGGGCCAACCTGAACTATGCCGGCGTTGTTTACCAACACGTCCAGACGTCCCCATTGCTTGACCAAATGTTCGACGGCCGATCGAACGGCGTCTCGTTCTCTTAAGTCGCAAACCAAAATCTCTATCTTCGGGGACGATTCATGCCCGGACTCCAGTCGTCGTTTGGCTTCTTCAAGTTCGTCACGGTCTCGCGCCAGGAGCGCTACCTGCGCGCCCGCGCACAGAAATTCGTGTGCCAACACGAAACCCAAGCCGCGCGAGCCGCCCGTGATGAGCACGGTGCGGCCCTCGAAATTTTTCCATCGTTTGATGCGAATCCGTTGCCAATACCAGAACGCCGCGCCAGCGGCTCCGAGTGCCAACCAGTGGTGTTTTTTCATGGGTCCTCCTTCAAATATCGTACGGCGGCTGGCGGGTCAAGTTCAGAGGAATCTTGGCAGCGAGGGCTTTTCCGACGGAGCACCTCAATTGACTATAATGGGGCGTCTTTCCTTTCTTCGGAAACCCCGTGACATCAACGGAACAACAGCTAAAGCGAATCCTGCGAGGGACGACCAAAGTCGTTTCCGACGGCGAGCTGCGTTCTAGGCTCGACGAAGGCCGTCCTTTGCGGGTCAAGCTCGGTGTGGACCCGACCGCGCCGGACATTCACCTTGGTCACACGGTGGTGTTGAGCAAACTCCGCACCTTCCAAGATTTGGGCCACACAGTCGTATTTATCATTGGGGACTTCACGGCGTCCATCGGCGATCCGTCCGGCCGAGACGCGACCCGGCCCGCGCTCAGCGACGAGGCGATAGCGGCCAACATCCGGACGTACCAAGACCAGGTGTTTCGCGTTCTGGATCCAGCGAAAACCGAAGTTCGCCAAAACGGGGAATGGCTTTACGATTTGTTCGACCGCAAGAGCGCTCAATTTTTGCCGAAAACACTTTTGCGGCAGCATACCGTTCAGCAGTTGATGGAGCGCGATGACTTCACCGAACGCCGGAATGCCGGCCAGCCCATATCGCTGCTGGAACTGATGTATCCGCTTTTTCAAGGATTTGATTCGGTTGCGGTTCGCTCGGATGTGGAACTTGGCGGGCATGATCAGCTGTTCAATTTAATGATGGGGCGCGAGCTACAGCGCCAAGCGGGCCAGAAGCCGCAAGTCGTTTTGACCATGCCGCTGCTGGAAGGTCTCGACGGCAAACGAAAGATGTCGAAGTCGTACGGGAATCACATCGCTCTCAACGACGCGCCCAACGATATTTTTGGAAAGATCATGTCCGTTCCCGACGATTTGATGTGGAAGTATTACGAGCTGTTGACCGAAGAGGATTTGGAGCTCGTCAAGGCCCAGCATCCGATGGAAGCTAAAAAGGAGCTAGGGAAGATCATCGTGGCGCGGTTCTGCGGGGCTCAGGCCGCAAGCGCGGCCGCTGAGAATTTTCGGAATGTGTTTTCCCATGGCGAAATCCCGGAGCAGGTGGAGGACTTTAGATTAAGCGGCGGAGAGATGGACGTCGTCGATTTAATGGTAGCGGCGGAATTGGCTCCGTCCAAAAACGAGGCGCGCCGGCTGTTGGCCCAAGGCGGCGTAGAGCTGGGCGGACGGCGCCTGGCTTTGGGTGAACGCGTGGCGGTGTCCGAACCCACCGTGCTTCGCGTGGGCAAGCGCCGCTTCAAAAAGATTTTGCCAGCGTAAATTTTTCGAGAATCAAAAAGGAGCGGACGAACATGAATCGCCTACAAGAACTTTGGATCAAAAAACAGAGTGTGTGGTTGGACTTGATCAGTCGGCAGTTGCTGAAATCCGGCGAGCTGAAACGTCTCATCAAAGAAGATGGCGTGCGCGGCTTGACCTCGAACCCGACGATTTTTGAGAAGGCCATCGGCGGCGGCAAGGATTACGACGCTGACCTGAAGAAACTCGCCAAAACCAACTTATCGACGGAAGCGATATATGAGGCGCTGGCCATAGCCGATATTCAGGCGGCGGCCGATGCCTTCAGCGGGGTGTTTAAAGAAAGCAACGGCACCGACGGGTTCGTCAGCCTCGAGGTGAGTCCGGACATTGCTCATGACACCGAGGCCACCATCGCTCACGCCAAGAGCCTATGGAAACGGGTGAAACGGCCCAATTTGATGATCAAGGTGCCGGGCACACCAGAGGGCGTTCCGGCGGTTGAGGAACTGACCGCTTTCGGCATCAACATCAATATCACGCTTTTGTTTTCGCTGGAAAGCTACAAAGCGGTTCTCGAGGCGTATCTACGCGGACTGGAGCGGCGCCTGCGCAAAGGTCAGCCCATCTCCTCGATCGCTTCGGTGGCGAGCTTTTTCGTCAGTCGTGTGGACACGATCGTGGACAAGGCGCTCGACGCAAAGATTGCGGCGAATGGACCGGACGCCGAGAAGGCGAAGGCCGCTTTGCACAAAGCCGCGATCGCCAACGCCAAGCTGGCGTACAAACATTTCCTGGACGTGACGGCCTCCAGTCGGTTTCAAAAGCTCGCCAAAAAAGGGGCGCATGTGCAGCGACTCTTGTGGGCCAGCACCAGCACCAAGGACAAGCGGCTTCCCGATGTTATTTATGTTAACGAGCTGATTGGCCCGGACACCGTGAACACCATGCCGCCGCAGACCATCGAGGCATTTCGGGACCACGGTACGCTGGCCGTTACGTTGACGGACGGTGTTGAACAAGCGCAAAAAGACATCGTGGCGTTGGCCTCCGTTGGAATCGATTTCGAGGCCCTGATGAAGAAGCTGCAAGATGACGGTGTAGCGTCGTTCAGCACGTCGTACGAAAGTTTGCTCAGAACCGTGGGCGCGAAACGGGAGCTGCTGAGCGGTCATTTGATGAGCCGATTAGGGCTTGAACTCGGACGTTACCAAGAAGGGTTTCGCGCGGCGGTGGCGCGCGCCAAAAAGGAAGACTGGCCGACGCGGACCTGGCAGAAAGACGCCGCGGTGTGGAAAAAAGACGAGGCGCATGCGGCCATCATCAAGAACTCGCTGGGATGGTTGACGGTTCCGGCCGTGGTGCGCCGGCATCGTGGGCTGCTGGCGAAGATTGTGGCCGACGTTAAGAAGGCGAAGTTCTCGAACGTGCTGTTGCTTGGGATGGGCGGTTCGAGCCTGTGCCCGGAAGTGCTGCGATTGACGTTCGGCCGCCGGCCGGGATACCCGGATCTTTCAATTTTGGACAGTACCGAGCCCGCGTCGGTTATGGAGCGGGCGAAGCGCTCCAGACCGGAGAAGACCTTGTACATCGTCGCCAGCAAGTCGGGCTCGACGACCGAACCCAACGCGTTTCTGGCCACGTTCTATGAAGAGGTACGCAAGAAGAAAGGCGACAAGGCTGGGGAGAATTTCATCGCGATCACGGACCCTGGAACTTCGATGGAGAAGATCGCTCGCGAAAAGAAATTTCGACACATTGTTTTGAATCCGCCGGACATCGGCGGACGTTACTCGGCGTTGTCATTTTTCGGAATGGTGCCCGCGGCCATCATGGGAGCACCGGTTGATGAGCTGATCGAATTCGGCAACCGCATGGCCGACGCCTGCTCGCCGCTGGTGCCGGCCGACCGGAATCCCGGAGTGTTGCTGGGCGCGGCCCTCGGCAGCTTGGCGCAACAGAAACGAAACAAGACCACGTTCTTTTTGTCGAAGGACATCGGGTCCTTCGCGACCTGGGTGGAACAATTGATCGCGGAGAGCACGGGAAAGGAGGGGAAAGGAATTCTTCCGGTCGAGTCGGAAGGACTGGCCCAACCTTCGGTCTATGGCGACGACCGCGTGTTCGTATCGGTAACGACGAAATCGCCGGCCGAAACACCGGCGAAGTTGGCCGCCCTGAAAAAAGCCGGACATCCCTTAATTCGCGTGGACGCGGGATCAAAGAATGAACTGGGCGCTCAGTTTTTTCTCTGGGAATTTGCCACCGCGGTCGCCGGAGCGTTCCTCGGTATCGACGCTTTTGATCAGCCAAACGTTCAAGAGTCCAAGGACTTGACCAAGCAGTTCCTGCAGCAATACCGCGACAAGGGAACATTGTCGACGGAAAAGCCGGTGGTCGAAGAAGACGGCATCGCCGTTTACGCGACCAACGGCAATGGAAAGGCGGGAACGGTCGACGATGCGCTCAAATCGTTGTTGAGCGAAATTAGGCCCGGCGACTACGTGGCACTCTTGGCTTATCTAGAACGAAATTCTCAGCACGAGGCGCTTCTGCAGCAGATTCGACGCCGGCTGCTGGAAAGCAAGCACGTGGCCACAACCGTCGGTTTCGGCCCGAGGTTCCTGCACTCCACCGGCCAGCTTCACAAAGGCGGGGATGATACGGGCGTGTTCTTGCAAATCACCGCGGACGACAAAAAAGATCTGGCGATTCCGGGCGAGTCGTTTGGATACAGCGTGTTAAAGGAAGCGCAGGCCTGGGGCGACTTGAGTGCCTTGCGGAACAAACATAGGCGGGCCATTCGGATCCATCTGAAGGATTCCGATCGCGGCCTGAAAAAGTTGTTGGACCTCGTTACCGAGGTGACCAAAAATTAGCGACGCCTTCCAGCCGACTCTCTGGCTGGCCAAAGACACAGAGACATTTTTTTCGAAGGCCGCGCAGATCGTCGTCGAATCCGCAGCGGAGGCGGTTCGGTCCCAGGGACATTTTTCAATCGCTCTCTCCGGCGGTTCCACCCCGGCGCGGCTGTACGAGAAGCTCGCGGACGATTACCATCGCCGGCGAACGCCCTGGGAACAGACCACCGTGTTTTGGGGAGACGAGCGGTGCGTTCCCCCAGACCATCCCGAAAGCAATTACGGAATGGCGAAGGCCGCGCTCTTGGACAAAGTGGGGTTGGGCGAGGGACACGCCATTCGCATCTTGGGGGAGATGACCCCCGCCCAGGAAGCGGCACGGGACTACGAACGCAAGCTAAGGCTTTTTTTTCGCGACGAGGAACTCCCGCGATTTGATCTGATTTTGCTGGGCCTCGGGGAAGATGGCCACACCGCGTCTCTTTTTCCGGGAACGGCGGCGTTGGCCGAAAGGGAACGATGGGTCGTGGCCAATCATGTGGAACGATTGAACGCTGATCGGATAACGCTGACGCTTCCGGCCATCAACGCCGCGCATCGCGTGTTGTTCTTGGTGTCGGGCGAGTCAAAAGCAGCCGTGGTGCGCGAGATTTTTCGCGACGATGTATCGAACGACCGGTTTCCGGCGCAGCTGGTGCGGCCTGGGAGTGGTGAGGTGGCGTGGCTTCTGGACGCCGCGGCAGCCCAGCGGCTCTGGCCTGAGCCGCGTTACCGGGCCAAACATATTTAATCGGGGAGGACGAATGCGACAATGGAGAAAGGCGGCGCTTTTTTTGGCCGGAACGGGAGCGGTGGTTCAAGGAGTATTCGCGGCCTGCGTGGATCACGCCATTTTTGATCACGTTTTAAAAGCCAACGTGGATCCCAACGGATATGTTGACTACGACTCCATTCGCGTCAACAAGGGCGGCGATCTTTATCAATACATTTCGTTTCTCGAGCAAGCGGACTTAAGCAAATGTTCCGAGGCCGAAAGGACCGCGTTTTGGATCAACGCCTACAATGCCCACATGATCCGGTTGGTTCTGGCCCGGCCGCAGCTCCGGTCGGTATCCGACGATTTCAAACTTTTCGGAGAGAAGTTCAAGGTGGCAAAACAAAATTTGTCGCTTAACGACATCGAACACCGCGTGCTTCGACTCGATCCCAAAAAAGGCGGACCTATTCCGGGATTGTCGATTCAGAAATTTGATCCCCGCATTCACTTCGCGCTCGCTTTTGGAGCCGTTGACTGCGGACGATTGATGAATCACGCCTATCAGGGCGTCACGTTGGAAGATGCCCTCCAAGCGGATTCGGTTAATTTTGCCAACGCTCCCAAACATCTTCGCATCGATGGAGACCAACTGGTAATGTCGTCAATCCTGCACTGGTACCAAGAAGATTTTGATTCTTTGGGCGGCGTGCCGAATTTCTTGGCCGGGTTAACCGATCCCAAGCTCCGCCCGGATGCCGACGCCGTGGACGCCAAACTAGCCACGGATTTTCCCGAAAAGACCAGATTCCGATTTGACTGGACGTTGAACAGCATCCGTAACCGGCCCGCGGCTGTGCCGACGCCGGTTCCCGTTACAAAACCGTAATTAAATTATTGGAGGAAACCCATGCTTTCCGTTGGCGACGCCGCGCCCGATTTCACCCTGAAGAGTGACGCCGGAGAAGAGGTTCACTTGAAAGATCTGCGGGGGAAAAAGGTGGTTCTTTATTTTTACCCGAAGGACGATACCCCGGGGTGCACCACCGAGGCCTGTGATTTTCGGGACAAACAAAAAAAGATTTCGGTTAAGAACGCGGTGGTTCTCGGCGTGAGCCCGGACAGCGTGGAGTCGCATGTGAAATTTAAAAAGAAGTTCAACCTGCCGTTTGTGTTATTGAGCGACGCCGAGAAAAAGATCGTTGAGGCGTATGGCGTTTGGAAAGAGAAGAGCATGTACGGGCGCAAATACATGGGCGTCGAACGGACCACCTTCGTCATCGACGAGAAAGGAAAAATCGAGCAGGTTTTCCCCAAGGTCAGCGTCACCGGCCACGTGGATGCGGTGCTGGCCACGCTCGGTTGAAATGTCCTTTCTGCGTTCCACCGTCGGAAAAAAAGTCGTTGTCGCACTGACCGGCCTGATCCTGTTTGGCTTTTTGATCGGACATGTGGCGGGCAATCTGCAGATTTTTGCTGGACCTCAAAAGATCAACGATTACGGCCGGTTTTTGAAACACGCCACCGCACTTTTGTGGGGAACCCGCGCGGTGTTGCTCGTGGCGATTTTTTTCCATGTGTGGTTCACTGTGCAACTTAACCGCCGCAATCGTCTCAGCCGCCCGCAGCGCTACGCTTCCCACGTGCCGCTTCGCTCGAGCGCAGCCTCACGCTTCATGATTTGGAGTGGCGTGGTGGTCGGTGCCTTCATCATTTTCCACCTGCTGCATTTCACTTTCGGCACCGTTCATCCGCATTTCAGCCGCGAGAACATTTACGACAACATGGTGCTCGGATTTTCCGTGTGGCCGGTGGCGCTGTTTTACATCGTCTCCATGGTTTTTATCGGCTTTCATCTGTACCACGGCGTGTTCAGCCTGTTTCAGACCCTGGGACTAGCCGCGCCGAAATATGACGGCTTAAGGCGGTCGGTGGCCTGGGCGTTCAGCGTGCTCATTCCGCTGGGATTTATCTCCATCCCCGTCGCCGTGTTGCTTGGCTTTTTGCGGCTGTGAGGAGACATCAGTGGAATTGAAAACAAACGTGCCGACCGGTCCCCTCGAGAAAAAATGGGACATTCACAAACAAGAGCTGAAACTCGTTAACGCCGCGAACAAGCGGAAATTCACAATCCTCGTGGTGGGTTCGGGGCTGGCGGGCGCATCCGCGTCCGCGTCATTAGCTGAGCTGGGATACAACGTGGAATGCTTTTGTTACCAGGACAGTCCTCGGCGCGCGCACAGCATTGCCGCGCAGGGCGGTATCAACGCCGCCAAGAACTATCCAAACGACGGCGACAGCGTGTATCGCCTGTTCTACGACACCGTCAAAGGCGGCGACTTTCGCTCCCGCGAAGCCAACGTGTATCGACTGGCGCAGTTGAGCGTGAACATCATCGATCAGTGTGTGGCGCAGGGCGTGCCGTTCGCGCGGGATTACTCCGGATACTTGGACAACCGTTCCTTTGGCGGCGCACAGGTGTCGCGCACTTTTTACGCCCGCGGACAGACCGGGCAGCAGTTGCTCCTCGGCGCCTATCAGGCGCTCAGCCGTCAAATCGCCGCCGGCGCGGTGCGCATGCACCCGCGAACCGAGATGCTTGAATTGATCGTCTCTGACGGCCGCGCGCGCGGCGTCGTGGTTCGTGACCTTGTGACCGGCCAGATGGAGTCGTTCACGGGTGACGCCGTGGTGCTCGCCACCGGCGGTTACGGAAACGTTTACTTTCTTTCGACCAACGCCAAAGGATGCAACGCCACCGCTATCTGGCGGGCGCATCGCAAGGGCGCGGCCTTCGCCAATCCGTGTTTCACGCAGATTCATCCTACCTGCATTCCCGTCAGCGGCGACTATCAATCCAAGCTGACCCTGATGAGCGAGTCGCTGCGAAACGATGGACGGATCTGGGTTCCAAAGAAAGCCGGGGACCATCGGCCGCCCTCCCAAATTCCGGAAAGCGAGCGCGACTATTATCTCGAACGGAAATATCCGAGTTACGGCAACTTGGTGCCGCGCGACGTGGCATCGCGTAACGCCAAGGCGGTTTGTGACGAGGGCCGTGGTGTAGGGCCCGGCGGGCTCGGCGTGTATCTGGATTTTGCCGACGCTATCAAACGGCTGGGTCTTAACGTGATTAAAGAGCGCTACGGAAATCTGTTCGATATGTACAACCGGATCACTGGTGAAAATCCTTACCAAACGCCTATGCGCATTTATCCAGCGATTCACTACACGATGGGTGGTTTATGGGTTGACTACAACCTGATGAGCACGATTGCCGGCCTCTTTGTCGTCGGTGAAGCGAACTTCTCGGATCATGGGGCCAACCGGCTGGGGGCCAGCGCGCTCATGCAAGGATTGGCCGATGGTTATTTTGTTTTGCCTTACACGATCGGAAATTATCTGGCCCAAGCCAAATTGCCGAAACTCGCGGCGGATCATGCGGATGTGAAAGCGACGGAGCGCGAAGCGAGCGACCGAATCAAGGCGCTGCTTGCCGCGCAAGGAAAACGCAGCGTTGATTCGTTCCATAGAGAACTCGGAAAAATCGTCTGGGATTATTGCGGGATGTCGCGGACCGAGGCAGGACTGAAGACCGCGCTTGAAAAAATTCCGGCGCTTCGCCGGGAATTTCATGCCGACGTTCGTGTGACGGGCCGCAACGAGGATTTCAATCAAGCCTTGGAACGCGCGGGCCGGGTCGCTGACTTCTTTGAGTTGGCCGAGCTCATGTGCCGAGACGCGCTGGAGCGAACCGAATCCTGCGGCGGTCATTTCCGCGAAGAAAGCCAAACGCCCGATGGAGAAGCGCTCCGGGACGACAGCAAATTCGCTTACGTTGCGGCGTGGGAATATCAAGGTCCGGACAAGCCGGAACTGCTGCACAAAGAGCCGCTCACGTATGACAACATCCATCTGGCCCAACGGAGTTACCAATGAGGGCGTCCCTATGAAATTGACTTTAAAAGTATGGCGGCAAGTTGACCGCAATGCGCCGGGATCCTTCGTCACCTATGAGCTTCCGGACGTAAACCCGGACATGTCGTTTTTGGAAATGCTTGATGTGCTGAACGAGCAGCTGACCGCGCGTGGCGACGAACCCGTGGCGTTTGATAGCGACTGCCGTGAGGGTATCTGTGGAACCTGCGGCATGGTCATCAACGGTATGGCTCACGGTCCGCAGCGCGCGACCACGGCCTGTCAATTGCACATGCGCCATTTCCGCGATGGGGACGTGATAACCATCGAACCGTGGCGAGCGCGGGCATTTCCGGTCGTAAAAGATTTGGTCGTTGATCGCGGAGCGTTCGACCGGATTATTCAGGCCGGCGGATTTATCTCCGCCCGTACCGGCAGCGCGCCCGAAGCCAATTCAATTCTGGTTTCCAAACAAGCCAGCGATAAGGCCATGGACGCGGCTGCGTGCATCAGTTGCGGCGCCTGCGTGGCCGCCTGTCCCAACGCCTCGGCCACGCTGTTTACCGCGGCGAAGATTTCCCACCTGGGGCTTCTTCCACAGGGCCAGCCCGAACGGTCCCGACGTGCGATGGGCATGATCGCGCAGATGGACAAAGAAGGTTTTGGGGGCTGCACCAATATCGGCGACTGCACGGCCGCGTGTCCCAAAGAGATCGGCCAAGAGTTCATCGCGCGCATGAACCGGGATTACGTGAAAGCGAATCTCGCCGGTTAATTCCTTATGGCGCACAGACGGCTTGGCATTCTGACCAGCGGTGGTGACTGCCCCGGCTTAAACGCGGTCATTCGCGCCGTGGCCAAAACCGCGATCCATCGTTACGGCATGGAGGTGGTCGGCCTCCGCGACGGCTTTGAAGGGTTGATCTACGATCGCGTTGTTCCTCTAAACTTTGATGATGTATCCAGCATCCTCACCGAAGGCGGCACCATCCTCGGTACCGTGAATCGGGGAAGTTTCGCGCGCCGCACGGATCCCCGCTATCCCCAAACAAAAAAGTTTTATACGGACGCGCGGCACACGTTTCGCAAGTACCGACTGGACGGCGTGGTTTGTATCGGGGGTGACGGATCGCTATCCATTGCCAATCAGGTGAACGAAGCGGGAATACCGACCATCGGTGTGCCCAAGACCATTGATAACGATGTGGCCGAAACGGATCAGACGTTTGGATTTGATACCGCGAGTTCCGTGGCGGCGTTGGCTGTGGACCGGTTGCATTCAACCGCGGAAAGCCATGGCCGTGTGATGGTGATTGAAGTCATGGGGCGGAACGCCGGCTGGATCGCGCTCCAGGCCGGCATCGCCGGCGGCGGCGATGTGATTTTGATCCCGGAGATTCCTTATCGATTGGAGGCGATCGCGGCCTACGTGCGAAAGCGATTTGCCTCCGGTCGACGCTACGCGATTATTGTGGTCGCGGAAGGCGCTCACCCCGTCGGCCGGCGACCCGTTTTTCAACGTTCCACGCATACGGCGCGGCTGGGCGGCGTGTCCCAACTTCTGGCCTACGAAATCCAAAAGGCCACCGGCATCGAGTCACGGGCCACGATCCTTGGCTATTTGCAACGCGGCGGAACACCCACACCGTTTGACCGCGTCCTCGCCACGCGTTACGGCCATCACGCCGCGGTGCTCGCCGCCGAGCGGCGGTACGGTCGCATGACCTCGCTTAAGAACAATCAGATCACCTCCGTGCCGTTGGGCGCGGTGGCCGACAAGCCGCGCTTGGTTCCGACGGATTCCGTTCTTATCACGGCGGCGCGTGACATTGGAACGTTCTTCGGCGCCTGAAGCGCGCGGGCGATGAACGATTCCTCCCACCGGCTTTTCGATCGCGCGGGCGAACGTTGGTCTACCGACGAGGCGTGGCGCCGCTGGCGGATCCCGCTGCTTCTTATCGCGATCGTTCTCCGCTCCGCGCAGGCCGTCATCAATCGGCGCCTCACCATCGATTACATGGCGATTCTCACCGCCGCCAAAACGTTTCTGACCCACGGCACTTTCGCCACGCCCCTCGTATGGTCATCCGATCTTTCGAAGACGGTGTTGCGGCCTCAGATCTATTGGCCGCCCGGATACAACCTTTTGCTGTCGTTGCCTTTGGCGTTGGGTCGAAGTCCATACGTGGCGATGGCATTCGCCGACGTGGTGTCGTTGTCGCTTTTCATGGGAGCATTTTTTTTGATTCTGGATACGCTTGGATCCGGCCTGGATCCGCGGGCGCGGTTGTTCCTAGCGGTGCTGATGGCCGTGATCAACGCGCCCTTGGCTCTTGATTACAATGATCATCCGACGGATATCTTAACAAGCGGTTTGTTTCTCATGTCGTCCGCATTGATGCTGCGGTCGTTGGTGAACGAACAAAAGGCGTACCCGCTAAATGCATGGTCCGGCATTTGCGCGGCCATGTCCACGTGGGTCCGCTATCAGCAAAACGCGCTGGCCTTTCTTCCGGCCACAGTCTTGTTCGCGATGGCGGTGGCGAGCGGTCGTCGGCGACTGCGATTCGCCGCGGTCCTGAACGCCGCTGTCGTGGGCGTTCTGTTTGTGCCCATCCTCTTTTACACCCTCCGCGTGACGCATCGCGTGGTGCCGGTGCCTTTCGCCGTGCATAAGGAATTTTGTTGGGGTCCGTTGTTGCGGCTGACGCCGTTTCCGGTTTATGCGATCGGAGCGGTGGACGTTTTCATTGTTCTTTTAAATGCGTTGGGTCGTCTCACCAACTTCGACCTCGCGCACCAGGTTCAGGTGGCCTTAAGCGTGTCGCTCACCGCACTTCTCTTTGGTGTGTACGCGACCAGCGTGTGGCGATCGGTGCGCGCCGGGTTTTTGAGGGGAGATCGCTCCGTTCCCACCTTGGTCCAGGGAGGGTTTCATCTGCTGGGGGCGTTGACGTTGGGATTAACCACCGCGGCGTTAGCCTGGCTCACCCTCAAAACATGCCCGTGCGACGAAAACGGATTCAGCTATATGGACAAGGTGCGTTACTTTTTTTCGTCGATAGCGTTCGTATCGGTGGGCATCGTCCAATACGCCTTTGCGGAGCGGGCGTCGCTACCAAGGTTCGAAAAAATCGTTCAGACCGCGGTACGAAGCCTGTTGGGATTATCATTATTGTCCGCCGTCATTGTTCCCGTTCAGTTGGCACACCGATGGTCGAGTGGTTACCGCAGCCGCGATCTCATGTTTTTCGAAACCGATAACGCGCGCTTCGCCAATGTGATTCGCACGCGCGGTTCCGCAGCCACGAATGCGGTGTTCCTTTATGATCCGTCCATCTTGGAGGTCCCTTGTACGGACGGCGACCATGACTGCGAAGGGTCCATGTGGGAACGCATTGGCACGGCGGAAGCGGAGGGGTTACGGCCCTTTTTTCTGGACGGTCGGCCGCCCATCTTTGCGACGAAACAACCCGTCGCCGCTATTGTTCATGTTTCAAAAACAGCGCCGGGCCGCTACACGCCTTTTCTGTCCAACATTGTTGCCATCAATCCGTCGCGGTTATTGGGCGAAACCCCGCGAGAACGTATTTACGAAGTGAGCGTGGCCGCACTACCTACCAAATGATCACCAGCATGTCGCGGCCAGTGCTTTGCTTTCTTCACAACGTAACGGCGCCGAATGTTGAGTTAAACAGTGGTGGGCAGAGCGACCTTTTCGCCCCAATGGCGAGCCAGCACGCGGATTAAGTCCTGGAAATCGGACAGGCGCGGCGGTTTAACCGCATACGCGTTGGCACCCAACGCGTAACTGAGATCAATGTCTTCATGTGCGGCCGAGGTCGTCAATATCACCACAGGAATTTTCCTCAGCGCGGGATGGTTTTTGATCTCTCGCAGCGCCTGGCGACCGTCTTTCTTGGGCAAATTTAAATCCAACAACAAAAATGTTCGATCGATCTTTTCTTTGGCATCGCGTTCGAGGAGATACGACATCAATTCCTCACCGTCTTTGTGGCGAAGCAACTCCAAATCCGAGTCGACTGCATCGCTCAACGCTTCTTTAATGAAGAAGTAATCGTCGTCATCGTCCTCGGTCACAACCATGCGCACGCGGTTATTCGAAAGCACCATTCGAGATCTCCTAGGAATCGATTCCCTGAATTGTGAAGTGGCGGGGGGGTGGGTCGAAAAAACTTCAACATTCGGAACATCATCCTATCACATCGCTCGTTCGAGCAATAATCGCGCGGCCGATGGAACAGGCGTTGGGACAGAACACAGATACACAAGGCGTCAGGCGCCAAATGTCTAGGGTCTGATAGCGGTTATGCTTACGGCCGTTCCGAAGAGTCGCCCTGGAAATTGCCGGGAGAAGGTAGGATAAAAATGCCGGACGAGTGGTCTTCGGTCGAATCTATACGTTGACGGCGCTCGCGGCGGATCGGGACTCGGCGGCGGTCACCTGCTTATCAAAGGGATCCGCTCCAATCGTGCCAACAAGAGAGTCAAGATAGGAAGAGTTTGAAACCAAGGCGAGCCGATGGCGGGCCCTGGGGAGGCGCTCGGCAACGTCGAAGGAATCGCCGAATCGATCGGCGAACCGTGAGAAATCTTCGAGTGAGGCGATATGGCGTTTCCAGAGCGCCACGTCGCGGTTCTGCTTGGTCTTCAAGCGTTGCTTATACCAGCCGCTGTCGAGCAGCGCCTGCCGCGAAAAAAGCTTTCGCACCGCCGGATCGTTAATACTCCGGCCTTCGTACGACCCTTCGGCCATGATGAAAAGAAGCGCGCGCAATGGGGGGCAAGCGGCGTCTACGCTGCCGTCGTTAAAGTAATGCCGCGCCACCTCGCGTTGCGCCTTCACAATCTCCTCAATGCCCTGCGCGAAGACATCCGGATTCTGGCTTTCCGGCTTGAGGAGCTCGTCGGTAAAGACATTGCCAGGTGCTTCGAAAATTCGAGCCAAGAACCGATCCACAAAGCGGGACGTGATCCGGTAACCCAGCCGGCTTGCCATCACCGGGCGACCGTTGTGCGTGTAATCCGCAAGCTTCTCCAGACAGCCTTCGCGAATAAGGTAAGCAGGGTCTCGTTCCCAAACCTTCATGCGCGACCAAATTTCGGGAATAAGAAGGCTGATATCGTGATCGACGCGAATGTCCGGACCGACGTAGCCTGCGGCGGTCGTGAATCCCGGATATTCGGTAAGGATTGCGGACACGAGCGCGTTGTTTAAGTCAACCACGGGCCATAAAGCGTTGAACGGTCCTTTGGTGAGCGCACCCTCGCTTCCGAATCCGGTGGTGGATGGCGATTTTCCGGTAAGGCTGCAGACAAAATCCATGAACAACTCGGGCAGCTCTTGATAGTGAATTGGGTTATAAACCGCGAGCGGCGGTACTCCGGACTTGGGATCAGCGGGATTGTTGCGGCGGCCCGCCAGTACCGCATGGACGGGAAACGCCATGCGTTTGTCGTCGGAAACGCCCAAGAATAACCGCGTGCCCACCTCGGCGACGTAGGTGTCGCGCGCGTTGACCAAATCCGGCCGTTGCTGCAGATAACGCGGATTTTTTGACGGCTTTCCGTCCACCAATCGTGGATTCGACGATGCCACCACATAGGACGGATGAGGATAGGACAAGAAATCTTTGAGAAGCGACTTCATCGGCTCGCTATAACGGTCAAACTCCGTGACATGATCGACGATTTCGCGGACCTCAACTTCGTCGAGCGGCTCGAAATTGGACAAGAACACGCCGTTGGAAGCCAAGTCTGCCTCGGCCTGTTTATCGAAGCCTCGGTGGATAGCATCATCGGGACGCTGAAACAAAAGCCGCTCGCAGTTGTGGACCAGCTTCATGCTCGGGTTTTGGTACTCGGGATCCACGCCCAAAAGCGTCTGACGAGGCACGACGACCGAGGCGGTGATGTCGTCCTCGACCTGAACTTTGTCGGCGGGGTTAAAGTCCGGACGTATTTTGGCGATTCGCCAGGCACCATCGCGATCGAAACCCACCCGCAGGTAATTCGCAATCAACTTTCGACCGTCGAATTTCAGTTCGTGTCCCAGGAAACCATTGATGCGATCGACGCTGAAATGCTCACGCCAATTGTCGCCCCATTCGGGACGATGGTAGCGTTTCACCACGAAGACAAATTGGCGAACCGTTTGCGGAATTTGCAAAACCCAAGCGTTGTGCTCGTCGGTGTATTCGGGCGAGGGCGTCAAGAGTTTCACAACACTCCCGAGCGAGCGCTCGGCACTCAAGATGGGGCGATCGGTGCGCGCTGAGGGCTGCGGCACGCGCAAGCAGTTGGAGTAGTCTCGCTTGATGATTTTTTCCGCCTCGTCGATTTCCCCGGCGAAGTCGCGCACGAATACCGGGCCTTGAAGCATGGCATTGCCTATTGATTTGGAAATTTCCGACTTTCCTCCGCCGGAGACGGTGCACGGTTTGTGACACAGCGTCCCTTCTGCGATCGAGCCCACCAGGCGCCACGTTGTTCCGCCAATCTGGCGTTCTAGCCGAAGTTTGTACCCCGAGGGAAGAATGTAAACCTGATCCGCCAGCAGTTTGATGGATTGTGAAATCCCATTGCGGTGCCAGACGATGGACGCCTCGCGTACGCTGAACCGCGCGTCTTCCGGAACATACACGATCGTGGGAAATCGACGGTCGAGGGCATACCCCTGCGGTTTAACATTGATCCGGGAAGACAATAGCCGGACAACATCGGCAAAGGTGCGGTTGGTCGGAATCGGGTACCGATCCGAAGAAAAATCCTGTCCCAAAATATAGGAAGGGAAAGCAACCGCGCCGCCGGAGTGTTCCTCTTCCGCCAAACCAAAAAGATTGGCTGAAAAGCTGATCTGAGTTTTGACTTCTTTTTTGCAGTAACCGAAATAGTTGTCAGCGATCACCGTGACCATGACTCCGCGTTCGTCGCGGCAGGTGACCTTGAATGCCTGGCCATTGTTGTAAAGCTCGTCGGGCGAACTCCAGCACATCCCATCGCGACGTTGGCGTTCGGTGGCGTCGTTGTAATGAGGAACGCCCAGCTCCTTCTTCGTCAACAACGTCAGATGTGGCGCGAGGATAACGCAGCCGGTGTTTCCGGTCCAACGTTCACAATCCAGCGCGGCGTCGTTCTCCGGCAAAAATGGATCGCCGCCGTTTCCAAAAATTCCTTCCACGAAATCTAGGTTGCAAACACAATTTCCCGGAGCGAAAAACCGAATTTCCATCGACAACTCATCGCTGAAGGCGGACGCCGGAACAACCACCGGTCGCAGCAGGAGCGAAACAAACGTGCGGGCTTGGTCCGGTTGATTGGCGGTGAAGGGAAACGTCAAAAGATCCGCGGGCGGACGGAACGCCGCGGCCCAGATGCGCGCGAAAACCGCCTTCGGCACACCGATCTTGTCGTCGGGGATGGGCAGCCCGCCTTCCGCGATATGAAAGACGCCCTGCGTGGTGCGGCGGTCATTAACGGGATTGTGGAGCACGCCCTGCCGGACCCGGTACGAATGGAGATACCGAGAAGTGAACTGGTCAGAATCGGGCGGCAGGGACAAAAGACGAGCCAGACCTGGCCGATCGAGAACGAATGTGGACGAAGGAAACCGGGCCACCGGAACGCCGGAATCGGAGAGATAGGAATCAAGGAAGGTTTGAATCCGTTTGTCGACAGGACATAAGTAATCGGACAGCACCCGGTTTTTTTCCAGATGATTGCGCAGCAGCGGCCGGGTGATATCCAAAAACGAGGCGTCCATCACGTGGCTATTCATGGGTTGGCCCAAGGCGCCCAGCTTCAGATTGATGTAACGCAAAAGGTCGCCGTCGCCGGAGGCGGCGCCATTGTTTATAGAGTGATCCATGCGATAATCTGTTTTCCCGCTGCGTGGAAGTTATGGTTGGGAGGCTGCGTGTTCCGGGGCGACGGTAAGAGCTCGCCAACTTTCTCGCCTCACTTCGACATTGAAAGAGGGGAGCATCGACGGGAAGTATACCTTAAAGGACCTTTTTATGAGGCGACTAATCACGCGCCCGACGGTAATTAAGGACGCAGGCCTTGATCCTTCTAGGTCGCGAACGACGCCATACCGTTTCCAAACGACCAGTTCTCTTTGGCTACTTCCACCAAATAAACAATGAGATCCTCGGCACGTACGCCCGCTTGTTCCCGGAGGAGCTCCGCGGTTCGGGCGAACAGTTTTTTCTTCAGATCCACGGCCCGGCCAACGTTCAGTGTGATCTGAACGATCACCAAGGCATTGGTACGTCGGACATTTAAATAGCTCCCATCGAAGATGAAATCGTCGGCCGCGTGTTCGCTCAAAATTTGAAAGCGGTCGTTGGGCGGGACATTAATGGTATCGACCATCGCTTGGTGAACCGCGTCGGCGATGCGGCGACGTTCCTCCGGTGTGCGGCCGACCAACATCGAGATTCGGACAAGCGGCATAGCGAGCTCCTTTGGGGCGGGATTCTCGCTTCTAACATTTCTGGATCACGGCTATCCCACCGGTTCGCCGTAATGATCCCGCAGCGCCGCGGCAAACTGGTCGTCAACGGCTGTGTCGATTTTTCGGCGCGGTGAGGAGCGCAGTTGGTCCAGCGCAAAGGGGATCTCCCATTCGCGAATTCGCCAGCGAATAGCGCTGTTTCGCGTCGGGATCCAGGCCATGGGTCCTTCCTTATCCGACGACAGCTCGACAATCAGATAGCGAATAATCCAGTGCTCGTCATCGGCCGCCGCGTCCGCTATCCGACCCACGATGCCCTGAGAAGTTCTCACCTTAACTCCAGCGAGGCTGTCGAGGGAAACCGCGTGCAGGTCGGTCGCAGCGTCGCTTTTGGACGGACGAAGCGGGGCGGACAATGCCACGGCATTGCCGGGGGTGGCCGCCACGGCGCTTGGGTCGCCGACGCGTGAACCCACGGATTCGTCCTTTCCCATCGCTCCGGCGTCGGGGCTGTTCTCCAATTGGTGACGCGAGAGAGAAAGGTGAAACGTGTGCGTGCGGTCGTCCGGTGACAGAAATGTCTCCGGCATCACGAGTTTCCGGCTTCCCATCAACCAATGACGACGATCGACGACAGCGAATCGCACCGCCCAGGTAACGTCGTCAATAACGAAATCTTCCACGTGGCCGTCAGGGCCATCTTTGGTTTCCGTGGGCCATCCACGCATGGGGGAGAGCGCGCGCAACATAGAGCCTCCTGATAGGAATTCTTTCAATTTTTACGAATGAGCTCTTAACTCGTGCTCTCGATCGATTGACGAACGTGCCGCGGTCAGCCACACTTGGCGCATGAACGCATCCTCGCCATCTACCGACCGGTACGCCGTCGTCCTCACCGAGCCCGGCCAATTTTCGATACCACCGCTATCCAAAGCGCTGGCGGCTTTTCGCGGAGGCTTGGCCGCAGACGCGGTTAGCGACATTCGAAAGAACTGGGGCATTATGGTGCGCGATGTGGATGCCAAGGATGCCGACCGTCTGGTGGCCCTGCTCCAAAACGAAAACATTGCCGCAGGTCGGCGCCCCGTGATGTCGCTGGTGAAGCCGCGCGAAGCTAACGAACTCACCAAATTCGAAATTGATGCTGATGGGTTGACTCTTCTTCGGGACACACGCCAACCCATCCCTTGGGCGTTCGTCAAGCTGATTGCCGCGGCCGCGATTAAGACCACGACGTCACGAACCCTTACGGTCAAGGAGGGACCGAGTGCCGGAGCAAAGCTAGCCGCGGCCGGATTCACGCTCGCGACAGGAATCCCGGTTCCTATGCGGCGCGCCACGACGGTGAAAAAGGAAATTCAAGACGCGGATCTGCTTTTTGTTTTGGATTTGTTCCTAGCGAAGACATTTTTGCGGCTGCGTTTCCGCGGTGAGCGCGTAAATTATGCGTGTCTTGGAGACGAGAAAACCATGAGCGCCCAAACCAACTTTCGTCTGTTGCTAAAAAAAATGGCAACCGGGGCACCGCATGCGCTGTTGAACCGAGGAGCGCGGATTCTTTTGGACGGAAAACCAGTTACCAGCATGGGCTATGAGCAAGAAGAAGATCTCAATCACGAATGCTCGTGGCTTCTGACGTTGCTCTCCTAACACCCTCGCGACGTTCTTCGACGATCCGACCGCTGGCAGAGTTCGCTTTTTTCGACCACACTTGCCTATGCGAATTGGTGTCGAGCGTCAGGAACGGCTGTGATCCACCTGTACCGCCAGCTCAAGATGCGGCATCTGCAGGATGGTCTCACTGTGTACTGCCGAATCGGAGCACCGTACTGGATTCGTCTAGTCGGCGGCACCGTTGCCTTCCTCCTGGGATGGACGGTCGGCGAATGGGTGGGAAATTATTCGTTTGCGGCGCGCTTGCCCGCCGCGGGACTCACGTTGGGCAGCGGCGCTTTGTTCTTTTTGGCAACCATGCCCGGACTGAGGAAGGCCAGTCAGCGTTGTGCGCGCCGATTGGAAACCGATTTCTACCGATCACAATTTGCGCTCTTTTCCAAGTTGGACCGCTTCAACCGATGGTCGGCCGGACTTTTGGTCGCCATAGCGTTGGCGCTCTTATGGCAACGGGACGAGTTCGAGCTAGGGAAAACCATGTTCTGGTTGTGGTTGGGCGCGGTGTTGTCCGTTCTCGCCGCGACCGTTGCGGCATCCATCGCGCTTTACGGATGGCTCGGCGATCAATTTGAAGATTTCCGGAGACCCCCGCGATGACGCCGACGATGAACGACTTGCTCGTCACGTTAAGCCAAAGTCCGGCGTCGGACCTCCATTTATCGGCGGGATCGCCGCCGTCGTATCGGTTACACGGAAGGCTCGAGCCCGCGAACAACGCTGTGCCTTTGAGTGCTTCTGAAGTGCAGCATTTGGTGTTTGAGTTGCTGAACCAAGCGCAGCTCGGTCAATTACAAGAAACCGGCGAGCTCGATTTCTCGATGGGCTTCGCCAACATCGGACGGTTTCGGTGCAATGTTCATCGCCATCGCGGAACCTGGGCCGCGGCGTTTCGGAAAATCCCCGCAGAGATTCCATCTTTCAACGCGCTTGGATTGCCGGAGATCGCGCGCACCTTGGCCCTGCGTGAAAGCGGGCTGGTGCTGGTGACCGGGCCGACGGGAAGCGGAAAATCCATGACTTTGGCGGCCATGATCGAAACGATCAACGAAACAAGGCCCTGCCACATCATCACCGTTGAAGATCCGATCGAGTTTGTATTTAAGAACAAGATGGCGATGATCAAGCAGCGAGAGATCGGAACCGACACCAAGGACTACACCACGGCGCTACACCATATTTTTCGGCAGGATCCGGACGTGGTGATGTTGGGCGAAATTCGTGATCAGGAAACGTTGGCCACAGCCCTCACCTCGGCGGGAACGGGCCGACTTGTGCTGGGCACGCTCCACACCATGGACGCCGCCTCCACCGTCAACCGTATGATTGAGAGCTTCCCGCCGGAGCAACAGTCGTTGATGCAAAACCAGATTGCCGGTTGCTTGGAAGGCATCGTTTCGCAGCAACTGCTAAGACGAGCCGACGGAAAAGGCCGGATTCTCGCCACCGAAGTGATGATCACGACGCCATCGATCCGGAACTTGATTCGAAGCGGCAAGAGCTTCCAAATTCTCAACGACATCGAAGTCGGCAAACGCTTCGGCATGCAGACGATGAATCAGACGCTGCAGGAACTCATCGTCAAAGGCGAGGTGAAGTTAGAAGAAGCGTTGCGCCACACCCGTCAGCCGGAATCCCTGCTGCAGCGCATGGGCGTTCCTCAGTAACCGGTTCCCTCTTGCAACCGTTTCCGTTATTCGCGAGATTCCGTAGATAATATTTCATCCATGAACAAGACCTTCTCTCGCCTCACCGTGCTGGCCGGACTTCTTCTCTTTCTGCTCAGCTTTCCGGAATCGTCTCGATCCGAGTTCGAACGCGTGTTACCCGCGGCGATTTCCCAGGTCGAAATCTTCTCCCTGGAACCGTTTCCCCGGTGGGACTTGTTGAAAAAACATTTTCACGGCGTAGCGGTGCTGGGCATGACCAGGGTCCGGTCTGCTGAAGAAATATCGGCCTTGATCGCAGCGTTTCAGCGAGATGTCGCCGAGGGTCGCAGCGTGGCCCATTGTTTTCATCCAAGACATGGATTACGAATCGTGAGTTCTCAGGGAACAATCGATGTCGTGATCTGTTTCGAATGTTCAGCGGCGCATATCATCCGCGGCGAGACTGAAACAACGGTCGCGATTGATCGAACCTCCGGTCCGCTTTTTGACGAGATGCTGCGCCGAGCCGGAGTGAAGTTGTCGCAGAAAGCCGCGCCTTAAGGGCGCCCAACAGAGGAGACGGCATGAACGATGAGGCGTTGTCGGCCGACGATGGATTTTTCCGAGCGTTATTGGCTAATGATGGGGGAAAACTGGAGAAATTATTGGACGACGGCTTTGTGTTGGTGGACGTGATGAGCGGTGGTGTGATGGACAAGCCGTCATTTTTGGCCGCGCTCCGATCCGATTTGCGTTTTTTATCGATTGAGCCGAGCGATCGAAAGGTTCGAATCTATGGCGACGCCGCCATTGTGGTCGGCCGCACGAAAATGAATGGTACGTACGTATCGGCCCCGTTCGAATTTCGAAGCCGGTATACCCACGTGTTCGTGCGCGCCAAGGGAATTTGGCGAATCGTTTCTGCGCAAGGCACCCCCATCGTTTCTTAAAACGCCGAGAGTTCGCATGCCACGAGTTATAATTTCGCACTCATAAAGCTCGCCCAGAGGTATCCAATGAGTGACGACAAAAAAGCATTTTGGGAAACGCTTCCCGGCCTCCTGACAGGAATCGCGGCCGTGATAACGGCGCTTACCGGACTTATCGCCATTTTCGTTCATTCGAATTCCCGCTCCTCGCTGGCGGATCGAGCTGAGGCGCGTGACGAACGGCCAGGTGAACGATCGATGGCTTCCGCACCGGCCTATCCCAAACATCGTGATACGCCGCGCGTGGCCGATGTCAGCGGCTCTTGGCGTGATCTTATTCTCGGTACGCAGGTTCGAATTCAACAGAAGGGGAACTTGCTCACAACCGAGACCATGAATCCATTGACGGGCCAGCATCTGGCTTCTGGGACTGGCGTCATATCGGGCCGGAAGATTGAAGGCCCATATCAATGGGTGGATGGCTCGCGTTACGTCGCGTCGCTGGATTTATCCGAGGATGGAACGCGCATCACGGGAAGCTACCGCAACACGTATACCGGACAGTCAGGCGCGGTCTCGCTGACTCGTCAATAGCCGCGCCGAAGCCGCGGTTTTACCGAAAGCAACCGCTTACGTTCGCGGTGGCGTAACGTCTGAGTGATGCGGGCCTGGTGTCACATTGTCAGACAGTGAGCTTCGTTCGTGGAGTTGCTGGATAAGTTTGGCGATAAGCCCCGTCCATCCGGTTTGATGGGATGCTCCAACGCCAGCCGCGGTGTCGCCGTTAAAGTACTCGTAAAACAAAAACAGGTCCCGCCAATCCGGATCCGATTCGAAAAGCGGCCGCCCGCCGTTGACCAATCGTTGGCCGCGGGCCGAATCCTGGAGATACGGCCGAACCAGCCGCCGGGATATTTCCTCGGCCACCTGCCACAAAGTCAGCAACCGTCCGCTGCCTGTTGGACATTCGACTTTAAAGTCATCGCCCAGGTAGTGATGAAACTTTTGGAGTGACTCAACCAGCAAGTAATTGGCTGGCATCCACACCGGTCCTCGCCAATTGGAATTACCTCCAAACAATCCGGTCGATGACTCAGCCGGTTCGTAGTCGACGCGGTGCTCGACGCCATTGGCCACGAACACGTAAGGATGGTCTTTGTGATAGCGCGACAACGCGCGAATGCCACCGACGCCGAAAAATTCGTTTTCATCCAGGACCCGCGTTAGGATGCGCCGCAATTGGTCAGGGGTGACGATCGAAAGAATCCGGCGCTCGCACATGCCCGCTTCGCCGTTACACGTAACGTTCTTGGCCAGATCCGGCCTGTGATCCATGAACCACTTGAACCGGCGCGAGAGGCCTGGCAGCTTGAACAATGTCGAAATCTCGAGAGTCTCAATGGCGAACAAGGGAATTATTCCAACCATCGAGCGGACTTTCAGCGGAATGTGCCGTCCGTCCGTTTGGTGCAAGACGTCGTAGTAAAACCCATCTTCCTCGTTCCACAGGTTAACGTCCTTGCCGCCGATCAAATTCATGGCGGAGGCAATATATAAGAAGTGCTCCAGAAACTTGCTCGCGATGTCTTCGTAGCTGGGATTGAATTGCGTTAGCTCGACGGCGATCGTGAAAAGATTCAAGCAATACATCCCCATCCAGCTTGTACCGTCGGACTGCTCAAGATGTCCGCCCATCGGCAGAGGCGCGCTTCGGTCAAAGACGCCGATATTGTCGAGGCCGAGAAATCCGCCCTGAAAAATGTTGCGGCCTTCGGTGTCTTTTCGGTTCACCCACCACGTGAAATTGAGGAGCAATTTCTGAAACACGCGTTCCAAAAACGCGTGGTCGCCGCGGCCGGTCATTTTTCGCTCAATCTTATAAACGCGCCACGCCGCCCACGCGTGCACGGGCGGATTGACGTCGTCGAATGCCCATTCGTAGGCGGGAAGCTGGCCGTTGGGATGCATGTACCATTCGCGGGTCAGGACCTCGAGCTGCCGCTTGGCAAAGTCCGGATCAATCATCGCGAGCGGAATCGTGTGAAACGCGAGGTCCCAGGCCGCGAACCAGGGGTATTCCCATTTGTCCGGCATCGACAGGATGTCTTCCGAATAGACGTGTTCCCACGCTTTGTTGCGTTCAAAAACGCGTTGGGGTGGAGGCGAGGTGGGATCGCCTTTGAGCCACTCCGGCACAACGTAGTTGTAAAACTGTTTCGTCCACAAAAGTCCCGCGAAGGCCTGGCGCTGGATTTTCTTTAGGTCCAAGGAGAGATGCCGCGGCGCGATGTGGTCGTAAAACGTATCCGCTTCCTTTTTGCGGGTGGCGAGCATGTCGTTGAAATGTGTTCCAAAAGGTTCCGGCATGTCCGCGTCCTTCGATAAGCGCAGTCTCACGGTCAGCGATCCCCGCGCCGGAATCACCGCTCTCACATGCGCCGCGCACTTGGTTCCCGTCATCGCCGGATTTACCGCCGCGGCTTCGCCACCCACCACGTACCGATGAAACGCATCCTTAACGTAAGGCGTCGCGTTGGGCCGTCCATAGATCCGTTCGGTGTTGGTCTCGTTCTCCGTGAACAAAAGCGGCGAACCGCCCTCGATGTAAAGACAGCGTTTCCCAAGCGAATCGTGGTCCGCTTCAACTACGAGAAAGCGGTCTTCATACTTACGTGAACGCACGAAAAGCGAGGGCTTGGTTGCTTCCTCGGCCCACGACCAGGTGTTGCGAAACCAAAGTGTGGGAAGAATGTGGAGAGGAGCTTCCGCCGATCCTCGATTGTGGGCGGTGATCGCGATCAAGATGTCGTCGGTGTCGGCCTTTGCGTATTCAACGAACACATCGAAGTAGCGACCGTCGTCGAAGATGCCGGTGTTTTCGAGCTCGTATTCTGGCGCTGCGCGGCCGCGGCGCCGGTTTTCATTAACCAAATCGGAATACGGATACGCACGTTGAGGATACTTGTAGAGCATCTTCATGTAGGCGTGCGAAGGAAGGTTGTCCAGGTAAAAATAGGTTTCTTTCACGTCTTCGCCGTGGTTGCCCTCCGGGCCGGACAAGCCAAACAAACGTTCCTTTAAAATCGGATCACGTTCGTTCCAAAGCGCGATGGCGAAACACAAGCGTTGGTGGTTGTCAGAGATGCCGGCCAGTCCGTCCTCGCCCCAGCGATAGGCGCGCGAGCGGGCGTGATCGTGCGGAAAATAGTCCCACGCTGTGCCGTTGGGGCTGTAGTCTTCTCGGACTGTGCCCCATTGCCGTTCGCTTACGTACGGTCCCCAGCGTCGCCAGTGTTTGTCGCGGCGCTGCTCCTCCCCCAGCCGCTTGTGTTCGGCGGTGGGATAACGTTCCGCACCGTTGGCTTCGTTCGGCATGTTTTCTCCTCTCTGCTGATGACGGGACGGCTTACTAAGCCGGCGCCTATTTCAGAATAATCGAAATCTGTGTGGCACGCTCGGGCGGTTATTGAGGAGACGACGGATCAAGCTCCCGGTTCGCTTCTTTTAAAAGCTGCGTCGCGCGGATCAACTCTCCCAATGACCAGGCTTGAAACGGGCAGCCGCGCGAACGATGCGGCGCCGCGCCGTCGGCCAGCTCCGGAAGATGATTGGATCCCGAATCATGGCGATAGGTATTGAGGGGTTCAATGAATCGTTTGTAAGCGTTGGCCGCGGTTGTCTCCTTGGCTCCGTTAACGCGCCACCAGGCTTCCACAAACGCACCTATCAGCCAGGGCCACGCGGGCCCTTGATGGTAGGCGCGGTCCCGCTCCTTTGGCGAACCCTGGTAGATCGCCACGTAATCGGGATGCGCCGGGTCGAGTGTGCGTAGGCCCATGGGCGTGAGCAGGCGTTTCTCGACGACGCGAACCACCTGCTCGGCGCGTTCCCCGCCGAGAAGCGAAAACGGCAAACCGCCCACCGCGAAAATTTGGTTAGGACGAATCGAGGCGTCCGTTCTTCCTGGGACGTGATCTGCGTCAATGACGTCATACAAGCACCGCGCCTCGTTGTTCCAAAAGCGATCTTGAAACGCCGCGATCGCTTTCTGAAAATACGGAGCCCACGTGGAGTTGGTTTCCTGTCCCACCCGCAGAGCATTGATCCACAAGGCCTGCACCTCGACGGGTTTCCCAACGCGCGGCGTTATCGCGCGGCCATCAATGACGGCGTCCATCCAGGTCAGAGCCACGCCCTCCTGGCCGCACGACAACAGCCCATCGTTATCCGTGCGAATGCCGTAGCGGGTGCCTCGCTTATAACCGTCCAGGACGGCGTTTATAAACGACAGCAACCGTTCGCGAGTGGCGGGACTTAAAAGCGGGCGCGCGGGATGACGGAGAAACTCGTGGACGGACACCACAAACCAGAGAGAAGCATCGACCGAGTTGAACATCGCCGTTCCGCCGTCGTCCGGAAAAAAGTTCGGGATCATTCCTTCGGAAATTGCGGATCCCCACATATCAATTGTGGCGAGCGCGTCGTCCATCCGTCCCGTGCTGAGCATGAGGCCGCGCATCGCGACAAACGTGTCCCGGCCCCAGTCCCCGAACCAAGGGTATCCTGCCACGATGGATCGACCCGACTTACGGTTCACGATGTAGGCGTCCGCGGCCAGGGTGAGTGACGACGAAAACGTCGCTCGCCGATTTCTTTCGTTCGTGCGGGCGTTTGCGCTCCGAATTTCTGCTTCGTCGATATCAGCGGAGTTGCCTAGGCCGAACGTCAAGACCGCCTGGCTTGCGTTGAGAAAGACAAACACGCCAGGTGATGCCAGATCTTCGCTGGCGTCCAAGCCTCTCTCAAAATCGCGCTCGTACCAGAACCGGCGGTACCACTGGGGATCCGGGCGGAATTGTCCGTTGCTTCGCGCCCACACGGGGGGTAGCGCGTCGTAAGGTCGCCATGAAACCGTGCCAGGCGACACGTTGGACTCAAAGCGAAATGCGTCGTTCTCGTGATGTAGAGCGTGGACGTCGCGGCCGGATAGAAGAGGCCGAACCTCAAGCGAAACGTTTTTGTCTTCGCACATCCAACGCAGACACGCGACGGAACGACCCTTTGGAACAAAAATCTCGTGCCGGAGGGTGACGCCATTAGGCAAGCGGAACGTCCAGGTTGGGAAAGGATCGTTCTGGAAGGAGACAAGGAACGGCGTTGCGTCGGGCCAGCGTGTGCCTCCCGCGTACTGCTGGGTGCTTAACGGGAAGCGCCGATGGTTTTGAACCGCCCACGCCTCTACGCCGTTGACGAACATATGACGCCCGGTCGGCGGATGGAGCGGCGCCAGAAGGAGTCCGTGATAGCGCCGCGTGCGTACGCCGGTCGAGGTCCCGAAGGCAAAGCCCCCTCGTCCGTCGGTTTCGAGCCACTCGTGCGCGTCGTCGAGTGAAATTGTGTTAGTGCGGTTGGTCGGAGGCAATGGTCAGAAGTGTTTTAATCTCGTTTTTGCCGCGGTCCGCCACGGCCGCCTCGATATCATCAATAGAAATTCGTTCGGTGATCATGGAGGTCAACACCGACGGCCACTGTTTCTGAAATGTCTGCAAGTCGGCGATGCCGTTTTGAAAAGCCGCCTTGGGAGCGTTCACCGTTCCAACGATCACTTGGTTTTTTAGAACCATATTGCGCATCATCGTCCCGGCATCGATGGTGATGTCCTTGTGCGGGGCGGGGACGCTCGTGAAAACAAAAATGCCGTTGGCCCCCAGGTACGGCATGACGTCGTAGGCGACCTTGGCGGCGCCGGTGGCCTCGAAAAGAACGTCAATATTTCCCATGTCGCGCGCCAGGTCAGCGATGGGGGTTTGTTCGCTGGAATAGTAGCGAGCGCCGATTTTCTCGACGATATCCGCTTTGGCATTGGGCTGAGGTGATCGGGCCACCACGGCCACGCGCATGTGTCTTGAGCGAAAAGCCATTGCGGCCAGCAATCCCACCGGTCCCGCTCCCAGAACCAGAGCATTGCGACAGGACTTGTCGTCCGGCCCTTCCCCGATTCGACACTCCCAATGAAGCCGGCTTTGAATAGTTTCGATTTGGAGGAGGGCCTTCTCGCTGATGGTGAGCGGCTCCAACAATACAGCGACTTCGCGCAGAGACGTCGGGATCTTGTTCATGTACATCTGATCGTCGACAACGAACTCGGTCATGTATCCGTGTGCCTTCTTGATGCCGCGCTCGGTGAAATGCCCGGTAAAACAAAAATCAGGTTGTTGGTTTGCGCACGAAAGGCATTTTTCCGGGCAGCCTCGGCGGACCGTGGGCACGACCAGATCGCCGACGGCGATGTCGCGAACCGCGGATCCAACCTCGGCTACTTGGCCGAGCGATTCGTGACCCGTGATCAAATAATCCGAACCCGGCGGTGGCTCTCCGTATTCGAAATTCCAAATTTCGCGGTCGGTTCCACACACGCCAACACGAAGCATCCGCAATTTGATGTCGGTCGGTGACGACAAGGTGGGAAGCGGGTGGTCGATCAGTCGAATCTTTTTTTCCTGGGGAAATACGGCCAGGGCTTTCATACGGACATCCTTTGCCTTGTAAAGAAACAAACGGAGACGCCCACCCCGCCGCCTCACGCGTGGGTGAGCGTCCCCGCCTTGGAATTATTTTTGTGCAACGCCTTCGATCTCGAGATCGATTTCGACGTCTTCTCCCACCAACATTCCGCCCGATTCGACGGCCTTGTTCCAGGTTAAGCCGAAGTCGCCGCGTTTGAGCGTGGTCGTGCCGCTCAAGGACGAACGCTGATTGCCCCAGGGATCTTTGGCCGTACCCAAAAGCTCAACATCAATAACGACAGGTTTGGTGACGCCGTGCATGGTCAGGTCGCCTGTAACCTTGGCTTTGTTGTCTTTGACGTCGGAAACCTTGGTCGATTGAAACTTGATCGTTGGATACTTTTGGACGTCGAAGAAATCCGGCGAGCGCAGATGATCATCGCGCTTCGGAGTTCCAGTGTTGATGCTCGTGGCATCGATTGTCGCGGAGGCCTTGAAGCCCGCGACGTTTTTCGGATCGTAGTCGAAGGTGCCCTCGTACTTGTCGAAGTGCCCAGACACCTTTCCCAGCAAATGCCGAATTTTGAACGTCACCGAACTATGGTCAGCGTCAATTTTGTACGTGGCGGCCCGCGACGAGACCGCGAGGCCAGTGAGAACAAGACCAGCTATCAACAGACGTTTCATGCCAACTTCCTCCAGGAGTTTTTCGGATCGGCGAGCGCGACTGAACGAGTTTTGTCGTCTCGACGTGTACGGCCAAGATTAGGATTTTCAAAGGTCCGCTCACGCGGCCAGTTCCCAAATGAGGACTTCGGCTCCGCTCGTTGGCGACGCCGTAAGCAGGGGCGAGCCTGCCGAGGTCAAGCGCACCGCGTCACCTTTTTCCAGGCGCCCGGCGCCTTCCAATTCCACGGAGCCCTCGGCCACGAACACATGCGCGTAGTGTGCATCAGGTACATGGACCGATTCGCCGCCTCTTAGGCGTCCGCCCCACAGCACGGCGCCCTTCTGACGAATGGAAATCGCCGCGTTGTGGTTGCGACCCGAAGCAATCGGAACCAAGCCTCCCTTGTCCAGCTGGCTATTGACGTCCAACTGCTCGTAGGTCGGTTTGATCGATTCGGTGTCTGGTAGAACCCACATCTGCACCAGACGAACGGGTTTTGTTCCGCTGGGATTTATTTCCGAATGCCAGATGCCCGTGCCCGCGCTCATGCGCTGCGCGAGTCCGGGATAAATAATGCCTTTGTGGCCTTCGGAATCTTTGTGTTCGAGTTCGCCGGAAAGCACCCACGTGACAATCTCCATGTCCTGATGCGGGTGGGTCATAAATCCGGTCCCGGGCTGGACAATGTCGTCATTATTCACGAGCAAAAGCCCGTGATTTGTATTCGCCCGGTCAAAGTGATGGCCAAAGCTAAAGCTGTGGTGAGATTCCAACCAATCGATATTGGTATGGAAACGGTGGGCCGCTCGGCGTACCTCGATAGTGGATAGCGTTTTCATAGAGGATCTCCTTCTCCGGTCGAAAATCATTCGGCAATTACCTGCCGTCGGTCAATACTTTAACGTTGAACGGTTTAGGAAGTTCCCCGGCGAAACGCCGGGATGGGCAACAGGGGCTGACCAAGGAATGCGGCTCGGTTCAAAAGGCATACAAAGGCCCTCCTGATAACCCTCAGACTGGCGCTTCGATCACAATCACACGTTGCTTCGTGTTTTGCGTCCGTCTTCGTCTAATTTCGGAGATCCCTCCGTCGAGGAGACCGATCGTGATTTGTCGAGGTAATGGAACGGGTTCTTGACGAATTCTCTTAAACACGTTTCGCTGCAAAACACATAGGTTCGATCTTCGTATCGGGTACGAAAATCTGTTTTCTTATCACCAAGGTTTCTACCGCACACGATGTCGTCGGGCATATATCACCTCCTGCCAGTTTTACGGAGAGCCAAGCGAAAGGTGCAGGAGTTTTCAAACTGAAACAACCGCCTCGGCCCGCTTTAGCGCAGGCCGAGCCTTCGATTGGCGCCGGAAAAAAATATAAGGTCAAGGGATGGACGACCTTCCTCTTCGCTATCGCACCCCGGCACCGTGGGCTGCCGAGGCGCTCCGCAATCCTTTGGCGTTGCTGAGCGACCATGCTTACTTGGAACGGAAGGCGGCGTCGAACGCCCTAGAGTTGTTGAATCGCTGGCCCGAGCCCAAGCATCCGGTGGAGTGGGCGCCTACGTTGGCCGCCATCGCTCGTGATGAGACGCAGCATTTGCAAATCGTGCTGGGTGTATTGGCCAGAAAGGGAGGCGCGCTTCAACGTTTGCATCAGAGCGGATACGCGGCGGCGCTGCGGCTGTTGGTGAGGAAAGGAGACGGACCGCGCGAAATTTTGGATCGACTGCTTGTGTCGGCGCTGATTGAAGCACGGTCGTGCGAACGCTTCGGGCTTTTGATGGAGGCCAGTTCTGATCAAGACCTACGCGATCTTTACGGACGGCTGTGGTCTTCCGAATTAGGACACTTTAAGCAGTTCCTTCGCTTGGGGAGCACGTTCGTGGATGGGCCGGAAGTCGAGCAACGATGGCATGAGCTGTTAAAGGAGGAGGCGGTGATCGCGCAGCGCCAGCCGTTCGGATTCACCCTTCACAGCGGCGTTAACTACGCTGCAGAGAGAACGCCGTAGCGATTGGTTACGATTCGCTGCGAGCGTACAATTCGAGAATCTGTTTTTGCGTGGCGTCCAACCGCTGAGAGATGGAAACATACAAACGCATCATTAGTTGAAAGCCAAACTCTCGGTCGTCGTCCATTGCTTGTTTGATGATCTTTGCGTCAAACACAATAAGCTCACAGTCCTCCGCCGCTCGCGCGTCATTCCGCCATCGAAACGGTGGAACCAGCCACGAAGACCCGAACACCTCGCCGGAACGAAGCGTCTGGATTGTCCTAGGACCGCGTTGCGGTGTGTACAGCTCCAACGTGACTTTTCCTGAGCGAATCAGAAAAAAACGGTTGGCCTCTTTGCCCTGTTCAAAAATGTGCTGGCCTTTTGGCACTTGTTCGCTGCTGGCGGCCCGATTAAGGACCGCCACATGATTTGATGAAAGGCCATTCAGAAGGGAGTGTTCTGCAAGCTTGGAATCAAAACCGGACATGTTTCACCTCGGAAATGCAAAGACAACGACGACCCAGTCATGATAGCTCTCGCCGAAACGCCTGGCGACTATATGCGCCCTATTCCAGGACGCCCTCGTCGGTGTCCGCGCCTTGGCTCGCGCTGTGGTCGTAAGGACAAAATTCCGTGGGGACGGTTCCTTCCCGAAACGCTTCCAGAAACACCTTGGGGCAGGTCGGCAACGCCAAATATCCGGTGTCCACGTCGATTTTCGCGAATTCGATTTTCGGGGGAACCTGGAAATCTTTAACCGGGAAGTTCTTAAGGGCTTCCTTCATGAAGTCGGTCCAGAGAGGAACGGCGATCGTCGAGGCGCTGAGTCCTTTCTTTAGGGGTCGAAAGTCGTCATAACCCACCCATACCCCGCAAACAAGATCTGGCGAGAAACCCACGAACAGAAGATCACGCTGGTCTTGGGTCGTTCCGGTTTTACCCGCCAGCGGACGGCCCAGTCGTTTGGCGTACCAGCCCGTTCCGTGTTCGACCACGCCCTTCAAGAGATTAACCAGGAGAAACGCCGACTGTGGTGACAGTCGTGCCTCAACGTGGGGAGAGGTCTCTTGAAGAATCTTTCCGTGCCGGTCCAGCACGCGTTCGATGTAGTAAGGATCGGCGTGAAGTCCACCACTGGCAAAGGTCCCATAGGCACTGGTGAGCTCGAGCAGCGTGACCACCGATGTTCCGAGCCCGAGCGACAACACCGGACTCAAATTGCTGATGATTCCTGCTTTGTGCGCAAATCGAACGGCGGTTCGTGGACCGATGCTGTCGATGATGCGAATAGTGACCAAGTTGCGCGATTTCTGCAGCGCATGTCGAAGCGTTAAGGGACCCAGATACTTTCCATCGAAATTCTGGGGTCGCCAATATCGCTTTAGCAACTGCTCACGATCAGCCTTTTTCAGCGACATCAATTTTTCTTGGCTCATTTGCAAGTTGTCCAAGATAGCCAGTTGAGTTTGAGCATAGGTACTGGTCTCGGCCAGCAGGGTGGGATCCGATTCCATGTCAATGTAAACCAACGGATTGTCGTCCACGACCGTGGCCGCCGTGAAAGAACCTTCCATGGCCGCACCATAAACGAACGGTTTGAACGACGAACCGGGTTGACGTTTGGCTTGAATGGCGCGATTGAATTGGGATTTTGAAAAGTTTCGGCCGCCCACCATGGCACGGATCGCGCCGGTATGAACATCAATTGCCACCAAAGCACCTTGCACATGGGGAACCGTGGTTGAGATCACCACGTGTTTGGTGGTTCCGCGTTGCAGTTCCCGATTGTATTCCGCCAAGGTCGCCGTGCCGTACATGACGTCGTAGGCGGCCAAATGCTTCTCCAAGACGGATTCTGCGACGCGCTGCATGCGGACATCGAGCGTGGTCTGTATATTGAGGCCGCCCTGTTCCAGCGTGTCGCTGCCAACCGACGGTTCCAGCTGTTTGCGAATTTCCTCGAGGAAGTGCGGTGCTTCCTTCGCATGGAAACCGGAGGCAGGCTTTTCTATAGGGAAATCGTTGGCTTCCTTCATTTCGGCGGCGGAAATAAATCCCAGATCCAACATGCGTCGCAACACGGTCGACCGTCGGTCCTTAGCCCGCTCGATGCTGGTGACCGGCGTGTAGCGATTCGGCGAACGTATGAGGCCGCCCAGAAGCGCGCATTCGGCCAAATTTAGTTCCTGAGCGTGTTTGTTGAAGTAAAAGCGAGCGGCGGCTTCCACTCCGTAGGCCCCTCCTCCAAAGTAGATCTGGTTTAGGTAGAGCTGGAGGATTTCGTCCTTGGAATAGCGATGCTCGATCTGAAGGGTTAGAAGCAACTCCTTGAACTTTCGATCAAACGAGCGCTGGCGCGTCAAAAAAATTGTCTTAGCAAGCTGCTGGGTTAGGGTCGATCCGCCTTGCACCACGCGGCCCGCGCGAAGATTGGCGAACGAGGCCCGCAGAATGGCCTTCAGATTCAAGCCCCAGTGGTGATAAAAGTCCGTGTCCTCGATAGCCATGACCGCGGACCGAAGATCAACCGGGATCTGCGTTAAGGGGATGGAGGTGCGACGTTCGGTAAAAAATTCGCCGACAGTTTGTCCGTTGGTGTCAAGGACCTGTGTCACCAACGGAGGGACATATTCGCGAAGACTGTCCGCGGAAGGAAGATCTTGGAGTGCGTTTCGAACAAAGACGAGCGACAGCGTCGCCATCCCGGTTAAGAACAGCAGTACGGACACCGCCATCCAGGATTTCAGAAGTTTGATTCTCAATGTCTTTCCGAGGATATAGCCAGGAAGGGACGGTCGCCTTGCCAATAGAAGTCTAAAAGGAATCGCCACGCGGAGAGGCTGACCGCTTCGCTTTGCGCGTGTTGCAAAATTCGTGCAGCAATTTTTGGAGCCAGGGCCGAATAAGGGGACCGAATCCATCCCCGATAACGATGATGAAGCATAAGTGCGTGGGAAAGCGGCAACGAAGGACCGTTTAACAACGGAATCAGTGTGGCGTCGGCGTCGGCCAGATCGAGATAGTCTTCAATATCGTGAAAAGAGAGCTGCGAAATCTGCCCAATCTGCTGGAACGTCAATCCGGCGTGAAGAAAATGCTGAAAGAGTCGTCCAATTTCTTGCACGTGATAACCACGGCCGTTGGTCTGGTTGCGGGTCCACAACAACCGGAATCTGGCGAGGTCATCCAACTGATCCCGGTCGTAAACGATGGCCCAAACGTCGTGCCATGTTTCACCGGCGTTTCGGATCGCAGCCACGGCGTCAATTCGCCGAAACCCGTCAAGGCAACGATACGACTGGGCGCGTCGTTCCAACAAAATCGGTTCGAGCTGGCCGCGTTCCCGCAGACTCGAGGCCAGTGTGTCCACCGCGGACCCCGGCCGGAAGCAAAACGAACGATCGGATAGGTCGAGCGCCGTGAACGGGACGTAGCTGCGGGGTGATGTCAGCAATTCTGTGATCATAAACAGGCCCGGGGGAGTCGAGATCTGAGCCTGCTCTCCTTGAGGCGAGCCGATTATAACAAGGAACCACGCTGTATGCTTCGTCCAAACGTCGGCGTTTTTCCGTCGACGTATTGACCAAATGTCCCTTGCGGCCAAGAGACTTCCATTTTAGGTTTGAGCGTATTCCGCCAACGCCATTTCCCGATCGGAAAAATTTTCGGAGGATCTGATGTACGCCCTAACCTGCGAGTTTACGTACAAGTTTTGTCTGTTCTTTTTCCCACGCCTGAGCGAAGAGACCCGGAGTCGTCGACGTTGATGGCGTGCGTCGGTGAGGAAATTAACTATACTTTCGCCGTCGTATCCGACCTGTTGCCGGATCATCTAACGGTAGGATGGCAGGCTCTGAACCTGCTCGTCTAGGTTCGAATCCTAGTCCGGCAGGACTTGTTTGACGGTAATCGAACCCGTGAGTAGGTTCAGATCCCCGAAGAGGGGATGCACCGCCCTTAGCTCTATCGTTACCCACGTGTTCGCCTTGTCCCGCATCACCCGCTTAGCCATAAGACGACCAAGGCTGTCTATGGTTCGTCATCGACCAAATTAGCCCGCCGCCCAAGAGCTCGGAAACTTTATCCAGGAGACCACGTATTTTTTTTATGGACTGATTCGGAGGGTCATCATGGAAGAGTCAACAACATCCGGTCTCACCAAGAGTGTTTGGCTCGTTACGGCGAGTCAGCCTCGCGTCTCGACATTGAATTCCGATATGACCGCAGACGTTTGCGTGGTTGGCGCCGGCATTGCCGGACTATCGACGGCCTATTTCCTGACCAAGTCTGGGCGATCGGTCATTGTGCTCGAAGACGGTCTCGTCGGAAGCGGAGAGACCGGCCGAACCACCGGTCACTTATCCAACGCTCTGGATGATCGTTATTACATGCTCGAGAAGTGGCATGGGAACGAGGGCGCCCGTCTCGCCGCCGAAAGTCATACCGCGGCGATCGACGAGATTCAAAAAATTGTTCGCGAGGAAAACATTCCATGTGATTTTGAACGGATCGATGGCCACCTTTTCTTGTGTCCAGGCGACACGGCGGACACGCTGAATAAGGAGCTGGAAGCCGCTCACCGCGCTGGTCTTAACGGCGTGTCTCTTGAGAACTTCCGGACGTCCAACGGCCTGAATCTCGGTCCCGCACTTCGGTTTCCTCAACAAGCGCAGTTTCATTCCATCAAATATCTTTCTGGTTTAACGGCGGCCATCCAAAAGCGTGGCGGGCGTATTTTTGAGAAAGCCCACGTGTCCGACGTCAATGACGGAGATCCGTGCACGGTCAAAACGTCGGCTGGTCACACGATCTCAGCTCGATCTGTGGTCGTTGCTACAAACACTCCCATGAGCGATCGCGTGGCCATTCACACCAAGCAGGCGGCGTATCGAACGTACGTCATCGGCATGCGAATTCCACGAGGCTCCGTTCCGCGCGCTCTCTATTGGGACACGGGCGATCCCTACCATTACGTTCGCCTTCAATCGATTTTCGTCGAGAATGGAGCAGCGAGTGCAGGCGAACAGGACCTACTGATCGTTGGTGGCGAAGATCATAAAACGGGTCAAGCAAACGATATGGGAAACCGGTACCAAAACCTGATGGAATGGACTCGAAAGAATTTCCCAATGGCGACGAGTATCGAGTTTAAGTGGTCCGGGCAGGTCATGGAGCCGTTTGACGGCCTGGCCTACATCGGTCCGAATCCGGGCGATCGCCACATATACATCGCGACGGGAGACTCCGGGAATGGTCTTACACACGGCACGATCGCGGGACTCCTTATCAGCGACCTTATTTCAGAACGTCCGAACCCATATGCGGCCCTTTACGAGCCGTCACGAAAGTCACGAGCGATTGGGGAATATGTCAAAGAGAATTTCAACATCGTCTCCCAGTATGCCGATCATCTGAACGGCGGAGATGTTCGAAGTCCCGATGACATTCCTCCGGGTAGCGGAGCGGTGGTGCAGCGTGGATTAAAAAAAGTAGCGGCGTACCGAGACGATCAAGGCCAGCTTCATGAATGCTCGGCGATATGTCCGCATTTGGGCGCCGTTGTGCATTGGAACTTCGGCGAAAAAACCTGGGATTGCCCCGCGCACGGATCGCGTTTTGATAAAGACGGTCACGTCATGAACGGCCCCGCGAATGCCGACTTGGAACCTTTGCGGGCACCAACGTCATCCCCTGGATTGTGACCCTCGCCTTCGGAGCAGGAGTCCAAACTAAACGCGCCAATAGGCCGCAGGGTTGGCGTTTCGAATTGCCTCGTCCAGACTCGTTCTTAACTCGCATCGAAATACATCGTTTTTCCCACCCAATTCCTTGAAATAACGGCATTCTCCCGTACTCTTAATGGATGAGCGAGATTTGCCTCCGGTCTTCGTCTATTCGTAGGCCGACACGCCGCACAAATCAGCGATTTTTCTCCTACTTCCAAGCCCAAACTTTTCGGAACATTTTTGTTGTTGGATTTCTTTGTCTAACAGTTCCTACTCATCAGATTCCCAATCGCCTTCTTCTGTTGCAAGCGTTGTGGCATCGCGACACGAAGTCCATCCATCTCGATCACGAAACGGCAGCACCTTTTCACCTGCGCAGGACACCGGCGGCTTCTCAGCGATGCCGCCCATGCATGTTGAAAAAGACGCAAGCCCTGAAACACATCCTTCAATCGGTCAGAATTCCGGGATCCCAACTAAGGCCGTTAACCAAGGCTCGGTCTTTTTTTGATGCTGCGCTCCATTCGTTCAAAAACCTATCTTTGCCGGTCTCGTTTCTAGGCCGGTCGCCGCCCTTACTCCGCTAATCCAGCCTCAAGCAACCTGCCACGTCTGAAGAACAAGTCCGCCTTAGAGGCGGATTGCGTTTTTTGAAATCCCGGACCAATCCAGGTTGCCGATTGAATATCCCAACACGAGGTAACCCCGTATTAGATTTTTCACAAGGCAGCGGCATATTTCATCGCACAAACCAAAATTCCGGACATGGCTTTCGTTGTCCGGAACGGTGCTTTTGTTTCTCGCCTCTGCGCCGCAAATTGTTTGGGCCAACGCATGTTCGTCGATCGCCGGAAATATTACGTGGAACACGTCAACAAACTGGACGAGTTGTGGCGGCGTGACGCCTCAAACGGGCGATACCGTAACTATTATCAACAACAGTAACGTCACTCTTAATGTCGATCCCACCATCGCCGGCCTGACATTTACCGGCGGCGCCAACGCCAACAGCCTCATTCACAACGGCCACGCGTTGACTGTGAATGGAACAGTCACTATGAATCAACCCACGGCGGCGTCCGTGACGTCCACTTGGGACATCGGGAATGGAACCGCTACGGTTTCCGGCCTCATTACACTAACCGGTAGCAACGCTACGGTCACAAGGATCTCTAAAATGATCCTGACCTCAGGACAATTGAACGCCAACGGCGGAATAACGTTCGGAGGAACGAACGGAGCCAATGCCACCAAGGTCATTGATATGTCGGGCGGCGCGGGGACCTTAAATCTTAAGGGGGGGTTGACCTTCACCGTCGTGGGCACGTTAACGGCCGGATCCGCCGGCAGTGCTTTCAATTATGCGGATTCCGCTACTGCTCAGACGGTCCGCATGTTCGCGGGCGGTGCCTATAACAATCTTTATCTCAACAATACAAACGCCTCGGGAGTGACGTTGAGCGCCGCGATCACAGCCGCCAATGTCACCGGGGATATCCGTGTCCAAAGTGGCGTGCTTAAAAACGGCGGGCTGGCGATTGCCGGGAACGCGGGGAAGACATTCGAAGTTGCCAATGGCGCCGCTTTCGAAATGAGCGCCGGAGCCTTTCCCACCGGATTTGGAACATTTTCCCTCGGAAACGCGAGCACGGTCCGTTATCTCCAAAACTCCGCCTTAACTCTCACCAGCGTCACCTACGGCAACCTCGAGCTTAAGGCTGCCGGTACCAGAACCTTTACGTTTCCGGCCGGAGCCTTTAACGTTAACGGAAGCCTGACGATCGGCAACGGCTCTAACGCCTGTACCGCAGCGGCCAATGCCAATGCGACAATTTTGAGCGTCGGCGGCGACGTTATTATCAACGCTGCTTCCGTCCTGAGCGCCAATTCAGCCAATCCGATGACGGTCGGTGGGAATTGGACCCGGACTGGAACATTCACCTCCAACACAAGTACCGTCAAATTTATTTCGACCACGGGAGGAAACACACTGGCGGGAACCATGACTGGCGGGACGGGTCGTTTTTACAATTTGGAATTTGACGGCGTGGGCGGCGATTGGACAAACACGGGTGCGCTCGAGACAAACAACAATTTCACCATCACCAACGGTACGTTCACCGCAGGGAACGCTATCACGGTGACAGGGAATTGGACCAACAACGATCGATTCGTGCACAACAACCAAACCGTGACCCTCAACTCGGCTGCGGTGGGAAAAACATTATCCGGAAATTTAAGCGGAAGCGGTGGCCGTTTTTACAACTTGACTTTCGGCGGCGCCGGTGGCTGGTCGGCCTCATCGACCCTTGAAATCGGCAACGACTTGAATGTCAATGCGGGAACGCTCTCCGGAACAAACGACATAACGGTGAATGGCTCGGTTAAGACAACCGGTACAAATGGCACCGTCACTCTTACTGGTGGCACTTTCACTCAGCGGGTTGGCGCGACGGGAAAAACAATTGGTACCAACGTGGCGACGGCCACAAACTGGACATTCAATAATCTGACCTTTTCGAATTCCTCCGGATCGGATTTGACGATCCAGACGAATTCTCTGGGAACCGGCCAACTCATCGTGAACGGCACGCTCACCATTGGGGACGTGGCCGATACCAATGTCACGACCCTGGACGCTGAAACCAATGATCGCATCATCAACGCGAATGGCGATTTCTTGATTACGAGTCACGGCGGGCTCTTGGCTTCATCGACTCAAGGGCTTAATGTGGGAGGAAACTTCACCAACAATGGGACATTCGTATCCGGGACCGGCACCGTGACCTTTGACGCGACCACAGCCGGGAACATTATTTCGGGAAACATCACGGGTTCGAACAGCTTCTATTCCGTCGTTCTGAATGGTGCTGGTGGCGGATGGTCGGCCAATAGTCCCATGGAGGTTGACGGTGCTTTCACCGTTACGGCCGGAACGTGGTCGGGAACAAGCGATATCACGGTTGCCGGAAACGTGACGGGGAATGGCACGACCGGTTGGATCATGCTGACCGGCGGCACCTTCGAGCAACGCGTTGCCGCGGCTCAAACCTTTGGTTCCAACGTGGTCGGAGCGAACAACTGGACGTTTAACAATCTCACATTTTCGAATTCATCCGCCGTTGATCGAACCATTACCACGAACGGCACAGGCACCGGTCAAATCGTCGTGAACGGAACACTGACAATCGGCGACGATGCGGATACCAATCTCACCATTCTGAACGCAAACACCAACGACCGCATTCTCAACGCCAATGACCTTCTCATCACCAGCGAGGGCACTCTTCAAAGCGCGTCGGCGCAGACGCTTTTTATTGGTGGTAATTACACCAACAACGGAACCTTCACTCATGACTCGGGCACGGTGGTCCTTGACGCTACATCACCCGGGATGATTTTGTCCGGGACGCTGAACGGATTATCGCCTTTCTACAACCTGACATTTAATGGAGCGGGGGGAAGTTGGGCGAATACGTCCGACATGACGGTGGCCAATGCGTTTACCGTCACAGCCGGTACTGTTACTGGCTCCGGCAACATCACCGTGGCCGGCGCTGTAACGGGCGATGGAACCAACGGCTGGATCCTCATGACCGGTGGTACTTTCGAGCAACGCGTGGCCGCGGCACAGACGTTTGGAACAAACGTGTCGGGAGCCAATGACTGGAATTTTTACAACCTATTGTTTACCAACAGCTCTGGCGTCAACCGCACCGTGACAATGAATGGTACGGGTTCAGGGGAAATTATCGCTACCGGCGGTCTGAGCATCGGTAACACATCCGACACCAACAGCACGACCTTGTCGAATGCCACGAACGACCGGATTCTTGCGGTGGGCGGTGATGTCAACATTACTTCCAAGGGCGTCCTACAAGCTTCCGACCTTTCACTTTTCAGCGTGGGGGGCAGTTGGACAAATACAGGAACGTTCACGTCCAATAACGGAACCGTCACGTTCAACTCGTCGATCGCTGGACAAACCCTGTCGGGTACGCTGGGATTCGGAGGTGTGCAATTCAACGGCGCCGGAGGAAGCTGGACGACCAATGCTGCGCTGTCCGTAACGCGAGGTTTGGATATTGAAAATGGCCTCCTCAACGACGGCGGCAGCCAAATCGCCGGAAACGCCACCTACAACTTAATCATCGGAGCCAATGGCGAATTGGATTTGGGATCAGCCTTAACGGCGACGACGTTTCCCACGCTTTTCGCGGCCGCCCATATCTCCCTGGATGCTGGCAGTACGGTCACTTATAACGCCGGCGTTTCTCAAAATATTGCTGGGACGCCCATCTATGGGAACTTGGTTCTGAGCGCTTCCTCCGGCAATCCCACGAAAACAGCGCTGGCAGCTCTCACCGTGGCCGGGAATCTGGCGATTGGTGCCCACAACACCTACAGCGTCAGCGCCAGCAACTTTGCCTTGACCGTCGGTGGCAACTTCGACAATCAAGGGCAATTCACAGCCAACAACGGGACCGTCACCTTCGCTTCGGCAAACACGCAAGTGGTGAGAAACAGCGGTGGAACGTTCTCGACCGTGGTTTCATCCAACATCAGCTCGGGCGGACTCATCTTCTCAGCGGGTTTCACGGCCGCGAATTTATTCGTGAATACCAATCCTCTGGGAGCCTCGGCCACCATCTATTTCGCGGGCAATTCCACATTCACCATTTCGAATTTCATTCTCAACGGGTCTGCCGCTTATCCCCTGGTTCTGAAATCCACCGATTCCAATGTGGCGTGGTATCTAAACAACACGTCGTCCAACGCGGTGAGCTACGCGCGCGTAAGCCGCTCCAACGCGTCGGCTGGACTGCGGATAACCGATCGGCCCGGCGGAGTCGATGGGGGAAACAACGCCAACTGGGTGTTTGACGTGTTGCCTCCAGGTAATCCACGATTTACCGGAACCTCGATAACGGCGCTCTCGGCCGCGTGGGACTTGCCCATTTACCCAGGAGATACCTATACCCTTCAAGTAAGCACCGATCAGAATTTTCGTGGAACGACCACAAGCTCTAATACCGCGAGCTTAAACGCCACCACGCCAAGCTCTCTTATTCCCAACACAACTTATTACGGGCGCGTTGACACCATCATTGATGGATCGTCGAGCCCCTGGACGACCAACATGGCGACGGCCACGTTGGCGAATATCCCCGCAGCACCGCCGCTGGCTTGGACCGCGGTCAATATCACGTCACTGACCGTGACCTGGAATAACAATTCCAACCCGGTGAGCGTGACACGATATGTGCTTGACCTATCCACCGGGAGTTTCCCCAACAGTTTTTCTGGAAATCAAAGTTCGGCCACGTACAATCTCAGTGCCACGTTCAGCTCACTACAAGAAGACACCACGTATTACGCCGAAGTGAAAGCAATCAATCACGGGGGGACCAGCACCGCGTATCTTCAATTGGGAAGTACCAAAACGGTCGTGCTGGCGTCACCCTCCAATCTCCATTTCGTCGCGGCACAGACCAATTTTCTATCAGCCGCATGGACGGCCACCTCTCCTCCGGCTGACACGTACAATTTTCAAGTCAGCACCGCGTCCGATTTTTCCGGATCAATCATAAGTTCCGGCACGTCAAATCCTAGCGCCGCCTCTCAGGCCAGCCTCAGCGCGAACACCACGTACTACGGGCGCGTCAATGCCGTTGTCGGAGGCATAACCAGCGTATGGTCCCCTGGCGTCACAACCGCGACCTTGGCCAACGTTCCCTTGACCGTCGCATCAACATGGACGGCTGTATTCACGACGTCAGCGACGGTCACATGGTCCGGCAACAACAATCCGGTCGGCTCGACGCTGTACGTCATTCAACTGTCGTCAGTGTCCAACTTTTTGTCGGGTGATCTTTTCACTGATTCGATTTATGGGCTGTCCGACACTTTTGGTCAGCTCGATAGCGGCGTCACGTATTTTGCTCGCGTCAAAGCGGTCAACCAGTCCGGTGTTAGCACGGCATTCACCGATCTCGGCAGCACCAAGACCGCGATCGCCCCTGTGCCCAAAAATTTTGCTTTTACCGCAGCCGCAATAAATTCGTTGTCGGCTTCTTGGGGCGCTTCCACGCCGCCCGGCGATACCTACACTATGGAGGTCAGCACCGACGCCGATTTCGACGGAACGCAAACCAGTTCCAACACGGCCAATCTTTCGGCAACAACTCCGTTAACGTTGCTGGCGAACACGACGTATTACGGCCATGCCCATGCCGTAATTGGCGGGACACCGGGCGCATGGAGCACCCCCGACTCGACGGCAACGCTGGCCAACCCGCCAGATTCCGCAGGCACGACCTGGATCGATGTGCAGTTCACGTCCATCACGGTCGCCTGGAGCAACAACTCCAATCCTCCGAACATGACCCACTACGTGATTACACTTTCGAGCGGGAATTTTCCCAATGTTTTTAGTGGCAACAAAAGCACGGACGTATTTACGTTAAGCACTACGTTCGCCGGCCTCATTCCGAGCGTGACCTATTTCGCCGAGGTCCAAGCAATCAACCACTCGGGTGTGAGCACAAGCCTCACGGATCTCGGAAGCACAGTGACGCTCTCACCTAATGCTCCGACGTTTCTGTGGACTTCCGTCCAGATCAGTTCGATTTCTGTTTTTTGGAATTCCCCCGTACCGTCGGGAGATTCCTATACGTTTCAGGCAAGCACCGACGCGGCGTTCGGTGGATCTCCGGTCAGTTCGACGACCGCTTCCCTATCGACAAATATTGCCGGCCTTACGCCGAACACGACATATTACGGCCGAGTTAATTCCGTGGTGTCGGGCAGCTCAAGCCCATGGTCGGTCGCCCAGGCCACGATCACGCTCGCAAATGTTCCAGCCACGATCGCTTCGACCTGGACCACGGTGGGTTTGAGCTCGATCACGCTGGCCTGGGCGGCCAACAACAATCCGCCGGGTTCAACGCTTTATCGAGCGGAACTCTCGGACGCCAGCGACTTCTCATCGAATCTCGTCAGCTCAACGACATCGTCCTTACAAGCCACGCTGGATACCCTTTTGACCAACACGGTTTATTATGGGCGCGTGTTGGCCATCAATCAGGACGGAACCGAGACCGCCTATCTTAATGTGGGGAGTACCCAGACGCTCTCACCGACGGTTTGCAACGCGACCGCGACCGGAAACTGGAGCGCACCGGGCACATGGACCGGGTGCCGAGGACCAGGGGGATTACCGGCTGCGACGGACGCTATCACCATCAACTCGGGTGTTTCCGTGACATTGGACCAAGACGCGGCCATCGCCGGCCTAACTTTCGCTGCGCCAGGAACGAACAACGCCTTAACGCATGCCGGAACAAACTTAACGGTCAACGGTCCCGTGAATTTCACTCAGCCGACCACCAGCACTCGCAACAATTCTTGGAACATCAATGCGGGCTCAGCCACCGTGACGGGGCTCATTTCCTTCAACGGAGCCAGTGGAACGACGTCTCGAAAGTCAAACTTGGTAATTACGAGCGGGCTGCTCAATGCCTTTGGCGGAATATCGTTTACCGCCTCGGCTTCGGCCACAAAGAACATCACGATGTCCGGGGGCGCCGGCGTGCTTAATCTCAAAGGAGATCTGACGATTCCGGCTAACTCCTGTACTTTGACGGCGGGAACCGCCGGCAGTGTGTTTAATTACATGGACGATTCCGCCGCACAGACTGTGAAATTTTTTACCTCCGGCGCCTATGACCATCTATACCTCAACAATACGAGCCCGAGCGGCGTTACGCTCGGGGCCGACAAGACGGCGGCGAATGCCACGGGAGATGTGCGCGTTCAAAGCGGGACTTTTAAGAACGGCGGATTTGCCATTACGGGGGGCGCGGGCGACGCATTCGACGTGGACGATGGAGCGACGTTTGAGATGTCAGGAGCGTCGGCTTTTCCAGGAAGTTTCACCACGTACACGTTTGCACCAACCAGCACGGTTCGCTATCTGCAGACCACCACACCGCTCACGATCACGTCCCAATTGTACGGGAATCTCGATCTTATGCCGGCTGGAACAGCGACTCAGAACTTCCCTTCTGGCACCTTCACGATGGCCGGCAATCTCACGATTGGAGACGGCACGAACGCGGCCACGGTTTCGGCGAATGCGAACGCAACCGCGCTTCAGATCGGAGGTTCGGTCACTATCAAGACGGGCGCTACCTTGGTCGCCAACGCGGCTAATTTACTGACGGTCGCCGGGGATTGGACGAACCGCGGCGCATTTGTCCATAACGCGAGCACGGTCAGTTTTATAGGCACGGCGTCGCAGCTCGTTGATAACCGAGGAATGGATTTTGGAACGGTTGTTTCGTCCAACGCCAGCGCCGGGGGGCTTGTTTTCTCAGCCAGTTGTACCATCGCCAATCTGTATGCCAACACCGGAGACTTGGCTGCCGGAGCGACGCTTTACTTTGCGGGCGGATCGACTTTTTCCGTTACCTCACTCCAGATAAACGGAACATCCGTCTTCCCTCTTGTCTTCAAGTCAACCACGCCCTCGGTCCGTTGGTATCTGAATAACATCTCGACTCATTCCGTACGTTACGTTCAAGTTCAAGACTCCGATGCCTCTTTGGGTCTGCGAATTCTCGATGACGCCGGTGGCGTTGATCTGTTGCGAAATACCAATTGGGCCATCGGTCTAAACCCGCCTTCGGGGCCACAATTTTCGGTTGCCGCTCCCACGTCACTCACTCTTTCCTGGACAGCTCCGTCGCCTAGCGGCGACACCTACACATTTCAAATCAGCACAAATAGCGGCCTCACCGCGCCGGTAACCAGCTCCTCGACCTTCAATCTGGCGGGCTCATCCTCATCGCTTTCGGTCAACACCACCTATTACGCCCGGGCGAATTCCGTGATTGCGGGCCGTCCCAGCTCGTGGTCATCCGTTATTACGACGGCAACGCTGGCCAATCCTCCCATCGCTGCGGCCGCGACATGGACCTACGTGGGATTTTCTTCTCTGAGCGTGACCTGGGTATCGAACGGAAACCCGTCGAATGTCACCCGATACGTGGTCGATCTTTCGACGGATGCTGGTTTCCCGGCGGGCGCGGTATCGAGCTCGGTCACGACCACCTTAGCCGCTTCCTTCGTTTCTTTGATTCCATCGGCCACTTACTACGGCCGTGTCAAAGCCGTTAATCATTCGGGAATCGACACGGCTTATACCACTCTGGGCAGTACGGTGACGCTGTCGCCCCTATCGCCATCAGGACTCCAATTTACGGCCGCCCAGACGGACCGCCTGTCCGCCTTGTGGAATTCCCCGGTCCCGCCCGGGGACAGCTACACGTTACAAGTCAGCACGGCCGCCGATTTTTCAGGAGCGCTGGCGAACTCGAACACCGCGGCTCTCAGCGCCACCACGCCCGCGAACTTAAGTGCGAACACCACTTATTACGGACGGGTCAACGCTATTTTGAGCGGCAGCTCCAGTACCTGGACAACATCCGTTACCACGGCCACGTTGGCCAACGCACCTATCTCTGTCTCATCCACATGGACAGCCATTGGGGTGACCTCGGTGACCTTGGCGTGGAGCGGGAACAACAATCCGTCGAATGTCACCCTATACGTGGCGCAACTATCCACGGTGTCGAGCTTTGCGAGTGGCACGATCCTGCAGCAGGTGGGCACAGCGTTGAATGCGAGTTTTCTAAATCTCGATTCGGGCGTAATCTACTACGCCCGGGTGAAAGCCATTAATCATTCTGGGATCAGCACGAGCTTTGCTTCGCTGGGAAGCACGCAGACGCTGGTTGTGCCGATTCCCGCCAACTTGCGATTTACGGCCACCACACCGACATCATTGACGGCGGCTTGGGACGCATCCACGCCGCCCGCCGATACTTATGATCTGATCATGAGCACGGAGATCGGATTTGGAACCGTGGCCAGCTCGAGCACCGCGAATCTCTACGGAACGCCCACCACAGCGCTGTCTCCAAATACCACTTACTTTGCGGAGGTCAGGGCGGTAGTTGGAGGCACGCCTTATGCCTATACCGCGTATGAGACCACGGTCACCTTGGCCAATATTCCCTCGCCGGCCGGCTCAACATGGACCGCTGTTCAATTCACCTCCATCACCGTGGCCTGGAGTAACAATTCCAATCCTGTTAACGACACGCGTTACAGCGTAATACTTTCGAGTGGGAGCTTTCCAAATGCGTTGAGTGGGAACCAAAGCCTGGAGGTGCTCGCGTTAAGCGCGACATTCACCGGACTTATTCCCAACGTCACCTATTACGCCGAGGTGAAAGCGATTAATCATTCGGGCGTGAGCACAAACTTCGCAAACCTGGGAAGCACCCGGACTCTGACTCCCCAGTCTCCAGCCGGATTCCAGACAAGTGATGTTCAGGCGAGCTCCATCACCGCTGTTTGGAATATAACAGCGTTTCCCGCCGACTCTTACATGCTCCAAGGCAGCACGAGTTCGGATTTCTCCGGAACACCCGCCAGTTCGAGCACCGCCTTGTCGTTCGCGACGTTATCTTCTCTCTCGATCAACACAACCTATTACTTGCGAGTCAATGCCACTCTCTCCGGCATCGTGAGCCCCTGGTCCGCATCATTGACCACGGCGACCTTGGCCAACGCACCAAGCACAGCCGTGTCCACCTGGACCACGGTGACATTAACCACGGTTACTTTCGCTTGGACCGCCAATGGCAACCCCGCCATTGTCACGCCATATGTGGCGGAGTTGTCGGACGCATCGGATTTCGTTTCAGGGACCACTTTCTCCTCCGCTACTTTCGCCTTGACCGCCACGTTTGCCGACCTTTTGACAGGCACGACTTACTATGCCCGCGTGAAAGCCATTAATCGGTCGGGAGTTGAAACGGCGTACGCTGTCTTGGGAAGTACGCAGACACTGGCGCCTAACACCTGTAATGCCACGTTAACTGGTAATTGGAGCGCGGCCATTTGGGCTAATTGTAAAGGTCCGGGGGGATTGCCGGCCGCTACCGACGCGGTCATTATTAACTCCGGCGTCACAGTGACGCTGGACAGCAATGCGACTGTCGCCGGTCTTACCTTTGCGGCGCCCGGGACCAACAACGCTCTCACGCACTCCGGCGCCACTCTTTTAACGGTCAATGGTTCCGTGGTATTCAACCAGCCCACCACAACCAGCCGCAACAACGCGTGGAACATCAACGCCGGTTCCGCCACGGTCGTGGGTCCCATCCTATTTAACGGGGCGAACAACACGACTTCCCGGATTTCGAAAATTGTCATCACCTCGGGTCAGCTAAACGCTTTCGGCGGTATGACGTTTACTGGTTCGGCGAGTGCTACCAAGGTCATTATTATGTCGGGCGGAGCGGGCACCTTGAATCTCAAGGGGAACCTTACTATCACCGCCAATTCTTGCACGTTAACCGCGGGGACAGCCGGCAGCGTGTTTAACTACATGGATGATGCGGCCGCGCAGACGGTTCGCTTCTTTACGTCTGGGGCTTACAACAATCTTTATTTCAACAACACGAGCGCTGGCGGCGTGACGCTGGGAGCGGACAAAACCACTCTCAATGCGACCGGTGATGTTCGCGTTCAAAGCGGCACTTTTGACAACGGAGGCTTTGCAATCACGGGCGGATCCGGGGATACATTTGAAGTGGCCGATGGCGCCACATTTCAAATGTCCGGAACGTCCGCGTTTCCGGGCAGTTTTTCGAGTTACACGTTCGGTTCGAACAGCACGGTTCGATATCTTCAGACCACCGATCCCCTGCCCATCGATTCCCAATCTTTTGGAAATCTGGATCTCGTGCCGGCCGGAGCCGCGAGGCAAAACTTTCCGGCCGGCAGTTTCGTGATTCGGGGAAACCTGACCGTGGGAGACGGAACAAATGCCGCAACGGTTTCCGCGGACGCGAATGCAACCATTCTTCAAATTGGTGGTTCCGTCGATATTAACGCGGCGGCGACATTCGTTGCGAATTCGTCCAACTCGTTAGCAATCAGCGGTGATTGGACCAACAACGGTGTCTTTACGGCGGGGGCATCGACCGTCACGTTTAACGGATCCACGATTCAAACACTCACCGGTTCGACCACCTTTTATGGATTGCGACAAGTTACAGCAGGCGCGACGGTTCAATTTTCGGCCGGATCGGACCAATTTGTTACGCACATGGTGGAATTTCAAAATGTCGGTTTGCGCTCCGGCACTGACAACTCTGCCTGGAATTTCTTCTACACAGGGTCCAGCCAAACGCTTAAGCATGTGTTCGTCAAAGATTCCGACGCCTCCGGCGGGTTGCTTATGCAGGCCGATCTGGCGAGTGTTAATGTTGGAAACAACACAAACTGGGACTTTGGACCACCTGCCGCGGTAAGCGTCATCGCCGCAGCGCCGAGCGCTTGGGGCGCAGCGGCCGATCTGAGTTGGCAAACGCCCGGTGACGACGGCCCATCCGGCCCATTGAATAACTCAACTTTTACGGTTCAGTACACAAGCAATTCCGCGTTCGCGCAAAGCTCGTCATGGGATCCATTGGGGGCTCAACCCAGCGACGTCTATCGCCTCACGATTGCAACCACAAACCTGAATCCATCCACGGGGGTTTTCACAAGAATTGATTCTCTGTCGGGAGGGAGCACGTATTACTTCCGCCTTTGGACCAAAGACGACGTCGGGAATTATTCTCCGATTTCTCTCGGCGCGACAAATTATGCGACACCCGTCGATATCTCCTTGCACATGTCCACGAATACATTGGCCGCGGGACAATGGACACCGGGTGTGGTCGTCGTTCTCTCTACTCCCATTGTCGTGGCCAACGATGGAAATATGCACGAAACGTATGCCTTCAGCGCTACGACGGCCACGGCCGGAAGCCCTTGGCACATTGGGCCAACGCAAGGCGTCGACCAATTTGTTCTTTGGATGGTGGTCAGCGACACCCAGCCTACGGATACGGAATTTGGAAGCGAAGACATGCTGAGCGAGTCGAACACGTCCTGCACGGGGGCAACTTTCGCTAACTCATCCACAAACTGCGTAGCGGTACCACCAGGAGAACAGAGGACGGTGTGGTTCAAGTTCGGTGTTCCTCCCGCTGTGAGCAATGGGGACGGACAAATTATTCGAGTGACAGCGGTTGCGAACGTATCCAATTGATAATGCTCGGGAGGCCAGCATGCCAAAGACAATAGTGAGGACCTTAATGTTGCTTATTTTTATTCAGCCAATAGGAAGTTTTCTCTGGGCAGGATTTGGGATGACTTCAACGTTTGCCAAGGTGAACGTGGGGAGTGTTGAAGCAGGTGATGTTGTTCGCTTGAGTGCCATGGGACGTCCGCTTACCGTAACCAACACCAGCGATATTCCCGTGACGTTGTCGTTGCGAGTTACGCGACCTAAAAAAGAAGAAGTGGATAGTGGGTTCGAGCCGATTCCCACCGTGGTTTGGGCGGTGCTGGAGAAAAATGAATTTACTCTGGCGCCCGGTGAAAGCGCGAGTACGGATGTGATATTAAAGCCGTCGCTCGAACAAAAATATCGGAACAGAAATTACCAACTGCATATTCTGTCGCGAGTGGTGGGATCTGGGAACATCCGAATTGTGATGGTGCATAAAGTTCAATTCTCCGTTCCGAAACATACGCCGGTCTCTCCGAAGATTTTTGCCAAGCGTTCACAACCAAGAATCCGTCCTAAGGCTATTGAGGTTGATAATGTGGATCTGGGGCGCTTATCGGCAGACCCCGATCGAACACTCGTCGTAGAAAACGCGGACCACACCACGCATCGATACCGGCTTCGGACCTTTAACCCGGAAGCCGCTTCGGAATTTGAACCCTATGCGATGGATGTCATTTCGCCGACCCTGCACCCCCAAGGCAATAATCCATCGTCGGTCACGTTTCAGCCGGGTGAACAAACAGCAATCAGTCCATCCCATGGAATGACAATAGTGGCGGACGAGCTACTGCCTCGGAATTGGGTCTCGATGGGCGTCAAAGAATTTGAATTAAAGCCCGGAGAAAAGCGTCGTTTTCCCATTAAGATTTTTGTTCCAAACCAAATTTCATTAAAGAATAAGAAGGTGCTCTCCTTGGTCCGCGTGACCCAACTAGACGGCGATTTTCCGTCGACTTTGGTTCCCGTTTACATCGAGACGACCGCCCAAGGCTACGCCGATGTTCCCTCGCCGGAGTTTCAAAAACCAACATTTGTGGACGTGCATACAGAGATGGAGTAGTGATAACCTCTGGATTGACGCGCCCGACGGACGCCGGAACTTGTGAACGAGAATGTCTGCGGCGCCAGCGGGAGGACGTTTCGGAGCAATGTCGGAAAAAGTTCGAATCTGGATCGCACTGGGCGCCCTTATTGCGATCGGGCTTTTGCTTCGAGTTCCGCAAACATCGTACGGACTTCCTGCCGCCCGTTTTTCCGATTCCATAAAAACAATCGACGTCGCCACACGACTGGCGGACAACTGGCGGCTCGGACGATTCACGCTCGATCCGAAAGATTATCAGTATCCGACGTTGTACACGGATGTGGTAGCGGCCACGCTGCTCGTGGCGAGATCGGCGAGATCTTCGGAGGTCATCGGCCGAATGGTGACGACATTGGCCAGCGCCCTGACCGCGCTTTTCGTCTACCTCATCGCCTCCCGTTTGCGAAGTTGTCGCTGTGGTCTGACCGCGGCTGCATTTGTTTCGCTTGGGTTCCTCTTCGTTTTACAGGGGCGTCAGCCGACGCCTGACGCGTTGCAAATGGCGCTGTTCTGCGCCAGCGTTGTTCCTTTGTTGGGCTTGAGACCATCGCGCCGCAGCGCATTTGTGCTGTCCGGGAGTTTGCTCGGGCTGGCCATCGGAACCAAATACACGGCTCTGGTGTTTGCGGTTCCCATCGTCACGGCGGCGTTGTGGGAAACGCGCAGGTCCGCCTCTGAATTGATAGGAAATGGGTTGGCTTGGATGGGCGGCGCGGCGGTTGGATTTCTTGTGGCTACCCCGGCGTTTTTCATTCGAGCGGACGCCTTTGTCTCTCGAGCGTTGCTTGAATCTGGCATTCAGCGATCTGGTGACTTAAGTCTTAACCAGGCCGGTGTTTGGAATTATTTTTTCTTGCGTTCGGCCGCTGGAGTCGACTGGCCATACGCGGAATCCCTACGCGGTACGCTGGGTATCCCTTTTGCCGTGAGCTCGATTTTGGCGCTGGCGTGGGCCTTCAGCAGTGGTTCGCGGAGACGAGACGCCAGAATGATCGGCCTGGCATCCAGCGTTCTTGGAGGCGTGTTGTATTTCTCTTTTTTCTCGCGCATTTTGGCCATTCGCTTCCTGCTTCCGGCCGCGGCGATTTTGGCCGTGTTGATAGCGGCGATGATCGAGGAGGTTTCGTTCGCCATTGCCTCCCGCCGTCCGAATTCGGTTCTTTGTCATCCGTGGTTGCCCACCGCGCTGTTGGCGACGCTTGTTCTTATTCCAAACGCGGTTATGGCGGCGACGTATGTTCGAGCGTTAGCGACGCCCGATAGCCGTCTGGCTGCGGCCGAATGGATATTCGGCCATTTACCGCCGGGAACAAGCGTTCTCAATTTCATCCACGGCCCCGCTCTTCCCGCCAGGCGCTACCGGCTCTTGACCCGGCCCTTGCCGGAATACCGGTTTGAACTTAAAGATACCGGAGGCGCGGCGGCCACGCTCGAGGAGCTCGACAACAACGGCGTCGACTGTGTTGTTTGGAACAATTTCTATTGGCACGATCTGGATTCACCCCATCCCGATCGCAAAATCGCCGATTATTATTCTCGTTGGGCCGAATTCTATCGTGAGCTCCAGCGCCGATCCGATCGGACTAGATACGCGCGCTTTGCGGGCCCTGTGTCGCCGACCGTGGAAATCTTTTGTCGCGAACAAAACCGGACGTGGCAAGCGGAACAACATGAATTTGCCAACAAACCATAGGTTCGAACGCGTCATTTCGGAAATTGATCGGCGCAACGCCGCGGATCCGCGGCGCAACGCCAATGGCGAACCGGAAGAGCTGGGGCACGCGAAACGTCTCACCGCATGGGTGAAGAAACTACGGCCGAACGCGGACGACGTACTGTTAATCGCGGCTCGAGGCCAACATCTCGAGCGTTGGAAGATCCCGCGTGATCGTTATCCCGAGGGCCGAGGAGGCTATTTGCGTTGGCGGGAGGACATGAAAAAATATCATTCCGACGCTGTCGGGGAAATTATGGAAACGGCGGGCTACCCCGCCGACCAAATTGAAAGAACCAAAAGCCTGATGCGAAAAAAGAATATGGCGACAGACGCCGCTGCTCAGGCCCTTGAGGACGGTCTGTGCCTGGTTTTTCTGGAGACGCAGTGGTCCGATTTTCGACGAAAGGTCGACGCGGAAAAAGGGGCGAACATCGTCATCAAAACGTGGCGAAAGATGTCAGCCGCGGGACGCGCGTTAGCGCTGACGATTCCGTATTCGTTAGAAGATCGCGCCGCTCTGCGAGAAATTCTGGACGGGGCGGAGCGTGGCGGGGGAACCACATGAAACGGGCGACCGCCGAACCGGCCGGATTTCTTTCGACATGGTTGACCCGGCAGATTGTGTCATCGGCACAACAACTCGTATCCGCCCAGCGCGCCCGGCCGGCTCTAGCCGAGGGTGTGACGGATATTTTGCAGCGCTTTCCGATTCAAGAGTGGGAAGCTGATCGGTGGATGCGCGGGCTGAAATTGCGGCTCATCCGCATGGAGCAGTATTTTTTTCGAGCTGGCTCCGAAAAGTCGTCGGCGACTTCTTTGTTCGTGCGAAACGAGGCGGGCCTCAACGTTGGATTACGCCGCGAGGCGATCACCCAATTAGCGACCTTCGTGAGCCTGGTCACGGACTTTGGCTACGACCGGCACCTGACGCGATTCGAGTCGCGGTGCATGGACGTAGCGGTGTATGATCGCTCCAGACGAACCTGGCTGTATGCGGAAAACAAGGCGAGTGCTCGGGTCGTTGAAAAGTTGTGCGCGCGCCTCGAGAGGGATTTTGACGAGGGATTGCCCGAAATAGTGCTAACGGAAGATGTCCGATCCGTCGACGATGCGGTCATGAAGGCGCAACACATCCTTCGTCATCGTCCGAAATATTTTTGTGGCATCGCACCCACCGTCCGATACGTATATTCTGTGCGCTACAGCGGGGGTGGCTTTCGGCTGGAGCGGATCGAACAAATTCCGGATGTATTTTTCTTCGACCAACAATCAGCCGTTGAATTTTAGAAGAGGGGGATACCGATGACCGATGATCAACGCTTGTCCGACATACGTCGGCGGCTCGTGGAAAAACGGTACCAGGAGAAAGAAGCAGAAGGCGACGTGGCGGCGTTGTTACGAATAATCGAAAGCAAAACCCGAGCCCTCGAGGAGTTGGAGAAGAAGAACAACGTGCTCTCGCAGCACGTGTCGGAACTGACGCAGGAATTGGAGAACGTCAGATCCGATTTTGGAAATCTACGCTGAAAGCGAAGAAATCAGTGTCGGCCGCCGGATCCGCCACCTTTGTCCATGGGGCGGGCTTCGTTGACGACCAATTTTCGGGTTCCTGCCGTGGTTCCGTTCATTTTTTGAATGGCGGATTGAGCTTCGTCATCGCTCGCGAATTCGACAAATCCGAATCCTTTTGAGCGGCCCGTATCTCGATCGATGATCACGCGCGCGCTGGTCAGCGATCCGCAGGGCGCAAAAATCTCGCGAAGCTGATCTTCGGTGTAGTCGTACGGCAAGTTCCCGACGTAGAGTTTCTTCCCCATCACGTTCTCCTTGGCCGCGGTTCGCCGATTCGCGTCGCTGCGGCCTGCTTTTGAGGCCCGTAATATGATGAATTTCGTTTGTCCCGTCAATGAACGGCGGGATGTTTTTTCATAGAGAACTTAAGCACCGTTTTGGTCAAAATCAGAACAATCATGTGTATACCCCCTAGGCCGTGGTGAAAAAGGTATTCGTGACCGGGGGAACCGGCCACATCGGCCGGGCCCTGAGCGAACGGCTCGTTGAACGCGGCCACGCTGTGTCTTTGTTGGTTCGTCCGGGATCCGAACCAAAGGCGCCGAGAGGCACGAACGTGGTGGTTGGCGACGCCTTCGTCGGCGAAAGTTACGAGCAGGCGCTGCAAGGAAGCGACGCTTTTGTTCATCTCATTGGCGTTTCGCACCCAGCTCCTTGGAAGCGGCACTTATTCGAAGACGTAGACTATCGCGCCGCTAAAGCAGCGCTAGACGTTGCCTGCCGAGCCCATGTGCCTCATTTCGTTTATATGAGCGTGGCTCAACCCGCTCCCATCATGAAAGCCTACGTCCGGGTTCGCGCTCGCGTTGAAAAAGGTATCGCTGAGGCCGGGTTACCCGCGACAATTTTGCGTCCCTGGTATGTTCTCGGCCCAGGCCGGCGCTGGCCCCTTCTTCTTAAACCGTTGTACTGGTGGCTGGAGAATCAATCGGCAACGCGCTCAAGCGCGCAGCGTCTGGCGTTGTTGCGTCTTGAAGAGATGGTCGATGCTTTGCAATTTGCCGTCGAAAATCCTCCCACGGGGCTGCGGGTCTGGGACGTGCCCGACATTCGAAAAATTGCTTCCTTTTCTGCTCGGGCATGACCGAATCGGTAGCGCATTCTCGTAACAACGTTGTTGCTCCAGGAAGAGGTGCGCTGGTTTATGGACTTTTTTTTCTTTCCGGCGCGGTCGGGCTCGTCTACGAAGTCGTTTGGAGCCGCGTGTTGGCCTTGCAGGTGGGCAACTCAGCCTGGGCCCTGGCCACAGTGGTATCGACATTTATGGCGGGACTGGCGCTCGGGTCCGCCTGGGCAGGCCGGCGTTGCCAGCGCTGGACGCGTCCGCTCTTCGTTTATGGCCTAGCGGAAGTTGGCATCGCCTTCTACGGGGCTCTATCGCTGTCGGTGTTGACCGCACTGCGCGGCTGGATCCGAGTCTTCTATCCATGGGCCGCCCTTCACCCCACGTGGTTCGCCTCGCTTCGGTTCTTGAGCGTCGGAGGCGTTCTGGTCTTACCGACCTTTCTCATGGGTGCTTCGCTTCCCGCTCTGGTCGTCGGGTGCTCGTCCGATGGAAATTTTGAAACAACGGTGGGACGTCTGTACGGTGTTAACACCTCAGGCGCGGCTTGCGGAGCGTTCGTCAGCGGATTTGGACTTCTGCTTTGGCTCGGGATTAGGCAAAGCTTACGTCTCGCTGCAGGGCTCGGCCTGTTCATCGGGCTCACGGCGTGCCTTATCGGCGCTGGAAAGATTCGCCCCCGGCCAACGGCCGCGGACGCGCCCGCGGCCGCGCCGCGGATACGGCTCCTGGTTTGCATCGCATTTGTATCCGGGCTCGCCAGTCTCTACCTGGAAATCTGTTGGACCCGGCTCTTGGCGCCGCTGCTGGGCTCATCGACGCATGCTTTCACCATCATACTGACGATATTTCTCATCGCCGTGGCGTTGAGCGGGCCACTGGCGCCATTTTTGTTGAAACGGTTTTCCGACGTCCCCGCCATCATCGGTGGGCTGCTTCTGGTCGGAGCCGGCGGCGTGGCCGCGGCGCTCCGCCTCACCAACCAGCTTCCGGACTTCCTGATCTGGTTGGCGACGCGCGCCGAGTCGCGAATCGGACTGTTCTTTTTGGCGCAAGCCATCGTGTCAGCGGTGCTCTTTTTCGTACCGGTGCTCGCCATCGGAGCCGTTTTGCCGTTGGCCACGGCCGCGGTCAAACGCCAAGGACTGGAAGACGGACCGGCCGTCGGCTGGGTGTACGCGGCCAATACGGTCGGATCGGTTATCGGCGCAATTGGCGCCGGTTTTTGGGCGCTGCCGACCCTCGGCCCGCGCAACGCCGTGATTGCTTGCGGCGAGTTGCTGGCGGGCACCGCGGTTCTTTCAATGATGATGACGCGCGATCGTTGGCAGCGCCTAGGACGGCTGACGGCGGTCTTGGCGTTCGCGGTCGCGGTGGCGCTGATGACCTCTCCTGCTTTCGATCGAGGAACCCTCCAACGCGGACTATTTCGGCATTTATTGACGGATCCGCGCGGCACTCTATCGGGCGGCCTTGATTCCGACCTTATTTATTCTCGAGAAGGACTGTCGTGTACCGTATCCGTTTACCGATCTCCGCAGGACACTTATCTAAAGATGAACGGTAAAACGGACGCCTCGTTGCGCGGAGATCTGGAAACCCAGTATTTGCTGGCGCATCTTCCGTTGTTGGCGCAGCCGGCCGCGACCCAGGTATGTGTTGTTGGGCTCGGCAGCGGAGCGACTGCGCGAGCCGCGGCCGCGCACCCCATCGAGCGGCTCGATGTGATTGAGATCGAACCAGCGGTCATGGACACGTTGGCGTTTTTTACGCCGATTAATGAGGACGTTCAAAAGGATCCTCGGTTTCATCTTCATGCGGAGGACGGTCGAACATTTTTAATGTACACGCCGATGGCCTATGACGTCATTATCTCCGAGCCGTCAAATCCATGGATTGCGGGCGTGGCCACGCTGTTCACCGTCGATTTTTATCGCGCCGTTGCTCGTGCGCTGAAACCGAACGGCGTGTTCTGCCAATGGATTCAGCAGTACGAGATGTCCGAACAGACACGCGACGGAATGCTGCGCACGCTCACGTCCGAGTTTTCGGACGTGGTTTTGTTCAGCGCAAAGACGGATTTGATCTGCCTGGCAGCCAACCATCCTCTTGTCTTTGACCGGTCTATGCTTGACCGATGGAAGGAGCCGGAGGTCGCTTCGAGCCTCGCGAAAATTGGAATTCGAACGCCCGCTGATTTGGCGCTCCGTTACACCGCTTCCTTTCCCAACGATCCGGTTCCGCTCGTGGAAGCACCTTTAAATACCGATGATCGTCTATGGCTCGAGTACCGGGCGCCGCTTGAAATGTATCAAGCCAATCATCCGCGATCGATGGTTAGACGGACCGATGGGTGGCTCGCGGCTGTCCGCTCGCTTTTTTTTCGAGGCGCCTCAGAGGAGGGGGTTCGATTGGAATTGGCGAATGCGCTGAGAGGTCATCCGGAAATGGTGTCCGTTTTCGGCGACGTGTCACGAAACGCCTCGGGCGAGGTAAGGCGTCGTATCGCTCGAGTGAAAGAGGAATCTGAAAGAGCTCAGCGTTTGATCCTTGCCGACGAACGGCGTGCCATGGAGGCTCAACGGCTCATGAATGCCGGGCATGCGCAGCAGGCGTTTCCCATATTTCAGGATGTGGCGTCGCGGCTAGCACCCAACGCAGAACTGTTCCGTGTCGTCGGAAATTGTGCGTTGCGTCTTGGCCGCTGGAAAGAGGCTCGCTTTTGGTTTCAAAAGGCGGTCGGGCTCGACTCGAACGATTTTCTCGCGCTGACCAGCGAGGCGGTCGCTGCGCTCAAACAACAGCGCACAGCCGAGGCGGAGCAGCTTCTCCGCCGGGCGATCGCAATAGATCCCATGTACGGGCCGCCCCGGGCCTTATTGGTGGGACTCCTCGAAAAACAAAATCGCCGGGACGAGTCACGGTCGGAGTGGCGACAGGCGGTGGAGAGCCTTAGCCCATCCGGTCAAAAAGATATGGAGATGGTCCTGAGCAGTTTCCGTTCCTCTTAAGACGTGTCTGCCCCTCAAGCCCGTCGTGCGCTGGTCGTCGCCGCGCTTCTGACCGTGTATATCGTATGGGGATCGACCTATCTCGCCATTCGCATTGCGATCGAATCCCTTCCGCCCTTCCTCATGGCGGCGCTTCGTTTTCTGGCCGCCGGTGGAATCGTGGTGGCCGTGATGCTGTTGCGCCGCTATCGGGCGTCGGCACAAGATGTTCGTCGCGCTGGCGTGGCGGGTGTGTTCCTGCTGCTGGGGGGAAATGGCCTGGTCGTCTGGTCGGAACAATTTGTTTCGTCAGGGATAGCAGCGTTGATTGTTTCGACGGTTCCGCTGTGGATTGCTGTGTTGGATGCGCTCTATCGTCGGGAGCGGCCCAAGACCGCGGTTCTCCTCGGGCTTGTCGTCGGATTCGGCGGTGTGGCCTATTTGTTCAATCCGAGGCCAGGTTCTCTCGACCGGATCAACCCAGTCGCGGCCGGAGCGTTGGTCGTGGCCACGTTTTTATGGGCGGTGGGATCGCTGTACAGTCGGTATCGCCCAGCCGCCTCCTCCGCCTGGATGACCACGGGTTTGCAGATGCTGTGCTGAGGGGGAGCGCTGCTCATCGCGGCTGGTCTGCTCGGAGATCTCCACAAGTGGTCACCCGCGTCAACCACCGTTCGTTCGTGGTCGGCCTGCGCTTTTCTTATTTTGTTCGGGGCGATCGTCGGTTTCGGGGCCTATAGTTGGCTGGTTCGAGCGGCCCCTTTATCAATTGTCTCGACGTACGCCTTTGTGAATCCCGTGGTGGCCTTGGTGTTGGGGCACATCATCTTGGACGAGCCGATCGGTCCGCGCACGGGCGTGGCGGCATTTCTGGTGTTGGCGAGCGTAGCGATCATTACCGCCACACGAGTGAGTCGACGTCACTGAATAGGTGTCTTATCGGTAAGGACAACGTGGACTTTGGAGGGCACAACCGTCTCAAGTGCTAATTTTTCCGGATAGATCACGTTTGATTTCTGAATATTCTTTGACTGAAAGCCTGGTTTCAAGTCGGTCATGTTCAGCACGACCTTGATCCGTTTCTTGGTCACGAAATAGAAAGACCGCCGCGGTCCGGATAATGTGACTTCAACCTCGGACGGCCGGATTTCTTTCACATCCAAATCCACCGGTACGCTGGCGTAATCGATGGGAATTGTGAATGCCTTGTACGTTAAACGACCTTCGCGCACGAAGAAAAACCACAAGGTTACCGTAAGCGCCACCGCGATGAGTTTTTCACGAACGTTCTTCGTAAAAAAATCGGTCCAGTCGGCCCCCCGTTCGACGGGGCTGCTTTCGTCATAAAAACGTTCCAGGATCAGATTCAGCCTTTCCGGATCGGCCACGACCTCGATTTCGCCATCTTTGGCCACGGAGATGGTCCCACGCTCCTCGGATACAACCAGACAAAGCGCGTCGGTTAATTCCGCTAAACCCAAGGCCGCGGCGTGGCGCGTGCCGCTCCCGTGCGGCAGCTTCTTCAAATCTTTGGAGAGGGGCAGGTGAGAGCCGAATTGAAGAATGCGATCACGCTCGATAATAACGGCACCGTCGTGTCCCATGGATTTCGGATTGAAGATACTTTTCAAGATGTGTTCGCTCAGTTCTCCCAAGAGATCAACACCGCCGTTGATGTGACGAGCGAGAATGTCTTCGCCGCGTAAGACGATCAGTGCGCCGATTCGTTCCTTGGCCAAATCAAACGTGGTTCGCACCAATACCTGGACTTCGCGGCGCGAGAGGTGAAGCACCTGTTGGCGCGTCATTCCACGGTTCAAGCTCCACACCGCCACGCGCTCGAAGAGATGTTTTATTTCCTCTTGGAAGATGACGATCAGCGCGATGAGGATGACAGCGAAAAATCCTTGAAAGACGGCGGCCGTCAACTGCAGATTGAGCTCGCGTGCGGCGAGATAAAGCAAGCCGACAATAAAAATTCCGATCAGAACGAACACCGCTTTGGATCGCTTAAACCAAATGATGAGGAGATAGACCACCATCGACATTAGACAGATGTCGAGCAAATCCGTAAAGGCAATCAGCTTTGGCAGCGCGGCGAGAATTTTCATAGACAACATCCTTTACGTTTCATCGAAATCTTTCTTCAACGGAGACGAAATGGAAACTCGACCGACCAGCGTGACGACACATGGAGGCGCTCCAGTAAGCGAACCAGCAACGCGTTTTCTTCCGTTTCCCAAATAAGATCATCGTCGGGCCGGTCGATGGCAAAACTTCCTCCCGCGACCCCGCCATGGCCGCCGGCGTTGGCGCGATCGCCGCAGATGTTGCGCAGAACTTCGCCGGCCTCGGGCCGCAGGCGCTTGCTGCGCATCGACATGAACAAGCGTCCCCGGTGGTGCCCTGTGGCCAGTGACCAGTTCATGTGTCGGTACGACAACAAGAAATCAGCGACTTGGCTCACCAAATCGGGGGTTTCCACCCCGCCCAAATGGGCCACGATGATGTCGCGGCAGACGATGGCGTTTTGAATGCCGCGACTCAGGGTGGTGAAAAAGCGGCGGGACCGCGACGGATTTTGAATGCGCGAGAGCTGCCGCAGATCGCACCGTGGCAACAGATCGACGTAGGTTTTAATAATCACAGACTGCTCCGCGCGGTAAAGGTTGAGGGTGTCAGTAAGAATTCCATAACTGAGCGCGGTGGCGACCGCACGCGGGATGTCCAACTTCGTCTGCAGCAGCGCCTGTCCCAAAATAACGCTGGTCGCGCCACAGTCCACATTAACGATGGCACAATCGGCCGTGGGCCGACGCAACGACGCGTGTTGGTCAATGATCAGCGTGGCCTTACGGCCCGCCGGAAAAGAGTTGTTCCGAAACCCGGGTTGCGTGTCGACCAGCGCCAGGGCTCGATGCACGCGGAAATCGCGCGGACGCAGCTTGTGCGCCGGAATGTGCAGGCGCGCCACCATTTCCCTGTTTTCAGTGCGGCCGATGGCTCCGCCGTAGGCGATTCGGCAAGAAACGTTGAACCGTGTTTCGCAAAGAATCTTTAACGCAAAGGCGCTAGCCAAGGCGTCGGGGTCCGGATAGTCGTGGGTCAGAATCAGCATGGGCGACAACGTGTCCGACCGTTCGGACAGAAACCGAAGCAGTCGATGAGCATCCCGGGTGACCGTCCTGGCCTTGGTGGTACGCGCGCGCATCATACCGATGTAATACGGATGGCGCGTCAAATCAAGCGTTTCCGAACGCCGGCAAGTTGCTCCTGACCCCATTCGAATCTTTTAATAATCTTGCTCTTGACGGCACCGACGCAAGCCGTCGTTAGCCCTCGCCCAAATCCCAACGAAACCAAGGAATCAAATGAAGAAAAATGGCGCCGGCCGCAAACCTCTGGTCGCGGTCATCATGGGAAGTACCTCCGACTGGGAAACAATGAAACACGCCTCCGCGGTATTGGAGCGATTCGGCATTCCGCATCAGAAGGAAGTGGTGTCAGCGCACCGCACGCCCTCGTGGTTGGTACAGTTCGCGGGCGGCGCGGAAGGACGCGGCGTCGAAGTCATCATCGCGGGGGCGGGCGGTGCGGCCCACCTACCGGGAATGACCGCGGCACTTTCCACCCTCCCGGTGTTGGGAGTTCCGGTTGAATCGCGCGCCCTAAAAGGGCTGGATTCCCTTCTCTCGATTGTGCAGATGCCGGCGGGAGTTCCGGTCGGAACATTGGCTATCGGGGAAGCGGGCGCCGCGAACGCGGGATATCTTGCGGTCGCGATCCTCGCCACAAAACGCCCTGAGCTCCGCCGAAAACTTCAGGCTTTTCGCCGGGATCAAACCGCGAAAGTGCGGGCGGCGCGCCTGCCGTGAGGCCCATCGGCCCGGGTTCGGCGATCGGGGTTTTGGGCAGCGGCCAACTGGGCCGGATGTTTGGTATAGCGGCCCGGCGACTTGGTTATCGCGTGCACACCTTTTCTCCCGAATCGGACACGCCCACCGGTCAAGTCTCCGATCGGGAATGGATCGCTTCGTATGACGACCTGTCGGCTCTTCGCGCCTTTGCCGAGAACGTCCAAGTCGTAACCTTCGAATTTGAGAATGTCCCTGCCTCCGCCGTGGAAACAGTCGCGGCGTGTGTCCCCGTGCGCCCGCGCGGGGAAGTGCTGCAAATCACTCAAAATCGTTGGAGGGAAAAAACTTATTTGGCCAGTGCTGGGGTGCCCGTAGCGCCGTTTCGGACGATTCGATCGCTGGCCGAGTTACAGACGGCGTTAAAGGATATCGGTGTGCCGGCGGTGTTAAAAACAGCGGGTTTCGGCTACGACGGCAAAGGCCAGCGCAAGATACTTCGCCCGGAAGACGCCGCGGCGGCGTACGCCTCCTTGGGTGCCGGAGATGCGGTGTTGGAAGCGTTTATCGATTTCGAGCGCGAAGTGTCCGTCATCGCGGCGCGGGGACTGGACGGAAGTGTCGTGCACTATGGTCTGATGGAGAACCGCCACCGCAGCCACATTCTCGACGTCACCACGACACCAGCGCCCGTGCCTCCGGGCTTACGAGAGCGAGCCGTGGATATGGCCCGAATGATTTTGACGCGATTGGATGTGGTTGGCGTGATGTGCGTGGAAATGTTCGTCACGCGTTTTGGGGAACTCATGGTTAATGAGCTGGCTCCGCGTCCGCACAATTCCGGCCACTTGACCATCGACGCGTGTTCCACCAGCCAGTTCGAGCAGCAACTGCGGGCCATCTGCGGATGGCCGTTGGGGTCGACGGAATTGATTCGGCCAGCCGCCATGGTCAATCTGTTGGGCGAGGTATGGAGCGGAGGTGAGCCGCGGTGGGAAAACGTTCTCGCGTTGCCCGATACGCATTTGCATCTTTACGGCAAGTCGGAAGCCCGGCCCGGCCGGAAGATGGGACACATCACGGTTTTGGCCAACTCCGTCGAAGAAGCCCGCGAGAAGGCTCTTCGCGCCCGGGACTCTTTGGTGCCGGCCGCTGTCAGCAACTCGTAATCGTCCCGCCATCAGCTCTTTTTTCCTCTCGACGAACCGACCGGAAATAAAACAGCCGAGGAAGAACGTGCGTTCCTCCTCGGCGCTGTCCGCCTAGGCGGACGTGGGACCGCGGTAAGCGATTTCTTCCAGTCGGCGGATCCGATCTTCCGTCGGTGGATGCGTGCTAAAAAGTTGCGCCAAGCCGTTCCGCGTGAACGGATTAACGATGAACAAATGCGCGGTCGCCGGCGATCCTCCAACCAGCGGAATGCTCTGCTTCCAACTTTCTAATTTGCGTAGCGCGCTGGCCAATTCCAAGGGACGCCCGGTAAGAGTCGCACCGGTTTCGTCGGCGATGTATTCCCGGGACCGGGAGATCGCCATCTGAATTAGTGCCGCCGCGATCGGCGCTAAGACGATCCCGGCCAGGGCAATCAGCGGATTACCCCGGTTGTCATCGTCGCGGCTTCGGCCGCCCCACATGGCTCCCCACATGGCCATGTTGGCCAGATGGCTTAACGCGCCGGCGATCGTAGCGGCAATCGCCGAGATAAGCGTGTCGCGATTCTTCACATGGCCCAACTCATGCCCAAGGACGGCTTCAATTTCGTTTCGATTTAAAAGTCGCATCAATCCTTCGGTGACCGCCACCGCGGCGTGCTCCGGGTTGCGTCCGGTGGCGAAGGCGTTCGGCGCTTCCTGTGGAACGATATACACCTTGGGCATCGGGATCTGCATTTTCTGCGATAGAAGAGTCACGATCGCGTACAACTCCGGCGCTTCCGATTCGTTCACGGGCTGAGCGTTGTACATGCGCAACACAATCTTGTCCGAAAACCAGTAGGACCCAAAGTTCATGATGGCCGCGAACACAAGCGCGAACTGCAGACCCTGCCGCCCGCCCAAGGTTTGGCCCAGCGCCAAGAGCAGCGCCGTTAAAGCTGCCAGCAAAATTGTCGTCTTTAGTCTGTTCATCGTTCCTCCGCTCTTTGACCTTTCGGTCGTAGGCGCGCCCTTCGCTCCGGGACGAACCTCTTTTTCGACGGAAAAGTCTAATGATTGGCCAAGCTTAAGGTCAAACCCCTTCTCAAGTTAAAACGAAGAAAACGGGCGAAAGTTTCGCTTTAGGAGACCTGTCGCCTGGAATGTGCGACAGAGGCAAGAACCGAAATAAGCAAGATTACCGCGACGATAACGAGAGCCCAGCCGATCGGAATCGAGTAAACCGAGGACAACAGCATCTTCGCTCCCACGAACGCGAGGACCGCGGACAAGCCGTATTTAAGGTAAGCGAACATCTGCATGAACCCAGCGAGAGCGAAATAAAGCGACCGCAGTCCTAGGATGGCAAAGATGTTGGAACTGAAAACGACAAAGGAGTCGCGCGAGATGGCCAACACCGCGGGAATCGAGTCGGCGGCAAAAACGACGTCGGTGGTTTCAACAATGGCTAAGACGATAAAAAGAGGCGTACTTTCCAGCACAGTGGGATCCGAAGCTTGGAATTCACGTGACTTGAAGTCGCGGCC